>Ga0123519_10000741_pt1 | contig 57202 bp, 59 predicted proteins | sample YelNatPaOPRAMG02_FD_87396 | JGI IMG/M metagenome (GOLD analysis project Ga0123519, IMG submission 87396) | Hot spring microbial communities from Yellowstone National Park - Yellowstone National Park OP-RAMG-02 (version 2) | ecosystem: Environmental > Aquatic > Thermal springs > Hot (42-90C) ...
AGCGCCAGCGCCGCCGAGCAACTGAACGCCCAATCGGAACAGATGAAGGGGGTGGTGGAAGACCTGGTGGCCCTGGTGGGAGGAGAAAACGGCGGCAGCAACGGGCATCGCTCTCTTGCGGCCCTGAAGGCGGCCGGCCTTAAGAACCGCCTGGCCAAGGGACGCCATACGCCGGGCCGGGAGCAGGCAGGCGGCAGGTTACCCAAGCCTGAGGAGGTCATTCCTTTAGAGGACGATAATTTTAAGGATTTTTGACCTTCGCACCGATACATCTCACAGAACCCAACTGGATGGGGGGGTATGGGTATATCACCCCCCCCTGGAAAAACTCTAAAAAGGAGACCTGACATGGGCCAGGCGGCGCGTGTACTAGACCAGGAAAGTCAGGCCCTTCACGATCTCGAGGGCAAATATCTTACCTTCACCCTGGCTGATGAGGATTTCGGCCTGGAAATCCTGAAGGTCCGGGAAATCATCGGCATGCTGGATATTACCGCCATTCCTCAAACCCCGTCATTCTTCAAAGGGGTCATCAATCTGCGGGGGCGGGTGATTCCCGTGGTCGATCTCAGGCTCAAATTCGGTCTGCCCACCATGGAGTACGGCGAGCGCACCTGCATTATCGTGGTGGAAGTGAAAACGGAAATGGGCCCCGTGCAGATGGGGGTGGTAGTGGACACGGTGTCGGAAGTGGTCAACGTCAACGGTGCGGACATTGAACCGCCGCCGTCCTTTGGCTCACGGGTGGACACCCGGTATATCCTGGGTCTGGCCAAGGCCCGGGGGAGCATCAAAATTCTTCTTGACATCGACCGGGTCATGGGAACACGGGATTTGGCCGTCCTTGAGGAGTTGGCATCCTAAGGCAAGGAGGACAGGGCGTGGTGCGTTTCCAGAGTGGTGCAGCCCGGAAGACGGAAAAGCGCGCCCCGGTGGCGGCTTCAGTTGCCGTCGAGTCCGGTCCGGAGCTTTCGGACAGCGATTTTTTTCGGTTCTGCCAACTGGTGCATCAGCATGCCGGCATCCACCTGACCTCCCAGAAGAAGGAGTTGGTGCGGGCCCGCCTCATGAAGATTCTCCGGCGTCGGGGGCTTGCCACTTTTCGGGATTATTATGATCTGCTGATGCAGGATAGCAGCGGCGTAGAACTCATGGGCCTCCTGGATGCCCTGTCCACCAACCAGACCGCCTTTTGGCGGGAGCCCAAACACTTTGAATATCTGGCCGCAGAAATCCTGCCGACCTGGATTGCGGAGCGCCATGGCCTCCTGAAGAAAAACCTCTGGAGCGCCGGCTGTTCCTCCGGCGAGGAGCCCTATACCCTGGCCATTCTCCTCTTACACGCCTTTCCCGGAGAGGACCTCTCCCAGGTGAAGATTCACGCGTCCGACCTCAGCACCCAGGTTTTGGCCCAAGCCGAGCGGGGCATCTACCCGCTTGGCCGGGTGGAACCCCTGCCTCCCGAGTGGCGGCGGCGATTTTTTCAGAGGGGGGTGGGGGAAAGGCAAGGGTTTGTCAGGGTCAAACCCGAGGTGCGCCGGCTGGTGCATTTTTTCCGCCTCAACCTCATGGACTCCTTACCCTTTCGGGAAAATATGGACATCATTTTCTGCCGGAATGTCATGATTTACTTTGAAAAAGAAACCCAGGTCAAACTAGTGGACAAATTTTACCAGTGTCTTAAGCCTGGGGGCTATTTGTTCATCGGGCATTCGGAGAGCTTGTGCAACCACCAGCATCAATTCAATTACGTCAAACCGACGATTTATCGGAAATAGGGGCTCGGAGGATGCAGGTTGTGGTGGGAGTCGCCGACATGAAGGTAAGCAACCAGCAAGGGGAGGTGCTGGTGACCCATGCCCTGGGCTCTTGCATAGGGGTTGCTATCTATGATCCCGCCGCCAAGGTTGGAGGAATCCTGCATTTCATGCTGCCGGATTCGACCCTGGACCCCCTGAAGGCCCAGGAACAGCCGCACATGTTCGCAGATACCGGTCTGCCCCTCCTTTTTCGGGAATGCTACCGCCTGGGGGCGCAGAAATCCCGCCTCCGGGTCAAGGTGGCAGGGGGCAGCCAGGTGCTGGGCAACCGGGAGTTTTTTCAGATCGGCAGGCGCAACTATGCGGCCCTGCGCAAAATCTTCCTGAAAAACAATGTATTGATCGATAACGAAGACGTGGGCGGCACCAAGGCCCGGACATTGTTTCTGGAAATCGCCACGGGCAATGTCTGGATCAAGGTCATGGGCCAAAACACAATAGAACTGTAGGTGGCGGGAACCATGAGCCTCGTACCCCAGGTGTTAAAATCCTTAAAGACCTTGCCCCCATTCCCCCTGGTGGCTCAACGGGCGCTATTGCTGCTCAACAAGTCCGAAGTGAGTATTCAGGAATTGGTGGACATCGTCAAATTTGACCCGGCAATCACGGCCAACGTCCTGCGCATCAGCAACTCAGCCTTCTTCGGTTTGCGCCGGGAGATCCATTCTCTGCACCAGGCCCTGTTGCTTCTGGGGACCCAGGAACTCCTGAAAGTCATCATAGCCAGCGGCGCCACCCGGCTTTTTTGCCGGGCCACCCCGGGGTATTTTCTTGATCGGCTGGGGTTGTGGCGGCACTCGGTGAGCGTGGCGCTCATGGCCGATCTCCTGGCCCGGGAACTGGACCATCCGGAACGGGCCACCGCCTTCACCGCCGGGCTCCTCCACGATATCGGCAAAGTAGTCCTAAGCCTCTATGTGGACCAGAAATTCACTGAGATCATGGAGGTGGTGGACGGCCGGGGGCTGTCCTTTCAGGCCGCCGAAAAAGAGGTCCTGGGCATCGACCATGCCCAGTTGGGGGGGGAGATGGCCCGGTTGTGGGATTTTCCCGACCGTTTGCGCCTGGTTATCAAATTGCACCACCTGGACAAGCCCGAGGCCTTTGCCGACGACATGGTCCTCCTGGTCTACCTGGCCGATCTTCTGGTCCTGATGTTCGGCCAGGATTTGGGAACCGACGGCCTGGCTTATGACGGCTATCCCGAGGTGCTCCGCCTCTTTCATCTGCGGGAACGCGATTTGGAGAAGATCCTGCTCAATTTCGGCAGCGCCTGGCAGGAAGCCCAGGTCTTCTTTGGTCTAATAGGGGGCGATGATGGCCTACAATGTGCTCATCGTGGATGATTCGGCCACCATGCGGGCCCTGGTGCGCAAGGTCCTGAAAATTGCCGGCCTTGAACTGGGGGAATGCTTCGAGGGGGCCAACGGCCGGGAGGCCCTGGAAATCCTGCAGCATAACTGGATCGACCTGGTTCTTTCGGACCTGCACATGCCTGAAATGGATGGGGCCGCCCTGGTGAAGGCCCTGCGGCAGAATCACCTGTGGCAGACTATCCCGGTGGTGCTCATTACCACGGAAGGTCGCCGGGAAGTCCTGGCCCCCTTTTTCGAATCAGGTGTCCAGGGTTATATCCGCAAGCCCTTCCGGCCGGAGGACATTAAAGAGCAACTCCAAACCATACTCGGGGAGGCTTGGGTGCCCAATGATAGAGAACTTGAAGGCTGCGACTTTTGAAGTCCTGGAAACCATGTTTTTCATCTTCCCGGAAAGCCTGGAGGAAGCCGCGACGCTCTTCCATGGTTCGGGGATCAGGGCCTGGGTGCCCGTGCAGGGACCCAAGAAATTCCGGATAGGTCTCACCATGTCGTTATCCCTGGCCCGGGAGATGGCTGCAAATTTCCTGGGGCTGGAAAAGGACGAAGTTTCCCCGGAAAGAATAGAAGACGTGGTGAAAGAAACCGCCAATATGGTGGCCGGCAGTTTCCTCAGAAGAGAAGAGGCTCCGGGAACCTTTAACCTGCAACCTCCGGAAGCCCGGCCCCTGGATCTGGACGGCGAAATCTGGAAGGGAAACGCCCACAATCTCCTGCTGGCCGTGGAAGACAGCGGCCTGGAGGTCTTCCTGGATACGTCCCACTAGGGAGTTCATAATTATTCTCCTTTTCGAGGGGAAGAAAGGCTGGATGGCATGAAACAATCAGGACACACGACCCGATGGCTCCCTCACCTCGGTGGCGTTTCATGCTTCCCGCCTTTCTTCCCATATATCTTCCTGCCTTGCCAGGTCTCGGAATTATGGAAAAGCTTAAGGTCCTGATCGTGGATGATTCCGCCATCGTGCGAAAAATTTTCAGCGAGGTTCTCTCCCGGGAGCCTGACCTGGAAGTGGTGGGGACTGCCCCCGATCCTTATGTGGCCCGGGACAAGATCGTCCAGACCCGTCCCGATGTCATCACCCTGGATGTGGAAATGCCCCGCATGGACGGGCTCACCTTTCTAAAAAAAATCATGCACTATCATCCCCTGCCGGTGATCATTGTCAGCTCCTTGACACCCAAAGGCGGCAACATGGCCCTCGAGGCCCTGGAACTCGGAGCAGTCGAGGTGCTGGCCAAGCCGGGTACTGCCTTCTCTGTGGGAGACCTGGGCGTGGAACTGGCGGCAAAAATCCGGGCCGCGGCCCATATCCGCTTCGATGCCAAAAAATTCCGGGAAACCGCCGCCAGACAAAAGCCGGCCAGCGTCCCCCCCCTGTCTCAAACCACCGACAAGATCATCGCCATCGGGGCCTCCACCGGGGGAACCGAGGCCATCAGAGAAGTTCTGCTTCGTTTGCCCCAGAATACCCCGGGCATAGTCATCGTCCAGCACATGCCCCCCAAGTTCACCACGGCCTTCGCCGAGCGCCTCAACCAGCAGTGCGCCATGGAAGTCAAGGAAGCCCAGGATGGCGATGCGGTCGTTACCGGCCGGGCTTTGCTCGCCCCCGGCAATTACCATATGCTCCTCAAACGCAGCGGCGCCCGCTACTATGTCCAGGTGAAGACCGGACCGCCGGTGCACCATCAGCGGCCCAGCGTGGATGTGCTCTTCAACTCGGCGGCGTTGAGCGGCGGGGCGAATGTCATCGGCGTGATCCTGACGGGCATGGGCGCCGACGGCGCCGACGGCCTCCTGGCCATGAAGGAAAAAGGAGCCTACACCATCGCCCAGGACGAGACCTCCTGTGTCGTTTTCGGTATGCCCAAAGAGGCCATAAAAAGAGGGGCCACCAACAAAGTCCTGCCTCTGACCCGCATCCCCGAGGAGATTCAACGGGTCCTGAACGGCAATTCTCTTTGACCCCCCCTCCCAGCCTCCCAGTGGTTCCCTCCTGCACCAATAAGGCCGAGCTTCCCTGCGATTGACAGAAAGGGGGATAACCAGTACCTTATTGCCTAGCTGGAACTTATTTTCTGGAGAGAATTTCTTGCTGAAATTAGTGGGCTTTGACTGCGACGGGGTCCTCTTTGATTCCCGGGACGCCAATATCGCCTTTTATAATGATATCCTGGAACGCTTCGGATTCCCCCCCATGGCTCCGCCGGCTGTGGATTACGTACATTCCCACACCTTTCAGGAATCCCTGGAGTATCTCTTCCGGGAGAGCCAGGTGCTGGAGGAGGTGCTGGATTTCTGCCGCACCATAGATTACCGGCGCTTTATTCCGATGATGGTGGAGGCTCCCTACCTGCGGGAATTTCTGGGGTTTCTGAGGAGCCGGTTTTACACCGCGCTGGCCACCAACCGCACCACCACCACCCGCGCGGTCCTCGACTACCATCGCCTGGCGGACCAGTTTGATTTAGTCATCTCAGCCATCGACGTAAGCCGGCCCAAACCCCATCCGGAGTCTTTCTGGCGCATCCTGGAACACTTCGGCCTCAATGCCGGCGAGGTTATTTATATCGGCGATTCCAAGGTGGATGAGGAATTTGCCAGGAACGCCGGGGTTCCCCTGGTGGCCTATAAAAACCCCCGCCTGCACGCGGACTTTCATCTGGAATCCTTCGCTGACGGCCCCACTTTGATACAGCGGCTGCTGGAATGAGCGGCTGCGTGGGTAAGAACCGGTAGCCCCTTACCCCCCGCCACCCCCTGGCTGGGTGGTAACCTGGCCCGGACAGTCGGGCCAAAGGCCAACCCACGAAGGGGTGGGCGGGCGGCGTGGGGGAGGAAGGGGCGGGTTTAAAACCGCTTGTGCTCCCTGGCCCCCGCAGTATTCTCTTTGCAGAACCAAAGAAGGTGGTGAAACTTCCGGGGAAAGGGTTGACTCTCAAAAAATTAACGAGATAATATAACAAGTTGAAACTGAGCCTGCTGGGCCAGTCACCATGACAGGAGGGTATCATGAAGAAATATCAGTGCCAGATTTGCGGCTACATTTATGATCCAGCCGAAGGCGACCCTGACAACAAGGTTCCCCCTCAAACTCCGTTTGAAAACTTGCCCGCTGATTGGGTCTGCCCCATTTGCGGCGCCACCAAGGACCAGTTTACCCCGGTAGATTGAGGCCAGTCTTCTCAGCCAATCTTGATCAAACATTTCAGGTACTTTTTTCATGGAAAATAATCAGCAGATGCCCGGGGTTGCGCCGGCCCAGGGGACTGTGCGCCCAAAAGCGCGCTGGCAAGAGTTTGGCGAGTCCGTTCTCATCGCCCTGGTTCTGGCCCTCATTATCCGGGCCTTTTTAGTCCAGGCCTTCTCCATTCCCTCCGGTTCCATGGAACCCACCCTTCTGGTGGGTGACTATCTCCTGGTGAATAAGCTGGCGTACGGAATTCGCAATCCCTTTACGAACAATGTCCTGATCCCCACCGGCACTCCCAAACGGGGCGACGTCATCGTGTTTATTTACCCCCAGAGCCCCGACAAGGATTATATCAAGCGGGTCATCGGCCTACCGGGGGAGCGGATTCAAATCATCAATAAGAAACTTTATATTAACGGGAAGGAAACGCAGGTCCCACCGCCGTCCGACAATCCCAATGCGCCCCACCCGGTTTATGCCGACCCGGAGATTACGCCCACCCAGAGGGACAATTTCGGGCCGGTGACGGTTCCCCAGGACTCCTATTTCGTCATGGGTGACAACCGGGACAGGAGCTATGACAGCCGCTTTTGGGGTTTCGTGCCCATGAAGGACCTGAAAGGCAGGGCCTTCATCATTTACTTCTCCTGGGCCGGGGATGGCCAGCCGCAATCCACTCTCATCCCCTCCCTGTTCAGGGGACTGGAAGGACTGATCTTCCAGCATTCCTGGAACAGCAAGGCTTTTCATGTGCGCTGGGAGCGAATCGGCAAAATCATTTACTGACAGAGGGCGCACATTGACACCGAAGTCTTTCCGGCGACGATAGCACGATAGGGTTTTTTTCATGCCGCTCCCTTTCACTTTCACCCTCCGGCGGGGCGCGTTCCGGGCACGGCTCACCCTGGGGTTACTTCTTTTCGTGGCGCTCCTGGCGGCGGTGGGGTGCGGTGCCAAACCGGAGCAGTCCCTGCCGGTTTTCGCTTCCCCTGACTCACCCCGGTTGCGGCATATGGTGGCCGGCCTCGAGACCGGCTTGGCTCCCCGGCGGCTGAAGGTGGTGTCCGTCCCTGAATTCGGCCCCGCAGGGGATAAGGCCTTGCGCCGCCTTCGGGCCGAACACCCTGCTCTGCTCCTGGTTCTGGGGAGCCCTGCCCTGATCAGGGTGGCGCCGGTGGAAAAAGTTACCCCGGTGGTTTTCGCCATGGTAGCCAATCCGTACGTCACCGGGGCCGCCGATACTCCCGAGCATCCTGAGATTCACCAAAAAAACATCACCGGCATTGCCACGCCGCCACCGGTGAGAGCGGCCCTGGAACATGGGGCGAGCCTCCTGGGGACCGGCACCTGGGGAATGCTCTATGACCCCAGCGAGGGCCAGGCCGTGGAGGTAGCCAGACTTTTCACCGGCCTGGCCCCCCGGTTCGGCATTACTCCCCTGACCGCAACCTCCACCCAGGCCTCCACGGATCAGCCGGCCCTGCAGAAACTCCTGTCCAGGGGGGCGCAGGTATTGTATATCCCTCCTACGGCCAGCGCCGCCCGCTATGCCCCCCTGGTCCTTTCCTGGGGCCGGGAGCGCCAGGTCCGGGTGGTGAGCAGTCAGGCGGAGGTGAGCCACCAGGGGGCCATCCTCTGGGTAGCCCTGGATTATAAGGCCTTAGGGGAAGAAGCCGCCCGCCTGGCCAAGCGCATCCTGGCCGGAGAAAACCCGGAAAAAATCCCCATTTCCGAAAAAATGCCCCTGCAGGTGGAAGCGGACGAGAGCCTGAGCCGCTATTGGAGCGGCTATCCCGGCGTTTCCCGGAGGCCGGAATAACATGACAATCCCGGCAAAAAATGGTATCCCTTCCCTACTGACCAGGAGTTGATTCTGTCCTTTTGGGCCATGAGGAGGACCTGGCATGACGCTTCCTGCGGCGCTCGATCCCTCGACCTGGAATCCCGCTCTCAACATAGTCTCGTATCGGTTGGATAATGGCCTCACCCTGATGGTGCTCCCGGACCAGTCGGTGCCGGTGGTTTCCCTGCAGATGCATTATCACGTCGGCTCCAGAAACGAGCTGCCCGGTATCACCGGCATCAGCCATCTCTTCGAGCATCTCATGTTTCGGGGGACCGAAGAGCTGGGCCCCGAGGAGTTTGCCCGTCTGCTCCAGGCCAAAGGCGGCGAGATCAATGCCTTCACCACCAAGGACCACACCTCCTATTTTGAGAACCTGCCCTCCGAGCATCTGGAGTTGGCCCTGCGCCTTGAGGCCGACCGCTTAAGCCACCTTAAGCTGGACGATGAGAATTTCCAGACTGAGCGGGAAGTGGTGATCAGCGAAAGGAAGCTCAGGAGCGTGGACAGTCCTTTCGGCCTGGTGGAGGAGCAACTATATTCGACGGCCTTTACCCAACATCCCTATTCCTGGCCGGTAATCGGCTGGGACCAGGACCTGCGCCGCATGACCCTCACTGATTGCCTGGCCTATTACCGGACTTACTATCATCCGGGAAACCTGACCGTGGTCATCGCCGGGGACGTGGTTCCCGAAAGCGCCCGGGATTTGGTGGACAGGTATTTCGGGAACCTCTCCAGTCCTGGTTCTCCTGTCTTCCCCAAGATCACGGAGCCTCCCCAACGGGGTGAGCGCCGGGCGGTGTTCAAGAAGGTCTCCCAAGTGGAGACCTTGGTCGCCGGCTTCCACACCGTTGGTTTGGACCACCCCGACATTTACCCCCTGACCCTGCTGTCGGTGATTCTCTCGGTGGGCAAGGCCAGCCGCCTGTATCAGGAGTTTGTGCGTTCCGGCCGGGTTGCCGATTTGGAGGCCTACCTGGCCCCGCCGCCCTGGTCGAGTCAGGACCCCGACCTCTTCGTCTTCCGGGCCGTAGCCGCACCCGGCACCGACCTGGCCAGACTCGAAGTCGATGTCTGGGATTCCCTGGAGCGCCTTCGCAAAGACGGAGTGGAGAAAAGCGAGCTGGCCCGCGCCAAGAAGATTCTCAAGGCTCAGACAATCCAGGGCCTGGCCAAAAATTTCTTCCGGGGTCTGCTGGTCGGTCTTTTTCACATGAAAACCGGGGATGCCCAGCGGGTCAACCATATCCTGGACTTTTACGAAGCCGTGACCCAGGACGACTTGGTGCGGGTGGCCCGGCAGTACCTGCGGGAAGACAACCGCACCGTGGTTACCTTGAAACCCGTTTCTGCCATAGAAAGCGAGGCCTTGGGGCCGTTGGCATAATCCTTGAAGTTTAGCGGGGGAGGGCAGGCAGGGGCGGATTGAAAACCCGACCGTGCTCCCTGGCCCTTTCTCCAAGACCATTCGATCCAAGGACTACCTATGACCGGACAAGTTCCCCCCATTTATCAGGTTGGCCTGCCCACCGGTTTGCGGCTGTTGGGCGTGGAATATGAGCGGGTTCCCTGGATAAGTATCACCTGTATGGTGAAGCGGGGCGCCGAGACGGACCCCGCCGGCCGGGCAGGCGTGGCCGATTGGACCGCCGAATTCCTCACGCTGGGCACGGCGAAACGCTCCCAGCGCCAACTGGCCGACGACGTCGAGTCTTTGGGGGCGGTCCTTTCGGCCCGGGCCGAATATGATGCCACCTACATCTCGCTGGAAGGTCTGGCCGAGGACTTTCCCGTCCTCATGGCGACCCTGGCCGAGGTGGTGCAAACACCCGGCTTTCCGGAGCAGGAATTTCCTTTGCTCCTGGAGCGTCGCCGGGCCGAGTTGACGCAACTCCTTGACGATCCCCGGGAGGTGGCCACCCGCCGTTTCCGCCGCCTGTTTTTTGGAGAGGCCCCGTATGGCCACGCGGTGCGCGGGGAGTTGGAAAGCCTGGACACTTTGAATCTTGCGGATCTTACCAGCCATTACCGCCGGGAATTCGCCTCCGGAGTCACAAGCCTCGTGGTGGTGGGCATGGTGCCGGGCAACCGGGTGGAAGAAGAAGTTCGCCGTTATTGGGAGGCCTGGCAGGGAGGCGGCCCGGCAAGTTCCGCCTACACCACGGCTCCTCCCCGTCTGGCCGCTCCCGGCCTTTACCTGTTGGACCGGCCCGAGCTGACCCAAAGCGAAATTCGCCTGGGCCACCTGGGCCTGCCCCGGCATCATCCCGATTTCTTCCCGCTGCGCCTGGCCAATTACATCCTCGGAGAAGGGGGCTTTTCTTCCCGCCTCATGGCCCGCATCCGCTCCGACCTGGGCTATACCTACGGCATCCGCAGCCGCTTCCATTTCCGCCGGGCCCCGGGCCCCTTTACCATTACCACCTTCACGCCGGCGGAAAACACCGCTGAGGTGGTGCGGGAGATCAAAGGGGTAGTGCGGGACGTCCGGGACAATGGCGTCACGGCCCAGGAATTGGCCGATGCTCAGAGCTATTACGTGGGCCATTTTCCCCAGGGGCTGGAAACCGCCCGCACCATCGCCCAACAGGTCCTCGCCATTGACCTTTATGACCTGGGGCTGGATTACCTTTTGCACTATTGTGAAAAACTCCAGGCGGTCACGCTGGAAGCCGCCCGGCAAGCGGCTCACACCCATCTCCACCCCGAGGCCCTGGTGACCCTGGTGGTGGGACCCGCCCACAAATGCCTCAAAGGCCTTGAGGACCTCGGAGCGGTCACCATCCTTGAGGGAAATTAAGCTTATTTTTTTTATTGACAAATTTCTTGTGATGGTATGAGATAACACAGATATTTGTGAAAAAAAGGATAAGCCCTTTGGGGACCATCTAAGTCAGGAGGAGAATTTAATGCACAAAACCCCACTGTTGGATCAATTGGAATCCGGTCCATACCCCAGCTTCGTGAAAGACCTGAAAAGGTTGGCCGCCACGAAGCCCCAGGTCGACGACCTGTTGGGCCAACTCGAAAGGTCTTATAAGGAGAAGATCACCCACTGGAAGCACGGCGGCATCGTGGGCGTCCTGGGATACGGTTCCGGCATCATCGGCCGCTACTCCGATCTGCCTGACGAATTCCCTGGCCTGGAGCACTTTCACACCATGCGGATCAACCAGCCCTCCGGCTGGTACTACAGCACCCAGGCCCTGCGGGAGCTCTGCGACATCTGGGACAAGCACGGCAGCGGCGTGTTGAATGTGCACGGCGCCACCGGCGACATGGTCTTCCTGGGGACCCGCACCGAAGAACTGGAACCCTGCTTTGAGGCCCTCACCGCCAAAGGTTGGGACATCGGCGGTTCCGGTTCGGCCATGCGCAGCCCTTCCTGCTGCCTGGGTATGTCCCGCTGCGAATGGTCCATGTACGACACCATGGAGGCCTGTTATCAGCTGACCCAGGAATTTCAGTTCGACCTGCACCGGCCCTCCTTCCCCTATAAGTACAAGCTGAAGTTTTCCGGCTGCCCCAATGACTGCGTGGCTTCGGTGGCCCGGTCCGACATGTCCATGATCGGCGTCTGGAAAGACGATATCCGCATCGACCAGTCTGCGGTAGCGGCCTATGCCGGCGGCGAATTGAAGCCCCGGGGCGGCGGCGCCAACGTTGACAAGATTGATATCAAGGCCGATGTCACCGATCTGTGCCCCACCGGTTGCATGAGCTATGACGGCAAGAAACTTACGATCGACAACAAGAACTGCAACCACTGCATGCACTGCATTAACATGATGCCCCAGGCGCTGCGGCCCGGCACCGATAGGGGCTGCACCATCCTGCTCGGCTCCCACGCCCCCATCCTGGAAGGCGCCCAGATGAGCTGGGTCATCGTGCCCTTTATGAGAATGGAAGAGCCCTTCGATGAACTGAAGGAACTCACCTCCAATATCACGGAATGGTGGTCTGAGCACGGCAAGAACCGGGAGCGGGTCGGCGAACTCATCATGCGCATGGGCATGCGGAACTTCCTGGAGGCCGTCGGTCTGCCGCCGGTGCCCCAGACCGTGCGAGTACCCCGGGCCAACCCCTTCTTCTTCTGGCACCAGTCCGACTTCGACGCCGAAGCCGCCGGCCGGAAATATTACACCACCAAGTAAGAAAAAATCTGCGAAATCAGGTTTACCAACCTGGATAATTGAGGAGGACTTACGAACATGGCTGAACGGCTTACCGATATTGGCCCCCCACATTACAGCAAATTCCTGCCGCCCGTCATCAAAGAGAATTACGGCAAATGGAAATATCATCAAATCCTGGAGCCCGGGGTTTTGGTCCATGTCTCTGAAACCGGCGCGGAACTCTATTCGGTGCGTGTCGCCTCCCCCCGGCTCATTACCACGCTGCAAGCCCGGGAATTGTGCGATATCGCCGACAAATATTGCGGCGGCTATCTGCGCTTCACCAGCCGCCACAACTGCGAATTCCTGGTCTCCGACAAGGCCCAGTTGGAACCCTTGAAGGCCGAGTTGGCCAAACGGGGCATCCCCAAGGGTGGTACCGGCCACTCCGTCACCAATATCGTCCACACCCAGGGTTGGATCCATTGCCATACCCCGGCCATCGATGCTTCCGGCGTCGTCAAATCCGTCATGGACGACCTGTTCGAATATTTCGGCAGCCACAAACTGCCGGCCCAGGTCCGCATCTCCCTGGCCTGCTGTCTGAACATGTGCGGCGCAGTGCACTGCTCCGACATCGCCATCTGCGGCGTGCACCGCACCCCGCCCAAGGTGCAGCACGAAAAACTGAGAAACCTGTGCGAAATTCCCACCACCATCGCGGCTTGTCCCACTGGCGCCATCCGGCCCCATCCGGATAAGAACCTGAAGAGCGTCACGGTGAACGAAGAACGCTGCATGTACTGCGGCAACTGCTACACCATGTGCCCGGCCATGCCCTGCTTCGACGAGGAAAAAGGCGGCGTGGCCCTGCTGGTGGGCGGCAAGGTTTCCAATGCCAAGCATGCGCCCATGTTCTCCCGTTTGGCGGTGCCTTACATCCCCAATAATCCGCCCCGTTGGCCGGAAGTGGTGCAAACCATCCGCAAGATTCTCATCAAGTACGCCGAAGGCGCCAACAAATGGGAACGCGTGGGCGAATGGGTCGAGCGCATCGGTTGGGAAAAGTTCTTCGAGGTCTGCGATATTCCTTTCACCTATCAACATATTGACGACTACAAGTTCCAGGCGTATGATACTTATAGGACGTCGATGCACTTCAAATTCTAAGCAGGTGGTTGAAAATGGCATTACCAAAAGCAGAACTTGTAGAGTATATGTACAAGATGGTGGAAGCCGCCAAGGGCAAAAAACAGCTCAAGGCCATGGACCTGCAGAAGGCCGTGCTCAAAGAGCATCCTGATCAGAATAAAAACGAGATCAAGATGGCCATCAAAGAGCTTATCGACAGCGGCCGGTGCGTCTACACGTACTTCGGCGGCAGCTTCATCGAGTGCCCTCGGGTGGAAGGCGCCGCAAAGCACTAATGTCTCGGTCCTGTCCCCGATTGCTCCTGACAGCTCTGCGGGGTGGGGCCGGTAAGACCACCTTGACACTGGGGCTCCTGGCCGCCTGGCAGGCCCAGGGGCGAACCGTTGTACCCTTCAAGAAAGGGCCGGATTACATCGACCCTGCCTGGCATTCCCTGGCAGCGGGCAGCCCCAGCCATAACCTGGACCCCTTCCTGATGGAGGGGGATCAGATTGTCGCACTGGTTTCACGTCACGCCCAGGCCGCGGATGTCCTCATCATCGAGGGCAATCGCGGCCTTTTTGACGGCCTCGACGCTCAGGGGACCTACAGCACCGCAGAACTGGCCAAGCTTCTGGCAGTACCCGTGGTCCTGGTTTTGGACTGCACCATGACTACCCGGACCGCGGCAGCCATGGTGCTGGGATGTCAGCACTTCGACCCCCAGGTGAACCTGGCCGGGGTGATCCTGAACCAGGTGGCCCGGCCCCGCCACGAAGCACTGCTCAGAGGCACCATCGAGCATTACTGCAAGGTCCCGGTGCTGGGGGCCGTGCCTCGTCTCAAGTGCGCGGTCTTTCCCGAGCGCCACATGGGGCTGGTGCCGCCGCCGGAACACCGGGCCGCGGTGCGTGCCGTGCAGGCCGCTCAGGATTTAGCCGAGCGCTACCTGGACCTCCCCGGACTCTGGGAGGCGGCCCTCCAGGCCCCGCCCCTGCCCGCCGCCACCCGGCCCCTCTATCCCGACACCGATCCCCTCCTCGGGGTGCGTATCGGGGTGGTCCGGGACCCGGCTTTCCAGTTTTATTATCCTGAAAATCTGGAGGCCCTGGAGCATGCCGGAGCACGCCTGATTTTCATAAACGCCCTGGCCGACTCGGAACTGCCGCCGGATATTGATGCCCTCTATCTGGGCGGCGGCTTTCCAGAAACCAATGCCGCGGCCCTGGCGCACAACGAGACCTTCCGGACCTCGGTCCGCCGGTCCGCCGACCAGGGTCTGCCCATCTATGCTGAATGCGGCGGTCTCATGTACCTGGGAAAATCCATCCAGACCCTCCAGGGAGAATCTCACCCCATGGCGGGGGTGTTGCCATACGACTTCATCATGGGAAAAAGCCCCCAGGGACATGGTTACACCGCCCTGGAGGTGGAGGGTGAAAACCCCTACTTTCCCCCCGGCACTCTTCTCAAGGGACATGAATTTCACTATTCCCGTCTCGATCCGGAGCCGGCTGCCGATGCCAACCTGGTTTTCCGCATGACCCGCGGCGCCGGCATCTGCGGCCACCGCGATGGCTTCGTCTATAAAAATGTTCTGGCCACTTACACCCACCTGCACGCCCTGGGGTCTCCGGACTGGGCCCCGGCCCTGGTGCGCCGGGCCCAGGAATACCAACGCTGGCGGCTGACCGCCGGAACCCTGGAACGCCTTCCCGAACCTTCCTCCCCTCCGGCTTCTGCCGCCAAGTCCCGGAAGAAAATGCTGGGGTGATTTTTTCATTGACAAGGCAGGTGGGTTTTAATATACGAAAAGTTGAAGCGAACCCTTGTGAAAAAATGCATAAACCTGCTTCCGGCAGGATCGCATGCTCCCCTGGGGGTCCAGGGGTTTTTTGCGGGGAGATATCTTCTGTAACTGAGAACTTAGCCAATTTTTAAAGGAGGAAAACTATGTCTTGGCATGTAGAAGTGGATGAAGACAAATGCACCGGTGATGAGGAATGCGTTAATGTTTGTCCGGTGGGCGTCTTTGAAATGAAGAATGGGAAAGCCAATCCGGTGAACGAAGAAGAGTGTTTAGGCTGCGAGAGCTGTATTGAAGTGTGCCCTTCCGGGGCCATCACGGTAACCGAAGTGTAAGCACACTTTTTCAAGGCAAACGAAAATCCCGGTCTGCAAGAGGCCGGGATTTTTTTCTGGCCGTGGTTTCAAGGTGCACGAATAAAACCGAAAACAGTATGACTAATCCTCCTCGTCCGTCCCCTCCCGGCAGGAATGGCACTGTTTTAACTGGATCAATTCCTCGGGGGCTGCGTCCCGCACTTCCAGGACCTTGACTTCATAATAAAGATCCTGGTCGGACAGGGGATGGTTGAGGTCCAGGACCACGCTGTCTTGCCGCACTTCCTTGATAACCAGCGGATGCTCGGGGGGGAAAGGCAGGAAGCTGGGCAGAACCTTCTGCCCCACCTGTAATTCAATGTCAGAAGCGAAGCGCTTTTTGCTCCATACCTGCACATTATCCGGGTCGTAAGCGCCAAAAGCCTCCTGGTACGGCACCACGAACTTCACCAGGCCCTGCTCGGGGGATAACCCCCAGAGCCGCCGCTCCAGGCCCGGCAGCACTTCGCCGCAACCTGCCACAAAAACCAGGCGTTCCGGCTTCTCAGCCGACCCCCGGATGAATTCACCATTTTCAAGCGTGAGACGATACTCCAGGCAGACATACTTATCCTGGGAGATAACGGACATAACTTTCTCCTTCGGCTTTCATCAGAAAACGATATGCTGTGGTTGACATTCCCGCCCCCGGCAAAATACAACCGCGGGCGGCTGTTCTGCATGATTTTCTCAGGTATCTCATGATATAATACCACGTGGAGGTGCAATTCTTCAAGGTATCATGATCCGCAAAGCCAAGCTTCAGGAAATTCCGGAAATCTACCGTCTGCTGGCGGAGTGCTCCGGTCAGTGGAACGTTCTGCCCCGTTCCCTGGCCGAACTCTACAGCTTTGTGCGGGATTACTTCGTATACCGGGAAGATGGCCATGAGGCTATCCTGGGCGTGGCCGCGCTGCACGTTTTCTGGGAAAATCTGGGCGAGATCCGCTCCGTCATAGTCGCTCCGGATCACCAGGGCCGGGGCATCGGCAGCCAATTGGTCGCAGGCTGCCTGGCGGAAGCCCGCACCCTGGGGCTCGAACAAATCTTCGTCCTCACCGACTGCCTCGACTTTTTCCGGCGGTTCGGTTTCCAGGAGTTTCCCCGGGAAAAGCTTCATCCCAGGATCTGGGCGGATTGCGTCAAGTGCGTGAAATTTCCCGATTGCGATGAGGTCCCCATGGTGCTGGAGTTAACGGACACCCCCTGATAACCCCAGCCTGACAAAATTCTCATTTTAACCGAAGCCTGCAAGGATATATCTAAAATATATGTTTGACTTTATTCTGAAAAAAACCTTTGGCAGCAAAAATGACCGTGAACTTAGGCGCCTGGCTCCCCTCGTGGATCGCATCACCTCCCTCGAGCCTGAGATGCGCAAGCTGAGTGACGCGGAGCTTGCCGCCAAGACGCCCCACTTCAAGGAGCGTCTGGACCGGGGAGAACCCCTGGACGATCTTCTCCCCGAGGCCTTTGCCGTAGCCCGGGAGGCCTCGCTGCGGGTCCTGGGAATGCGGCCTTTCGATGTGCAGCTCATCGGCGGCATCGTTCTTCACCAGGGGAAAATCGCCGAAATGAAAACCGGTGAAGGCAAAACCCTGGTGGCGGTGCTCCCCGCCTACCTCAACGCTCTCACCGGCAAGGGCGTGCATATCGTCACGGTGAACGATTACCTGGCCCGCCGGGACACCCGCTGGATGGGAGGCATCTTCAACTTCCTGGGTATGCGGGTGGGCACCATCGTCCACGGTTTAAGCGACGAGGAACGCCGCTGGGCGTACAACTCCGATGTCACCTACGGCACCAACAACGAATTCGGCTTTGATTACCTGCGGGACAACATGAAATTCGCCCTGGAAGAATACGTCCAGCGGGAATTCCATTATGCCATCGTGGACGAAGTCGACTCCATCCTCATCGACGAGGCCCGCACCCCCCTGATTATTTCAGGCCCGGCGGAGGAGTCCACCAACCTTTACTATATCTTGAACAAGGTGGCCCAGCAGTTGAAACGGGATCAGGACTTTACGGTCGATGAAAAGGCCAGAAGTGTCCTCATCACCGAAGCAGGCGTGGCCCACGCCGAAAAAATTCTGAACATCGATAACCTGTATGATCCCCGCAACATCGAGGTGCTGCACCACTTGAACCAGGCGTTGAAGGCCCACCAGCTCTTTCAGCGGGATGACGAATATATTGTCAAGGACGGCCAGGTCATCATCGTGGATGAGTTCACCGGCCGCCTCATGCCGGGCCGGCGCTACTCCGACGGCCTCCACCAGGCCCTGGAAGCCAAGGAAGGGGTGCGCATCGAAAATGAGAACCAGACCCTGGCCACCATTACCTTCCAGAACTACTTCCGCATGTACGACAAGCTGGCCGGCATGACCGGCACCGCCGACACCGAAGCGGAGGAATTCAAAAAGATCTACAATCTGGACGTGGTGATCATCCCCACCCACAAAAAAATGATCCGGGTGGACCACCCGGACGTCATTTACCGGACTGCTGAGGAGAAATTTCTTGCTGCGGTGGAGGAGATCAAGGAGTGTAACCGTCGCGGCCAGCCGGTGCTGGTGGGCACCACCTCCATCGAAAAATCGGAGCATCTGAGCAAGCTCCTGAAACGGGAAGGCATCAAGCACGAAGTGCTGAACGCCAAGCACCATGAAAAAGAGGCGGAGATCGTGGCCCAGGCCGGGCAGCTCGGCCATGTCACCATCGCCACCAATATGGCCGGCCGCGGCACCGACATTGTCCTGGGCGAAGGGGTGGTGGAGCGGGGCGGCCTGCACATTCTTGCCACCGAGCGCCACGAAGCCCGGCGCATCGACAACCAGTTGCGGGGACGCGCCGGCCGTCAGGGGGACCCCGGGTCATCCCGGTTCTACCTGTCGTTGGAGGACGACCTGCTCCGCATCTTCGGCTCCGACCGCATCAAGGGCCTTATGGGCAAACTGGGGATGGACGACGGCGAACCCATCGAGCACCGCATGGTGTCGAACGCCATTGCCAAAGCCCAAATGCGGGTGGAATCTCATAACTTCGATATCCGCAAACACCTCCTGGAATACGATGACGTCATGAACCAGCAGCGGGAGGTGATTTATGCCCAGCGCCGCCAGATCCTGGGGGGGCAGAATCTCAAGGAAGATTTCCTGGACATGGTGGCGGAGCTGGTTGACGATCTGGTGGCGGAGTATATCCCCGACAATACCGTGGAGGAAATAGACCTCACGGCTCTTAAGACCGCGTTCCAGCGCCAGTTCGGCTTTGTGCCCGATTTATCGGAGCAGGGCAACGGCGACTGGTCCGAATACCTCTTCGAGAAAGTGCGGGAGCGTTATGAAGCCAAGGCCCAGGAGATAGGCCCGGAATTCTTTGAGCACCTGCAGCAAATGGTCATGCTCCAGATTGTGGACAACCACTGGAAAGACCACCTCCTTTCCATGGACCACCTCCGGGACGGCATCGGCCTCAGGGGCTACGCCCAGAAAGACCCCTTGCGGGAATATCAACGGGAAGGGTACCAGACCTTCATGGACCTGGTGCACCGCATCAAGGAGGATACGGTGGGCACCGTTTTCCACCTCCAGGTGCGTCCCCATCAAGAGGTGCCCGAGGAGGCCCGCCCGGCCCAGCAACAGATGGTTTACAGCCATGGAGACGGCGGGGAAAGCCCCCGGCCCGTGAAGCGGAAAAATGGGAAAGTAGGCCGCAACGACCCCTGCCCTTGCGGCAGCGGCAAAAAATACAAGAAGTGCTGCGGGAAGAACTGATTTGCGGGGGAAGGGGCTGGGGGTCGAAGGACCCCTGTCCTTCTCCAACCTCCTCTCTGCCAACCCCATGTTTTGAAAGTTCTTTGATGAACAAAAGCCCTCTCAAAAAAGCACTCCAGCAGTTTTATACGGCCTCGGCGGACGCCATCTCCATGGTCGAGGTGCCACCCCTCCATTTTCTCAAGGCTGAGGGCCAGGGCGATCCCAACACCTCCCCGGAGTTCCAGTCGGCTGCGGAAACCCTGTTCCGGCTCTCCTGCACCCTCAAGTTGCTGCTGAAAAAGGAGCAGGGGCTGGACTGGACGGTCATGCCCCTTGAAGGTCTGTGGTCCGCCGAGGATATGATAACTTTTCTTGAAGGCCGCCAGGGTGTATGGCAGTGGACCCTCATGATCCTGCAGCCTGATATTGTTACCGGGGAAGCCGTGGGCCGGGCCGTGGAGCTGGCGCAGAGCAAAAAGGGGGCCTCGCCCCTGTATGACACCACCTTCGGCCGTCACACCGACGGTCAATCCGTCCAGATTCTGCACGAGGGGCCGTACGCCGGGAAAGCCGCCACCATCGCCCGCCTGCACCGGTTTATCCGGGAGAAGGGGTATCACTTCGCAGGCCCCCTCCACGAGATTTACCTGAATGATCCCCGGCAGACCGCGCCTGAGAAGATGAAAACCATCTTGCGCCAACCCGTCTCTCTGGAGGTCCAAAAGTGATAGTGACAGGATTTCAGGCTGCGGGGCTCGCAGCCGGAATAAAAAAACACGGGGGACTGGACCTGGCCCTGATTGTGGCGGACAACCCCGCCCAAGCTGCCGGGGTCTTCACTAAAAACCGGGTGAAAGCCGCCCCGGTGTTGCTCAGCCGGCGCCGGTTGCGGTCGGGACAGGCGCAGGCCATCCTGATCAACAGCGGCAATGCCAATGCCTGCAACGGCCCTCGGGGCAAAGAAGATGCCCGCAGCCTCACCCGGCAAACCGCCAGACTCCTCGGCATCCCGGAGACCTCAGTCCTGGCGGCATCCACCGGCGTCATCGGTCAGCCCCTGCCGGCAGACCGCATGAAGGCGGCCCTGCCCGAACTGGCCTCCCGCCTGCGTCCGGAAGGCCTCACCGAGGCCGCAGAAGCCATTTTGACGACGGACACCAAGGCCAAGACTGCCTTTATTCAGGAAAAGCTCTGGGGGCAGACAATCACTCTGGCCGGGATGGCCAAAGGCGCGGGCATGATCCACCCGGACATGGCCACCCTGTTGGCCTTTGTGGTCACGGACGCGGCCATTGATGCCGCGGTCCTGAAAAACCTTCTCTTTACCGCGGTGGACCAGAGTTTCAACCGCATCACCATCGACGGCGATACTTCCACCAACGACACGGTGCTGCTGCTGGCCAGCGGCCGGGCTGGCCATCCCCCGGTGACGGAGGTGACCGCGGCAGCACCATTCGGCCGGCTTTTGACCCGGCTGCTTGCCGATCTCGCCCAACAACTCGTGGCTGACGGAGAAGGCGCGACCCGGGTCTATCGGGTGGTAATACGGGGCGCAGGCTCTCTTCGGGAGGCCCGCCAGGCTGCGGCCACCGTGGCCACCTCACCCCTGGTGAAGACGGCCATGGCGGGTGCGGATGTAAACTGGGGCAGGATCATGGCGGCCCTGGGGCGTTCGGGAGCCCGCTTTGACCCGGAGCGGGTCAGCATCGCCTTTGGACCGCAGGTGATCGTGGAAAACGGTCTTGGGAAAGGCGAAGCGGCCGAAGCTGAGGCCAGAAAGCTCATCCTGGCCGGGCCGATCACTGTCACCATCGATCTGGGCGCCGGGACTTTCCAGGACTTCTACGACACCTGCGACTTCACGGAAGATTATATCCGCATCAATGCCAGCTATCGCAGTTAATGTGGCAGCCTTTCCTTGCAGAGCATAATCGATATTCATCTCCGGCGCCACGGATTGTCGAGTCTGGGCGAACGCAGACTGCAGCCTGCGGCTGCATTGCGCCAGAAGTTCAATGATTATCGGCTGTTAAAAATCAGCATACTCTTCTGCCGGCGGCTCGTTCACCGGCTGCTGCGGCTGGACTTTTTTGATTGCCGCCGGCCGCGCTGAGCGCGGCGGGGCGCTGCCATCCACCAGGGAAGCAACCTCCACGATTATATCCCGCAGGCGTTCTGCCTGACTCTGGAGTTCGGCGGCGGCACTGGCGCTCTCTTCGGCGTTGGCTGCGTTCTGTTGCACCACGCGGTCGATTTCCTGCACCGCCTTGTTCACGTGCAGGATTCCCTGGGCTTGTTCTTTGCTGGCGTTGGCGATTTCCCCCACCAGGCTGTTTACTTTTTTGGCCGACTCTCCCATGTCATAGAATTTGGTAAGGGTCTCCTGGATATGCACCGATCCCAGCTCGATCTGCCGGGCCGTTTCGCCGATAAGATTATCCGTGGTCTTGGCAGCTTCCGCCGCCCGCATGGCCAAGCTCCGCACTTCTTCGGCCACGACCGCAAAGCCGGCGCCGGCCTGTCCCGCCCGGGCCGCTTCCACCGCGGCATTCAAGGCCAACAGGTTGGTCTGAAAGGCAATCTCGTCAATATTTTTAATAATTTTCTTGACAGACTCCCCGGAAGCGGAAATCGATTCCATGAACTCCTTGGTGGCCCGTATGGACTTGTGGACCTCCCGGGTTTTCTCATGGGTCTGGAGCACCAACTGATTGCATTCCCCGGCGTTCATGGAGTTCTGCTGCACCAGGGCCGACAATTCCTCGAGGGAAGCAGTGGTTTCCTCCAGAGAGGCCGCCTGCTGGGCGGAGCCTGTGGCCAGAGAATTGCTGGCGCTGGACACCTGGAGGGAAGCCGCGGCCACCTGCTCAGAGCCTTCCCCCAGACCGGAGATGATTCCCCTTAAGGTCCGGGTGAGGCTCTTCACCAGGAGAAGGGAGACGAGAAGACCTGCGAGAATGGCAAACACGGCCCCACCACCGATAAGGAGGCCGGCTGTGGCCGCTTGGGATTCCATGGCCGCCTTCTGATTACGCAGGGCCGTGTCAACTTCCTGCAACAGTGCCCGGGCCCCGCTGACCATATTCCTGTCCGCCTGGTCCAGCAGGCGTTTGGTGTCCGGGGCGTTCTGTGTGTCCTGTTGTCGGGCTGTCACATAGCGGTTAAAAGCAGCATCATACAGCCCCAGGGCTTCCTGGATATGGTCAAAGCTTGCCTGGCTGGCCTGATCAGGCATGGCGCGCCGGCCTGCCGCGACCAGGTCCCTGATGGTCTTGATGGAACGAGCCACCTGGTCCAGATATTCCTGGCCGCCCCGGAGGATATAGTTTTTCTCCTGGCGCCGGGCTTCCAGGGCATTTCTTATGATTTGGTTTAAAATAACCCTCTGATCCACATTGGCGACCATTACCTTGAGATTGTGCCATCCCAGGTAGGCCATCGCGCTGGTCAAAACGAGAAGGAAGATGAATCCGCCGAAAATTTTGGTACTCAGCTTCATATGCCTTTCACCCTGCCCACTTTTGTCCGTGGTGGCTGGCACCACCTTGCGTCTTTTCGGAGTTTTTGATGATCGGGCTTTCCCGGTATCAGGGTCTGCTCTCAGGAAGACCCCACCAGGTGGCTATCTCCGCGATACAGATTGGACATACTCTCGCAGGAATTATCGGCAGGATCGGCAGAGTTGATAAGGATTGAAACAAAATTTCTGCCGAAAAAAAACGGGGGCTCCCCGGAGAGGGGGAAGAGGGGAAAAAAGGCGGAAACCTCAGTCCGCTTCTCCTTGAAGATGAAAATGGATACAATTTTAAGGAAATACATCAGCACAATCAGGCCGGTTGCTGCCGGCGGCGCAGGAACCACTTGGTCACTTCCACCACCGGCAGAATTGTCAGGCTCAGGCCCGCGGCCACAAACCAATCAACCCAACCCAGGGGCGTCACCCGGAAAATTTCCGCCAGGGGGTCCCAGGTGATGACCGCCACCATGATAACCAGGGAAAGCAGCACGCCCGTCAGCAGGAAGCGGTTGGTGCACAATCCCACGGTGAACAGGGAATGGATGTCCGAACGACAATTAAAGGCGTTCACCAGTTCGGCCAGGATCAGGGTGACAAAGACCATGGTCTGGGCCTGGGTGAGGACCTGGCCGGAGTCGCTCAACTGGCGGGGATTACACAGCCAGTAATAGGCGAACAGGGGCAGCAGAAGCAAGGTGAGGGAAAGGGAGATCACCACCAGCAGCACTGTGACGGGTCGGGAGAAGACGCCTTCCTGGGGGGGGCGCGGCGGACGGTGCATGATATCCGGGGCCTTAGGGTCCACTCCCAGGGCCAGGGCGGGCAAGCCGTCCGTCACCAGGTTGACCCAGAGGATTTGCAGGGCCAACAGGGGCAGAGGCAGGCCCAGGAAAATGGCGCCGGTGAGAACCAGGATCTCCGAAAAGTTGCAGCTCAACAGGTAAATCAGGTATTTTTTGATATTGTCGAAAATAGCCCGCCCTTCTTCCACCGCGGCCACCAGGGAGGCGAAGTTGTCATCCGTCAGGATCATGGCCGCGGTTTCTTTGGTGACTTCGGTGCCGGTGAGGCCCATGGCCACGCCGATGTCCGCCCTTTTGAGGGCCGGGGCGTCGTTGACGCCGTCCCCGGTCATGGCCACCACTTCCCCCTGCTTTTTGAGGAGGTCCACCAGCCGCAGTTTGTGTTCCGGGGACACACGGGCAAACACCTGGACGTCCTTCAGGGCTGCGAGCAGCGCCTCGTCGTCCATGGCGTTGAGGTCACGGCCGGTGAGCACAGCCGGATTTTTCTTCTCCTTCGTCAGCATCCCTAAAGCGCGGCCGATGGCCTGGGCCGTGTCCGGGTGATCCCCCGTAACCATGATCACCCTGATTCCCGCCTGGTGACAAAGATGCACGGCCTCCCTGGCCTCGGGCCGGGCAGGGTCGATCATCCCCACCAGGCCCACCCACACCAGGTCGGCTTCTTCAGCCTCAGGCGTCAACTCCGGGACGGCTGCCAGGGATCGATAAGCCAGACCCAGGACCCGCAAGGCCTGACCGGCCATGATAGCGGCCTGGGCCATAATCTCCTGCCTCCCCGGTTCATCCAGGGGCGCCTCGCCCTGGCCGGTGAGCACGGCGGTGCACCACGGCAGCAGGCTCTCCGGGGCGCCCTTAAGGCACAGGAGGAAGCCTTCGAGGCCCCGGTGAACCGTGCTCATGCGCTTGCGCTCTGAAGAGAACGGAACTTCGGCCACCCGGGGATATTTTTCCAGCACACCGGCCTGGGTAAGACCCGCCTTGCGCCCCAGGACCAACAGTGCCCCTTCCGTGGGGTCGCCCCGCACCTGCCAGGACCCGCCATTTTCTTCCAGGGCCGCATCATTGCACAGAAGAGCAACCTGGGCAGCCCGTTGCAGGACGGGAGAGGTTTCGGCGCCACCCTCCCCCCGAAACTCCCCCCGGGGTTCGTAGCCCGAGCCGGTGACCTCAATGGTTTTGCCGTCCAGATGCAGGCGGGTGACGGTCATTTCATTTTTGGTGAGGGTGCCGGTCTTGTCGGTGCAGATGACCGTGGTGCAGCCCATGGTTTCCACCGCCGGCAGGCGCTTGACAATGGCGTTCCGCCGGGCCATGCGGGTGGTGCCGATGGCCAGGGCCCCCGTCACCACGGCCGGGAGGGCCTCGGGCACCGCCGCCACCGCCAGGCTGATCCCCCAGAGGATCATGGGCCAGAGAGGAGATCCTTTATAGACCCCCAGGAGCACGGCGATGACAGCCACGGCCAGACAGATCGCCGCCAGCACCCGGCCGATAGTGTTCATGCGCCGCTCCAGGGGCGTCGCCTCAGTGGACACGTCCTCCAGCATCTGAGCGATGCGGCCGAATTCCGTGCTCATGCCGGTGGCCGTGACGACGGCCCGGCCCCGTCCATAGGTGACCACGGTGCCGCCAAAGACCATACCGTGCTGTTCGGCAATGGGGCTGTATGGCTGGCCGACCGCCTGGGCCTCCTTTTCCACTGAGGTGGATTCCCCCGTCAGCAGGGCCTCATCAGCCATAAAGTTGACGGTTTCCAGCAGGCGGCCGTCGGCTGCCACCCGGTCACCGGTATGCAGGACCAGGATGTCCCCGGGCACCACTTCCCGGCTGGGAATGATCGTTTCATGGCCCCCACGGATGACTGTGGCCATGGGAGCCGCAAGCTTTGCCAGAGCAGACGCGGCCCTCTCGGCCCGGTACTCCTGAATAAATCCCAGCACCCCACAGGCGAGCAGGATGGCCAGGATAACCACCGCATCCAGGGTCTCGCCCGACACGTAGGAGATGACGATGGCGGCGAGGAGGATGAGCATCAACAGGCTGGCGAACTGCCGCAGGAAGATGATTGCCGGCGAGATTTTCCTGGCCCGGGACAACTGGTTGGGCCCGTACTCCTCGAGGCGGACAGCAGCTTCTTCCGCAGACAGCCCCTGGGGCGAAGTGCCCAAAGCCTGCAGGACCTCTGCCGGCGGCAAGGTATAAAAAGGAGACTTGTCTGGGAGGATAGTATTATTCTCCATAGATTTTTATTGATTCCCCGGTCAAAGTGGGATGGCAAGGGAGTTTGAGGAAGGGCCGGGGCCCTGCTGGTTTTCCGGCCCTCCCCTCAAGACACTAATCTCACTAAACCCGTCGGTGCAGGTTAAAGCGCACCGGCAGGGCGGTGCAGACTTGCCGGGCGATTTCCTTGAGCAGGCTCTCCTCCTCCGGCGAGTGAATGACGCTGGAGATCACCAGGCTGCCGTCTTCCAGAGAGACCTGCAGGGTGGGAACCCGCAGGCGGGGCTCGGTGGCAAGCCGGGCTTTCAAGCGGTAGGCCAGGGCCAGATGCTGCAGACGGGTTTGAGCCTCGGGGGTGATCCTGCGGTCTTTTTCCGCCAAACCGGCCACCAAAATATCCACCACCTGGTCGTAGGTGAGGTTGCCGGTATCCAGGGTCAGATCATACACCTGCTCCATATGCCAATCTTTGCCGAAGTGGGCCTTCACATAACCCGCCCGGTCGCGGTCCACCCTGGCGATCAGGGCTTCGGCCGCTTCCTGGTCCAGACCTTCCTTCATCATAATACGTTCCACCCGCACCTTGAGCGGCGCCAGCAGTCTTACCCGCAGGCAATGGGGGACCGTGTGCAGCAAAAAGGCGCCCCCCCGCCCGATAATCACCACCCGATCAGCCGCGGCGTACTCCAGGATCAGGGCGTCCATCTGGGCGACCAAGCCCTGGTATTGCCAGTCGTAGCGCTCAAACAGGGAGGGGCTGACTTCGTCCACCTCCCGGCCGATTCGCCCCCACTGGCTGCCGACCTTCTCCAGATCAGCGAGGAGCCGTTCCTTGTCAACATATGCATACCCCAACCACTCTGCAACCAGGCGGCCAATCTCCTCCCCTCCACTGCCATATTCCCGAGAAATCGTCAGGATCGCCATATCCCCCATCCCTTCGGCCGCCGGGCCGGCAGGCTGTCATCCGGAGAAGCCGACAGTTCCTGACCAGCCTCCGGATCTTCAGCCCTTTTGAACCTCAGCCACACCAGGAGCTTCCCGGCCACGATTACTCCCACTGCGGCCGCCGCCTCCACGGTATGCGTAAGCCAGAGTGGCGGGGCCAGCCAATGCACCACTACCGGATCGTTCATTATCATCTCACCGGCTACCCGTCCCAGGATGGCCGACCCGAGGTAAACGATGATGGGATAGCGGTCCATCAGCATGGACAGGAGGCTGCTGGTGAAAATCACCAAGGGGATAGACACAATCAGCCCGAAGATCAGGAGAATCAGGTTGCCGCGGGAAATGGCGGCAATAGCCAGGACATTGTCGAGGCTCATGGTTGCATCCGCCAGCAGGATAAGCAGGACGGCCTGGAGAAGGCCCGCGGCCTCCTGGTCCCGTTCCTCCACCGTCCCCTTGAGGAAGAGCTTCACAGCAATCCAGGCGATAAGCGCGCCGCCGACCAGCTTGAGGAATTGGACCTCCAATAATCTGGCCGCGAAAAAAGTAAGGACCACCCGCAGGCTCACCGCAGCCCCGGCCCCGGCAGCAATGCCCCAGCGCCGTTGCCGGCGGGGCAGGGAGCGGACCGCCATGGCTATGACCACCGCATTATCGCCCGACAGGATGAGGTCAATGAGGATGATGTTCAGGGCCCTGGCAAAAAACAGCCAATCGGGCCGGCCCAGCCCCCAGGCAGTCCAATCCATTGAGAGGCCTTTCGGAGGTCTCAGTGATGCCACTGGACCCCTGATTACCGGTCGGGCCAAACGAAAGCTGCACCAAGCCCTCCAAAGAGCATACAATTGACCGGGGCAGGGATTGGCCGCTTCATTTTATCAGGCAAAAGAGCGGCCTGGCAAGACCGGTATCCTGCCAGGCCGATGCTGCTCGTCAACGCCGTTGCACGCGCCCAGGAGCGTCAGGCGAAGGTCAGATGCCGCGCATTTCCGCTCATCCTCCCACCAGGGGGGGCTTGACGCCGTGGAAGAAGATCCAGGAGATACCCAGACCGACCCAGATGATGAACCCGAACAAACAGAGAATGTAAACAGCCGCCAGGCGCCCGATGCCTTCCTCCCAGAGCTTCTTGAAGTTGGAGACCACCCCGATGGTGAAGAAGGTCAGCACAAAAAACAGCACCCGGAAAGAATCCATCTCCGCGGTGGCCGCCTTGGCCATCTTGATGATCCCCGGATTGGCCATGCAGAGGAGCAGCATGATAACGAAGGTCAGAACATAGCCGATGACGAACTTGGGGAACCGTTCCCAGATCTGTCCGGGACGCACCCGCTCACCCGGTTTGCACTCGATGACCGCGCACCAGATGATGGCCAGGATGAAAGCCCACACGCCGATAAAGATGTCAATGAACACCTTGACGGTGGTGGCGGTCATGAGCATCCAGCCTTCTTTGTAATTGACTCCCGTTTCGGCCAGGGTCTTGGCGCGGATGAGGGCGTCCACCACGGCGCCGCTGGCCACCGCGGCCCCGTCGGTTTTCACCGCCAGGCCCATCCAGGCGCCCGCCACCATGGGTTGCTGCCAAAGAAAGGTTTGGGCCAGAAACGGCAGGATGATAAGCTCCACCACGGCAAAAATAACCACCAGGGAGGAGACCATGATGGGCACTACCGGCCGCGACCGGATTGCCCCGCCCGTGGCGATGGCCGCCGACACCCCGCAGATGGATATCCCGGAGGCGAGCGGTGCGGCCCACTCCTTGCTGAATTTGAAGTATTTCCGGGAAATAAAGTAGACCACCGCCCAATAGACCAGATAGGCCTCGACGATGGCGCACAGACCCCGGAAAAGGACAGCGGAAGCCAACCCGATGGCTTCCGCCGACTTGACCCCCAGGCCTGCCCCCAGGATAACGATGGCTGTTTTGATATACAGCTCAGGCCGGGTGGCCTCTTTGAGCGTTTCAGAAAAACCGGGGAAAAAGTTACCCACGATCAGGCCGGCGATCAATGCCACGATAAAGCCGGCTTCCCCGGTCAACTGCAGGGACCAGGTAATGCCGAATTTCTTCAAAGCGTCAGGAGTGGCGGCGATATAAGCAAAATGACCCAATAACCAGCAGCCATATCCGATCCAAAAGATTACGGAGAAGGCAAAAATGAATTTTCCGACCCTGACGCCCAGGGCCACCGCGCCGATTTCCGTCAGCACCAGCATGAACAGATAAGTCAGAAACAGAGAAGTCAGTCCCGGCATACCCTTGAAGGCATCCGAAACCGGTGATAACGCCTTGGTAACATCCATCCACACGCTGGTCTTAATGCCCCAGCCCAAGAGGTCCAAGCCGATGAAGTAGGCCAAGCCCAGGACAAAGACTACTATCCCGAGCCAGAAAGACAGCCAGTCTTCACTGATGCCTCGCTTTCTCTCTTCCATTTCTTGCCCTCCCAGATTGTCAGTGCCCCGCGGGGAAGAAGGTATAGCTCACCCAAACCAGGAAGGCCAGGCCCACTATGCCCAAGCCGATACTCCAGGCGATGAGTTTCTTCTCCACCGAAAGGAGGGGTTCAAATTCCATTTTGCTTAATTCAGAAACCAGGGAACTCTTTTCCTGGGCAGGGACTTCGGGCTTCTCCTCAGGAGGCAGTATTTTCGGCCCTTCTTTGGCGACGAGTTCAGCAATGCGCGCCTCGATTTCCCTGTTGCCTGCCTCAGGGGGGAGTCCCAGCATCTTTTTGATCCGTTCCACTTCGTAGAATTTCATGCGGTTCTCCTTTCCTTCCCCATGATGTTTCAGGGCCGGAAGACTTTGTTCCGATTGTCACGAGTTCTGTGGTGCCAGGAACCACTTAATCCCGCTACATTTCAGGTTATCTTGATTGTCACCTCCTTTTCACGGAAAAATTTGAAGTCATTTGTACATCTTCTCTCAAGAAGGGCACCCTCAACTTTTCCAAAGCGCGCTTTTGTGTAGAATTCATCATTTCTTGATTTTTATCAATCCTTTATTCAGGCCAAAACGATTTTTTTCTCCTGGCCCAGCAGGGCCGGCCGGAGGGAATCAGGCACGGCCTGAATCGGCCAGAATCAGCGGGGCTTTTGCTTCGGTTTGGCGGTGGGCGAAGAAGGAATGGGGGTAAAGGAGGATGGATCTGGAAGACTGTGGTTGTTCCGAGCTATGGGGCTGTTTACTGCGGCTTGAGGCAGCCGCGGCAGGCAGGGGGGGTGTCGCCGCGGGCCCAGTCCCGGCGAAATCGGCGATAATCAGGGCTTCGCCAGATCCGCACGAGGGATTGCTCTGCCTCGATAACGCCAAAACTCACGCGGCGGTACAGGTCCTCGCCCCCCCGGGCCATATAGGTTTCCGCCTTCACGGGGAGGTTGAGGAAGACACAGGGAGCCACCGCCATGTCGGCGGCCACGCACAGGGACCCGGTGATGTTTTCCGAACAGAGGTCGGGCACGTCACCGGGCTGGGTGAGCCGGCCATGGATGGTAAGCCCCCGGCGCCGACCCTGGTCTGCGATCTCAGCCAGTCTGGCCGCAACTTCCCGGTATTCCTCGGGGGGGGCGAATTTCAGGCTTTCCCGGGCCAGCGGGGGGCTGGCCACGAAATCGAGCGTGCTCACCACCACCTGGCTCACTCCGAGACCCTCCAGGGCCTGGGGCACAAGGGCCAGGTCGTCGAGACCGGAGCGCAGCAGCATATAGGCGACGTGGATCTCGGGGAAGCTAACCCCTTTTCTGGTCTTGATTTCCCGGAGGGCCTCGATCTTTTCCAGAATTGCAGCGAAGCGGGTGCCACGACGCACCGCATCGTTGTTTTCCCCCACCCCGGCCAGAGAAAAGGCCACCACTGCCATTTCCAGGTCAACGACTCGCCTGAGGCCGTCGGCGTCCAGGAGCATGCCGTTGGTGGTGGTGCCCACGTGACAGCCGGCACGTCTCGCCAGGGAAGCCATGGTGAAAAAATCGGGGTGCAAAAAAGGCTCGCCCCACCCCTGGAGATGGACCAGCCTGGTCTTTTTCAGAATAGGCAGCAGCCGGCGAAAGGCGGCCAGGGGCAGGTGATGGCTGGCCCAATGTTCCTGGTATACCGTGTGGGGGCAATACCCACAGGCAGCCTGGCAGCAGGTGGTGACCTCTACCTGGAGCCAATCAAGCCGGGGGGCACATAAGTTGGTGAGAGCAGCCCTGAGCATATCCTGTGCAAAACCTGGTCCTGGCTGGTGGCAACAGAACCCTGCCGATGGCTTTTCCCCCGCCGCAGCTATTCTCTGGTAAGACGTCATGGGGGGAACAACACTTCGAGAATAACATATGCTCACAATTCTGTGAAGCACACCGTTTCCGGTTGGTAACTACCGGAAAACTTTTGGATAAAAATCTCTTTTCAGGCTTGCATAGCACACCTGAGTTATTAAAATGTGAATAACGATCCGCCATTTTATCGCTATCCCCGCCCGGAAAGGACCGCCTATGAATTATCAGGAAGCCGCCCGAGACCTTAAAACGGCGCTCCGCCTCAGAACGGAACCCCTGGGAGCGGCCTTCTTGCCTGAAGCCGCCTCGCTGCCGGAAAAAACCCGGCGTCCCTTCCAGGTGCTTGGCAAGAAGGTCACCATCTGCCAGGGCGTCACCATGGCCCGGGTATATGGCTGGCCGGTGGGCCTGACTCCGGCGGACCTCATCTGCGTCCCCGGCATGTTGGCCTTCGGCCTGGCCCCGGAGCCCGACCCGGGCCAGGAAATGGCCAGCCTTATGTGCGACGTGGGGTTTCATCGGGAGATGGATACGGCCCGGAAGGAAGTGGAAGCCCTGACCCTTTTTGCCCCTCAGGAAATCGAGGCCTTGTACCTGGCCCCCTTGGAGCGCCTGGCCCTGGAGCCGGATGTGGTGATGGTTTACGGCAACCCGGCCCAGCTCATGCGCCTTATTCAGGGGGCCGCCTTCGGCTTGGGAGAACGGGCCACGGGGGAGTTCGGGGGGAAGATCGAATGCAGTTCCTACCTCATTGCCCCTTTTAAGACCGGCCAGGTCCGGGTGGTCATTCCCGGCATGGGGGACCGCATTTTTTCCATGACCCAGGATGACGAAATGGTGGTGAGCTTTCCCGCCAGGCTTCTGCCGGGAATACTCCACGGTGTGGCCGAGGCCGGGAGAAAAATCGGCGCCCGCTATCCTGTTACCTTCTACCAGAATTTTCAGCCGGAATTTCCCCAGCCCTACCAAGAACGGGCAAAAAAATGGGGAATTTTCTAGCAGGTCAATTGGGGGGAGGGCCAGGGAGCAGTGGCTCCCTGCCCTCCCCCCATACCCCCCTCCCAACCCCTTAGGGGGCCTGGGAAGTCGGGACCAAAGTCCCGCCTTCCCAGGCCAAATTAACCCCCTAACAAGGGATTGGGGGAGGGGGCGTGGGGGAGGGGGTAAGGGTCCACCGACCCTTAGCCCCCTCCCCCACTTCCCAAGCACCGAGGTGATCGTGGAATTCAGGCCCATCGTACAGCGCATTCTGGAGGAGCGCTACCTGCGGCGCAATCCCGAGGGGCAGGTGATTGAAACCCCGGAGGAACTCTTCTGGCGGGTAGCCCGTTCGGTTGCGGCCGCCGAAGTGCGTTACTCCAGCGAAGCGGCCGCGGCTTGCCAGGCCGAGGCCTTTCACGAGGCCATGGCGACCCTGAAGTTTTTGCCCAACACCCCCACCTTAATGAATGCTGGCCTGCCCAGGGGCCAATTGGCCGCCTGCTTTGTCATCCCCATCGAAGACGACATGCGCAGCATCATGGAGGGAGTCAGGGACATGTCCCTGATACACCAGACCGGCGGCGGCACCGGCTTCACCTTCACCCATCTCAGGCCCCGGGGCGACCAGGTGCGCAGCACCGGCCGGGTGGCCTCCGGGCCTGTGGGGTTCATGCGGATCTTCGACGTTACCACCGACGTGGTGAAGCAGGGAGGACGGCGCCGGGGAGCCAACATGGGCATCCTCAACGTGGACCACCCGGACATCCTGGAGTTCATTGAGGCCAAGACCGAAAAGGGGATGCTCACTAATTTCAACCTGTCCGTGGGGGTCACAGACGAGTTCATGGCCAAGGTGGAGCGGGGCGAGGACTACCCCCTGATCAATCCCCGCACCAAGCAAGAAACCAGGCGCCTGCCGGCCCGAGAGGTCTTTGACCGCATGTGCCACTATGCCGCCTTGACCGGCGATCCGGGCATCTTGTTCCTGGATGCCATCGAACGGGACAACCCCACCCCCGCGCTGGGGCGTCTCGAAGCCACCAACCCTTGCGGCGAGCAGCCTTTGCTGCCTTACGAGTCCTGCAACCTCGGATCCATTAACCTCTCCCGGCTGGTGACCGGGGGCGGGTTGGACTGGGAAGAACTGGACCGCCTGGTCAGGTTGGCGCTCACCTTCCTGGACGACGTCATCGACCAAAGCCATTACCCCCTGCCCCAGATCACCGCCATCACCCGGGCCAATCGCAAGGTAGGGCTGGGGGTCATGGGGCTGGCGGACATGTTTATCAAGCTCGGCCTGGCCTACGATTCCCCTGAGGCCCTGGAACTGGCGGAGAAAATCATGGCCCGCATCGAGGCGACCGCGGTGGCGCAGTCCGAGGTCCTGGCAGAAGCAAGGGGCCCCTTTCCCAACTTTCGCCGCAGCCGCTGGCATCAAGAGGGGCGCCCTCCCCGGCGGCACGCCACGGTGACGACGGTGGCCCCCACCGGCACCATCAGCCTGATCGCCGGAACCAGCAGTGGCATCGAACCCCTTTTTGCCGTGGCCTATCGGCGGGTGGCGCTGGAAGGAGAGCAATTTGACGAAATAAACCCGCTGTTCCAGGAAAAACTCAGGGAGGCGGGACTCAGGGAAGATCTTTGGCTCCCCCGGGTGCTGGCCACCGGCCGGGTGCGGCCCCTCACCGGCCTGCCGACATCCCTGCGCCGCCTCTTCCCCACCACCTTTGAGGTAAGCGTTGAGATGCAAATCCGCATGCAGGCGGCCTTTCAGGCCCATGTGGAAAACGCCGTGTCCAAAACCATCAACCTCCCCCCGGAGGCCACCCGGAACGACGTTGCCGAAGCCTTCTTCCTGGCGCACCGCCTGGGCTTAAAGGGGATTACGGTGTATCGCTATGGCTCAAGGGCCGGACAGGTACTGAGTCTCCCTCCCGAAGGGCTGACCCTGTCCCAGGACTTCAGCGAAGAGTGCCGCCTGTGCTCGGTGTAACCGCTGTCAGGTATCAGCCGTCAGCTTGCAGTTTTACAAAAACTTGTAAAAATGATAGAAACGTACCCGCAGGCGTTTGCCTGCGGTTTCATTCATGGCAGGTTTGGGAAAAACGCAGGCTAAAAACTTTTAGGGTCCGATGCGGCCCACGCCTGAGGATGAACATCTGCTGGAAGGGCGGCCTGAGGGGTCCGGCCATATTTAGGGGGCACCAGCAGGTGCGCCTCGCCAAGGGACGTCCACGGTAACGTTTGCGGCAACAAACAAAATAGACTTCTGCTTATAGCTGACAGCTGATGGCTGACAGCTTCTTTTTTTCATGAAAACCCTGTTATTTGCGCCGGCTGCTTATAATTTTGCCGAAACCTCCCGGCTGGTGGATATCGCCTTGGCCTGCCGGGACCGGTTCCGGGTGATTTTCGCCTCCTATGGCGGTGATTTTGAATGGCTGATTACCGATCACGGCTTTCCCCTGATCTTCATGCAACCCCGCCTCACACCTCAAAAAATTGAGCGCCTCTACCGGATCATGAGGTGGGAGTCGGTGAACCACCCCTTTGGCCTGGACCATCTTACCGAACGCATCAAGGGGGAGCTTGCCTGGCTCAAGGCCTTGCAACCCGTGGCGGTGGTCACCGGGCTTGACCTTTCCTGGCCGGTCACCTGCCGGGTGGCGGGTCTGCCCCTGGTGTGGGTGGCCCAAACCACTTCGTTGGCTCCCTTCTGGTTTTCGCCCCTGGCTTTCTGGCCGGACATCCTGGACTATCGTCCCTTTCGCCTGCTGCCTCAGCGTTTCCTCAACTATGCAGCCCGGTATTTAATGCACTTTAACCGCATAATTATGGTGCGTTTCAATGCGGCCGCCTATCTTTTCGGCGCCAGGCCTTTCAAGGGCACCGAATTCTGGGAAGGCAACTATACCCTGCTGGCCGAGCCTCCGGAGTTCTCCGGCCTCACCGATCTGCCGTCCCGCTTCCAGTTCATCGGCCCCTTGATAGCCCGCATTTCCAGGGACATCCCCCCTGAAATAGAGAATATGCCCCGGGACCTCCCCCTGGTGTATTTTGCCATGGGCAGTTCCGGGGAACGGCAGATTATCGCTGAGATTTTGCGGGCTTTCTCCGGCAGGCCTTACCGGGTGATCGCGCCGGTCAAAAAGCTGCTCAAAGGATTGCCGGCGGACATTCCTCCCAATGTCCTGGTGACCGACTGGCTCCCGGCCCACAAGGTCAATGCCATGGCCCGCGTTTCCGTGATCCACGGCGGCCTGGGCACAGTCATGACCGCCTGCCTGGCCGGCACCCCCATCGTCGGGGTGGGGATGCATTTCGAACAGGAAGCCAACCTGGAGTGCGCGGTGCGCAAAGGCTTTGCCGTCCGCCTGCGTAAACGGCGGTTTAAGGCGGTGGACGTCATGGCCGCGGTGGACCGCATGATAGACGATGCCGAGGCCCACCGCCGCGCCCTGGAATTCAAAAAAATCCTGGAAAAATACGACGCTCCCGCCGCTGCCGCCCGCTTTTTGGCGCAGACGTTTGGGGATTGAGGTGTGAACCGAAGGCCTTAAGCTCTAAGCTTGAGGCGCTGTTTACCGGGCCCGGGCGCAGGCTTCAGCCTGCGGCCACAGTTAACTGCCTCAGTAAAGGCTCCAATCTGCTCACTACGGCTCACTGCTCCTTGATGATTGCTGCGTCCTGGCTTGCAGCCTTTCTTGCGCCAGCGGCTTTACATCCCGGCTGATGATCCGGGCCGCCAGTTTGGAGGCCTTCTCCGTCAAGTGAACAGGATCGTAAACATATCGGGGCTCCGCAGGAATTTCCCGGGCCAGGTCGATCACCAGCACCTGGTTGGCTATTCCCACATCCCGGACGGCCTGATTAAAGAGGCCATGCAACTCCTCAAACTCCGCAAATCTAATTCCCATGGCCTCCATGACTTTTACTTCCTTCCAGGTTTCGGGATCCAGATTCCCTGAAAGGCGGTTGGGCTGGGTCATGAGCACCGGGGCAATCTGCCGGGAGCGGCACATATCGATGAACATCCGCATATTGCTGCGAAATTCCCGGAGCAGAGCGGGCCGGTCGATGGTCACTTTTCGCCCCCGCACCTGGCGAAACTCGTCCTGCTCCTCATCCTTCTTTCTGACCCGCTGCGACAATTCCACCATGGCCCGGTAGAGATGGGGGATGGTTTGTTCCCGCAGGACCTGGAAAAAGCCCCGCACGTGGCCCTCAAGGGTCGGCTTCACCACCAGCACAACCCTCCGGCTGGCGTTGGTGTTCCAGTAGGTCTTTTCATAGAGCAGGGTCACCAGATCGTTGATGTTGTGCATCATCACCACGATGTCAGGTTGGAGGGGCAGCAACTTATGGAGCAGGATGTTCAGGGAGTGGAGGGAATTGTTGCCGGAGCGGGCCGCGTTATACGAGTTGACCCTGACCTTGAGGTCCTTTTCCAGAAAACGCCCCGTTAGGCAGGGGAAACGGTTTTCCTCCGGCACCACCCGGCACTCGGTGGTGGAGCCTCCCAGGAAGGCCAGGACCAGGTCCGGATGGGCATGGATGCAGGAAGGCATGAGGAAGCCCTGCTCGTCCACCCTGATCTGGACGGGACGGGGCTGTGAGCCGGCTTCGGCGTCAAATATTTTGGCCGGCGGCCTAATCACCTCAAAAGTACCGGGAGACAGCTCCCGCAACCTGACGTATCTCTGGAGAGGCGCTTGTCGGGGGCCAACCTTGCCACCGATGATGTTATCGGTGACCAAGGCCAGGGCCAGGATGGCCAGAACTACCACAACGGCCAGAGTTTTCCTGGGATGGCGCTCGAAAAGATTTTTTTCCCCATCCTGACCGGCCATTAATCCTCCCTGTTAAATAAGAAAAAGGCCTTACCAATGATGGGTCTTCGGAGAACAAGGTCACAAAATCTCGCCGGTAATACCGTAGCTGGCCCAGTGGGAGCGCTCCATGGTTGATACATGCAGTATCGTATTGCTGAATGGGATGCAGCCAGTGAATATCTTCTCCCTCACCCTGACCCTCTCCCCGGGCAGGGGCAGAGGGCTGGGCTGAGGGGGGCATCAGCAGGAATCGTCATACGGAAGAAAGTGGGGAGCTGAGCCCACCCAGCAGCTTAAATAACCTTATACAGCGGGTATTCCACAATACCCTGGGCTCCGGCTGATACCAGGCGGGGAACCAGGCTCCGCACTTCTTCCTGGTTCACCACCACTTCCACAGAGTACCAGTCGGTTTCGTACAGGGAGCTGATCGTCGGCGCCAGGAGGCTCGGCAGCAGGGCGATGATGGTCTTCAGGCTTTTTTCCTGGATATTCATCTTCAGGCCCACCATATTTTCAGCCCGGAGCGCCCCCAACAGCAACATTCGGATATTTTCGATCTTTTCCCGTTTGAAGGGCTTGCTCTCCCAGACGTCGGGGTTGACGATAAACTGGGTGTTGGACTGGAAAAACTCATGGACGATCTTGAGGCCATGGGCCTTGATGGTGCTGCCGGTCTCCGTCACTTCCACCACCGCGTCCGCCAGCCCCTGGGCCACCTTGGCCTCGGTGGCGCCCCAGGAAAATTCCACGGTGACGGGGATATTTCGGGACTCAAAGTAGCGCCTGGTATAATTCACCAGTTCGGTGGCGATCTTTTTGTTGGCCATGTCTGCGAGACTTCTGATATTCGAATCCCCCGGCACCGCCAGCACCCAGCGCACCGGCCGGGAGGATGTCTTGGAGTACATGAGGTCGGCCACCACCACCACCTGGGAGTCGTTCTCCATGATCCAGTCTTTGCCGGTCAGTCCACAGTCCAGGGTGCCGTTTTCCACGTAGCGGCTCATCTCCTGGGCCCGGCACATGGTGCAGCTGATTTCCGGGTCGTCGATTTCCGGAAAATAGCTGCGGCCGTTCCCCTTGATGTTCCAGCCGGCCCGGCGGAAAAGATCGATGGTCGCCTTCTCGAGACTGCCCTTGGGAATGCCCAACCGCAGTTTATCCACGTTTATACACCTCCTGGGGATCGAAAACGGGGGTCCCCACCACCTGCCACCCGTCCTCCGCCAGTCTGCGGAAAAAACAGCTCGCATAGCCCTCGTGGCAGGCAGCATTTCCCACCTGCTCAACTTTGAGGAGCACGGTGTCGGCATCGCAGTCCAACAGAATCTCTTTCACTTTCTGGACATGCCCGCTGGTGCCGCCCTTATGCCACAGGGTCCGGCGGCTGCGGCTGTAATAATGGGCTTCCCGGGTCGACAGCGTCAGGTTCCAGGCTTCTTCATTCATAAAGGCGAGCATTAACACCGCGCCAGTGGCATAATCCTGGACGATGGCGGGAATCAGCCCTCCTAGCTTGGTAAAATCCGGGGTTATCTTTTCTTTCATAACAGGTCAATTTAGCCTTTTTTATTTCAAACGACAAGGTGGGATGATACAAATTAAGGAAATCGATGATGCCTTTTGCTCTGCACGATCCATCATCGAAGCTGCGCGAGTGAGGGGGAAAACAGGGGCAGGTTTAATCCCCCGAACTCCCGGCCCTGGTAAAAATCATTGTGCTCTTTGCAGGGCGCAGGGCTTCCTCGGATCAGGGAATATTCTCCCCTTGAGCAGGCGATTGCCAAACGATGAGCAAAATAATTCCGTTCGATCAACTGGCCCGGGCGCAACACCTGAATTTCCTGGAACATAAGCGTCGGGATTACCGGGAGCGGGAGGACTATCTGGCCAGGCTCAGGCGCTTGCTGTTTCAGATCGAGGGGCAGATGCGCCAGACCGAAGTCCAGCAATTGGAAGTCTTCCTCCAGGCGGCCAGGCACTTTCAGGTGAACCTGGAATTACCCATCCAGGGGGACCGCTTGGCCGTGCAACGGGCCTTCACGGACAATCTTTTTCTCGCCGGACTTTCTGAATTTTTTGCCGGCCGCCTCAGCGCTGAAGAATTTCTGGAGAAAATCGATCTCATCAAAGAACAGCAGGCAAAAAAATAGCTCTCTTGGGGACGGCAAACAGGGTTTTGCGGGCACAGTCAGTGTGTCGGCCTGCCCTCCTCTGACCATCTCTTCTGCTCACCGCTCATGGACCGCCGGCTGCTGAACCATGGCAGGGCAGGTGCGGAGTGGTGCAACAGCCCCACCGCTTCAGGCGCGGCGCGGCGGCTTCTCGCTCCACTCCACCAGGGCCGCGCCCCAGGTGACGCCGGCGCCGAAGCTGCACAAAAACACCTTGTCCCCGGGCTTGATGCGGCCTTCCTGCAGGGCTTCGTGCAAGGCGATGGGAACCGACGCCGCCGAGGTGTTGCCGTACCGGTTGACGTTGACGTAGAGCTTCTCCCAAGGCACTCCGGCAAAGCGGGCCGCGGTTTCGAGAATCCTGCTGTTCGCCTGATGGATAATCAGATAGTCCAGGTCTTCCCGGTCGATATTGGCCATCTCCATGATCCGCCGGATACTTTCCTTGACGGCCTTCACCGCGAATTTGAAGATTTCCGGCCCGTCCATTCTCAGGAAATGCCGATTAGTGGTGGTGGTGGGCTCCACAAAGGGACTCACCGCGGCGTTGAACTCGGTTTCGCAGTACAGCTTCATGTTGAAGCTGGAGGTGATAAACGAGGCCAAAATCCCCCCCTGCTCCACCGGTCCCACCACCGCAGCCCCGGCGCCGTCGCCGAACAGCACACAGGTGGAGCGGTCCGTCCAGTCGGTGAACCGGGAATTGGTATCCGATCCGATGACCAGAGCATACTTGCCCTCCGGGGCCACCATGCGCTCGGCCACATACAGGGCATAGTTGAAGCCGGTGCATCCCGCCTGCAGGTCGAAGGCGGCCAACGCCCCGTTGACGCCCAGGGCCTCCTGGACCTGGATGGCGCCGGCGGGAAAGTAATGGGTGGGAGTATTGGTGCCCAGGATAATATAACTCAAATCTTCAGGACCAATACCCGCAGCGTCGAGGGCCTGGCGGGCGGCAGCCACCGCCATGGTGACATTGCTCTCATCCGGCGCGGCAATACGGCGCTCTGCGATCCCGGTGCGTTCCAGGATCCAGTTGTTATTGGTGTTCACCATTTTTTCCAGGTCCTTGTTGGTCAGGACCTGCTTAGGCACATAAACTCCCGTGCCCAGGATGCCGATTTTCCTTCTGCCCACGCGCCGATACTCCTTTACCCCGGGGTATCTCATTTATACCTCAGGTGTGGCAAAAAGGCAATGTGTTCTGTCCTATTCTTCGGATAAGATATTTCCCTTCCCAAGAGAGGAAGGGGGGATGAGGTTTCAGGTTTTCGGGTGAGACTTCTTCAGTCACGGTCCACACCTTCGTTCCCCGGGGGGAACCGCTGATTTTCAGGGGGGACCCCATTTTCTGAAAGAAAAAGGTAGCCGCAGGCTTCAGCCTGCGAAATATTACGTGCGAAATATTACGTTATTCCTGCCATACCTTGAAGTGCAGTCTCAAGGCTGCGGCAACACCTGGTCTCCTGGTTTCGGCCTGGTTTTGCCCTCTGTCCCTTGGATCTCCAGGTAAATTGGTTCATAAGGAGTGCGAAACGTGCCTGATAATATATAGCGTAAGGCCTAAAGCTTAAAGCGTCCTCTCTCACACCCCGACAACACTAAACGCATGAGTAGTATTTTCAAGGAAATTAGGGTATAATCAAGCAAGAAAGGAAAGAACAAACGGCGCAAGATTTTTCTTGACACCCAATATCTTGTAGTTTAACATAGAAAATAATACAAGATATTGTTTTATAAGCCATTTTCGATAACTGTTCGATTTTTTAGAAAAAGGAGCCTCTTATGTCTTTCCAGGGGGAGATGAACGAGATTTCCCGGGACCTTCCTTTAAGCGCCAATGCCGTCGTCGTCCTGAAGCGCCGTTATCTGAAAAAAGACGCCAAGGGCGAGGTGGTGGAAGACGCGCCCGACATGTTCCGCCGGGTGGCCGACACCATTGCGGCCATGGACAAAAATTACGACCCCGACGCCGACGTGGCCGCCACCGCCAGGAAGTTTTACCGGATGATGGCCAGTCTCTCGTTCATACCCAACTCCCCCACTCTCATGAATGCCGGCCGGGAGTTGGGTCAGCTTTCCGCCTGCTTCGTTTTGCCCGTGGACGACAGCATCGACAGTATCTTCGATGCCGTCAAACATACCGCCCTGATCCACAAGTCCGGGGGCGGCACCGGCTTTTCCTTCTCCCGCATCCGCCCCGAGAACGATCCGGTGATGTCCACCAAGGGCGTGGCTTCGGGGCCTATTTCCTTCATGAATATCTTTGACGTGGCCACCGAGACCATCAAACAGGGCGGCACGCGCCGGGGCGCCAACATGGGACTCTTGCGGGTGGACCACCCGGACATCGAAAAGTTCATCACCTGCAAAAACGACACGAAAAAGCTCACCAACTTCAACATCTCCGTGGGTCTTACCGATGCCTTCATGGAGGCGGTGCGGCAAGACAAGCTTTTCCCCCTTATCAATCCCCGCAGCCACCAGGAAGTGAGCCGGGTGAAGGCCGCCGAGCTCTTCGACCTTATCGTCAGGAGCGCCTGGGCCACCGGCGAGCCCGGCATCATTTTCCTGGACGCCATCAACCGGGCCAATCCCCTCTCCCACCTGGGGGACATCGAGGCCACCAACCCCTGCGGCGAGCAGCCCCTCCTGCCCTATGAGTCCTGCAACCTGGGGTCGCTGAACCTGGCCCGGGTGGTGGAGGACGGCAGCATCAACTACCGGGGCCTGAAGGAACTGGTGCATACTTCGGTGCACTTCCTGGACAACGTCATCGACGCCAACCGCTTCCCCCTGGACATCATCGCCGAAAAAACCCGGAACAACCGCAAGATAGGCCTCGGCGTCATGGGGTTTGCGGACCTCCTCCTGCAGCTCGGCATCCCCTACAATTCCGAGGAAGCGGTGCAGACAGCCGAAGAAGTCATGTCCTTTATCAATAAAGAGGCGAAAAACGCCTCCGCCGGCCTGGCTGAGAAGCGGGGGAACTTCCCCACCTTTCCCGGCAGCCGCTACAGCAGCAGCAACAACGGCAACGGCAACGGCATGGGCAGCATGCGCAACGCCACCGTCACCACCATCGCGCCCACCGGCACCATCAGCATCATCGCCGGCGCGAGCTCCGGCATTGAACCTCTGTTTGCCATCTCGTATATCCGCCGGGTGCTGGAGGGCACCGAACTGGTGGAGGTGCACCCCTACTTTGAAGAGCTGGCCAAGCGCCGGGGCTTTTATTCCCCGGAACTGATGCGGTCCGTGGCCCGGACCGGCTCCATCCGGGAGTTCAAGGAAATTCCCAAGGACATCCGGCGCCTGTTCGTCACCGCCCACGAAGTCACCCCCTCCTGGCACATCAAGATACAGGCGGCCTTCCAGAAGCACACCGACAACGCCGTGAGCAAAACCGTGAACTTCCCCCGCCAGGCCGAAGCCGAAGACGTGCGCCGGGTGTACCTCATGGCCTATGAAGCGGGTTTGAAAGGAGTCACCATCTACCGGGACGGCAGCCGTGAAGACCAGGTCCTCAGCTTCGGGGAAAAGAAGAAGGAAAAGCAAAAGTTTCAATATATCACGCCCCGGCCCCGCCCCGAGGAGACCACCGGGGTGACCCGGCTCATCAACACCGGCTGCGGCAAGCTCTACGTCACGGTGAACCAGGACGAGGACGGCTTCTGCGAGGTCTTCGCCCAGATGGGGAAAACCGGCGGCTGTGCCAGCAGCCAGATCGAGTCCACCGGCCGCCTCATCTCCTTGGCGTTGCGCTCCGGGGTGCACATCGAGGCCATCGTCAAGCAGATCAACGGCATTCGCTGTCCCCACTCCATCTGGCAGAACGGCCGCCAGGTGCTGTCCTGCCCGGACGCCATCGCCCAGGTGCTCTCCCAGGTGTCGGAGACCAAGCTGCCCACCGCCGCTGCGGCCATGGGCGCCTGCCCGGATTGCGGCGGCGCCGTGGAACCCGAAGGGGGCTGTCTGGTCTGCCGGGCCTGCGGGTTCTCGAAGTGTAATTAGTGAATCGGAAGGAGAGACGGCGGAAACCTGCGGCTACCGGATAACCAGAAAACAGGAAATCGCCTCCCAATCCAATAAGCACGACAGAATTTCCTGGGGATCATTACGCTCTGCGTTCTCTGCGCCTCTGCGGTCAAAAAGAGCACCGCAAAGACGCAGAGGGCCAAACGAGTACTGGTGTCCCATTACTTATGTTTCTCCGTTGAAAGCCTCCCAGCAAATCTTTTCCCTCCTTATCTTCCCATCTTGCGCTTCCCGGGGTTTTTCGATAGTCTCAAGAGCACAGGAGGGCGTGCCATGAACCTTCTCCGGGCTGTTGGTCTCCTTATCCTCATCCTGGCCATGGGTTGCGGCGGCGGTCCCAAAACCACCACCTACACTCCGAATACCCCCATTGGGTATGAATTTCAACGGTTGTGCTCGGTGTTGGGCTCCCAGAACGGGCAAATCAGCCGGGCGCAATTTCTGGCCAATGCCAGGGACAAGAACGCCGCCAACGAGCTTTTTAACGCCTGTGACATCAACGGGGACAATTTCGTCACCGAACAGGAAGCCGCACAAGCCCCTTACTCCTTTGAAAACTTGAAGACCCAGGTCATGATTTTCCAAACCCCGCGACCATAACCGGCCGTGGGTTGGCACCGTCTCACCCGGCTCGGGCGGGGTCAGGTGCGCGGTGGTCAGGATCCCGGGCATAAAACCATTTTCATTCATTATTTGTAAAGGTTAGAGACTATGCTCAACAAAAAACTTCTGGCGCTGGGAGCCTTGCTTTTGTTGATCGTGGCCTGCGGCGATGGCAGCCAGCCCAACCTGCCGGTCAAACCTCCCTACGAGGCCCAGGATTTCAGCAAACTTAAGGGCATGAAGGGCTTCAGCAACAGCGCCCTTGATCTGCATTTTGCCCTGTACCAGGGATATGTCAGAAACACCAACCTGATCTGGGATGAACTCAGGAAGATGGACGAGCAGCATCAGACCGGGACCCCGGCTTACGGTGAATTGAAGCGCCGCTTCGGGTGGGAGTTCAACGGCATGCGCCTCCATGAGCTTTATTTCGGCAACCTGGGAGGAAGCATGCCCCTGCCCATAGACAGCCCTCTCATGCAGAAAATTGTGGCGAATTTCGGCAGCTTCGACAAATGGGCCGCGGATTTCAAGGCCACCGGCTCCATACGCGGCATCGGCTGGGTGGTGTTGTATGAAGACCCCAGCAACGGGCGCTTGTTCAACACCTGGATCAACGAACATGATGTGGACCACCTGGCTGGCGGCAAACCCCTCCTCGTCATGGACGTCTTCGAGCATGCCTATATGCCTGACTACGGCCTGAAGCGGGGCGATTACATCAACGCCTTCTTCGATAACATCGACTGGAAGGCGGTGGAGGCCAGATTGAGCCAGTAGTTGACCTGGCAAGCCGCCCTGGAATGCCTGGCAAGAAGGAACGTTGCTGACTGGCGGGATCAGGGCCTGTCCCGCCTCGTGTTTTGAGGCAAGAGAGAGCCGGGAAGCCAAAATGAGGGGGATGACCGGCACCAGGCTGGGGGGAACCGGGCCGGGGGCGATACCCCGTGACCTTCCCCCGGCAAATTATCCCGCCTCCGGAGGAGCAGTGGGGCAGCAAGAGCAGGAATCATCCACAACCGCAAAACCCGAGGCGCCCATAAGGCCTGAGCCTCCCTGCGTATTCATCCCGGGTCAGGAACCGGAAAGCCGCTTTCCCACCCAGTTCGCCCGGCTGTTCTTCGGGGTCATCACCGTCCTGGTCCTGTATTATTCCTACGCCATTATCAAGTCGTACCTGGTTGACATCTTTCTCGCCCTGGTGGTCTTCTTCACCGCCAAACCCCTGTATCGGGTCCTTACCCGGCTCCTGTTCGGCCAGCGCGCCCTCGCCTCCGCCCTGACCTGCCTGATCCTGGCCCTGCTCATCATTGTGCCGCTCGTTACCCTGGTGGGCATCGTGGCTAAGCAAGCCCTGGAGTTCTCCAGCCTGTTGGGCCAGGGAATGCAAAGCGGCACCTTGGGACAATGGCTGAACGCCAAGCTGGTACTTTTCAAAAATTATTCGGAGCATTATCTGTCGTACTTGAAGCTCCCTTTACCCCCCGATCAGATCAAGGTGGAAAGCCTGGTTCAAACCATCCTCACCAACGCCAGCAAGTTCGTCTATAGCAATGCCATCGCGTTTTTATCCGGATTCACCACCTTTATTCTTGACTTGGCCCTCATCCTCTTCGTGACTTTTTTCCTGTTTTTGCAGGGGGATGACTTTATCGGCGAAATCAAGAAACTGTCGCCGTTGTCTGCGGCTGACAACGAAATGATCGTCTCGGAGATGGAAGCCACCATCAAGGCCACCCTGTGGAGTACGGTGGTGGTCGCCTTTATTCAGGGTTTCCTGGGGGGCCTGGCGTTTTTCCTTTTTGGTGTGCCTCAGGCGGCTTTTTGGGGAACGGTCATGGTTCCTGCCAGCGTTATTCCGGTGGTGGGGGCCTCGATTATCTGGGTGCCCGGGGTTATTTACCTGTTTTTGCAGGGCAACTGGACCACGGCCATAGGACTCCTGCTCTTTTGCGGGATTGTCATCGGCATGATCGACAATCTGCTCAGGCCCATGCTTCTCCGGGGCACCCGCTCCACCCCCACGGTTCTGGTCCTTCTGGCCATCCTCGGGGGCATTTCCTATTTCGGCATGATCGGCTTTATCCTGGGTCCCTTCATTCTCTCCCTGCTCCTGTCCCTGCTCAGCATTTATGAGAAGGCCATCCTGGCGCCGGCAAAAGCCCAGGAAGCGAGCCTGGCGGCAACGTCTGAATCCGAAAAATAAAAGCTCATCCCCCTCTTATCTTATTTCACTCTCAGGCAATTCTTCCTATCTCCAAATGTCTTTTGCCGTAACATTTTCACCTTGCAAGTTTTCACACCTCGGATAGGTGGTTACAGTTAATCCAGTAGATCCGGTTGAGGCGGAAAGAGAGTCGAGGCTGCAGGGAATTTCGTTCAGTTTCAAGCACGCAAGGATCGATTGGTTGAGGAAATTATTCTCAAGGAAAAACAAAGCCCCTTACTCACCGCGGTAAGGGGCTTGGCAATTTTTCTTTGACTTGCATGGGCTTATCGGCTCGCCCTCTCCAGGAGATGGGCCGAAAAACCAACCTAGCTGAGAATCAGGAAGCTCTCTGAACCTCCTGCTTTACCTCGGAAAGATCGAGCTCCCCACGGGAGACCGCTCCGTGGCTTTCCAGCCGCTCCAGTTCCTGCTGGACCAAATCCCGCTCCAACTGGCGGTCCTCATGGATGAACTGGCAGTATTCCTCGAAGAGGTCTTCTTTCAAGGTCTGGGAAAACAGGGGGCCTTTCCCCAGACGCTCTTCCAATCCCAGAATGTTGTCCAGGAGATAAAAGTAAATGGAACGGGCCTCGGCCAAGCGGCCGCTCTGGGCCAGGCGGTCGGCCCAGGATTGCGCCCGGCGCAGCTTGTTTTCGGCCCGGTCCGGATCGACTGAGTCATCCGCCACTTCTTCCACGATGTGGTCGATGGACTCGAGAATCTCTTCCAGACCCTGCTCTTCTTCCTTCAAAACACCCCGAACTTCCGGCACCCGATCCGCCAGGTCCAAGATGATGTCCAGCAGGTCCTTTTTGGAGTATTTTTTAAAGCGGTCCTGCAGGTCCTGGCGATTCAAAAACTTGTCGGGCTCGGTGGCCCAGGCCCAGAGCAAGGCCAGGGCATGAGGGCAAATGCCCCCTTCCACTTCCTGGTTGCAGGGGCACAGACAGGAGAGCTGATCTTCCTTGATCCTGGCCTCCACCGGATAAGATTCTTCGTCCCAGACCACTGCTTGCAGGCGGTCCGGTAGTCGATAAGCAAATTGTAACTGGTTGCTCTGGACCAATTCCCGGGCCCGGGCGTTTACTTCCGGGGCGGCAATTTGTTCCAGAGTCTTGACATCGAGATCATCGAAGCGCATAGGTATAAACTTCCCTGAATTGGTAACTCGTTATATAAAATGTAACATATCAGACGGGCCAAGCAATTGGTTTTTGCCTTTTTTCGAGCATTTAGACAAAAAAGTTTCGGGCTTACCCGAAAAGATTCCCACTGCGCTGAAAGAGCCTGTTCAAGCGATCTTCCAGGAGCCGGCGCCGCTCCTCCAGGGCTTCTCCCCGGTCTTCGGGGCTGACCCGCAGGGGGGCGCCCATCACCAGGCCGCAGCGGCCAAAAGGCAGGGGCACTTCAAAACGGTCCCAGGTGTTCAGGATGATTTTGCGGCTGCTGGCCACCGCCGCGGGAACAATGGGGACCTGGGTCTCCCGGGCCAGGTAGAGGACCCCTTTCTGGGCCACATGAACCGGGCCCCGGGAGCCGTCCGTGGCCAACCCCACGGAGTAGCCCTGCCGGACATACCCGGCCATCTGTTTGAGGGCCCGGAAGCCTCCCTTGCGCCGTGACCCCGGGAAGACCACAAACCCGAGTCTGCGGGCTACGTCCGCGATGAATTCGCCGTCCCGGCTGGGACTGGCCATGAGGACCAGGGGGGGCTTTGCCCGGCAGAAAAGCCTGGCAAGATAGAGACTGGCCAGGAGATGGCAATGCCACACGGCAAAGATGACCGGGTCCGGTGACTGCAGGAGGACCTGCCCGGCCGCGTCCCCGTGCAGACTACTCCGGCTGGCGCCGAGCAGCAGGCGGACATAACCCTGGGCCAGGGCCGGCGCCAGGCGGCGCCAGACGGGGTGGTCGAGGCGAAGTTTCATGAAACCTGTCAGCCACAGCGAGGCTCACGTGCAAACCATGTTGCAACAGCCTGTCAGGCCGCAACCTTGAGCCTGTGATCCAGGTCTTTCTCCCAACAAGGGCTTATTTACCGGCCTCCAGCCGCTCCAGGACCTTGGGGGTATAGATTTCGTGCTCTTCCAGGAGGGGGGACATCTTGCGGGTCATCCCCAGCTTCATGATGAGGAAGTTGAGACGGCGCATCTGCTTGAGTTTCTCGGCTTCATCCGGAAGGGACGCCACCAGGTCCTGAAGCCGGATAATTTCCTGGCGCATTTCCAGTTCCGGCGGCAGACAGTCCGCCATCTTCATAATCTTGTAAACCATGCGGAGTTCCGGCGGGATATGGCTGTCATCCTCCAGCACCAGGGGCTGGCCTTTGCCCCGGAGATTATCGAAGGCCCCGGCCTCAATGGCCTCTAAAATACGGTTCTCCGCAATCCGAAAAAGAAATTCCATGCTTTCTTCCTCTGTGGAGGGCCAGCGGGGAGAGCAGGCCCCGCCTCGACGTCCTTGGCCCCCACTTACTAATAATGCCGCCGTTTGCGGGCCCGTTCCAGTTCTCGTTGTTCTTCCCGGCGGCGGATGGTCTCCCGCTTGTCGGCCTTCTTTTTCCCCTTGGCCAGGCCCAATTCCACTTTGGCGTGCTGGTCCTTAAAATAAAGTTTCAGGGGAATGAGGGTATAGCCCCGCTCCGTAAGTTTACCGAGAAGGCGTTTTATTTCCCGCTTGCGCAGCAGCACCTTGCGGGGCCGGGTGGGATCGTGGTTCTCCCCGGCGGCGTGGGGGTAGGGGCTGATATGCGCGTTCATCAGGAAGACCTCGCCATCGCGAAGACGGGCGTAGGCATCCTCGATATTTGCTTTCCCCAGCCTCAGCGACTTCACCTCGGTACCCCTGAGGACCAATCCGGCTTCGAAGAGGTCGTCAATATGGTATTCGAAGTATGCCTTGCGGTTGCGGCACACGAGTTTCAGGCGTTCAGATGTCATAATCAAAAGGACCCGGCCAGGGCAGAGCCGAACCGAAAAATCTCCGGGAACCGGCGATTCATCTCCTGAGCCGCGAATTCGTTAATTTCTTCCACAGTTGCCATGTCCAAGGCCTGGCGGGCCATGTCTTTGGCCTCTTCATAGCTTATCAGACGGATCACCTTTTTGACCATGGGAATGGACATATGGTTCATAGAAAGTTCATCCACCCCCAGCCCCAACAGAATGGGGATATAAAGGGGATCACCGGCCATTTCCCCGCAGACCGCCACCGGAATGCCCGCAGCCCGGCCGGCCTCCACCACCTGGCGGATCATCCGCAGCACCGCCGGGTGCAGAGGTTCATAGAGACTGGCCACCTGTTTGTTGCCCCGGTCGATGGCCAGGGCATACTGGATGAGGTCGTTGGTGCCGATGCTAAAGAAGTCCGCCTCCCTGGCGAGCAATCCGGCCAGGGTGACTGCCGCCGGCACCTCGATCATGGCCCCCACGGCCAGCCGTGGATCGAAATCCTGCCCTCGCGCCCGCAGCTCCTCCTGAACCTCTATGAGGAGACGCCGGGCTTCCCGCATTTCCTGGATGCTGGAAATCAAGGGGAACATCACCCTGACCTGGCCGTGGACCGAGGCCCGCAGGATGGCTTTGAGCTGAATCCGGAAAATCTCCCGCTCCTTGAGAGAGAAGCGGATGGCCCTGAGCCCCAGGGCCGGATTCATTTCCTGGGGGTATTCCAGATTGGACAGGAATTTGTCCCCCCCGATGTCCAGGGTGCGGATAGTCACCTGGCGGGGCGCCATGGCCTCCACTACCTTTTTATAATCTTCATACAGTTCATCTTCGGTGGGCAGGTGACGCTGCCTGAGATAGAGGAACTCGGTGCGGTACAGGCCGACGCCGTCCGCTCCGGATTTGAGGGCCAGTTGCACTTCCTCGGGAAGCTCGATATTGGCAAAAATTCGCGTCAGGTGGTCGTCCAGGGTATAGGCCGAAAAAGTGCAGAACCGGGCCACTTCCGCCTTGAAGGCGTCGAATTCCACCTGCCGCCGGCGGTATTTCTCCCGAACCTCGGCGTTGGGGTTCAGGATGACCCGGCCCATGAGGCCATCGACGATGATATCGTCTCCGGAATTGATTTCCCCGGTGGCGTTATCCAGGCCCACAACTGCGGGAATTTCCAGGGCCTGGGCCATGATGGCGGTGTGGGAGGTCCGGCCTCCCCGTTCGGTGACGAAGCCCACCACTTTGGAGTTGGCCATCTGGGTGGTCTCTGCCGGGGAGAGGTCCCGGGCCACGATGATGACGGGGTCGGGGGTATCGAAGGAGCGCAGGGGTTCGTTGCCACTGAGGTTCCCCATGAGGCGGCGGTACACCGACTCCACGTCCGCCAGGCGGCCCTTGATGTAGGGGTCGGCGATGCGGCGAAACAGTTCTTTGATTTTTTCAAAGGCCTGATCCAGCGCCCACTCGGCATTAAGTCGTTCCTCCCGGATGAGCCGCAGAGGTTCGTCGCACAGCATCTGGTCCTTGAGGATGAGGAGGTGGAGTTCAAGAAGATGGGCGTGTTCGGGGAATTCCTCGGAGATCTCCTTATGAATCCTGGTCAAATCCTCATGGGCCTGGTCCAGGGCGGTCTGAAAACGGTCCACTTCCCGGGCCTGCTCTTCTTCCGTAAAAAGCAGACGGAAACGCCCCTTGACTTCGCCCCGGTCGGATAGCACCCAGGCACGGCCGCTGACAATGCCGGGAGAGGCCGGGATGCCTTGCAGGTACTGGTTTTGTTCCGTCATGTTTCCCCGAACTTGCGGGCAAAGAGTTGGCACACCGCCAGCGCCGCTTCGCTGGCGTCCGAACCGGTGGCCCGCAGCACCAGGCGGGTCCCCTGGGGGCAGTCCAGGGTGAGAATGGCCAATAAATCCCTGGCGTTAACCGCAACGTTGTCCTTTTCCAGGACCAGGTCACTCTCGAATTGCAGGGCCAGGTTGGTTATTTTCATGGCCGGCCGGGCGTGAATCCCCAGGCGGTTTTCCACCCAAAGTTCCCGCTCCACCACCGGCATTTCGGATTTCTTGGTGTTCATCTTGCCGTTCATCTCATGAGATCTCGACATCAGGGAGGAATGATCAAGGCAACCGCTTCTGCTCCTTGAGTTGCAAATACGCCTGATACGCCTGCCGCCGGGGTACGTTGCAGGCCGCGGCCACCGATTCCGCCAGGCGCCGCCCGGTAAGGCCGGTCTCGTTGGCGGCTTGCAGCAATCTGTCGGCCAGGTCCACCTTCTTCTCGCGGGATGTGACGGGGCAGGACAGCACCAACGTGCACTCCCCCTTGATCTCCCGGTCCGCGAGTCTGGCCGCCACCTCGGCCACCGGCCCCCGCCAGGCCTCCTCGAAAATCTTGGTGAGTTCCCGGACCACCAGCACCTGGCGGTCGGCAAAATGCTCGGCCATCTCCGCCAAAGTCGCGGCCAGGCGCTGGGGCGACTCGTAAAATATCAAAACCCGGGGTTCCCGGGCCAGGGTCTGAAAAAATTCCCGGCGCCTGCCTGCCTTGCGGGGGGGAAATCCCAGGAAAGTGACCTCTCCCGGAAAGCCGCTCATGGACAGGACCGCCACCCCCGCCGCCGGGCCGGGGATCGCCTCCACCTTGAGACCGGCCTCCCAGGCCTGGGCTGCGAGCTGTGTCCCCGGGTCGGAAAACCCTGGCGTGCCGGCGTCACTCACTAAAGCCAGATTGTGCCCCTGCTGCAATTTTTCAATAAGTTCCGGCCCCCGCACCGCCTGATTGTGGGCATGGTAGCTGACCAACGGCGTTTTTATCTGATAATGACTGAGCAGCTTCCGGGTACGCCGGGTGTCCTCCGCGGCAATGAGGTCCACTTCTTTGAGCACCCGTATGGCCCGCAGGGTAATATCCTCCAGGTTTCCCAGGGGCGTGGCGACGATGTAAAGGATGCCCATCATCTGAGAGAATAATGTCTTGGCGGGGCTAAGCCGGCGCTGGTATCGCCTTTATTTTCCCGGCTGCCCCCTGCCCTCCTGCCGGTACTGGTCCATGCAGTTCCAGAAAGTCGCGGATTCGCCGCCGCCGGCCCGCACCTCACAGATATCCCTGCCCCTGGCCAGGGACAGATACCGCTTATAGGCGGCATCGTCCCCAATATACAAGGTGCGGGAATCCTTATCCCCATAGGCGTATAATTTTTGGCCGTCGCGCTCATAAATGGTCACCGTTCTTTTCGGCAAGGCGCTTAAGAGCGCCTCCTGCCGGGGCATATTCTGATTGACCTGATACCTTTTAAATCCCGCCTGCTGCAGGAAATATTCGGTCCCCACCTGCTGTTGCATATGCGCCTTCTCGCTGGCAATGGGACCGCGACCACCGCTGCAGCCACTTGCCACCCACAAGACCAGAACGAAATACATCGTGGCGCTGACGCCGGCCATCCTCCGGTTTTTCATGAGGCCTCCAAATTTCTCATAATCTTCTTCCCTGCCCTGCAGGGCCGGTGGCACAGGTGTCCCGACCTGTGCAGACGCAGGCTGAAGTCTGCGGCAACCGGATCAGCCGGAGACGGTTCTTCATTTCCATGGTTTCTGGTGTTCCCTGGCCCCCCAGCGACTTCTTAAAACGCCCCCTCGATCACCTCTACCTGCGGCTTCCCATCCTGCCACAAAATTCCCACCACATCAAACCGCACGGCGATCTCTCCCAGGCGGTTCTGTTTCAGATAATACTCCGCCAGCTTTCTATAGCGCGCCTGTTTGCCGTAATGCACTGCCTCCTGACCGGCCCCGAAGCGGGCGCTGGCGCGGGTCTTCACTTCGATGAACACCAGCACCTTTCCATGCCGGGCGATCAGATCAATTTCCCCCAAGGGCGTGCGGTAGTTGCGCTCCATGATCTTGTAGCCCTGTTTTTTCAAAAGCACCGCGGCCAGGTCTTCGCCCCGGTCCCCCAGGGATCGCTGTTTATCCATGGTTTTGAGCAAAAATCTATACCTTCACCGGTCCTGGAACAGGCAAGCCCCGAAAAGGGAGCCGCACTTGCTGGCACAGACCTCTGGCCGCGGCAGCATCCGCAAGACGCCTGTGCCACCGGACCTTATTTTTGCAGGAGAATCGGCACATGAAAAACCTCAGCCCTCCGTTCTTTCTCCCTCATCTAAAGCCTCCTCTCCCCTGACCCACTCCTTCACCCCCCGGAAGGTGCGGCGGTGGATGCGGCACGGTCCCCAGCACTGGAGGGCCTCCAGGTGTTCCCGGGTGGCGTAGCCCTTGTGGCTGGCAAAATTGTATTGGGGATACAGGCGATGGTAGGCCGCCATGCACCGGTCCCGGTGGACCTTGGCAAGAATCGAGGCGGCGGCAATGGCAGGGCAGCGGTCGTCCCCTTGAACGACCGGCTGCTGGGGATAATCCAGGGGCAGGGGCTGGTTGCCGTCTACCAGCACCATTTCGGGCAAAACCGCAAGTGCCTTCACCGCCTGGGCCATGGCCTTGAGGCTGGCCGCAAGAATACCCAGGCGCTCGATTTCCCGGGCCCCTATCTCTCTGACGGCGAAGGCCAGGGCCTGGGTGCGGATGGCCTGGTCCAGGGTTTCCCTGGTCCCAGGGGGGAGCCGCTTGCTGTCCTTGAGGCCAGGAAACTCCACTCCCATCGGCACAATCACTGCCGCGGCCACCACCGGGCCGGCCAGGGGCCCCCGGCCGGCTTCGTCCACCCCGCAAACCAGCGTCAGCCCCTGGCCGCGCCAGTAGGCTTCCGGGTCAGCAAACACCTGGCTGCTGCCCCGGCGCCGCTTCATACCGGCCGGGTCCGCTTTTCCTTAATGCGGGCCGCCTTGCCGTGGCGTTGCCGCAGGTAGTAGATGCGGCTCTGGTTCACCTGGCCCCGGGTCAGCACCACCACTTTATCGATGTTGGGGGAATGAAACGGAAAAATGCGTTCCACCCCGACGCCGTAAGAGACCTTGCGCACCGTGAAGGTGGCCCCGATGAGGCCGCCTCGTTTGCGGATGACCACGCCTTTAAAAACCTGGATGCGTTCCTTGTCGCCTTCAACAATGCGGACGTGCACTTCCACCGTGTCTCCCGGGCGAAAGTCGGGGAGATCCGCCCGCATCTGCTCCCGGGAGAGCTGTTCCAAACGTCTCATAGCTGATTTACCTATCCTTTCCCGTTCTCTCCGTAAGTGTTGCCAAAAATTCCTGATCTTCAGGACTGAGGGACGCTTTCTCCAACAAATCCGGTCTCAGTGCCCGGGTGCGCCTGAGCGCCTGCTGCCGCCGCCAGCGGGCGATCCTGGCATGATCCCCGCTCAGCAGTATCTCCGGCACCGTGAGTCCCTCAAAATCCCGGGGCCGGGTATAGTGGGGGTATTCCAACAACCCCGTCTGAAACGATTCGTCCTCTGTGGCCGCATCATTCCCCAGCACTCCGGGGATCAGACGGGTCACTGCGTCCACCACCACCAAGGCGGGTATCTCCCCGCCGGTGAGGATAAAATCCCCGATGGATATCTCGGCGTCGATGAAAGCGCGGACGCGCTCATCAACCCCTTCGTAATGGCCGCAAATGAGCAGCAAACCGGGGGCCTTGGCCAGCTCGGCGGCGGTTTCCTGGTTGAACAGCTTACCCGCGGGGGAGAGGAATATGACCCTGACGTCCGGGTCCTCCTCCCTTACCTTGCGGATAGCCGTGACCAGCGGTTCAGGCTTCATGACCATGCCGGGCCCGCCCCCAAAAGGCCGGTCGTCGGCCACCTTGTGGCGGTCATGGGCATAGTCCCGCAGATTTAATACCCGAAAACTCACCTTGCCCAGGGCCTGGGCCCGCCGCAACATGCTCTGGTGCAGCGGGCTGTCGAAGAACTCCGGAAACAGAGTGAGCAGATCAATCCGCATATAATTCCAGGAGGCCGGGAGGAGGCCAGACCTTGACAACGCCCTCCTGGAGGTCGATTTCCCGGATTACCTCCTCCACCGCCGGCAGCAGCACTTCCCGTTTGCCCTGGCGCACTACGTACACATCGTGGGCCCCGGTGGGCCAGATTTCTGCAAGAACCCCCAGAACCGTGCCGTCGCCGGCGTGCAATACGGGCAGTCCCAAAAGCTGAAACCAGTAATATTCCCCCTCAGGCAATGGCGGGAAGCGACCGGCTTCTCCCTGAACCTCCCGGCCCACCAGGGGTTCCGCCTCTGCGCGGCTGTCGATGCCAGCCAGTCTCACCAAGACGTGTCCCCGACCCAGGGCGGCCTTGAGGACCTGGAAGTGTTGGCCTCCCACCAGGATCGCCCCCAGAGACATGAAGGTTTCCGGGTTGAGGTCCGCCCACCGGCCGGGAAACCCCACCCGCACCATGCCTTTTAAGCCGTGCACTCCCACCACCCGGCCCAGGTCCACCAGGCGGGTCTGGTCTTCCTTACTCAATGATCTCCAGAACCGAGCGTTTGCGAATCTTGGTAGAGGCGGCGCTCAGAATCGTGCGCATGGCCCGGGCAGTGCGTCCCTGCTTGCCGATCACCTTTCCCAGGTCATCCTTGGCCACCTTCAGCTCAATGACGGAGGTCTGTTCCCCTTCGATTTCTTTTACAACTACCTGATCCGGATGGTCTACGAGAGCTTGAGCGATGAACTTGATAAGTTCCTTCATTGTTGGCCCCCTCCAATCTGGGATGGAACAGACTCATTCCTGGGGATACCTGAAACTGTCAGTCTTACCCCGCCGCCGCCCCGGCCGAAGCCTGCCATTTCTTCAAAAGGCTGGCGACAGTATCGGTGGGTGTGGCGCCCCGGTTAACCCAATGGGACAGGAGATCCTCTTTCACTGTCACCGCCGCCGGGTCCTGACGGGGATCATAGGTGCCGATAATCTCCAGGAATCTGCCGTCCCGGGGTGATTCACTGTTCGCAACCACGATGCGGTAAAAAGGTCTTTTCTTGGCGCCGTAACGGGCCAGCCTGATTCGTAATGCCAACGCCATTCCTCCTTAAGGTTGAATTATCCAAACATACCCGGCAGGGGCATCCTGCCGCCGCGTTTGGCCGCCTTGCCCATTTGTTTTATCATTTTCTGGGTGGCGGCGAAATTTTTCAGCAGCCGGTTGACATCTTCCACCGTCGTGCCGCTTCCTTTGGCGATGCGCCGGCGGCGGCTGCCGTTGATGATTTGATGATTATTCCTTTCCTCCGGGGTCATGGAAAGGATAATGGCCTCTACCCTCTTCAATTCCTTCTCATCGGGCTTGGCGCCTTTGAGTGCCTTGATTTTCCCCAGGCCCGGAATCATGTCGAGCAAGCCCTCCAGGGGTCCCATCCTTCTGATCTGCAGGAGTTGTTGGCGAAAATCCTCCAGGGTAAAGGCCTCCTTGCGGAGTTTCTTTTCCAGCTCCCTGACCTGGTCGGCGTCGAAGCTCTCCTGGGCCTTTTCGATGAGGGTGAGCACGTCCCCCATGCCCAGGATCCGGGAGGCCAGCCGGTCCGGGTGGAAGACCTCCAGGGCATCCAGCTTTTCGCCCACACCCAGGAATTTGATGGGTTTCCCGATGACCGCGCGCATGGACAGGGCCGCGCCCCCCCGGGCATCGCCCTCCACCTTGGTGAGCACCACCCCGGTGACCTTGAGCAGGTCATCGAAGCTTTGCGCCACGGCCACCGCGTCCTGCCCGGTCATGGCGTCGGCCACCAACAAAATTTCGCCCGGCGCAACCTTCCCCTTGATGGCCTTCAATTCCTCCATCAGAGGCGTGTCGATGTGGAGACGGCCGGCGGTGTCCAGGATAACGGTGTCGTAGCCCGCCGCGTAAGCCGCTTCCATGGCGGCGTTGCTGATGTCCACCGGGTTCATGCCGGGCTGGGTGTCATACACCCCCGCGCCGGCGTCCGCGGCCAGGCGCTTGAGCTGCTCGATGGCTGCCGGACGCTGCACGTCGGCGGGCACCAGATACGGCTGGCGGCCCTGGGACTTGAGACGCTTGGCCAGCTTGGCCGCGGTGGTGGTTTTCCCTGACCCCTGCAAACCCACCAACATCACCGCCACCGGCGGTTTCCCGGACAGATCCAGTTTGGGGGCCTCACCGCCCAGGAGTTTGGTAAGCTCCTCGTGGACGATCTTGACGACCTGCTGGGCCGGCGTGAGGGACCTCAGCACCTCCTCCCCCACGGCCCGCTCCCTGATCTGCTCGATGAAGCCCTTGGTGACCTTGTAGTTGACGTCGGCCTCTAAAAGCGCGAGCCGCACCTCCCGCATGGCCTCA
>Ga0123519_10000743_pt1 | contig 57164 bp, 46 predicted proteins | sample YelNatPaOPRAMG02_FD_87396 | JGI IMG/M metagenome (GOLD analysis project Ga0123519, IMG submission 87396) | Hot spring microbial communities from Yellowstone National Park - Yellowstone National Park OP-RAMG-02 (version 2) | ecosystem: Environmental > Aquatic > Thermal springs > Hot (42-90C) ...
CATACAAAGAGAAAACAACAGCGACAACAACTCATCAGCGCTTTTGTGATGATCGTCTGAGCGAAATGCTCTCTTTGCTGAGAGATCTCACCAGCAAAGGCACGCTTATCTTCCTAGCACTTTTATTGAGGTAGACAGAGATCGAGCTCAACCTGACAGTTCTGAAGATCACCCCAAAAACACCGAGACCCCATCCGTGCTCTCATGGAAAGGGTCTCGGCGAGCGTTGCACTGACCTGGAGCTCAATTTATAGTGAGGGACAGGGAAGAACATTTCCCTGTCCCCCAGAACAGTGGTACCGTCAACGAGGCGGGATCAACAAGACTTGGCCGGCTCGGATGTAATTCGGGTTGGGAATGTTGTTGTACGAAGCCAATTCCCAGACGCTCACCCCGAAGCGGCGTGCAATGGAGAACAGAGTATCGCCATACTGCACGACGTATTGGCTGGGTGCTGGGCCAGGCCCGGGCGGTGTGGGCCCGGACGCTGGGATGATGAGCACCTGCCCTACATAGATCAGATTGATGTTGGGGATGTTGTTCAGCGATGCCAACTGCCAGATACTCACCCCGAAGCGGCGCGCGATGGAGTATAATGTGTCACCACGTTGCACCACATAGCGCGTAGGTGTAGGTGGCGGTGGTGTCAGGGTTACAGGTGGCGGCGGTGTCAGGGTTACAGGTGGCGGTGGCGTCAGGGTCACTGGAGGCAGTGTCGGGGTCGCCGGAGGTGGTCCACCTCCGCCAACTATGATATTACCGCCCTGCGAAGAGGCGGGCAGCTGCTGGCCCTGGGCATTAGCCAGATTGACAATACTAAACGTGAGATCAACCGTGCCCGCTGCCTGACCGCGAAAGACAACAGTGGCCAACAACCCACTGCCGTTGACTGGGGACTTCGGCGGTAACTGGGTCAGGGCGTAACGGATGACCCCTGCTGCATTGTCAGCGGAGTTCAGCGCGACGAAATCCGGAGAAGGAAAGTTGCCAGGTTGAATCTGAACTCCATCACGACCAGGGTCGGCATCTTGCACCTGCAACGCAGCCGGATTGAAACGCAGCTCGACATCGGCAGCATACAATCCCGAGGCGTTCTCAATGCGGATTTCGACCGTGGCAGTCTGTCCCACATTTACTTGTTGAGTGACCGGCTGTATGCGCACTACGGTGCCTGCCTGCATCGCGGCAGCTGGGCCAACTGCGGAGAAGCTACCGATCATAGTCACCACAAGTACGACACCAAGTATTGCCGCCAACGGATGCCAAACATTCCAATTTCGCTGTGTCATGGTCAACCTCCTGATGATATTGCGATACATTTGTTCTCCTTATCGATCCTTTTCGAACGAGCTACGATTGCCTCCCCATCACCACGTTTTGTGGTATAATATAGAGGACGCAGTTGCTTCTTGGGTAGTTCCGCTACACGCGAGAGAGTGAGCTTCGTCAGAAAGCGATCCATTTCAGATGCTTTGGATGGCTTCAGCGGATAAACGCATCGTTCCCCTCACTCTGGGAGCTCGAAGGTGACAAGAGGCTATCGCGTGTTTAAGCATTTTCGCGGAGTAACATTTGCGTCAACGATGTCACCAAACCATTCTCGCAAAAGCGCTTGTAAAAGTGCACCCCGGGTAGTCCTGTATGGAGGGTCAGCAACCTACATCGGCGCTGTGCGCGCCAAACGCATCTGTGTGGTAATGAAAAGGGCCATGTGTAGCAGTTCTACACCCCTAGTATAACACAATTTATGTAAAGAGTCAAGAGCTGAACGCCCAATAAAACAGGGAATTAACCAGGAGATTATTTCACCGATGGAAAACTTCTCAGCGCGCATTATGGAAGAACATTGCACAGAGGGACATACTGCATGGCAGACACTTATCGACGCTTTGCCTGATCTCATCTATGCTAAGGATTTGGAGAATCGCTATGTAGTGGTCAATTGCGCGATGGTGCGTTTCCTTGGCGCACCCGAACCTGCCGCGGTGGTGGGCAAGACTGATTATGCGTTCTATCCATCTGAAATAGCCCAGCGCTTGGAGGCTGATGAACGAAGCATCATGCAAACCGGGCGGCCGATGATCGATTATGAGGAGCTGCTTCCTTGCCCCGCTTCCGGGGAAATGTGCTGGATTTCTACGACACAGGTACCGGTGTATGACCATCGTGGCGTTGTTGTCGGGTTGATCGGCACTGGCAGAGACATCACAGCGCGCAAACGTGCCGAGGAAGCACGTCGAGCGCAACTGACGCGCTTGGAGCGGCAACAACGTACGCTCGTCACTCTGGCGACACACCCAACGGTATTGTCGGGTGAGTTCGAAGCAGCCTGTCGCATTATCACTGAGCTCGTGGCCGAGACAATGGAGATCGAGCGCTGCAGCGTCTGGTCGCTGGAGAACGCGCAGGAATTGCGCTGTATCAGTCTGTTCGAACGCTCCTCAGCTCATCATTCAGGTGGAATGGTCTTGAGAGCGGAGCGTTACCCGGGATATTTTGAAGCCATTTACGCGGCTCGCGTCATCGACGCGCACGATGCCCTAGCAGATGCTCGGACGCATGAGTTCTCTGATGATTATCTCATCCCTCTGGGCATTACCTCATTGTTGGATGCGCCAGTACGTGTAGGTGGCCAAGTAATCGGCATTATGTGCCATGAACATGTGGGACCTGCGCGCCGCTGGCACGAAGACGAAATCATCTTCGCAGGCGAGGTGGCCGATCAGGTGGCACAAGCACTTCTGAACCGTCAGCGGCAAGAAGCGGAAGAGGAACTGCGCCGCAACCAGGAGCGGTTGGCGCTGGCATTGCGGGGTGCCGATCTAGGCATGTACGATTGGAACCTACGCACTGGCGAGGTGGTGATCAACGAACGCTATGCCGAGATGTTGGGATACACTCTCGAAGAGCTCCAACCGTTCACTATTCAGATGTGGGCAGACTTGGTGCATCCCGAAGATCGACCCCAGGAGATGGAAGCTTTACAACGGGAAATAAGCATAGATTTCCCGCTCGTGGACACGGAGTATCGCATGCGCACTCGTGATGGGGACTGGAGGTGGATTCTTGATCGGGGGAAAGTGGTCGAATGGGATGCGGATCGAAGACCTTCGCGCATCTGCGGCACACATCTTGACATCACAGAGCGCAAGCGGGCAGATGAAGAACGCCGCAAGTTGCTCACACACGCCATGGAGACGCAGAAGCTCAATGCAATCGGCCAGCTCACTGCCGGCATCGCCCACGAGTTCAACAATCTGTTGACCAGCATCAACGGTTTTGCCGAGTTGCTGCAGATGGAGATGGCGCCGGATGATCCGCGTGCTAAGAAGGTTGAGCACATCCTAGCATCAGGACGGCGTGCTGCAGGGTTGGTCAATCAGCTGTTAGCTTTTGGGCGTAAACAAGTGATTATGCCACAGGTATTGGATCTCAACCAAGTGTTGAGCGGCCTGATATCGATAGTGCGCATGGCGCTGCGCTACAATATCACTTTGGTCACCGACTTTGATCCCGCTCTGTGGCTGGTCAAGATTGATCCTACCCAGGTGGAGCAAATTGTGCTGAACCTCGTGTTCAATGCATGTGATGCTATGCCGGAAGGTGGCACTCTCACAATCCGTACTGCTAATGTGTTGCTTGATGAGTCGCTTCTGGCAAGGCATCCCGATTTAGAAGCGGGACGATATGTGCTGCTAGCGGTCGAAGATACTGGTATTGGGATGGACGATTACGTGAAGCAGCACCTTTTTGAGCCATTTTTCACAACCAAAGAAGTAGGCAAAGGCACTGGACTGGGTCTAGCAGCTGTGTTTGGCATTGTCAAGCAAAACGAAGGCGATATCACCGTCGAAAGCTCTCCTGGCACGGGTACGGCTGTGTATATCTATCTACCCGCTGCTGAAGGAGCAGGTGAAGCTGACAAGAGACAACCATCGTCCGAAACAGCCTTACCCCTTCGTCATGAAACGATCCTGGTGCTCGAAGAACATGAGGGGGTAAGGCAGCTGGCGCAGGTCATTCTGGATCAGGAAGGATACCGGACACTGATAGCAGCAAATTGGCAGGAGGCACTCGCCCTAGCCACACAGCAAGGCGGCAAGATCGACCTTTTGCTCACTGGTGAGCCTTCCGAGGTGCTGTTGCCTGATACGGACAGTGGTCATATGCTCGAAACCTTGCTCGCGACCTGTCCCGGCATGAAAGTGCTCTATATGGCAGCCTATGGGGACGATTTCCAGGAGAAGGAGCAAAGCGCCCGCCCTGGCACCGATTATCTCCCCAAGCCTTTCCGACCCACCGAGCTAGCTCAAAAGGTACAGCGCTTGTTGGAAAGCTGAGCTCAGTATTCCAGCGGCGACTCGCGCACCAACCGCTGACGGAAAACCCAATAAGACCATGCTTGATAGAGCAACACAACCGGCACCAGAGCCAGTGCGATGTAGCTCATAATCCTAAGCGTGTAAGCGCTGGAGGATGCTGTGTAAATGGTCAGACTCCAGTCCGAATTGAGGCTGGAGACCATCACACGGGGATACAAGCCGAAGAATAAAGAGCTCACCACCAGAAGGATAGTAATTCCAACAGTGACGAAGGCAATGCCGAAACGGCTTTTCTGGAGCGACAATCCCGAAATTCCTAACGCCACAACTGCCAGCAATGGCAGCAAGAACAGCGCTGTCGGCCATCGCGTGGCCACATCCGTTGTGAGGGCGCTCGCGATCAATGCCACCAGCAACACAACTAATGTGGGGACCCACAGCTCTCTTGCCGTGGCGCGCGCTTGTGCAGCGACCTCTTCGGCCGTTTTCAAAGAGAGGAAAATTGCCCCATGGAAGAGAAAGCCCAGCACACCTGCCAGCCCCCACACCAACGCCGGCAAATTGAGGAGGGTGACCAAGCTGCCCTGATATGTCATCTTGGCATCGATGGGCACTCCACGTAATAGATTGAAAAGAGCCACCGGCAGGAGTGAGGGGAGTAAACTGCCCGTAAAGAGCACCCAATCCCACAAATTGCGCCAACGTGCACTTTCGAGCTTGCTGCGAAACTCAAACGCGACTCCTCGTACAATCAGAGCCAGCAACACCAGCACGAATACCATATAGAACCCGCTGAACATCGTAGCGTACCAGTGCGGGAATGCGGCAAATAATGCTCCCCCTGCTGTGATCAACCATACCTCGTTGCCATCCCAGTGAGGCCCGACAGTATTGATGAGTACACGGCGCACTCTGTCATCTTTACCCAGAAAAGGCAACAGCATACCTACTCCATAATCAAAGCCTTCAAGGAAGAAGAAACCTGCAAAAAGCACGCCGATCAGGATGAACCACAACGTGTTGAGGTCCATGTTGCTCTACCTCCTCGTCGCATTAATAGGTCAAAGCCGCTTGTTCTACCTGCTCCTGTTCGGCTGTCCCCCATTTGGCAAATCGTATCAGCAAGTAAATGTCGGCGACCATCAACCCTCCGTAAACCGAGGTGAAGAACAGGAGCGAGAATACCAACATGCCCGGTGTGACGGTCGGAGATATCGCGTCTTTGGTCTTCTGCAAGCCGTAGACGATCCATGGCTGACGCCCCATTTCGGTGAGCAGCCAGCCGGCGGTATTGGCAATGTAGGGCAGCCCAATAGCCGGGATGAGCATCTTGAGAAAGAGTGGAACGCGTTCCACTTTCCTACGCCATACCAGAATCACTGCAACGAGAGCCAGTAACACCAACAGGAAACCAGCGCCCACCATAATCCGGAATGTGAAATAGCTCAGCATAACCGGAGGTACATAATTGTCGCGTCCAAACCGCCCCGCGTATTCCGCTTGGATGTCCTCAATACCTCTCACCTCTCCGCTAAAGCGGTTGTACGTCAAGAGGCTGAGCACAGCAGGGATACGAATCGCAACCAATTCTGAGACATCGCTCCCATCTTGACGCACAATGCTGAACAGAGAAAATGAGGCAGGATCTTCGCTTTGCACCAGTGCTTCCAAAGCGGCCATCTTCATCGGCTGGCTCTGCGCAATGTGCTGCGTTTGAGCATGACCTACCAGAATGACCAAAACGCTGCCGATAATCGCCGTAATGGCACCAATACGAAAAGACTTCCAAAACGCTTCCCGATCATAGCTCTTTTTGAGCAGATGATAGGCACTGATCCCCATGATGAAGAAGGCAGCCGTCACGATTCCAGAGGTGAGAACGTGCGGATATTGGGTAACAATATTGGGATTGGTGATGAGAGCGCCAAAGTCTGTCAGTTGCGCACGACCGCCGACAAGGGCATAGCCTACAGGTTGCTGCATAAACGAGTTGGCAATCAGGATCCACAAACCCGAGAGATTGGAACCAAGCGCCACCAGCCACATCGTTGCTGCGTGCAGCCCTTTGGGGAGCTTGTTCCAGCCAAAAATCCAAACGCCCAGGAAGGTCGACTCGAGGAAGAACGAACTCAAAGCCTCTGTCGCCAGAGGCACCCCGAAGATATCGCCCATAAAACGGGCATATTCTGACCAGTTCATGCCAAACTGGAACTCCAAGACGATACCAGTGACAACGCCCACTGCAAAATTGATAACGAGCAATTTGCCCCAGAACTTTGTTATGCGCTTGTATACTTCATTCCCGGTACGCACATAGACGGTTTCCATGATGGCCACCAGGATTGGAAGCCCCAGCGTCAAGGGGACAAAGAAAAAATGATATACGGTGGTGATACCGAACTGCAAGCGTGCCAACGTTACCGCATCCATCGTTCTCTACCTCTTGTATCATCACTGTCACTTGCTGCGCAGTACATAAAACATACCGTATTCTAGGTAAAAAGTCAAGAGCTCAGCTGCTTCGACCTGAGAGATCAGGCCTTGACACCTTGTAACCTGGTGTTACAATGGGCATGGCATAGGGCATGATGTGATGGGCCTTAGAACAGCAGATACATTTTAGCCAACCAAGGCAGAGGCTCCCGTGCTCAAGTGGTGGGGACAGATCGCTTTGTTCGCACTATGGCTGACAGCTTGTGGCCACTTGCCAAGCATGCAGTCTGCAATTCCAACATCTTCTTCGGAACCGCTCGTATTGTCCTCACCTCAGCCAACGGCCAGAGCTGCCGAAGTACTGCACCCTAGGGGCTCAGACACCGCGCAACAGAGATCTGGTGTGCCCATTCCAACCCCTTCTGGCCCGCCAATCGATTTATACGTGGTCCAGCCAGGAGATACATTGAGCGCTATTGCGTATGACCGATGTGGCTGCGACGTTGAAGAACTGATGGCCCTCAATCAGATCAGCGATGCAACCCTTTTGCAGGTTGGACAGAGGCTGCGCATTCCAGTGAGGACAAAATACAGTGGCCCACTGCTGCATTTGTTGCCAGACAGTGAGGTAGTGTACAGCCCAGCGTATCGGGACTTTGACATCGCCAGCTTCGTGAAAGAAAAGGGAGGCTACCTGGCCCGTTACACAGAGCGCGTCAACGGGCGCATTCGGACGGGTGCTGAAGTGATGCAGCTGATAGCTCAGACGTTTAGCGTAGGCCCTCGTGTGTTGCTGGCGCTATTGGAGTATCAAGGCAACTGGGTGACCGGCGAGCCGGACACTGAGTTAGCGCTAGATTTCCCTATTAGCCGCGGGCACGGGGGCCAGCCAGGGCTTTACTCCCAGTTGAGCTGGGCTGCCAATCGCATCAACGAAGGTTATTACACGTATAAGCGTGAAGGCACGTTTGCCTTTCGCCTGCTGGACCGAAAGCGCGTACTGGTCGCACAGGGCCTTAATGCCGGCACAGTGGGTATCCAGAATGTGCTGGCACTGATCAACGAATGGGAAGATTGGCAAAAGGCAGTGGATCGCACAGGATTCCTACGCACATATGAGACACTTTTTGGTGACCCGCACAGATATGCTATTGAGCCGCTCATTCCGGCGAATCTGGAACAACCTACGCTCTATCTCCCCTGGCCGGAGGGGCATACCTGGTATCTGAGTGGTGGACCACACGGTGCTTGGTTCAGTGGTAGCGCATGGGCTGCGGTGGACTTTGCACCACCCGATGTCGTGGGCCATTGTGCTGTCTCACAAGAATGGGCAACCGCCGCGGCACCGGGCTTGGTGTTGCGCAGTGAAGATGGTCAGGTATGGATTGACTTGGACGAAGACGGCTATGAGCAGACCGGCTGGGTGCTGTTTTACTTGCATGTCGCTTCTCAGGACCGGGTGCGAGCGGGTACGAAGCTGGCACGAGGTAGCCGGGTGGGACACCCTTCGTGCGAGGGGGGAGCGGCTGAATCAAGCCATCTTCATATTGCCCGCCGCTATAACGGCGAGTGGATTGCAGCAGACGGACCGATACCGCTGGTGCTTTCCGGCTGGCGTGCTATCAACGGCCTTGCGGAGTATGAAGGAAAGATGGTGAAGGGTGATCAGGAACGTCAAGCGTGTGAGTGCTGGGAAGTGGAGGTAAACGGCATTGTCTCGGACAATCCTGAGACTCCATGATATAATTCAAAATCCTTCCAGAAAGCTAAACCCAAAGCAATGTGACAATGTGGGAGGTGACTCAGAGTGACTCGCCGACAATGGGCACTTGTCGCTGTCTTGGTGCTTGTCAACTACATCATCTTCGCTTCGTTGGCGACAGTTGTGCTGACACACCGCGCCAGGGTATCAGTACCCACACGCACACCAATGCCCACTTTCACCGTGCTGGTGCATGTGACCCCAGCCCAACCTCCCACCGCCACACCTTCGGCGACTCCCACAGCGACCCCAACACAATACCTGGTGCCTACACCTACGCCAGTGGTACCTCCAACTCCGACATCCGTACTTGCGACACCAACGGCCGCGTCCCCCTTTGTGACGGTGCGTGTCGGCTTGCGTGTGCGGGCGGGTCCCGGCGTGGATTACCCCCAAATAGGTTCGCTGACACCCGGGAGCACTGTGGAAGTTATCGGTCGTAATGCCGATAGTTCCTGGTGGCAAATCGCCTATGCCGGCTCAGTAGATGGAAAGGGGTGGATCTCCGCCAATCCGGAGTATAGCACCGCCCAAAACACCAGTGCCGTCCCCTATGTCGAGGCACCCCCGCCCCCACCGCCTCCCACAGCCACCAAGCCATCCTTACCGCCAGCGCCTCCCACCCCTCAGTGGCAATTCGAACCCACCGGTTTCGAGGGACAATGGAACGCCGGGCTGGCACAAATTCGAGGCAAGGTGGTGGACACTGCCGGGCAACCGGTTCAGGGCGTGTTCATGCAAGCTAAGTGTGGCGACACGGTATTAGCTTCCAATCCCTCTGGTATCAATCTATATGCACCCAGCGAACCCTACGAACCTGGTGCCTTTGACATCATCCTGAGCAGCCCACTCGATCGCCGCTCGATGTGCCGCTGGGAAGTGCGCATTGTCCAAGCCAGTACATACGAAGAAGCCAAAAACCCTGCCGCACCATCCCTATCCGACACAGCGTATTGCGATCTAGAATGGGAGATCGCTTCGATCTGCTTTACGCGATGGCGCAAGAATTGGTGATAGACGAGATGTGTCGCTGCGCCAGAATCTTGATCCGATCCAAAGAACCTGATAGCATGCCGCGCTACGACTGCATCCCAGACCGATGAGTTGGTTATTGCGACTGGTAGTAGCAGGAACAGTGGGATTGCACCTCGCAGCAGATCGGCTGCCCGAGGGATCGGCCTGGGGCATATGGCCGTATACCATATTGCCGCCGCCAGTGGCGTATGGTGCTGCCATTGTTGTCCTCTTGCTCACCATCACCCCGTTAAACGATGCAGTAGGCCGCTGGATTAAGCGTCTTTGGGATGCATTGCCGGGAAAATCTCACCCGAACCGTTGGTTTGCCCTGGTCGCTCTGCTCAGTGGCTTCCCGTTCTGGTTGTTTCGCATTCGACATTTGGAATGGGGTGATGCCGCCTTCATTGTCAAAGCTCTGGAGTATACCGGAGAGGACCGTCCCATTTGGACCATCTACAACTGGCAATCACCTCTCACTATCTTCCTGCACGCACGCTTGTGGCTCTTGTTCAACCCTCTCTCGAGCATAGGGGTTGATACACTCTACGCCCTAACAAGCATATTCTCCGGTATCGTTTTCGTCTACGTGCTCCTCTGTCTGGCTGCTCAGCTGGGACGCGACCGCCTAGAAAGGATACTCATCTTTGGTCTGGTTGCAACGACAGGTGCTATGCAGTTGTTTTTCGGCTATGTTGAAAATTATACACTTATGTCAACTGGGTTGATGCTCACATTGTATTTAAGTGTGCGGTGCATGCGCGATCAACTAAGCCTTGTATGGCCTTCTACAGCGCTGGCCATCACGAACACTTTCCATCCTTCCACTATTGTAATGTGGCCCGCGATACTCTTCATGGCGTGGTGGAAGGCTCGTGAGCTGAGCGCTGAGAGGGGCAACAAGATGCGGGTTTGGGGGGCATTAATCGTACCTCCCCTGATCGTTTTTATTGCACTGGCTCTCTTCATGACACTGGGGGGACACGGGGTAATGGCACTCTTTTCAGATGATCGACCTGGTGGTGCCGACGCCATCCCCTTTGTACCCCTTTATGAGATCAAGACCCCATGGCAGCACTACACGATGTTTTCACTTGCACATATGCTCGATTGGGCAAACGAGCACTTTCTCATCTCGCCCTTCGGGTTCTTTCTGCTGGTATATGTGCTGATTGTTGAAGCCAAACAGCGCTTGAACATCACTTCTCATCGGGACACATATGAGCAGGGTATCCTGTTCTTCCTGACCATCGCTAGCATCTCTTATCTGGTATGGACATTCATCTGGAATCCAGATTATGGCGGACGTAAGGACTGGGACTTGTTCGCTCCCTCAGCGTTCGTGTACACGCTGTTGGCAAGCTATGCGTGGACCAGACAAGCGGATACTTCGGGCGGTAACCCGCAAAACAAGGCTATCTTGGCACGGCACGCTCTGTTGCTGATTGCCGCCTCCGCGCTGCACAGCGGAGCGTGGATCTACTCCAATACGTTACCAAGATGAGCTTTTGCAGATAGGAATGAAAAGGTTTAATGATCTGGGATAATCTGTTGCCGGAAGTACTGTACCGTCTCGCGCAGACCGGTCGCGAAGTCAATCTGTGGTACATATCCCAGCAATTGCGCGGCGCGCCGGATGTCCCCCAACGAATGACGTATATCACCCGGTTGGGGTGGCAAATATTCAACCTGTAATGCTTTCCCATCAAGCAGGTTCTTCAAGTGCTCGATGAGCTCGAGCAACGAGCAATGCTGTCCACTGGCCACGTTGATCACTTGCCCAACCGCTTTATCAGCTTGGCAGGCCAGCAGGTTTGCCATCACCACGTTAGCGACATATACGAAGTCACGTGACTGTTGCCCATCACCAAAGACGGTCAGCGCACAGCCACTTAGGGCAGAATTGATAAACTTAGGAATGACAGCGGCATATTGGGAATGTGGATTCTGGCGAGGGCCGAATACGTTGAAATAACGCAATACCACAGTTGGCAGACCATATACTTGATGAAACGCACGACAGTACCCTTCGCCCGCCAGTTTGGAAGCCGCATAGGGTGAGAGTGGCTCGGGGGGCATCTGCTCATGCTTGGGCAGTGCCGGGCTATCACCATACACCGCACAGGAGGAGGCAAACACCACCCGACGCACGTGAGCATCACGCGCTGCCAGCAACACGTTGAGCGTACCTCTTACATTGACCTGGTCCGTTGTGAGAGGATCAGCCACCGAGCAAGGGACAGAAGCCAACGCTGCTTGGTGCAGCACATAGTCCACCCCTTCCATTGCCTGTCGCACAGTAGCTATGTCGCGGATATCTCCTTCAATTATCTCCACATATGCTGCCAAGTGAGCCAGATTTTCTCGGCGACCGCTGCTGAAATTGTCCAACACTCGCACACATTGGCGATGATGTACGAGTTCTTCCACCAGATGGGATCCGATGAAGCCGGCGCCACCTGTGATCAAATAGCGATAGGCCTCTTCGTGTGCCCCAGCGCTCATAATTTCACCACCTTTGCCTTGCTGGGTGGCACGTTTCTCAAAACATTGCGCGTATCGACGATCAAACGCGCATGGGCTACGACAAACTGCCAGTCAATACAGGAATGATCGGTGATGACAACGACACAATCGGCTTTGGATAACACTTCAGGATCCAATGCCACCGATTCGAGTACTCCGCCATCATATTGCAGATGCGGTACGTAGGGGTCGTGGTAAGAAATATCGGCACTGCGCTCGGCCAACAGATTGATGATCTCAAGAGCTGGGCTCTCGCGCACATCGCCCACATTGCGCTTGTACGCTACACCCAGCACCAGAATACGCGCACCGTTAACGGCTTGCCGGCGCGCATTTAAGGCGGCCGTGACTTTTTCAACCACATGGTATGGCATCTCGGAGTTCACACGATCCGCCAACTCAATGAAGCGAGTATTATACTTGAGTGTCCTGAGTTTCCATGAAAGATAGAGGGGGTCGATGGGGAGACAATGACCACCCAGGCCTGGACCGGGATAAAACGGGGTGAATCCATACGGTTTGGTGGAAGCGGCCTCGATAACCTCCCAAACGTCCAGCCCCAGCCGATCGCAGATGATCGCAAACTCGTTCACAAGGCCGATGTTGACCGCCCGGAAGGTGTTTTCCAGCAGTTTAACCATCTCTGCAGCGCGTGTCGAAGAAACCGGCACAACCTGATCCACGGCACAGCGATACAGCTCAACAGCCACACGGGTACACTGCGAGGTAATGCCACCGACCACCTTGGGCGTGTTACGCACCCCAAAGGAGGGATTGGCAGGATCAATGCGCTCGGGAGAGAAGGCAAGAAAGAAATCCTTGCCCACCTCAAAACCTGCTGCCTCAAAACGCGGCAGTAAGATCTCTTCTGTGGTGCCAGGATATGTTGTGCTCTCCAACACCACCAGCATGTCGCGATGTGCGCAGCGCACCACTTCCTCGGTAGCTGACAAGATATAGGAGATATCGGGATCGCGGCTCTTGCTGAGAGGAGTGGGAACACAGATGATCGCGGCATCAGTCTCGTGCAATATCGCTGCATCTGTAGTAGCGGAAAGCATGCCGGCTGTCACGAAAGCTTTCACCGTCTCACCCGTGATGTCCAATATGTAGCTTTGCCCGGCGTTGAGGGTCCTCACCTTATCTGCATCGACATCGATGCCTGTCACCCGCAACCCGGAACGCGCAAACTCCACCGCTAGTGGAAGCCCTACATAACCCAACCCCAAAATGCCGATATGCGCCGTTCGATCCGCAATGCGCTTGAGAAGAACTGACCGATCATCGCCGCTTGTCATTGCCATACCGACACTCCTTCAAGACATTGTGAATCTATGGACAAACCGCAAGAGAGAGGGTGGAGCTCCAAATTGCATCCGCTCTTAACAGCCGCCTAAGAATGGCTTCGAGAATGGCCCAATTTATCGATCCAAAAGGTGGCAAATATGGCGCGCACTCGCAACGAGGAACAACCGACGCTTGCCCATGGAGCTTGGAGTGAGAACATAGAACCCAGTGATGTGGTGAACCCACGCCCAATCCCGAGCAGATAGATTTCGATGGCTCCCCGAACGCCAGATCAGAATTTGCCAGTTTTCGTTTGGATTGTCAAGATCGATAACCCGAGCATTGCAAAGGCGCAACCCATTACTAAATACTCATTCCAAAACCTCGGGACATCTGTTATAATAAGGAAGTGAGGGACTGTTCCAGACCTATGATCGAGACAGCCAACCTGAGCAAACACTTTGGTTTCATTCGCGCTGTGGATGGCATCGATCTGAACATGCGCGAGGGTGAAGTACTCGCTTTGCTTGGGCCCAATGGCGCCGGCAAGACCACCACGGTGCGGATATTGGCTGCCATTCTCAAGCCAACCACCGGTTGGGCACGCATCGCCGGTCTGGACACGGTGCGCGAAGCGCGTCAGGTCCGTCGCATTGTGGGATTACTGACCGAAGTTCCTGGCCTTTACACCCGTATGCGTGCCCTGGAATATCTGGATTTCTTCGGGCAACTGCACGGGCTGACATCACGTCAGCGCGCCGCACGCAGCGAACAGCTGCTGCGACGTTTCGATTTGTGGGAAGCACGTCAGCAGCGACTCGGCGAGTACTCGAAAGGAATGCGCCAAAAGCTGGCATTGGTGCGCGCTATGTTGCACAACCCACTAGTCCTTTTCTTGGACGAGCCAACCTCCGCGATGGACCCTCATAGTGCGCGTCAGGTGCGCCAAGCAATTATTGAGCTGCGTCGTGAAAGGCGCACCATCATATTATGCACGCATAACCTGAGCGAGGCGGAAGCACTGGCGGACCGTATTGCTATCATTCGCCGTGGCCGTATCGCCGCATTGGGAAGCGTGCCCGAGCTCAAACGTCGCTTGTTGGGTGATACGCTGCTTGAGCTGCGCGTGGGAACCTCATTGGACGGATTATTGCCTTTGTTGCAAGACTTGGTCCAGGTGCAGGAATGCGGAGTTGATTGGGTGCGTTACACCACCTCTACGCCCGAAATGGTGAACCCGCAGCTGGTGCAGCGATTGAGCGAGCGCGGGGTGCCTGTTATTACACTCAGCGAAGTACCACGTAGTTTGGAGGAAGTGTATTTGCGCATCGTGGGCGAAGCGCCAAGTGATGAGGATGTACATGAGCCAATTAGCTCTTTTGAGAGCACCCCTGTTCTCTCCCAGCAATAGGGAAATCCCACTGCGCGAACGCCTGCGTCTGGCTCTCGTGATCACCCGACGGGAGCTGCGCGATAGCTTGCGCGACTGGCGCATTATGACCCCCATCGTCATTCTCACATTACTGTTCCCCTTCCTAATGGACTTCACCGCTGGCATGGCACGCGATTTTGTGCTGCGCTACGGCGGCCAAAACGCCCTCATCGCAGAGCGTCTCAACCCATTTCTTCTGATGATCGTGGGATTCTTTCCTGTCACCTTCTCCTTGGTGCTGGCTTTGGAAACTTTCGTCGGTGAGAAGGAACGTGGCAGCCTGGAACCGCTGCTGTCTATGCCTATATCCGATAGCGAGCTGTATCTGGGCAAAATGCTGGCAGCGTTAGTCCTGCCACTGGCCGCAAGTTACTTGGCTATCTCCGTCTATCTGACCGGCATGGTTTTCAGCTCTGGCTGGCTGCCCAACAGTTTGATGCTGCTCCAGATGCTTCTGCTTAATAGCATGAAAGCCTCGGTAATGGTATCGGCTGCCGTGATCGCTTCCAGTCAAACCTCCAGCGTACGTGCTGCTAACCTGCTGGCCAGCTTTATCATCATTCCAATGGCCTTGCTGGTGCAAGGCGAGAGCATTCTGCTCTTTTGGGGGCAGTACGACGTCCTCTGGTGGATCATCGCTGCACTATGCGTGGCGGATCTTATCCTGGTACGTATGGGGATCCGCATTTTCAACCGCGAAGAGATTCTGGCAAGGGAGATGGATGAGCTCAATCTTGGAAGAGTTTTGCGCGATTTCGCGGGATATTTTCTGCGCCCCCCTGAACAAGCTCTGCAGCGCGGAGTGCATCCCTCACCCAACCTGTGGCGTATGCTACGCCATGATATCCCCTACCTGCTGTGCGCGCACTGGCAGCCGCTCGGGATGGTACTGCTCACCTTGACAGGCGCAATTGCCCTAGGTATATCTTTGGCAGCACAATGGCCATTGCCGGAGGGAGCAATTCGCCTGGACGCACTACCACAGGACACTTTTGAGCGAGTGCCCCAATTGGGTTTTCTGCCATGCTTTAGTATCACAGGAGTATTTTTCAACAACCTGCGCGCGCTGGTGTTGGCGGGCGTGCTGGGCATTTTCTCCTTTGGGGTGATGCCCTTGGTGTTGCTGATGGCTCCGCTGGCACTGGTGGGTTTCTTCGCCGCGCAAGTAGCAGCGCTGGGCTACAGCCCGCTGGTGTTTGTGGCGACATTCATTCTACCGCACGGTTTTGTCGAGCTGCCTGCTGCAATCATTGCGACAGGATTTGCGCTCCGTGTTGGCGCCGCGTTGGTTTCACCGCCTTCCGGACTGGATGTCGGTCAAGGTTTTCTGTTAGTGCTGGCGGACTTCCTCAAAGTGTTCCTATTGCTTGTGCTGCCACTGCTGTTTCTCGCCGCCGTGCTTGAGGTGGAAGTCACACCACAGGTTGTGTTGGCAGTGTATGGCATGCGCCCGTAGATTTCGCCTCTCACCTCACTTGCCCTTGCTTGGCGATCTGCCAGCAGCATCCGGAAGCCCCACGTGACGCGGGATCCATAAGTAACAGGGATACGGCAGTAATGCGGTTAGGAATGCCTACCGCGCACCTCGCCAGAGAAAGCCCTCTGCTTCCCGCTGTAACGCGGCAATCTGTCGGTTTTGCCTGTCACGCAGCTCAACTTTCCATTTTCCAGCGAGCTGGGTCGGTGGGGGGCGAAAGGTTTCGCGGAATGTGCGTCCGGGCAGCAGTGACACATTCCAGGAAGCGACCACCTGATCATTGCGCCACAATTGCACATGGCCATCAAAAGTGGATGTAGCAGCGGCTGCTACTTCCACCGCATAGGGAGATGGAGATAACACCAGGTTAAGTGCTGCCTGTTCGTTCGCATACCCGAAGCCCCCCGTGCCGTTTACGACATACCAATACTCCTGCCAACGTACAGTCTGACCTGGAGCTAACGTGACCTCGTCCCAGAAAGTGGGTGCCAACCCGCCCCACAATTCAAAATAGCGACTATCATCATCCGTCCATACCGAGGCGGGGATGTCACCCAAGCTGAAGAGCTTGGCGCCGCGCACTATCTGATGCGGAAAAACGCGCACCACTCCCAACTGCATCTCGTGGTTGTACGCACCCATGAAGTCGGCAGTAACGGCGGGGTAGGCGAAGACGCCGAGATACTTCCGCCAAGTGCTAGCTCGACTCATATCACGCCCTCTGAAATCCGGCCAGCTCATCAGCTCTCCAGGACCAGGCAACGTTTTGTCGCCACTGGAGTGTACCATAACATGGCTGGCTGGCAAGATGAATTGTAGGCCTGTCTCGGCCTGCCGACTGCCCAAGCTAAACATCCCATTGATCCAAAACTTGTAGCGTACTGAATCGCTGGTTGGATTCGTGATCTGTGGAGACACTTTGAAATAGGAGTGCCGATCATCCAACTGCACTGTGACGGTACAAACAAGCCCGGAATGCTTCTCTACGTCGCTCACCGAGACGCTGACATGATCCGGGTTGCGTTCGATCGTGTAGTGCCAAGGCGTTGCCTCGTTCAATCCGTGTTCTTCCAAGGGTAAGGCCCACTCCATGCCCCCCGTCGCCAGCCACCATCCCCGGATGCCCCAATGGGTTGGTTTGATTACTGGGTTCTCATAGAAAAGGTTGCGACCGCTCACTTTATCAATCCAGCGATAAAGCCGTCCGCCCAGCTCAGGGAGAAGAGTGAGTTGGGTGTAGCGATTCTCCAACACGATGGCACGATACGTGCGCAGCGAAGGTGGTCCTACCCGATTGTGGTCCAGGCGCGGATAAGGATACACCGGGTCATCAGGCGTGGTGGACAGCAGTGCTGATTGATAGTCGTAAGTCATCACGGAGAGGCTAGCTTCATAGACAATAGGCAACATCACCGTAGGAGTCGGAGACGGCATGAGCGATGCAGGAGTTGCGGACTTGGGGTAGGGTGAGGGGAGCATGTGCAATGTAGCGACAACGAAAGTAGAAGTAGCCGAAGGTGTGACGGAGAGCGGAAATGAAGAGAGTGAAGGTGACGGTATTGATGTCACAAGGGACGCACGCGCCTGATCACTACCCGTCGTGCCTGTTCCAGGTATACAACCACCCAGCACAACCAGGTATATGCTGAGCAAGAAACAAAGCGTCACCAACAATTGACCAAGGCGCGGACGCAACCACTGCATTTAGTGCAGCTCCATCTGGGCCACGTTCACTTCCTGCACAAAATAGCGTGGCTGCAGGTGCTCTCCAGTGGCATAGTTCAGCGCATCCTGCCAATGACGCAACGCACCAGGCCAGAAGACGCATTCTCGCAAGTAACTCCCCACCACAGGGTCGCTCACGAAACGTCGGCGAGCATCCGCGTGTCCCCCCAAGGCATTTTGCTCGATCGCGGCGCGTATTTGAGAGGCGATAAGTTCACCCAACAGGTAGTTGTGGTAATACACAGGTGCCGTACTAAGGTGTATTTTGGCCGCCCAGTCCGGCGCATCACGTCCGTCAGGGCGTGTTACACCCTGGAAGTGTTCTACCAGATCCCACCACAACTTGTTGAGGTCCTGTTGTGGGTCACTGTACAGTGCGCGTTCGAAGTGACTCATCACTGGCACCCAACGACTCATAATGAGCAGTTCAGCTGCCGCATACTGACGCATACTGGATTCCATCTCGCGTGCCTCATCGGCACATGCCGGAATGTAGGTGCTGATCCAATGGACATCACTTGCCAGGCGTCCCATTAATATGGCGACTGCCTCAGTCATCAGAATATGCGCCGGTTGGCGCAGTACATAGGGCAAGCTCATATCCAGATACTTGTCGTAGACGGCATGGCCCAGCTCGTGCAACAAAGTGGACATCCAATGCTGGTTAGGACGGAGATTGCACAGCATGCGCACATCCCCTTTGCGATCGATGTGAATGCAATAGGCATGCTGCTGTTTGTTGGCACGCTCGTACAAATCACTGCGGGCCAGGATATCGTCCACATGCAAACCCAGTGCATGGTAAAAGCGTCGCCCTAACGCAACCAAGTCTTGACCAGCATAGGTGTTGGTTAAGAATTCGTGCACGGCATGGTCTGCTATCGGCGCTTCTTGAAAAAAGGGATCACTATAATGCCAGGGACGTAACGCTTGTGGCGACACCCCAAAGTGGGCCCCCAATCGTGCATCCAGGTGGGACTTGTACGCCTGATAAATAGGGCGGACCTGGCGGTCCAGCTCGTCCCACAGGGTAAATAGCTGTCCCTCATCCAGTTCCTGCAGTGTCAGGCGCATAGTGTAGAAATTACCAAAGCCGATATTGCGCGCGACACGATTGCGCAAATCAACCAGTTCGAGCAGCCGAGGCGCCACACGAGCGCCAATTTGCTTGCTTGCCTCCCACGCGTGTCGCCGCAGCACGCCATCCGTCGACTCATGCAAGATTTCCTTAATCTCATTATCGCTGACTAACCTCCCATCCAAAGTGGCACGGAAGGTGTTGAATTCGTTCTCAAGGTCAGCTTCACGCTGGCTGAGTTCGCGGATGGTCTTCTCATCCATCTGGTTGCCCAGAAACTGATAACGCAGCAAGGTCACCTGACGGGCAAGCGTCTCATCTGTCGGAGGATAGTTCTCACGGAGGGTGTTGAAGCGCTCAAAAGTGGCTCGGTTGGCGTGCAAACTTCGCAGCGCGATTTGCAAGCGTACATATTCTTGCTGATGCTCGGGCCGGCCCGTGGTGGTAAAAAACCAGTATGCCAGGTTCGCTTGCGTTTCCACCTTTTCAACGGCGGCAACAAACTGCTCAATGAACTCTGCTAATGGGTTACTCATTCTTCTGCTCCGTCCTCGTCTACAATGAGTTGCTCTGGGTTGTCCGTGCGCACCCACAATGTAAGGACTTGCCCCTCTTTGACCTCGCTCCAGCGTGCTGCAACGATCTCGATCTCAGCACGGGTACTGGTCGGCGCATAGGGCGCATTGCGCACCGGATAGTCCAAACGTGCTGGCCGCCCTTCCGCCCATGCGCGTCGACAGCGCTCCACTAGCCCCGGCCCATTAAGTGTGCGCATATCACATAAGGCTATCACAGTTGATACAGACCCCTCTGCCAGCGAAGCTGTCCAAAACTGATTTACCAGCTTGAATCGTGGCGGTGGCCCCTCAACAATGGTGATATAGGCGACTTGGTCGCGGTCAATCTCCCCCGTCATGAGATCTCCACTCACAGGTAGCCGTGCTGGCGAAACCAGCTGAGCATGTCCTGCGCAGTGATGGCGAATGGGCGCGATATGTGTCCCAGCTCGCGACGTGCCCGTGAGGTATCCAGCGGCTGCCAGTAGGGTACCGCCTGTAACATATCACCGCCAAGGATGCCCAGCCATCCAGCTATATGCCCCATCAACATCACAACGGAAGAGGGCAGGCGCAGCCAAGGTGGACGGCGACCCGCCGCGCGAGCCATAACGGTGAGCATCTCCCGGTAGGGCATGGTCTCGCCACCCAGGATGTATCGTTCCCCCGCCTTTCCCTTTTCGACGGCGCGTATACGGGATACTGCCACATCCCGCACATCCACCACATCTTGGACACCGTCTAAGTAGAAGAAAACCCACCCTTGGGCTACCATCAGAAATAACCTTCCACTAGTGGGCTTCACATTGCCTGGCCCAAACACAGCTGTTGGGCACGGCGCAACCACCGGCAGACAAGAGGACAATGTAAGCTGTTCCATAACAATTTTGACGTTGAAGTAACAGATGGGCAAGCTGTTCAGTCGATAGACATCACGCTCATCGGCCAACCGGCCGGGATCGTTTGGTCGGCCAATTGTGCTGAGAGAGCTGGTATAGATCAATACATCAGGCTTGGCACGACGAAATGCTTGAAGAACGTTTTCCATTTGAACGCGCGCAAGCGCGATCTGGGCAGAGGTATTACGGCTCGAACGCGGGTAGTAACCCGCCGCATGGAAGACCATCTGGCAACCTGACATCGCCCCAACAAGCGAGTCACAGTCGTTCAGGTCGGCATAACACCACGTGAACTGTCCTTGTGCCGCGAGGTCGGCAATGGCGCCTTGATTGCGGACATCACGGCGAGTGCCACGAACCTGCCAGCCATACTCCACCGCTGCACGCGCAATGGCACCCCCTATAAATCCCGTTGCCCCGATGACAAGTGCATGCATCAGCTTTCGATGGTGATCACGACTTTCACGGAGCCCGTACGTTTATTGCGTGCTGTAGCAATGGCACGTTTCCACTCGGATAAGGGGAAACGATGGGTAATGAGTCTGTCCACCTGCAATTTTCCACGACGCATCAGCTCAATGACTACCTCGTAGGTGTGACACGTTTTGCCTTGCCAATTCTCGGCGCCGTGCGCCAGTACGCCGGTCAGCTCGACCTCTTGATGCCAGATGGGGCTTAAATCCACGTGGAAGCGCGCCATCTTGACGCCAATCAATACCACACATCCGCCAGCACGCGCCCAGCGCAGACAATCCTGAACCGATCTGGCAGAGCCGACGCAGTCATAAATCACATCGAAGCCGCCCAACAACATACGATTGTTGAACAGGCCCTGATACAGCTTGGCATGTGTGACGCGTGCGGTCATCTGATAGCCATCCTCACCCCGCACCACCTCGTGCGCACCTAGATGGCGTGCCATTTCAGCTTGATGGGGATAGCGTGTCATAATGGTGACGTGGCAATCGGGGGCCAGAGCACGCACACATTGTAAGGTGCTGAGCCCGATCATACCACCACCCAAGATCAACACTTGCTGGTCAGGCTGCGGCAAACAACGGAGCACCGCGCGCACTGGTGTGCTGATCGGCTCAATCATCATTGCCTGATCGTCGGTGAGATCATCGGGAACGGCATAGAGCTCAGTTTCGTGGGCAGTAAAACTGTCCCCCCAGCCACCGCCTATCCCTTGAACGCCCAACCCTGCCGAGGCATTCTCGCAACGCGTGTAGTTGCCCACTGCGCAATGAGGACACGGTGGGTCAATCTCCTGGCTCAGGCAAGTGGGATTTGTGAAACGCGAGTCCATAATCACTCGATCGCCCACCTTGAAGCGAGTCACACCAGGGCCCACTTCCACCACATAGCCCACAATCTCGTGGCCGAGATAAAAGCGCTGAGTAGAAGGCAAAGCAAATGGTGCAATATCAATATCCGCTTCTGCAAACAGCAGGCTCAGGTCACTGCCACAGATACCGCACTGGCGATTGCGCACACGTACCCAGCGAGGCCCGGGCAATTTCGGATCGGGTGTCTCAACCCAGTGCACGTGAGAAAGAGCACTGTAGGCAACACCAGGCCAAGCAAATTTCAGCGCTTTGACAAGCAGCGCTCGAGGGATATCCTTCTCAATGTAAACAGCGCGCAAATGTCAACCCTCCCACTTGTGTAACACCAAGCAGCTGTTCTGACCTCCGAAGCCGAAACAGTTGACCATCACTGTTTTGACGGCGGTCGGACGTCCCACATTGGGCACGTAATCCAAATCACATTCCGGGTCGGGTGTTTCATAATTGATGGTAGGAGCAATAAAATTGGTAAGCATAGCTTGCACCGCAACCACGGCAGAGATTGCTCCAGCTGCACCAATCATATGACCCAACGCACCCTTGTTGGAGCTGACCGGCACCTTATAGGCAGCCTCGTCACCCAGTGCCATCTTAATCGCTTTTGTCTCGATGACGTCGTTCACCTTAGTAGCCGTGCCATGGGCGACGATCCAGTCGAGATCAGAGGGAGAGACATTTGCCTCCCGCAATGCAGCACGCATCGCCCGGGCCGCTCCTTCGCCGGACGGGTCGGGCGCTACTACGTGATAAGCATCACACGTGAGCGCATAGCCCAACACTTCGGCCAAAATAGAAGCACCACGGTGCTGTGCGTGTTCGAGCGTTTCTAACACCATCACGGCAGCGCCTTCGCCGACAACGGTGCCGTCACGATTCAGATCAAAAGGAGCGCATGCCTTTTCCGGTTGGTCATTCTTGACTGACGTAGCCCCTAAACGAGCGAACCCCGCCACTGAGAGAGGAGACAACACTGCCTCCGAACCACCTGCTATCATAACTTCGGCGTCACCCCAACTGAGCTTGCGCATGGCTTCTCCCAGGGAGATTAACCCGGTAGCACACGCTCCGCTCACCGAGTTGACCGGCCCTTTGATCCCCAACTCGATGGCTACCGCACATGCCACCGTATTGATGAGGATAGCGGGGATCAACGTAGGATTGATCTGACGTACCCCTTTTGCATCCAGAACCAAACGTTGCTCCTCGACAATGCTGGAGCCTCCCATTGAGCTGCCGATCTCAACCCCAATGCATGTCGCGTCCTCTTGGGAAAAATCGATTTTAGCCTGCACAATCGCTTGTTTGGCAGCTGCTAACCCATACAAAACAAAGGGGGACAGCCGGCGCGCATCACGAGGATGAACATATTGAGTCGCATCAAATCCCTTGACAAAGGCTGCCATCTGGGTGGGGTATTGACTGACATCCCAGTTGGTAATGCGCGTGACCCCCGATTTTCCTTCGACGAGTGCCTGCCACGTGCTAGGGACATCTAGGCCTAGTGGTGTTATGGCTCCCATTCCTGTTATAACCACGCGTCTTCTATCACCTAAGGAGAGAGTGTTCGCCATAGAAGCTCTACCTGTCTATTGACAATGTAGTGTGATGGTATACAATGTAGTACTTGTATTGCTGAGAGCTTATTGGTATCGTTGACCGGAAACTTCACCACTGGCTATTAACTGTCTATCATAGAGTGTGCACCAGTCTAGTCTAACCGTAACACCTTGTCAAGGATACCAAGCATACTGGACAAAATGGTGTCGAACCTGGGCAGCTAACAAATGAAAATTAAGCTGACGCGACGACAACAGGCATTCCTTGACAAACTATTTGACCTCTATCGGGAGTTCGGACAGCCAGTACACTACTCGGTAGTGGCAGAGCGGCTAGGCGTCAACCGCTTTTCCGCCTACGATATGCTCAAGACACTCGAGGAAAAGGGAGTAGCTGCCTCAGCCTATGCGCCTAAGGGGGATCAAAGGGGGCCAGGACGCTCTATGGTGCTATTTTATCCCACCTACCGTGCGGCCAAGTTCCTGACCCAGCTACGTCAGGATATGTTCGGCAGCGATGAATGGCCCCAGTTCAAGGAAAGCGCCCTACGCCAGCTGCGCCAAGCTCTCGAAAGCAATTCAAGCAAAACAGTGCGCGACCTATTGAGTCAGCTCCCCAGCGTGAAGTCCCCCCTAGCTTACTGCACCGAGATGGTTGGTGTGCTGTTGCTTAATCTAGCACAATGCCAGACAGCCCAGCGAAGTTTCCCTCTAGGTACCCTGCAGCCTCTGACAGTTGGTGGTGGACCAATTGGCCTGGGGACGTTGGCCGGCTTGAGTTTGGGCTCATTGGTATCGGGCTCAACTGACGATCCCTCCTTTGCAGAGCGACTCACCCACCACATACGCGAATTCCAAGAGCAGCTGAATGAACTGAGTGAGGAGAGCCTTAACCGCCTCAACACCTTTCTGCAGGATGCCCTGAAAGCGGTGGAAAGCACCCGGAGAGCAAATAAGCAAGGAGAGCCACCTGATGATTGAGGTGGTGACCGATCCACCTGGCTATTCCCCCTCAATACGCTCACTACAGAAGTGGGCACCGTGGTCGGCACACATATCAGGCCAGGCGTTGTCGGTACTACCCTGCTCCTACCCCCACAACATATCAAACCACTGATCGTCAACCTTCGAGCACAGTTCTATTGAACTTCGGCGCTCTAAAGGAACAATTATAGCCCAAGACCTACGTGGCAGTATCGCACTGGCTACAGGCAGCCGTGCGTCTTCTGTTGCACTGGCTGAAGCAGAGCGGCAGACCACTTGTCTATGACTGGAAGAATCACAGGACGGCGAGCATAGAGATTTCTAACAATTTTCTAGCAAGCGCCTAATCTCCTTTTAATCCATTCATCGGAGAGTAAATATGATTCAAAAACCTTGTTAAGAAAGGAGCCGAGACGATGAAACAGATCATCAAGCAAGTCACAGCGATTATAGTGGTGTTGAGCCTTTTGGCCGCCGTGCCGCAACTGGCTCTGGCACAGGCAGGTACAGAGCAAGGAAAACCAGCTTTCGAAGTGGGCGCACTGGCGCTCACCACCGCCTATCCGAACCAAACGGTTGAGATGGGCGAAAAAGTGAATATCGATCTCAAGCTGCGAACCAGTACCGAGCCCCAAACAGTACGATTAGAGGTCACCGAACTGCCTGAAGGATGGAAAGCTTCATTCCGCGGCGGTGTCAAGATTATCTCGGCTGCCTACGTCGAGCCTGGAACAGATACCAACATCACACTCAAGCTAGAACCTCCAGAAAATGTCAAAGCGGGTACCTATCGCTTCGTTGTGCGGGCCAAGAGTGATCGCGCGGAAGCGACTCTGCCACTGGAGCTAACCGTTCAGGAAAAGCTGCCGCCTAGCCTTTCATTTACTGTGGATTTGCCCACGCTGCGCGGCAAGCCGAATACGACATTCCGCTACAACGCTACGCTGAAAAACGAGGGCGAGGAGAATCTGGCGGTTAACCTGACGGCAGATGCACCTTCAGGTTTCATTGTCACCTTCAAAATGACTGGCCAGGAGGTGACCAGTGTGCCACTGGATGCCAATGAGTCAAAGAGCATAAGTATCGAAGCGCGCGCTTACCCGGATCTGGCTGCCGGTAGCTATCCGATCACGGTGCGCGCAGAAGGGGGTGAGGCACAGGCTAGCCTGAATCTGACAGCAGAAGTTACAGGTGAGGCCGATCTCACCGTGACAGCGCCAGACGAGCGACTTTCCGGAACGGCCTATGTCGGCAGCGAGTCACCCCTGAAAGTGATCATCCGCAATACAGGCAGTGCGCCAGCACGCGCGATCACGCTGAGCTCCAGCGAGCCAGCCGGCTGGTCAGTTGATTTTGTACCTAAGGAAATTGATGAAATACCCGCCGGTCAGCAGGCGGAGGTGACCGCCAAAATCCGCCCTTCTGACAAAGCTCTCGCCGGCGATTACATGGTTACGGTGCGCGCTCAGCCTACTGATGGCACCACCAAATCGGCCGATTTCCGCATCACCGTTTTGACTTCAACGTTGTGGGGTGTAGTGGGTGTTGTGCTGATCGCCGTGGCGGTCGGCGTGGTGGCGATCGCTGTATTGCGCTTTGGTCGCCGCTGATGTCGCCAGGAGGTTCGACGATGGACGAACTGGTGGTCGAGACGCACAACTTGACAAAGAGATATGGCGATCTGGTCGCCGTCGATAGGTTGAATCTAGGCATCCGTCAGGGCGAGGTATTCGGGATTTTGGGCCCTAATGGTTCAGGCAAGACGACCACCATTTTGATGCTCCTCGGCCTGACGGAGCCGACTTCTGGCAATGTGCGCGTGCTTGGACTCGACCCGGCTCGCCAACCCCTGAGTGTCAAAGCACGCGTTGGATATATGCCGGACGAGGTAGGTTTTTATGATGAGCTCAGCGCGCGGGTGAACTTGATCTACATGACCAAACTCAACGGTCTACCCAGTGCCGAGGCGCATCGCCGCATTGAAGAGGCCCTGGCACGGATGGGGCTGCAAGATGTCGCTGGTCAACCGGTCAGAACCTTCTCACGCGGCATGCGTCGCCGTCTAGGCGTGGCAGAAGTGTTGCTCAAGAAGCCCCAGCTGGTTATCCTGGACGAACCTACCCAGGGATTGGATCCAGAAGGCGCCCGCGAGTTCCTGAACATCATCCGCAGCCTGAAGCAGGATGGCATCACCGTTCTGCTTTCCTCCCACCTGTTGCACCAAGTGCAAGCAATCTGTGACCGGGTGGGATTGTTCCACCGCGGACGCATGGTGCTCGAGGGTAGCGTGCCTGAGCTGGCGCAAAAAGTACTGGCAGGCGCCTATCATGTCTGGTTACAGGTGGAAGGGCCAGAGGACACGATCCAAGAAGCATTGCGCCAGCTGCCTGGCGCACGAGATGTGACGCGCGAGGATCACAATCGCTACCGCGTTGTAGCTTCGGAGGATTTACGGGCCGAGGCAGCCCGTGCGGTCGTGCAGGCCGGTGGGCAGCTGTTGAGCCTTGGCATAGAAACACCCAGTCTAGACGACATCTATGCCCGATACTTCGAGGAGGTGCACCATGGCGCAGCAGCCTGAGCAACCGCGAGAAAGAGTACGGGGTCGTGAGGGATCGCCCTGGAGTGGCCTCTGGGCCGTGGTGGCTAAAGAGATGGCCGACCATCTCACCGGAACGCGCATGCGCATTCTAGAAATCTTGATTGTCCTGACAGCAATAGGCACGGTATACGCCGCAACCCAGAATCTGCGGGAAACGGTAGGGCAAGATCCCTTTATCCTTCTGCGCCTCTTCACTACAGCACGTGAGCCGTTACCCGCTTTTGTGGGCTTTCTCGGCTTCCTGGTGCCCCTCATCGCCATTGCGCTAGCATTTGACAGCGTCAACGGAGAGTTCAGCCGACGCACGATGTCCCGTATCCTGGCGCAGCCGATCTATCGGGATGCTCTGTTGCTGGGCAAGTTTCTGGCCGGCATCTTCACCCTGGCGCTGGTGCTGGCGACCATTTGGCTGCTCATCATCGGTGCCGGGATGATCGGTCTGGGTATCCCGCCCAGTGGCGAAGAGGTGGCACGTAGCTTGTGGTTCCTGCTAGCAACCATCTTCTATGGCGGCATTTGGCTATCGGTGGCCATGCTGTTTTCCATCATATTCCGTCAGCCCGCCACCGCGGCCTTGGCCTCCATTGCTGCCTGGCTGTTTTTCACCGTCTTCTGGGGTATCCTTGCTGGTGTGCTGGCACCTATTTTGCAGCCAGTGCGCTATGGGTTCCCCGAGGAAATCCTGGCGCAGGCCCAGCTGGAGCTCACTTTGACGCGCTTTTCGCCCAACACGTTGTACACCGAAGTGATGCTAGCGCTATTGCAGCCTACCGTCCGTTCGGTGGGATTGGTGTTACCCATCCAGCTCCACGGTGCCATCCTGGGGACACCTCTGCCACTCAGTCAGAGTGTGTTGCTGGTGTGGCCTCAGCTGACAGGGTTAATTGCGGCCACTATTCTGCTGTTTGCGCTGGGATATGTGCTTTTCCAACGTCAAGAGATCCGCGCGTAAGCGCACGGCAAGTGTATCACGAGTGCCATCTATAAGTCGTGCGCACTGAGTGAGGTGCGCACGACTCATTTTAGAGATACCACGAGATTTTAAGCTGCCCATCCTATCGCCCCCTTTTACTACAAAAATCTGGGTGACAAAAGCCTCTTTCAATGCACTTTCGCCTGCAACTTTGTCCTTTGACAGCCAAATTAGGTACAATAAGATGCAAAAGGAGTGCCAGTGCGCACCATCTAGGAGCTCAAAGGACGCATTGCCCGATGTCCATTCAAGTATTGCCACCCGAAGTGGCTGCCAAGATCGCTGCCGGCGAGGTGGTGGAACGCCCTGCCTCAGTCGTCAAGGAGCTCATCGAAAACGCCATCGACGCCAGTGCACGCCAAATTCGCATCGAGGTGCGTGAAGGAGGACGACGCCTGATTCGAGTTATCGACGATGGCATCGGAATCTCTCATGAGGAGCTGCCGCTCGCTTTCACGCGCCATGCCACCAGCAAACTGCGCACGCTGGAAGATCTGGAGCGCATTCGTACGCTGGGCTTCCGCGGTGAGGCACTCACTTCAATCGCTGCGGTGTCCCGTGTTGCGATGATGAGCCGTCAAGCGGACAGCCCAAGCGGTGCACTAATTCACATCGAAGGCGGGGTACAGATGCGCCAGACAGAGGTGGGAATGGCACCCGGCACCGCGGTAACGGTCGAAAATCTCTTCTACAACGTGCCAGCCCGCCTCAAGTTCCTCAAGGCGCCAGCCACCGAGGCGGGTCACATTCATCGCGTTGTGACTCGTTACGCTATGGCCTTTCCCGAAATTCGTTTTCATCTTAAGATAGACGGACGAAACGTGTTGCAGACCAGCGGCGATGGTTCTCTTCATAACGTTCTGCTCGAGCTGCTTGGTCCGGAGACTTGCCGACAGCTCATTGCGCTGCCAGAACAGGTTTTAGAAGAAGGTGATGCTTTGTCACATGTGCAGGTGAGCGGTTATGCAGGCGCACCAACGCTGCACCATGCACAACGCGATCATATCACGTTGTTTGTCAACCGACGATGGGTACAAGACCGATTGCTCTCCGCAGCGATCATACAGGCCTATCACACTATGCTGCCCACCGGCCGCTATCCGATGACAGTGGTCAACGTGACTCTCGATCCCTCTGAAGTGGACGTTAACGTGCATCCTGCCAAAAATGAGGTGAAATTCCGTGACCAGCATGCAGTCTTCCGGGTAGTGCAACAAGCAGTGCGCAGAGCTCTCTTGGAAAATGGCCCAATCTCTACAGTTACGCTCCGCTCTGAAGGCATTGCCCCATCCGCAGCCCCGCCTACACCCGAAACTGGATGGCGACAGCTGGCCCATTTCGGGTTTGAAGTACAACGTACTCTCAGCAGTACAGACATGGAAGGGGTATCTTCCCAAGCTCGATTGCCTGCGTTGCGCGTCTTGGGACAGCTGGCATTGACCTACGTCATTGCAGAGGGGCCGGACGGTCTCTATCTGGTCGACCAGCATGCTGCACACGAACGGGTGCTGTTTGAAGAAGTAAAGCGTCAACGCACGGCGGATTCGGTGTCTACGCAGCAATTGCTTCCCCCGTTGTTGTTAGAGCTGACACCTGGGCAAGCTGCCGTCCTCGAAGCGGAGCGCACAACGTTGGCCCAAATCGGCTTCGAAATTGAGTCGTTTGGCGGTTATACCTACTGCCTGCGTGCCGTGCCGGAGATACTGGCCTCCTCTGATCCAGTCACTGCGGTGAGCGACATTCTGGCGGAGCTGGCTGAAGGGGGGGTGCCGCTTGCGCGTCGCACCGACGAACGCGTCATTGCTACAGTATGCAAGCGTGCTGCCATTAAGGCGGGCCAATCTCTCTCGCTGCGTGAGATGCAAGAGCTGATCCATCGCTTAGAGCAGTGTGAGGCGCCGCGCACGTGTCCCCACGGGCGTCCGACGATGTTATGCTTGAGCGCCGTCCAGCTAGCACGCGAATTCGGTCGTCTGTGAAATCGGTGCATCCCTTTTACGAAAATCCTATAAAAGCATACATACACTATAAGATTTCTAATCCGATTTTAATGTTTGTACCAACGCTCTGTGGTACAATAATGTGCGCCTTCATGGCCATCACAAGATGATGGTGAGCTCGATGGCTACGCACATATTGCTGGTTGGACTCAACCACACAACCGCATCCATTTGTCTACGGGAAAAGCTGGCGATTAATGGGGCAAGCTTACACAGCGCCCTGAGCCAGCTACGTCGTATCAACGGTCGCGGTGGCGCCGCATTACACGAGAGCATTGTGCTTTCGACTTGTAACCGCCTTGAAGTCTATACAGCCTGCAATGACCCAGAAGACGCGTATCACACGATTGTCGAGTTTCTATGTCTCAACCGTCAGCTGGCAGCTGAGGAATTTGTTGCCGCACTATATCGTAAACAAGACTCTGAGGCAGTACGGCACCTGATGCGCGTGGCATGCGGATTGGACTCGATGGTGATGGGTGAGCCACAAATATTAGGCCAGGTGACTGCAGCGCATCAAGCTGCTTTGGCCAAGCGAAGCTGTGGGTCAGTTCTCAGTACCCTTTTTCAGCATGCCATTCGTGCCGGAAAACGCGCACACTCCGAAACAGCGATCAGCCGAAACGTGGTGACCGTGCCATCGGTCGCGGCAACGCTCGTAGAGCAAGTTGTCGGTGGCCTGAAAGGGCGTGTGGTGTTAGTCATAGGAGCTGGAGAAATGGGTGAGCTGGCAGTGCGCACTATGATCTCACGCGGTGCTGCCAGCATCATTGTGGCCAATCGCACCTATGACCAAGCACTCGCCCTGGCACGCGAGCTGGGCGGTGAGGCGATAACCTTCGAACGGCAAATCGAAGCCCTGATCCGTGCGGATATTGTGCTCACTGCCGCCGATGCCCCTCACGTCATTTTGACGCGCAATAAAGTGGCACAGGCGATGGCTCATCGCCCGGAACGTCCTCTCATGATCGTGGACATCGCTGTGCCGCGTAACACGGAACCCGCTGTGGCCGAGGTGCCCGGCGTGCGCCTATTTGACATCGACGATTTGCAAAGCGTGGCAAACGGAAACTTGGAAGCGCGCCAGCGAGAGATACCACACGTCGAGGCAATTGCAGCCGAGGAAGCGCAAGCGTTCATGTGTTGGTTTGAGACCCTGGAAGTAGTGCCCACGATCAGCGATCTGCGCCAGTGGGCCGAAGAGGTGAAAGCAGCTGAGCTGGAAAAAGCTTTGCGGCGCCTGCACCATCTGAACGAACGAGAACGTGAGGTGGTACGTGCATTAGCGCACGGATTAATGAACAAGCTTTTGCATCGGCCGATGGTACAGTTAAAACAACGTGCTCTTGAAGGTCAGGGGCACCACTACGCCAGCGTCGTTCGCGATCTGTTCGATCTCGGACCGCACAATTGTGAGACGCGCGAACAAGAGAAATTGTGAAATCCGGACGAGTAGAAGCTATGGCAGCCCATGCAGCTAAGATAACGTTAACTCTGGGCACACGTCCCAGCTTGCTGGCACGTCGACAGACCGAGATGGTTGCACAGTTGCTCCAGGCTGCCTGGCCAGAACTCTCCATCGTGACACGAGTCTACGCCACGCGTGGCGACCGTGAGGCACAGCGGTCGCTACCTGAAATTGGTGGCAAAGGCCTTTTCACGGCAGAAATTGAAGCAGCGTTGCGATCCGGTGAGATCGACTTAGCCGTGCATAGCTTAAAGGATTTGCCCATCAGCATGGAAGGGGGCTTGGTCATTGGCGCTGTTCCCAGGCGCGCCCCCGCATACGATGTATTCATCTCGCGCCACAGGGTGGAGCTCAAAGCGCTGCCGCCAGCCCCGCGCATTGGTACCAGCAGCTTGCGCCGTGCCGCGCAACTGCGCGCACTGCGTCCGGATGCCGAGATCATCAATCTGCGCGGCAACCTGGACACGCGCTTGCACAAGGCAACGACGCCAGACTATGACGGAGTGGTGATAGCGGCCGCCGGGCTCGTTCGGCTTGGGCTAGAAGCACACGCTACGCATCCCTTTTCCCACGAGGAGATGCTGCCGGCACCGGCGCAGGGCGCGCTGGCGGTGCAATGCCGTGCGGATGATACGGTCGCCCTAAGGCTCTTGCACCCCATTCACCATACACCTACCTGGGCAGCGGTAACGGCAGAGCGTGCTTTTTTGAGTGGCTTGGGAGGCGGCTGTGCTGCACCGGTAGCGGCATATGCAGAGCCATGTGCTGCGAATCCATCGATATTGTGGCTGCGGGGGATGGTAGCCAGTCTGGATGGCCAGCAGATCGTCCGCGTCGCCGGAGAAGGTGATATCAGTCAACCACAAGAGCTGGGCTATCGGCTTGCTGAGGAGGCGCTGGCACGTGGTGCCGCGGAACTCCTTCCCACACGTGGTAGAATGGCGGTGACAAGCGGCACATAAGCGAGAAGCGTAAGGAAGATGGCGGAAGGGCTTGTCGGCTTGCGAGTGGTGATCACGCGTCCGGAGGCACAGTCAGAAATGCTATGCGAACGGCTGTGTCAGGCAGGCGCTGTACCGATCCTATTTCCTGTTATCACAATTGTACCTCCCGAACCGGGCGGCGCCTTGGACCAAGCCCTCCGACGTTTGTCCAAGTATGATTGGATCATCTTCACCAGCGTCAATGGGGTGAAACAATTCCGCACACGCCTGGCGGATGTGTTGGGAATACCATTGGCACAGTTGCAAGGAATTCCCGGATTTACTGGCAAAATCGCCGCAATTGGCCCGAAAACAGCTGCGACATTGCGACAACACGGAATCGAAGTCAATATGTTGCCACGCGAATACTGCGCTGAAGCGATTTTAGATACTATCGGAGAGGTGTGCAGGCAACGCATTCTGCTGCCACGGGCAGATATCGCACGCGCCGAGTTGGCAATCGGATTGCGCATGCGTGGCGCTATCGTGGAGGAAGTGGCAGCATATCGCACATTGCCTGCCACGCCTCCCCCGACTGCCTTCGAGCAGCTGCGACAGGGGGTGGATGTCGTGACCTTCACCAGCTCTTCGACAGTACGCCACTTTGTGGCATTGACGCGCGGCTTTGACTATGGCGACCCAGCGATCGCCTGCATTGGCCCGGTCACAGCCGAGACCGCCTGGCAGATGGGCCTGCATGTGGATATCGTGGCCGATGAACACACGATTGATGGTTTATTCAGAGCATTGGAGATATGGAAAGACAATCCAGCATCAAACTGATCCGACAACCGGTCTATGATGTAAACAAACGTCCATTTATGGTGATCTGGGAAACGACCCATGCATGTGACCTGGCATGTCGTCATTGTCGTGCAGAGGCACAACCGGAGCACGACCCGCTTGCCCTGAGCACCGAGGAAGCGCGCCAGCTGCTACACCAGGTCGAAGCGTTCGGCCGTCCTCGTCCCATTTTCATCTTCACGGGGGGCGACCCCTTTAAGCGTCCGGACTTGTTTGAGCTGGTACGTTATGCGAGCGACATCGGTCTCCCTGTGGCAGTGTCACCGTCCGGCACCCCGTTGTTGACAGCGGAGAATCTGCGTCGTCTGAAGGATGCGGGCACCAAAGCAATCTCCCTCAGCATTGACGGTTCCACTGCTGCCTGCCACGACGCGTTTCGCGGTGTAGCCGGCTCTTTCGAATGGACGGAAAACGGGTGGCACGCGGCCCGTGCGATGGGATTGAAGACCCAGATCAACACTACCGTCACGCGCTTCAATTTGCACGATCTGCCCAATATTTTCCAGTTGGTGCAGCAGATCGGTGCCATGACGTGGAGCTTGTTCTTCTTGGTGCCCACGGGACGCGGACGTCCGGAGGACGAGATCTTGCCGGCCGAATACGAAGCCGTGATGCACTTCCTATACGATGTGTCCAAATACATCAGCGCTAAACCGGTGGAAGGCCATCACTACAAGCGTGTGGTGCTGCAACGTGCTATCGTGGAAGAGAAGGAGTCGCCTCTGGAAAGCTATTTCGAGCTGCACCCGGTGTATTACGAACTGCGCACCGGATTACAGCGAGTAGTGCAAGCTGCAGGTTTGCAACCGCGCGCTCCTGGCAGCATTCACCGTACACCTATGCATGTCAACGCGGGCAATGGTTTCGTGTTTGTCTCCCGCCGAGGCGATGTCTTCCCCAGCGGCTTCCTGCCACTGCGCGCCGGGAATGTGCGCGAGCGTTCATTGGTGGAGATCTACCGTGACGCACCTCTCTTCCGCAGTCTACGCGACACGAGTCGATATGAAGGGCGCTGTGGATTGTGCGAGTTCATCAGCGTGTGTGGAGGCTCCCGTTCGCGCGCATACGCGATGACCGGCAATGTCCTGGCTGAAGAACCCTTCTGTACCTATGTGCCACACAGCTTCCCATTCCAGGAGGAGCTGAAAGAGAAGCTGTCCTTGGAACATCATAAGATTGAGACATAGCATTGTATCAGACATCCTCCGTTGCCGAAGGAGATAAAGTGCGATGAGCTTCCCTATCACGCGTCTGCGTCGTTTACGTGCCACTCCCACCCTGCGTGACATGGTGCGCGAGACCCAGCTGAATGCTCAGGACTTCATCTACCCGATGTTTGCTGTGCACGGAGAGGCAGTGCGACGCCCCGTGTCCTCTATGCCCGGTGTGTATCAACTCTCGGTCGACCAGCTGGTACGTGAAGCGCAAGAGTGTTATACGTTGGGTATCCCAGCGCTCATCCTGTTCGGCGTGCCGGCGCACAAAGATGCAGAAGGGAGCGAAAACTTTTCTGACGACGGCATTGTGCAACGCGCTATACGTGCCATTAAAGCCGTCCTGCCACAAATGATCCTGATCGCCGATGTATGTATGTGCGAATACACCGATCACGGCCATTGCGGCATCGTGCGGGACAGCCAAATTGATAATGATGCCACGCTGGAAATTCTGGGACGTGCAGCGGTCAGCTACGCACGCGCTGGGGCAGATATCGTAGCGCCCTCCGGCATGATGGATGGCATGGTAGCTGCTATCCGAAGCGCGCTGGATGGAGCAGGCTTCCCCAACGTGAGCATTCTGAGCTATGCGATCAAATATGCCAGTGCCTTCTACGGTCCCTTCCGCGAAGCAGCTGAGGGTGCACCGAAATTCGGTGATCGCAAGACCCATCAGATGGATCCGGCGAACGCGCGCGAGGCGTTGCGCGAATTAGAACTGGACATCGAAGAAGGTGCTGATATCGTGATGGTCAAGCCGGCGCTGCCCTACCTGGATATTGTGTATCGCGTGCGCCAGGCAACCCACTTGCCGGTAGCAGCTTACAACGTAAGCGGTGAGTACGCGATGGTAAAAGCAGCAGCTGCCAATGGCTGGCTGGATGAGCGCGCTGTGGTGCTGGAACTATTGACCAGCATCAAGCGCGCCGGCGCCGACATGATCCTGACATACCACGCCAAAGATGCAGCACGCTGGCTAGCACATATATGATCCACTGGAAAGCTTGACTGGCCAAATGAGATGAATGACCGCTTTCTACGAGCATGCCATTGCGAGCCGGTGGATTGTACACCGATCTGGCTAATGCGCCAGGCAGGGCGCTATATGGAAGCATATCGCCGACTGCGCGAACGCTACACGATGGTGCAATTGGTGAAAACCCCTGAGCTGGCGGTTGAGGTTACTCTGCAGCCCATCCGAGCATTTGACCTGGATGCCGCGATCATCTATTCCGACATCCTGCCACCATTAGAGGCGATGGGGCTCCAAGTGGAGTTTATCGACGGAGAGGGACCCATAATTTGTAATCCCCTGCGCAGGCAGACCGATGTGGAAGCGTTGCGCGAACCCGATCCTCGCGAGAGTTTACACTTTGTGTTGCAGGCCATTCGACTGGCACGTCGGGAGCTCGACGGCCATGTGCCACTGATCGGGTTTGCTGGAGCACCCTTCACGTTAGCAACATATGCCATCGAAGGTGGCAGCGCACGCAATCCCATCCTGACCAAGGCACTGATGTACCGAGAGCCGCAAACGTGGCATACCCTTATGGAACGATTAGCGCGCTTCATAGGTCATTACCTTCAGGCACAAGTAGAGGCAGGTGCTCAAGCCTTGCAGCTGTTCGACAGCTGGGCAGGTGCGCTGAGTCCGTCAGATTATGAATATTTTGTAGCACCCTATTCGCGGTATGTGCTTCAGACAGCTCAAGCTACGGGCGTGCCCGTCATCCACTTCAGCACTGGCACCGGCGGAATGATTGAACAGATCGCCACAACGGGTGGTAATGTCATCGCAGTCGATTGGCGCGTGCAACTCGATGAAGCGTGGCAGCGTATCGGATACACCCACGCTATTCAAGGCAACCTCGATCCTGCTGTGCTGCTGGGTCCACCCGAGGAGCTGGCACGACAGGCTATAGGGATCTTGAAACAGGCAGGTAACCGTCCAGGACACATCTTTAACTTGGGCCACGGAATACTGCCTCAAACATCCTTCGAGGCAGTAGCTTACCTGGTGGACGTGGTACATCGGGGGAGTCGACGGTGAACGTCTCAACCTCTCCTGCTCCCGCAAGCTCTCCTTATATCCGCAGCCCGACTTCATTGTTACAACGCGACCCACCTATGTCCGGACCCCATAACTTCCATGTAGCCATTATCGGAGGAGGCATCACTGGCCTGGCAACGGCATATTATTTGCAGAAGGATGCACCTCCCTACGTCACATACAGCCTGTTAGAGAGCGACTCACGTTGGGGCGGCAAAATAATCACGGAAGACACCTTTGGCTTCATCATAGAGGGTGGACCCGATTCATTCATCACGCAGAAGCCGGCCGCCCTAAACTTGTGCCGTGAACTGGGACTGGAAGATCACCTGTTGGGTACTAACGAAGCGCAACGCAAAGTCTATGTCTTGATCAACGGTCGCCTACGTCCGCTGCCCGACGGGGTCACGCTGGTGATCCCGACGCGCTTTACCCCCTTCGTGACCTCATCGCTCATCTCACTGCCCGGAAAACTGCGCATGGCCCTCGACCTGATCATCCCACGGCGCCACCATGACGGGGACGAAAGCTTGGCCAGTTTCATCCGCCGTCGCCTGGGACAGGAAGCGCTTGACAAGATTGCCGAACCGTTAATGTCTGGCATCCACGTTTCTGACGCGGAACGCCAGAGCTTGGCGGCCACCTTTCCGCGATTTATGGAGCTGGAGCGTGTCCACCGCAGCTTGATCAAAGGCATGGTCATCCAAAAGAGCCAGAGGGCAAGACGTGCTGGCCTCTCTTTGCCGCCATTTATGACTCTACTTGGTGGCCTAGGCGAATTGGTGACAGCCTTGTGTGCACAACTGCATGGTGACCTGCGTTTGAACAGCTCAGTAGTTCGCCTAGAGCGGGCCGACAAGAGAGGAGAAGAAAGCCACTATGGGAAGCCGGGAGGCTACTACATTTGGCTGCAGGATGGCCAGATGCTCTATACAGATGCGGTTGTGCTGACGGTGCCCGCGTATACAGCCGCGAAGCTGATATCTCCATTGCATGCCACCCTGTCCCACCGTTTGCGCAGCATCCGTTATGTCTCGACTGCTACATTATCGCTGGGATATCGGTATAGTGAGTTCGACCATCCCTTAGACGGTTTTGGCTTTGTAGTGCCGCGCCGCGAGCCAACACAGCTGATGGCATGTAGTTGGACATCAACCAAGTTTCTCCATCGAGCGCCAGCAGGTCATGTGCTCCTACGTGTTTTCCTGGGTGGGCCGCATCGTGAGGAGACTCTAGCGCTTGACAACCAGAGCATCCTGGACTTGGTGCGCGAGGAATTACGATGTATCATGGGAGTGGATGCTTATCCGGTAGTGACCCGGCTGCATCGTTGGCAGAAGGCTAACCCACAATACGATGTCGGCCACTTGGAACGTGTGGCAGAGATCGAAAGGTTGGCCGGCGAGCTACCCGGGCTGTATCTTGCCGGAAGCGGCTACCGGGGAGTTGGAATTCCCGATTGCATCGTGCAGGGCGAAAAAGCAGCGCGAGCTGTTTTAGCGATGGCGACGAAACGCCCGACACATTAGACTGCACGACATTTTGCTATTCTGGGGATGGTTGCATAGCGCATTCCGAGGATGCCCCCAGCCTGCAAGAAATATCCCACAAGATAGCTGGCAAGCACACCGTGCGGCAAATAAGATGATGAAGACTCTTCGTAGTATGGACAATCTCTGCATAACCCGTGAGTCAATTGTTCGCATACGAGAGTATCGAAGAGGGACATTTTATCGCGAAGCGAGGTCAAGCGATCTACCTTATGGAAACTAAGCCTTACACCCGCGCATACGCCCGGGATGCCGCAGAAATTCATATGGAAGGACAGCCCGGCACTTTTCTGACCCGTCTGGGCAAAGATTTCCTCGTGCGCCTGTACGAACTATTTGCCGAATTGCCTTACGTCTTTGGCTCTGTAGCCATGGATGGTGAGACGGTGATCGGCGTCGGTTTTGCCGCCACAGACACCCGGCAGCTGTTCCGCACCATCAAATACCAATACTGGTATCGCCTGCTTTGGCCTATCGTGCGTCAGGTGCTGCGTGATCCAGGGCTGATCAGCCAGCTGATCCAGAGCATCCGCTATCCGAACACGCTTAGACCGTTGCCTGATGAGGCAGAAATCCTTTTCGTCGGCTTGCGACGCCATTATATGCGTCAGGGGATCGGCCCAAGAATATTGGATGAGCTATTGGAGGAGGCTTCTCGACGCGGTGCCATGCGAGCAGTCGGCACTGTCGAAAAGAAAAATCGTGCAGTACGCTGGATGATTGCCAGGCTGGCAGGCGCGCGCATGGATCAAGAGATCACCTTGAACGGCAGGAAGATGATCGTGTATCGCGTCGAACTGCCTGTGGGAGTTCAGCGCGAGCCACCTGCCGGAGCCTGAACGTGTGTTCGACTATTGGGAGAATCCGAGACACGAATGGTGTGATAATCCGATCAGAGTACATTGATTTAAGGAGGAACTGATGCGCATTGCCCAATCCCAAGCTCTGTTCGCCGCCGCACAAAAGGTGATTCCAGGCGGTGTCAATTCGCCTGTGCGCGCGTTCCGTGCCGTAGGAGGACAACCTTTGTTCATCGCGCGGGGGCAGGGTCCCTACCTATACGACGCTGATGGCAATCGCTATATCGACTATGTGCTGAGCTGGGGCCCCCTCATCTTAGGGCATGCCCATCCACAGGTGGTAGAAACGTTGAAAAAAGCAGTGGAACGTGGTACGAGTTATGGCGCGCCAACTGCCTTGGAGACGCGCCTGGCCGAGCTGATCCATGAGCTGATGCCGGCCTGCGAAATGGTGCGCTTTGTCAATTCCGGGACCGAGGCGACGATGAGCGCTCTGCGCCTGGCACGTGCATTCACCGGCCGCGATAAGATCATCAAGTTTGAGGGATGTTACCACGGCCACGCCGATATGTTGTTGGTGCAAGCAGGCAGTGGCGTGGCCACATTGGGTCTGCCCGATAGCCCTGGAGTGCCACGCGGCGCTGTCCAAGATACCCTGGTGGCGCCGTACAACAACCTGGAAGCAGTGCGAGCCCTCTTCGACGCCAATCTGGGTCAGATCGCCGCTGTCATTGTGGAGCCGGTGGCAGGGAATATGGGAGTGGTACCGCCGGCAGGGGGCTTCCTAACTGGTCTGCGCGAGCTCACCCGGCAGCATGGAGCACTGTTGATCTTCGACGAAGTGATGACCGGCTTTCGAGTAGCACTGGGAGGCGCCCAGACGCTTTACGGTGTGACGCCGGATCTGACCACGCTTGGCAAAGTGATCGGCGGGGGATTGCCGGTGGGTGCTTATGCCGGCCGCGCTGAAATTATGCAACTGGTAGCTCCCGCTGGTGCAATGTACCAGGCGGGGACGCTAAGTGGCAATCCCTTGGCCATAACAGCAGGTATCGAAACATTGAACATCCTGCGTCAGCCAGGTGTCTTCGACAGCATTGTGGCACGCACACGTAAGCTGTGCGATGGGATCAGCGCTGCGGCACGTCCAGCAGGTGTGCCGATCTTCGCTACCCAAGCAGGCACCATGTTCTCCACATTCTTCACCTCTGGTCCAGTAACCGACTGGGCCAGTGCCAAGCAATCGGATACCCAGCGCTTTGCGCGTTTCTTCCAAGCGATGCTCGAGCAAGGTGTCTATCTGGCACCTTCGCAATTCGAAGCTGGCTTTGTCTCAACGGCACATGATGATATAGTGATCGAATCCACCATCACAGCAGCGCGCCGCGCTTTCCAGCAGGTGATATGATCGTGCGGTGAAAGAAATCGCGCTTGAGTGGCACGTGAGGCAAGGATCGAATGGGAATGGAAGCAGCAGAACACGAAACCAAAGCGTCTCCAGATGGACTGAGCCATATTGATGCGAGTGGGCGTGCCCGTATGATCGACGTAAGCGAGAAGCCGGACACACCGCGCGAAGCAACCGCACGTGGACGCCTGCTGATGCAGCCATCCACGCTGGCGCTCATCCAGGCAGGCGGAATGCCCAAAGGAGATGTGCTCGCCGTGGCCCAGATAGCTGGCATCATGGCAGCTAAGCGCACCCATGATCTGATCCCGATGTGCCACCCCCTGTCCCTAACATATGTCGGTGTTACATTCACGCTATGTCCATCGACAACGGAGGGGCAACCCGCCGTGGTGGAGATTAGTGCCACGGTACGCACGGTGGGTAAAACAGGGGCGGAAATGGAAGCGTTGGTAGCCGTGGCCGTCGCCGGCTTGACCATCTATGATATGTGCAAGGCGGTGGACCGGTCGATGTGCCTCGAGGCGGTGCGACTGGTGCACAAAAGCGGGGGCAAGAGCGGGGAGTGGACGGGAGAGTGAGTTATGCAGGTGACCGTGAAACTGTTTGCCCGCTTGCGTGAGGTGGTGGGGAGTGGTCAACTGGTGCGGGAGCTGGAAGAAGGTGCTACATTGGACAACTTGTTGCAGGAGCTGTACAGCGAATTCCCCCATTTGCGAGATCTCGCCGGGCGCACCTTTGTCGCACTCAACCACCAGCTCGCCGCACCGAGCAGCCATCTGCACAATGGTGACGAAGTGGCCCTCTTTCCGCCGGTGAGCGGGGGTGCAGACTGTGTGGAGATCACGCGCGAGCCCATTGACAGCGCCCAGATCATCCGCAGCGTCATACGACCGGATATCGGTGCAGTGGCGACATTCGTAGGCAGCGTGCGTAACGTTTCCCACGGACGTACTGTGCTCTATCTGGAGTATGAGGCATACGAGGAAATGGCGCTGAGCGTGCTGCGCCGAATCGTCGCAGAAATTCACACATGTTGGCCACGCGTCGCGGAAATTGCCATCGTCCAACGCGTCGGCCGAATAGAGGTCGGTGATATTGCAGTGGTCATCGCTATCTCAAGTGGCCACCGTGACGACGGTTGTTTTGAAGCATGCCGCTATGCCATCGAACGCCTCAAGCAAATTGTGCCCATCTGGAAGAAGGAAGTTAGACCAGATGGTGCGGTATGGATCGAGGGAGATCACTTGTCGGAAGAGTCATTAACCTAGCAAACTGCTAAGGAGTTATGATTGGGATGAATAGGCGACCAACTGCAGTTATTTTCGGCGCAGGGAGTGTAGGACGTGGCTTCCTGGGCCAGCTATTCAGCGAATCGGGTTACCAGGTAGTCTTTGTGGATGTAGATCAGGTGTTAGTTGAAGCCCTGAACCAAAGGGGGAGCTACACACTGCGCTTGGCCGGGGTTTCCGGGATAGAAGATCTCTCTATCGGACCGGTGCGCGCAGTGGACGCACGGCAGGTAGATCAGGTGGCAGAAGAAGTAGCAGACGCGACTATTATGGCAACCGCAGTGGGTGCGCGTGCGCTTTCCACAGTTGCGATTCCCATTGCCATGGGACTGGTACGACGCTGGTCCGTCGGAAAAAATGTGCCCCAGAACATTATTTTGGCAGAAAACCTACACGATGCGCCAGATGTGTTGCGTGGTTACGTGGCAGACGGATTGCCAGAGGATTTCAAGCTCTTGTTAAATGAACGCGTTGGATTCGTTGCATCGGTTATTGCGCGCATGTCACCTGTGCCCACACCTGAACAACGTGCTGCCGATCCAACTCTTATCGTGGCTGAGCCCTATAAGGTATTGCCGGTGGATCGCGACGCTTTTGTAGGGCCATTGCCTGAAGTGGTCGGCATGTACGCCGTTTCCCCTTTTGTGGCCTACACCGCCCGCAAGCTCTATATCCACAACGCTGGCCATGCAATGCTGGGCTATCTGGGCTACCGGCTTGGTTACACCTACGGTTATGAAGCGTTGCGTCACCCACGCATCAGCGCCTTGCTCCATCAGGCGCTCAACGAATCGAGCCAAGCACTGCAAGCAGAGCATCACCTAGACGCCGTGGCACTGGCCGAAAATGTGCAATATCTGCTGGACCGTTTTGCCAATCGTGCGCTAGGAGATCCTATCAGCCGCCTGGCACGCGACCCTTTGCGCAAATTGGCACCCGGCGACCGGCTGGTGGGCGCAGCACGGCTGGCCGAAAAGCACAACATCACCCCCGTGGGACTGGCGTGGGGGATCGCGGCTGGATTGGCGTACGATGATCCGGATGATCCCCACGCGGTCGAACTGCAATCCATCATTCAGAGTGCAGGGTTCAACGGAACCCTGGAGAAAGTTTGTAGTATCCGCCCAGACGAGCCGTTGGCCGAATTGGTTCGCGAACGCTACCAAACGCTGCAAAGCGCCTCAGAGTGGCAGAAGAAGTGTTGACAACAGCCGTTGGCCCAGAAATCGCATTATGGCAAAGAGACCATAATCACAGCTGAGTGACGGCGACCCGCCGTAACAATGTCTCCACCAGCTGGCGATTACCTATCCCGGTGCCTTCCTGCATGGCAGCTGCAGTGCCACACGCTACCGAGCGCGCCGCGACCTCAGCTGGTTCACAGGCATCACACACCGCCCAAATAAGCCCCGCCAACGCTGCGTCGCCGGCACCCACCGGACTACGCGCGCGCACGAGTGGCGGAACAGCCATCCATACCTGCCCCTTCATCGCCAGCACAACCCCTTGCGCTCCTCGCGAAATGGCCACCAAAGCAATGCCCTCCTCGTGGAGCTGACGTGCAGCGGTGGCATGCTCGGCATCGGTGGAGAGCGCTACGCCGAGCAGCTCCGCTACTTCCTCACTATTGGGCTTGGCAGCAAAGGGATGTGCCATCAAACCTGTTTGTAATGGCACACCGCTTGTATCCAGAAATGCACGTCCACCACGCGTTTGTACCATAGCGATACAATGCGCGTAAAGATCATCCGGTGCACCGGGTGGCAAGCTGCCACAGAATGCCCATAAATCACCTGGCTCAACCAGCCGCTCAATGAGATCTTGTAACGCAGCAATCTGACACTCGTCTACGGCCGGCCCAGGCTCGTTGAACTTGGTGTATTGATCGCGCGCCTCATCCAACAAGGTGATGTTCTGACGCGTCTCCCCTTCTACCTCGATGCTGATCACCTCATAGCCGGCTGCCCGCAGTCCTTGATACATGTATTGGCCCGTGCGGCCACCAAAGAACGCGATAATGCGGCTCGGGATGCCCAACATGTGCAGTGTGCGCGAAACGTTGATCCCTTTGCCTCCCAAATCCTCACGCATCAAACGCAGACGATGAACGGTGCCCGGCTCCAATCGTGGCACGCTGAATGCCTTGTCCAAAACAGGGTTCAGAGTGACAGTGGTGATTAAGGGCATAGAGCTTCGGCTACCTACTCAGGACGTGCCTGACGAATTCGTCAAACAGATAAAGCGAATCATGGGGACCGGGCGACGCTTCGGGGTGAAACTGCACACTAAAGGCACCCAGCTTGGGATGACGAATACCCTCAATCGTATTGTCATTCAGGTTAATATGGGTAACCTCAGCACCTCCCAGATCACTGTCAGGACTCACCACAAAGCCATGATTGTGGCTGCTGATCTCCACCACGCCGGTCAGTAAATTCTTCACAGGTTGATTACCGCCCCGGTGTCCAAAGCGCATCTTTTCCGTGCGACCACCCAGTGCCAATGCCAGAATCTGATGTCCAAGGCAGATGCCAAAGATGGGCACCTTTCCCAATAAACACCGTACATTTTCGATGGCATAAGTCACGGCAGCCGGATCACCTGGACCGTTGCTGAGAAACACCCCGGCGGGTCGCATGGCAAGCACCTCTTGTGCTGGAGTGCGCGCCGGAACGACGGTCACATGCAGCCCACGATCCACAAGCATGCGCAAAATGTTGTGCTTTATACCGAAGTCATACGCCACCACAAGCGGCGCCAAAGCATCCAACCGCTCACAACGTCGGTAACGATACCACTGCGGGCTGCCCCCCTCTGTCCAGTTATAGGGCTCAGAGCAGGTCACCTCGTCCACCAAGTTGGCACCTGCCATATCGGGAGCACTGCGCGCAAGCTCAACAAGAGCAGCAGGGTTCTCCACAGCTCCTCCATGCGCAATGGCAGCGCGCATCACCCCGCGATTGCGGATGTGGCGCACCAATGCCCGGGTTGCCACCTCAGTCAGGCCAATCACCCCATATGCTTTCAGGTAGCTATCCAGGTCGCCCTGCTCCCGCCAGTTGCTCACCACCGGGCTCAGGGCACGCACAACGAAACCGGCCACCCACACGCGCCGTGACTCGATATCTTCACGGTTGACACCTGTATTGCCGACGTGAGGCACCGTCATTGTCACAATCTGGCGATGGTACGAGGGATCCGTCAAGATCTCCTGGTATCCTGTCATTGAGGTGTTGAAGACCACCTCTCCGGTCTGAACACCCTGTGCACCAAAACCCACCCCAGGAAAAAGGCGACCGTCTTCAAGTGCCAACAGCCCTTTCATCAGACCGCTACCCTCTAGGCTTACTCCTCTGCCCATCAAGCCCTCATCCGCCACCTTTTTGTTCCCAAGCGATCGGTGGTGGCGTGCTTGGCGAGCCCAGATATAGCATCTGACCGCCGTCTACGACCAGCGTTGCTCCGGTCACAAAATCGGCATCATCGCTGGCTAGATAAGCGACCGCCCTCGCGATATCTTCCGGCTTGCCCAAACGACGCCATGGCACACGTTGCCATCCAACATCGACCACAGCATCACCATACATGGCACGTTCACCAGGGGTGTCGATCCACCCTGGCGCAATAATGTTAACGTTGATCCGATAAGGTGTCAGCTCCGCCGCCAGCGAACGCCCCAGCATATGCACCGCTGCCTTGGCCATATTGTAGGCAGCTTGACCCGCGAAAGGCACATCGGCACACACGGAGCCAATAATGATGATCTTGCCACCCAGTCGACCAGCCTCGTTCTGGCGTATCATCTGGCGCGCGGCGCACTGACAGGTATGATAGACACCGAATTGGGTGACCTCGAAAACACGCCGGTGCACTTCCCAATCGGCATCCACGAGCATAGCGTGTCGCTCGAAAACGGCGTTAGCAACCACAATGTCAATATGTCCGAAGCGCTCCACGGCGGCATCAAACATGCGTTGGACAGCTGCACGTTCCGCCACATCCGCCTGAACGACAAGTGCCTGGCAGCCCAGACGACCGATCTCCTCAGCTACCTGTTGAGCTTCCTCAGCGTGGGAATAATAGTTGACAACAATATCGGCCCCCTCTGCAGCCAGATGGAGTGCAATGCCGCGGCCAATACCTTGTGATGCACCGGTGATCAGCGCAACCTTGCCCTTGAAACGGTCCATAATCTTCCTTTACATTTGATGCAAGTAGTCTTTGATAAGCGGGTAGAGTTGTTTGTAACGTGCGATGCGTTCCTGGTAGATGGCATGTACGGCCATCCTTGGCTCAAAAGTATGGGTGATGCGGACGAACGCCTCGGACGCTTCAACACCTGAAGTGAAGCTACCGCTACCTACGCCAGCCAGCAGCGCAGCACCTAATACACCACATTCGTTCACCTGCAGCCGCATAATCGGCTGTCCCAAAATATCAGCCGTCAATTGTAACCAGACATCCGACTTGGATCCACCGCCGGTAGCGCGAAACTCGGTGATCTGTAGCACACTGCGCGGAATTAGGTCCAATGCCTCGGCGAAATAATATGTGAGTCCCTCCAGAAGCCCCTTTATCAGCTGGCCACGCGTGGTCTCCAGCTTCAAACCCATGATGACCCCAGAGGAATTGGCATCAAAGGTGGGCGGTCCACAGGTGGCAAAATGAGGCAATACCATTAAATTGGTAGGCTCGGCAGGCAGTTCGGCCATCAGACGATCGTAGATATCATATCCTTTCACCTTTGCTTCGGCATACTCAGCAGCAGCCATTGTATCACGTGCCCAGCGCAGGATAGAGCCACCGATGTTATAAATGAAGCTGACGAACTGGCCCGGGAGCACATGATGCTCGATATTGAGCCCGACTTCCCGCAACGGCTGACTTGGGGGCAGATGATCATACGTCGGGGTGATACAAATGAATGTGCCCATACCATACACAGCGCGCCCTGGATGTACCACCCCAGCACCCAGCGCATTGCAGCATTGATCATGTCCTCCCACGACAATTTTAACCCCACGTGGCAGTCCCAACTCCTCGGCGAGTCGAGTGTCCACCTCTCCTACTACGCTGCCGGCGGGAGCAACGCGCGGCAATTTCTCGCGGGGAAGACCCGTCGCTTCCAACAGCTCGGGTGACCAATCAGCAGTGTGCACATCGAATAAGAGTGTGCGATTCGCGAGCGAAAAGTCTGTCACCGGCTCACCGCCCAGCAGGAAGCCGATAAGACCACTGGTGAGCAAAAACAAGTCGGCGCGCTCGAAGAGGTCACGCCTGTGATCACGTAGCCAGGCCAGCTTGGGCGCCGAGTGTGCCAATCCTAGGATGTTCCCGTTGATCTCGTGCAATCGTTGTGCACCAGGGCGCTGCTCCATCTGCTCAACGTATTCCTCGCCGCGTGCATCAATCCCCAACACAGCTCGATCCAGGATGACACGGTCAGCCAAGCGCACCGGGGTCATCGCTTCGCCCATCGAGGAGACCGCCAAAGCGGTGATGGAATGTCCCCGAGCTGCTGCGGTCACCTCACGGATGACCTCTTGGACCTTATGCCAAACGTCCTGCATGTCCAGCTCAGCCCAACCGGGTTGAGGATGAAGAATGGGATACTCACGGTAAGCAAGCGTCACAAGATCACCGCCTTCAGCTACAATACCCGCTTTGCAGCCTGTCGTGCCCACGTCAATGCCCAGCAAGCTCATTGTGCTTCCTCCGTGAAATTAAGATTTGGCGAAGCCTTGCCTGCAGAATTTTATTTGGCTCTGTGACACAGCAACCCACCTGCTGGAACGAGGCAGGCGATATTGCTTATAAGGCAAATGCGAACGCGACGCTAATCCTCACAGCCACCCCCGCAGATGAGGCACCACACATTGCCATCCCGCGCCAATAGCTCATCCGCCTCGGGCGGTCCCCAACTGCCAACCGGATAGGTTACCAAAGGCGATGCATCGGGTGTCTCCCAACCTTGTAGAATAGGATCTATCAGCTGCCAGGCCGCTTCGATCTCATCATAACGGGCGAACAGTGAAGCATCACCGCGCAACGCGTCCAGCAATAGACGCTCATAAGCATCCGGGATTGCTTGATCACCAAAACCCGTCCGATAGTGAAACTCAAGATCTCGGGAGATGGTCTCTTGAGCCGAATCGGGCACTTTTGTTTCGAACTTGAGGTGAATACCTTCGTTAGGTTGAATGCACAGGGACAGAATATTCGGAGTAAACTCCTTGCCAGGTGGCAAGTCAAACATCACGTGCGGAGGGCATTGGAATTGGATGACGATCTCAGAGGTTTTCTGCGCCAAGGCTTTGCCCGAGCGCAAATAGAAAGGCACCCCCTGCCAACGCCAATTATCAATGTACAGCTTCAGCGCGGCATAGGTAGGTGTTTGCGAGTTGGGAGCCACTCCGGGCGTGCTCCGATAACCTTCGTATTGTGCGCGCACAGTATCGCGCAGCTCAATGGGACGTACCGCGCTTAGCACCTTGACCTTCTCGTTGCGCAATGCATCCGCATTGAATGATGCCGGAGGCTCCATAGCCACCAGAGTTAATAACTGCAAGAGATGGTTCTGAAACATATCGCGCAGCACCCCTGTCGCATCGTAGAAGGCAGCGCGATGCCCTACATCCATACATTCAGCAACCGTGATCTGGACATTACACACATATTGCCGATTCCAGACCGGCTCGAAAATGGTATTGGCGAAACGGAAGAAAAGGATGTTCTGCGCCGTCTCTTTTCCTAGATAGTGATCAATCCGATAGACCTGACTCTCTTGAAACACGCTATGCACGACATGGTTAAGCGCTCGCGCGGAGGCCAGATCGTGCCCGAATGGCTTCTCGATAACAATGTTACGCCATCCCTCATGTTGCGATGCCATTCCCGCGGCTCCCAGATGAGTGATGATGGGAATGTACAACATCGGCGCTGTAGCCAAGTAATATAGGCGATTCGATGGCCCCCCCTCCAGGCGACGCAGTGCCTGATCCAGATAACGGTAGCTCTCAGGACTCTCCAGATCACCTTGAACGTAATGCAACATTGGCGCGAAGGAAGCCCACAACGCCTCATCCAGAATATCGCCGACAAACTTCTTCACAGCAGTGTACATCATTTCCCGAAAGATCTGGTCATCATACGGCCGGCGAGCAAAGCCGACAATGCGCGTCCCGGCAGGCAAACGCCCTTTGCGATAAAGATTAAACAACGAAGGCACCAATTTGCGCCTGGTTAGATCACCTGAGGCACCGAAAATGACGATCGTATTAGAAAGAGCCGACTCCGGCTGAACTGGTTCACTGGGTGTGCCCCAGCGCACACGCGGAACCCTGGCACATGAACCGGGATGCACCTGAACCTCCTATTCAATCCAGTTCAATCCAACGCTTGCGGATGATCCCCCTGCACCAGGTCGGCAGCGCTGGCATTTGTCTCCACCTGCTCCACTGTCTTGCAACCCGGAATGACGCACGTTACCGCAGGATGGCGCAAACACCACGCTAACGCCCAGACAGCCATTGGCACTCCTGGTGGTATCTCCTTTTGGGCAATCTCCTGCACCAGCTGTAATCGCCGTTGGAGCTCAGCCTGATCCTGCAGCGAACGGACATCATCCTCCTGAGTAAACTGCATCCCTGGTTGGTATTTGCCGCTCAACAAGCCGCTCGCCAGGGGGACACGCGCCAGCACCCCCAGGTTCTGTTCCTGACAGGCAGGCAACACGCGCTGTTCTGGCCCACGATCCAGCCGATTATAAACCAGTTGAATCACTCTCGCACCAACCCGACCCGCCTGTTGCACCTGGTAGAGATTCTCACTCTTACTGCTGATCGAGATGCCCAGAAAGCGTATCTTACCGGCCTGCACTTGCTTGTCGAGCATAGTCCACAGCGCATCCTGGTTGAAAACCTGATCGTTTCCGGAATGAAACTGATACAGGTCGATCGTTTCTGTGCCCAAAGCTTTGAGTGAAGCTTCCAGCTGGATCAGCACCTCGTCCGGAGACCAGCGCTCCGCACGCTGAAAGTTGCGAATGAACTGATGTCCGAACTTGGTGGCAATGATCCACTTATCGCGCTGGCCCCGAATAGCACAACCGATCAACTGCTCGGATAAGTGATCACCATAACACTCGGCGGTATCTAAGAAATTGATGCCGAGCTCTTGCGCACGTCCGAGCAAGCGATCCACTTCAGTTTGGGTGAATCTTTTGCCCCATTCTCCACCAAACTGCCACGTGCCAAGGCCGATCACAGAAACGCGCAGTCCTGTCTTACCCAAACGCCGGTAACGCATAAGCCTCATCCCTCGCTGCTTCGTATGCGCACCTTCGCGGAGCTAGCACAAAGTATAGCACAGGTATCCTACCCCGAACAATCAGGACGTGCAGAAGTAATTGACATTGCTACGACGCGGCAACTTTGCTATAATGATAAATGGAGATGCGCGAGGTTCCCCAGCTACGTGGGGAACGAAGCACGGCGCGTGTGTCTCCGGAATCCCAGTTTACGAAAGGATGCCGGACAATGAAAATGAAAGCAGTGCTTCTAACCCTGGCAATATTGATAGCTTCGATTCTCATCTGCACAGTTTCTCCAAGCTATGCTGGTCCTAGCGCGCGTACCGTTTTGCTCTCAGTACAACCGCTGGGAAACGGCTTAACCATTGGGCAGCTGCAACCCGGCGGCCAACAATGGTATGAGCTCAACTCGGCCTCACTAAAGAGCGATACCGATCACTTGGTAGTGCTCAATATGGTCTACCGGCCTGGTAATCATGATGTGACACCTTATGTCAACTTCCAGGTCCTTAGTCAAGAGCAACTGGAGCGCTGGCTGCAGGGTAACTCCAACGCTGCACTCGGTATAGGGGTCTTCACCACCACCGACTTTGATCCGGATTCGGCGGAGCGCATGTGGACCGGGAGTTTGCTGCGCGAGGAAACCTATTACGTCCGTCTGTTCAACAACTCGGCTACACCGGTGGAATACCATTTGATGACAATGAGCCAACCGGCCCAGATCGTGGTCGCCGAACCCGCTGTGATGGGAGAGGAACAAACTTATGCACAGCCGGCAGCGTCAATCGACACGAATCCCCCGACCTCCTCTGGAACGACTTCAATAACCCCTGAGGCGGTGCTCAAGCCTGCTGCCTCTCCTGATGAGGCACGCCGGCGCATGATCGTCGCCGCGGTACAAAGCATGTCACCCGAGGAAGCGGTCGCCTGGCTGGCGCTGGCCGAACAAGCTGGCTTACTCCCCGGCAACACTGTCGCTGCCGCTCCTAAAACATCCTCCGATGGATCGGCCACTGCTGTGAACGCACCACCTGAGGTGCCACAGCCAACCGCTGAGGCAGCACCCGCCGAACGTACCTTGTCGCCAGCAGAGCTATATCCGAGTGTATATCCCAACCGCCCGCTGACACTACATGACGGTGTCAATGTGGGCCGTCTAGCACCCGGCGGCGAGCACTGGTACGCTTTCATCCGCCAAGATTTCGACAAGCAGCGTTTTGAGCATATGGCCCTCACAATGTTCGCCACCCCAGCAGACGGCAATCGCTCCCATCACATTAATTTTCAGATCTACCCGGCCAGCCAGCTCCATATCTGGCTGCGCGGTACTCCCAATGCAATGGTGCCGATGGGCCAGGGTCAATGGGTAGAACGCGACAAAGATCCGCTAACCGGCGAGCGATTGTGGTCAGGCAACGTGGTGGACGGCGACACATATTATGTGCGCATCTTTAACCACAGTGATCAGGTCATTGATTACTATCTCATCACCAATGATGTGATCAACACCGAGCTGGGTGAACGCGTTTTTTCAGCCAATCAATTCTACCCTTATGTGCTGTATCCACCGGACAGCCAGGCAGCGCGTAACCATTAAGCACAACGTGAGACAAGATGGCGAATATGGGAGAAACACGGTCTGGACAGTCAATTGTGATCCTGATCACGCGCAACGGCATGGGACATGCTGAGCCAGCCTTGCAGCAGCAGCTCATAGAGAAGTACCTCACCTTGCTGGATGAGAATAACCTGCTGCCCGCTGCGATCTGTCTCTACGCCGATGGAGTCAAGCTAGGGGTAGATGGCTCACCAGTGTTGGAGCAGCTCAGATCATTGCAGGCAAAAGGGGTGCACGTGATCCTATGCAACACCTGCTTGAACTATTTCGGCCTGAGCGAACGTGTGCGCGTAGGCATTGTGGGAGGCATGGGAGACATCATCACCGCCCAGTGGCGCGCCGACAAGGTGATCACCCTGTAGCGTTCCCAGCAGGATACGCTGGCAACATACCTCTAAGTGCTCCAACAGGTCGGCCTCGATGCTTTGCGGCCAACCCACTGTAGAGCGCGCCAGGGTATAGCTCTCAGCGTGCAGCCATGGCCGGTGCGTTACTTCCTCTGGCATTGTAATGAAAGGATTATCAGGCCCCAGCTGGGTAGCGTGGCAGCGGATGCCAGCCAGCTTCACCTTCAGCCACTCACTCACATCTATGGTGGTGGTAATCTCATCCTCGCGATATGCGATGAAGGGAAATGGCACTCCATCCATCATCACTGCCGGTGGCATTCCATTGCTCACCATAGCAGCAAGCTGCGCTTTCGTCAAAGCACAGAAGTAGAGTTTGCGCACCTAATGAGCTCGGCAAGCATCCCGCAAAAGATCAGGGGAACGATCGGGATCAGCGGCCAAATCAGAGGCAATAGTTGCCCAGCGATGTACCGCCATATGATCATAATGCCCGTAAATTCCATCAGGTCCGAAAGTGATGATGACATCCGGGCGCAGCTCACGAATGATGCGCACCAAGCGTGCCACTGCCTGTCCCTGATGGACGATAGCGAGCTGCCCATCCTGGTAGCCCATAAAGATGGGGGGATGCGCAGCGCAGCTCCTGCTCGCGCACATCCGGAAGGTTGGCTGGTGTTGCCAACTCTGGCACCGCAATTTCCCCTGCCTCACCCCGCGTGGCAGTCACTACGTACACATCACAGACTTGAGCAGCATATTTAGCTAGTGTGCCACCGCTGCCGAACGCTTCATCATCCGGATGAGCATAAACCGCCATCAGAGTGTAGCGTGCCAACGCTTGCCTCCATTTATGCCACCATCGGGATCACCCCACTGCAACCCTACTTTTCCGGATACACTTGCACAAAGCGACCTTCGCGCACCTGGAAGATATAAATGGCAGGTGTCTGCAAATCACCATTGGCATCGTAGCTGATGGTCCCCAGCAAAGAGGGCACTTCCATCTGCCGGATTGCCTGCGCCACATCTGAGCCTTTCAAACTCCCGGCTTTGGCGGCACCTTCCAACAGTACCTGCCCCGCCACATAGCCATTCAAGCTGTAAGTATCCGGATTCCGATACTCCACCGCCTGGTAGGCAGCAATCCACTCTGCGCTGGCAGCTGTCCATGGACTCGGGCCAAAAGCACTGACATAGATTCCCTCAGCCGTGCCATCGGATTCATCGATCGTGGCAGCGAGAAAACAACCATCTGAAGCCAGAAACGGTACATTGAGATCTGCCCGGACAAGCGCATAGCGCAGATAGGGGCATTCGACCTCGTAACCAGCGTAGAAAATAGCATCCGGCTTGGCTTGAACGAGCTGGGACACTTCGGTTCCGTATTCACGCTGCTCTACTTGTACCTGGATTTGGGCAACCACCTGAGTGCCAGCCGCTTTCAGATTTTCGACCATCGCTGCAGCCAATCCAATACCGTAAGGATCATCATTGTGCAACACAGCCACCCGTTGTGCCTGCAGCACTTTGTTCAAGAATTCCGCATCGATTTTCGCCTGAACAGCGTCATTTGCGTTGACACGGAAGAAGTTACGATAACCCTTTTGTGTCAAGCTCACCTCACTGGCCGTGGGGGTGATAACCACAAATGGCAGATCTTTATAGATTTCCATAGCTGCGAGTGTCTGACCACTATTCAGATGACCGATGACACCCAAAATGGGCTTACCGGCTGCCACATCATCTGCTACACGTTGCGCCACTGTTGTGGCCACCTCACTATCGCTTTCGTCGTCCAGCCCTTCAACCACCACACGATAGCCCATCAGCCCCCCACGGGCGTTGATTTCGGCAGCGATCAAACGTACGCCGCCCAATACGGTCTGTCCGGCATTCGCCTGGAAACCGCTTAGCGGCACTGCTACATAGATATACACGTCCCCCTTGGTCGGCTGTGTCGTCCCCGTCCCGCCCGTGCAGCTTGCTACCAAGATCGGAGCCAGAAATAACGAGAGCATAGCCCAGTAGAGCTTATTACGTCTGGATAAAGATTGTCGCATCACTCATCCCCTCTCTGCTAAATGCCCTAGCTGGAGATCATCATATTATCCTAGAGAGAACCATAAGATAAGCACTCCAAAAACCTGAAACGGTAACAAGAGATTGTGTACTGTCTCACTTTGATGGATGAGTAACCAAGCGAATCCTCAAACTGTTTGGACACCCTTACCATCAATCCAGCACGCGGCCAAGTTAGGCAGCATGGCCAAGGGACCTTGTTGGCGTGTGCAATCAGGTAGCGAACGCAGGAATTCTTGGCCATATGCTTTGGTGAGAATGCGCCGATCCAGACATACCACAACACCACGATCTTGACGCGAGCGAATCAATCGCCCAAACCCCTGACGAAAACGCAAGATGGCATTGGGCAACGAGAATTCGTAGAAAGGATCCGCGTATACCTCGCTACGCGCGGCAAAGACTGGATCATCGGGCACATCGAACGGTAGACGCGTGATCACCACACAGCTTAACTTCTCGCCGGCGACATCGATGCCCTCCCAAAAGCTGCGCGTGCCAAACAGGACACAACGTTCTGTAGTCTTGAAGCGCTCCAACAGCTGTACACGCGAGCTAGTGCCTTGTTCCAACAGCACGATTTCGTCCTGCCCCAAAGCTTCGCGCAAAGCATTGGCAGTGTGACGCAGCTGACTATGTGAGGTAAACAACACTAATGTGCGACCGCGGGTCGCACGCACGAGATTGAGAAGTGTCCTCTCCAGCTTATGCTGATACCCCGGCTGGCCAGGCTCTGGGATATCGGTGGGTAAGTAAAGCAAGGTTGAAGAACGATAGTCGAATGGAGAAGCCAGCACCATCTCGCTGACATCTTCAGCACCCAAACGCTCACGCAAATAACTGAAGCTATCAGCCGTGCGCAATGTCGCCGAAGTCAGGACAATCGCCTCATTCGCTTCAAACAGATGGCGACGCACCAAGTGTCCCACATGCAATGGTGCCGCGTGCAACGTGGGTGTCTGTTCTTGGTTGGAAAGTTCTAGCCAGGTGACATGGGAATGGTAGCTGGCTTGCGGCGCGTTGTCTTCCAAAATGGTCTGCAACTGGCTACGGAACGCGTCTACACGGGTGCGATAGCTACTCAGTTCGCTCTGGATCTCCTCTGCGACGCGCAGTCCCACTTGTTCATCCAGCTGCGTAATCAGCTGTGCCAGATGGCTCAGACTGTGGCTCAGCTGAGTTAGGCAATCCGCGAGATCACTCCATACCATTTCCACTTTGTCCCAAGCCGGCTGATGACGCATCGCGGAGGTCAGGCGCAATCGTCGCTCATAAGAGGCATTGTTATCCCTCGGCGCATAAAGTTCCAAGAAGGATCCCAACGTGTCGAACAACGTACGCGTTGCGCTGCGTGTTTGCGTCACGAGATTATGGCAAAAACTCACATGCTCCTCTAATGTGCTAACCGCCTCTGGCGACAGCTCTTGACGTACGCGAGGCACCAATGTGCCGAAAAAGCCGCCGTAGCGATGTGAGCCGACCGGATCACTGAGATCGCTTAACAGGCGCTCCAGCGCTGCCTGACCCACCTGAAAGCTCAACTGATTGGTGACGCTATCCTCAAGATGGTGCGCCTCGTCAATAATGAGGTAGCGATATTCCGGTAGCACGCGATTTTCAGTCGCCACATCCGCTAGCAGCAAGGCATGGTTCACCACCACAATATGGGCGCTTTCCGCAGCCCGGCGCGCGCGCTGGAAAAAGCAATTCTCCCGACGGCATTGCTCCGGAGTGCAGAGTTCTGCGTCACTGCATATATAGCTCCAGATCGTGTTCTCCTCGGAAGTGGGTAGGAAGAGCTCCTGCTTATCACCCGTGAGAGTGGTTTCCATCCACACCAAGACACGCGCCAACACGCGCAACGCTACCTCATCGGAAAAAGACGAGGTGCGACCGAGTAAACCAGCTTGACGCGTTTCCAGCTCAGCGCGCATCTGGCGCACACGCCGCGGACACACGTAATTGTTCCGCCCTTTGAGAGCCACCGCTCTGAACTCAAAAGGCAAAATGCGCTGCAACTCAGGGATATCTTTAGTGAGCAGCTGATCTTGCAGATTGATCGTATGGGTAGCAATGACAACACGTTGGCCATTTTGCACTGCCCAATGAACAGCTGGGAGCAAATAGGCGAGTGACTTGCCAAGGCCGGTGCCTGCTTCGATCATCACCGCCTCGCCGGAGTTGAAAGCAGTCGCCACTCGACGCAGCATCGCGATCTGCTCCGGACGATACTCGTAGTAAGGCAGCTGACGGGCGAACAGCCCATCTTTGTCGAGCAGTGCCGCTAACGCTTCCACATCGAGTGGCCGAACCGTCTCGGCTGGCTGGATCGGTTCCTCCCGCTCAACAGCGCGACGCGACTGGGACAACAAGCTTTTCCCACCACTTCCGGAGAGCATCCCCTTCGCCGCCAGCTGTTGCCCCAGGCTAGCGCTAAAGATGGTGCGCGTATGCATCTGCTCCAGATCAGCGAACACGGAACGCAATGACCAATTAGAGCGCTCCGCCATACGGTTCACTGCGCGGATGATAGATGAATCCAGGCGACGTGCTTGATCGAGCAATGCCAAGAAGAGACGTTGCGCGGTCCGTGCATCGTCCAGAGCGCGGTGGTGCGATTCCACCATGATCCCTAAAGCTTGTGCTAGCTTCTCCAAGCTGTAGCGACCCGCATGGGGCAACAGGATGCTGGCCAGCTCAAAGGTGTCGATGGAAGCATTGTTACGCAATGCCCCGTAACGATTGAGAAATGCCAAGTCGAAGCTAACATTGTGACCGATGATGAGGCAGTTGCCGATGAAACGTTCCAGACGTGGTAGGATGTCGGCAAGGGAGGGTTGATCGCGCACCATCTCGTCGCTGATACCGGTCAGCTCTCGAATGAAGTGAGGGATGCGACAGCCAGGATTGATCAAACTGGAGAATTCCCCCAGCACCTGACTGCCGCGGAATTTTACCGCGCCAATCTCGATGATGGCATCCCGCTCCGCACTGAGACCGGTTGTCTCCAGATCCAGGGCGATGTACACATGGGTCACGAACCGATACCTCTCCAGCAAAGGATAAATCTGTAGGTCAAGCAGTTGCTCATTATACACCATTGGGAGGTAAGGAGAGAAAGATGTCCTTCGGGAAAATTCGTCTTGCACAAAGGTTGAGATGCCAGCTGCGGGGTGCTATAATGATACAGAAAAAATCAAGGTTGCCAGCAATGCTCGTACCATTTTACTTCCCTTCTGATTGATTAGCTGGCATCGG
>Ga0123519_10000744_pt1 | contig 57158 bp, 61 predicted proteins | sample YelNatPaOPRAMG02_FD_87396 | JGI IMG/M metagenome (GOLD analysis project Ga0123519, IMG submission 87396) | Hot spring microbial communities from Yellowstone National Park - Yellowstone National Park OP-RAMG-02 (version 2) | ecosystem: Environmental > Aquatic > Thermal springs > Hot (42-90C) ...
GCGGGTGCGGAGCACGCTTGGACGCTCGCCGCGGGGTCTCCGAAGCCGTCGGAATCGGCGTCGCGGAAGAAGGTGGAGAGCTCGTCGCATGGGATGATCTCGATCTCTGCACCGATTCCGGATGCCGCAATGAGATTTCCCTGGCAATCGTGCAAATTCACGTTTGAGATCTCGAGAACCGTGCTCTCTCCGGCCTCTCCCACGGCCTTGATTGTGAGCGTTCCGATGGTTTGATTGCCGTAGAGAAAGGTCTCGCCGTTGCTGTAGCCCCTGATGTGAAGCGCCCCCGGATTGGAAGCGTTATCCGGGATGGCATCCGGGATGGGAAATCCCGGGAACGAGGCCGGGACGAAGTCCATAACTTCGATGACATCGGAATTCCACTTCAGATTGAAGCTGAAAAACCGGATGCCGCAGCCGCTTGAGGCATCGGGCATGTTGATGATGTCCAGAGGGATGTTCTCTTGGGTGTTTGACTCGAGGATGGTGATCGTCTCTCCGCTGTTAACCTCTACGGTGGTCCCGATCATCCAAGCCACGCTTGTGGGAAGGCTCAGTAGCACGAGCAAGATTATGGATAAGCACAGCTGAAATATCCTTATCCCTTTGGGCACCATAAAACACTCCCCTCCGTGAGAGTAATCCTTGGTACCATAGTACTCCATTTTTGGTAAAAAGGGGGTAAAAAGGTCAGGGGGGAAGTTAAGGGTGCGTAAAGGATTTGTCAAAGATCTGTCAAAAAGGGGCGATTCCTATTCTGTATGCCGAGACATTTGCGGCGGGATTTCCTTCAGACGAGGGGAGAACGGCTCGCGATAATGGATCCGCGAATATGTGGAATGCGAGTATCTTTCCGAGGGCCGGAAAAAAGAAGGCCAAACCCACCTTCGGCGAGTTTGGCCTTCCTAACAATGGGGCCCGTTTTGTGGAGAGATTGAACGCTCTCTAGCTCTTGCCGATCTTGAACATCTTCGTGCCGCACTTCGGGCAAACGCCCTGAGTGGCGGGCCGGCCATTCTTCATCTTGATCGGCTTGGGATTCTTCATCTCTCTCTTCGCTCGGCACTTCATGCAGTAGGCTTCCATCTGGGTGACCTCCTTTTGGAATGTTTGCACGAAGGATAGAACATTTCTTTGCGAATGTCAATAGCTTTGGCCGAGGAAATTTCGGAAAAGACGTGCTTTTCAGGGGTTTTCTGCTTTGGCGAACCGACCGCTCGGATGCCTTTTCTGGGGATTGATGGATCGTTTATTCTGCCGGGCCGGATATTCATGCCGTTTTAACGGAGAGGATGCTATGCTAGGACTCGCCCGGCGGTTCAGTGCCGAGCCATTCAATCGGAGAGGACACAGTGAAACGAGCGAAAATCCTTCTGTTGTTCGTGAGTCTCTTGGGATGCTTGATCTTCCTTCTTCAGCCTGTGGCCTTAGCCACAGGGATCACCGTATTTGTCACCGTGATTTCTTCCGAAGACGGCCCCCATGAGACCGATGCCGCGGTCGATGATGCGGTGGTGAGCTGGGCCTCCGGGGTTTACTCGAACAACATGGATACGATGCAGAAACTCGAGATCCCCCGGGCCTCGGCTCTGGAGGTCACCGCTATCGGCCGAACGGAAGTCGGATATGACCGGGTTCACATCTACAATTCCGAAGGGGAGGAGATTCGGAGGCTTTCCGGGGTGATTCATACCACCTTTACTGTTCCGGGATCATCTATCCGGGTACGCTTCGTCACGGATGGCTCGGTGACCGATCAGGGTGTGGTCGTATCCGTTCGCGCTGTAGCTATGGAGGGAGATGAATCTCCGGGGGCCTCAGCTTCCGCGGGGTTCTCACCGGGGAAGTGAGCTATCGATCACGGAGATTCATAGCCAGGGGAAAACCTGTTTCCGAACAAAATCGAAATTCCGTTTGACCTTTTCCCTGCCCGAAACGATTCCCATGTGGCCCGGCAGTAAATAGGCAATATCGAGCTGGGCCAAGCTTTCGATGCTCTGTTTGAGTTGCTCTCCGCTGCCGCCGGGGAAGTCCACCCGACCGGTATTGCCTTCGAATATTACGTCTCCGCAGATCAGGATCCCCTCGGGCCGATAGTAGAAACAGATGCTATCGGGCGAGTGGCCCGGGGCATGAAGCACTTCGAATTCGAGCTTGCCCGTTTTGAGATTCCCGTTCAGAATTTCATCTTCCTTGATGTGGATGGGTTCCATGCCGAATACGTGGGATACCCCCACCACTGTAAGCTCGTAGGATTCCTTTTGAAGGGGGTGGAGGAGCACCTTTGCTCCTGAAAGCTTGCGAAGCGCATCGCTGGCCCAGTAGTGATCGGCATGGAGGTGGGTATTGACGATGAGATTGATCTTCTTTGGGTCGAGCCCATCCGCATGCATTGCCCGAATCAGACCGGGAAGATAGTGCTCGAGCCCCGGATCGATCAAGGCGATGATCTCGTCCTTGATCACGTATGTGTTGCAATCCATCATTCCGGTCTCGGGATAGAAATACACGTTTTCGGTCAGTTTCATCTCATGTCCTTTGCTACCAAACTACGACTTCGTCAATCTTGTACTGTTCCCGGAGGATGCGAACAAGATCTTCTCGGACGGCGGGATCGCGGATCGGCTCGATTTCCGATACCGGAAGCCCGTTCTCATTAACACGGCACTGCCATTTCCGGAGGTACCCGACCACCATGATGTACATGTGAGGCGGGTACCATCCGGCGCAGCACCCGCCCATTGCACTGGTGTTTCCCACGAAGTACAGTACATCCTCGTTGCCATATCGAAGGGTCGTTTCCTCCGATTTCCAGATGTAGCCGGTCGAGTAATGAATCTCCTCGTTCAGAGGGAAATGGGCGAATTCTTCGATCATCGGTGGTTGCCTCCACGGAGCGCTATGTAGATTATAGAGGGTCAGACCCGTAGAGCACAACGCGGCCTATGAGCCCGAAAAGAGCGATTCACTTTGCGGCCTTCACTTTCGGGTGAATGATCGTTATCATCACCTCATTCCGAATCTTGTCCCGGAACCTTCCATATCCGATGAACGATCCGGCTTCTCCGATCCCACCCGCCCGCCCAAGGGTTTTCTTGGGGGACACCTCCAATCCCTCGGCTTGAGAGGTGTCTTATGTACTTTCCTCTTCAATCGCTGTTTTGGGGATGAGGATCATTGCCCGGCGTCCCGGATCTGTGCCTTGATGGCCTTCACTTGCTCCACAAGCGAATCCGGTTCCTCCTTGCCGCTCTCCTCCCATGGCTTTCCCAGACCAAGATCGGTGGCGATGATCTTGTAGCAATTGTAAGCTTCGGCGGAGCTTGCGTTTCCCCCCGGGTGCCAAGCGGCGCCGGTGGCATACAGATTGGCGATGGGCGTTCGGTGATCGGCCAACTCCGGGATGGGGCGATTCTGATAGCGCTGATACGGCGGGCAATCGATGATGGCGTTGCTCCCATCCGGCCCGAAATTCTTCATCCGAAGGTTATCGTGCGGGGTATTCGCGTGGACGCCGATGATGTTTTCCCACGTGATGTTCGGAGCATGCCGGTGCCACAGTTCCACGAGTTCCCGGAGATATTGCTCCTTGATCGTCATCCATTCCGTCTCCGTATGTGCAGTTGCGGGCGGGCCGAGCTGTTCATGCACGGCGATATGTTTCCCATGTGGGGCGTATGAGGGGTCGGCCAAGCTGTGGCACCAGATCACCGGGTTCCAATCGGCGAGCGGGGGCTGTATCCCCAGCCGTTGGTAGTGACACTCGCGGGCCACATGTTCAGGGTCCGGATCCTCGGCAAGGCCGAGCCAATAGCACCGGTTCACATCGGGGTTGAAGCTAGCGGAAAGGTAGCTCGGTGCTTCATTGAGGGCAAAGACATAGTCCATGTAGCACGAGAATTTCGATTCGAGGAGCTCGATGCGGCGGATGACCCGGGAACCCCAGTGTTCTCTTCCGACGAGCTCGAAGCAGAGTTGCCGCGGGTTCAAGGTGCTGACCACGATCCTGCGCGCGGCGATCACCGATCCATCGGAAAGACGGATTCCCACGGCCTTTCCGTTCTCGATCGACACTTTCTCGACGTGGGCATGAGTGAAGAGTTTGCATCCCATCTGAGTCAGCAGTTGATGGGCGGCGTGTGCGATCTGATGGGTTCCCCCTCGGGCGAAGCCGAGGGTGGGAAGAGTTGCCGCGATGCCGAAGGCATCGGCGCCCGTGCCGGGCTCGTTCACGTCCATGATGGCCGTGAGCGCGAATCGGGTCAGACAATATTGGAGCTCGGGGCTTTCCCAGAATTCCCGCACCGCCCGGAGGGCGCTCGCCGTAAGCACGAGCGAATCCGGCTCGAACCCCGCCCCGGCGAGGGGGCCGTAAACGGCCATCTGCCTTTCCAGAACCTCGGGCCGGTTCCGGAGTGCCGCCGGATTGAAGATCATATCCATCTGAACCCGCTGGATGGCATCGGTGTTCCAGAGATTCCACAGCTTGAGCCACTGCTCGGCATCCTTCGGGGAAAATCGGGCGATCTCGCGAGCGCTTCTTTCCTGAGAAGGATCGGCCTTCTCGCTGTAGATGACGAGGCACGTTCCGGACTTGCGGAAGGAAGCGCCATCGGCGGCGGGATACTGATCGATCCGGGCGCCGTATTCCCAGAACTCGGGGAAATCCCTCCAGAGGGGGGCATAGTACCATGGGAGGATGATGTTGGCGTGGGTATTGCCGCGGAAGCCGGCGGCGGCCACTTCATCGGTGGAAAGGCAGCCCCCGATCTCATGGCGCCGCTCGAAGATGCCTACCCGCATTCCCCCGTACCGGATCAGATACAGGGCGAGGAAGAGCGCCTTGGTCCCTCCCCCGACGACGACGGCATCGAATGTCTCATCCGGCATTCGTTTCTCCCTGCCGTTGCGTAAAATGAAAGGGGATCCGTTTCACGGGTCCCCTTTCGTTTCGGCCGCTGCTATTACCGCCCTTTGTAGATGGGTTTGCGCTTTTCCTTGAAGGCCCGCATCCCCTCCTTGGAGTCCTCGGTGGCGAAGATGGGCCAGCCGAGTTCGTCTTGCTTCTTCATCGCGAGCTCTTCCGGAACATCCTCTTGGATTTCGCGCAGCGCGCGGGTGATGGCCTTGATGGATAGAGGGGCGTTTTCGCACAGCTCGTGGGCGATTTTAAGGGCCTCCTCGAGGGCCTTGCCCTTGGGCACTACCCGATTGATGAGCCCGAATCGGAGGGCCTCTTCGGCGCTGAGACGCCGCCCGAGGAGGAGGATTTCAGCCGCTAGGCAATAGGGGATCTGACGGCGCAATCGCACGGTGGATCCGCCCAGAGGGAAAAGACCGCGGGTCACTTCCGTGATGCCGAACACCGCATCCTCCGCCCCCACCCGGATATCGGTGCCCTGCAGAATCTCGGTTCCGCCGGCGAGCGCATATCCTTCGACGGCCAAGATGATCGGTTTCTTGGGCTGGTTATCCCGGAGAAGCGCTTGCCAGTGCAGGTTCGGTACCTCTTTCATGAGGCGTTGGATTTCCTCCGCATCTTCCCCGGGGCCGGGCCCTACCTTGAGATCCATGCCGGCACAGAAGGTGTCCCCTTTCCCCGTCAGTACGGCACAGTAGAGATCATCATCCTGATCGAGCCGGCGCCAAGCCTTGTACATGCCGATCAACATCGCCGGACTGAGCGCGTTCTTGGCTTCCGGCCGGTTCAGAGTGACGATCAGAACATGGCCCTCCTTTTCGATGGTGCAGTTCTTGGTGCTGATGTCGAGCGTTTCCCTCACAAATTCCTCCTATTCAGTGCTCTATGGGATCGAGATGACCGGCAATTGCGCCGGGTCCTTCCGCACGAGGTCTTTTGCGGCGGCGCTGATCTCGTATATGCCGGGAGAGTATCATGGCGAAGACCTCCGCCGCGTCATAAAGGGCCTTCGAATTGAAGCCTCGGGTCCGGCCGCTTCGACCGCCTCCGCGGTGAGCTCGCGTATTCCCGCATCCGAGGGTTGACGATCCGTATTCCGTTTTCTTGCTCCCGAAGGCATGGCTCATCGATCCGGCGGAGAAAGGCCGGATGGGCGTCGGTTGCTTTATGGCCCTTGCGACTTATTTCATCATATTTGTCCCTTCGAATCAAGCGCGAAAGCCGGCTTGATCGTACCGACTTCGCGGAAGGGAGGAGATCGCCGCATCCTCCGCAGGGGGTTCTATTCGAGATGGGTGATCACGTTGGATGGTTTGGGGAGGATCGAGACTTCGATGCCCGCCTCTTTGAAGAGCTCGATGAAGGAATCGTCGGCATACTTACCGAAGCTGACGAATCGCTTGATGCGGGCGTTCACGAGCATCTTGGCGCAGAGGATGCAGGGGGTATGGGTGCAGTAGATCGTGGCATTCTCGAGGCTGACCCCGTGAAGGGAGGCCTGAATGATCACGTTCTGTTCGGCGTGAATGGAACGGCAGATCTCATGGCGGGTCCCGGAGGGGATATTGCGCTCATCGCGGAGGCATCCCAACTCCAGACAGTCCTTGAGTCCGGCGGGGGCGCCATTGTAGCCGGTAGCCAGAATGTGTTTATCCCGGACCGCCACGGCCCCCACGTGATGCCTCAGACACGTCGAGCGTTCCGCCACCACCGAGGCGATCTTGAGAAAGTATTCGTCCAGACCGGGGCGTTGAGCGGGACTCATTCTCTCAATGCGGCGATCAGCCGCTCCGTCTCCTTGCGAAGGTGTTCGATGGATGACTCGTTGATCAGGGTGAAATCCGCCATGGCGATCGGGCCCCCCTTCCCGAGCTTTTCGATCTCGTTGTAATCGCGGCTCAGGGATTCCTCCGGTGTAAGAGGCCTCACCTTCCTGAGCGGCAAGCGGGATTGGCGGGTCTTCGGGGAAGCATAAACGGCTACAACGACGAGATCGGTGCCATAGCGCGCCTTGAGTAGCTTGTACTCGTCCCACGAATAGAGGCCATCGATCACCACCGGGGAATATCGAAGCGCCTCATCGATCCGGGGAAGGTTCAGTTTGGCGTAGGCATCCATGCCGTGTTCTTCGCGAAGGCGCTGGCGGATGGTTCGCTCGCTCTCTTCGTTCAATGGCATGCCGCGTCTCGCGATCTCTTGATCGGTGATGTCCCCGAAGCGGATTCGCTTGAATCCGTGTTCCTCGAAGGCCCGGGACACCTCCGATTTCCCCGATCCGTTCATGCCTACGATGGCTACGATCTTCATTGCTTTGCGAGCTTTCGGGGCTTATTATAGTCCGGGACGGTAGATTTGTGCAAATGCGGCCGAAGCATTAAAATAGGGGTCAGCGGGATTCTTCGGGGGAAGGCATGGACGAAAGGGAGAAGATCCGTCTCCGCATTCACCATTGGATTGAGCACAATCGGGAACACAACGCTGAATTTCGCGATTGGGCTGCCAGAGCGGGCAAGCTTGCCGGCCAAGGTGTGGAGGATGAAATCGTGAGGGCCGCGGAAGCGCTCGAACAGGCCAACCGGCATCTTGAGGGGGCCCTGCGAAGGCTGGGAACCGAGGGCTCATAGGGAGGGGACGATGTGTCTGGCCAAGGCTTATGTTCAGGATCAAATCGCTCTCGAAGATGTGGCGAGGGTGCGGGTGGAGGGAAGGGCTATCATCTTGAGAACGCTTTTCGGGGAGCAGAAAGAGATCGAGGGGGTCATCAAGGAGATCGATTTTCAAGGGGCCAAGATCGTTATCGAAAGATCATCTTGAGGGGGTGCTGAAATGAGTTGCCGGGAACTCCTGAGGCAGAAGGGTTATCGTATCACGCCGCAACGTTCGCTCATCCTCGATGTGCTTCACAACGCGGAAAGGCATATTACTCCCGAGGAGATCTATCGGCAGGTCTCGGCCAGATTCCCGGAAGTGAACAAATCCACTGTTTACCGTACGCTCGAAACCCTCAAGAAACTGGACCTTGTGGACGAGACGGATCTGGGGGGGAACAAGCTTTATTATCATCATGCGGAGCACGGGCATCACCATCATCTCATTTGTCAGGAATGCGGGAAGGCGATCGAGATCGAGGAAAAAGCCTTCGATCCTTTGAAGGAACTGTTGATGACGAAGTATCGCTTTGTGCCGGATATCCGGCATCTCGCGGTGTTCGGGCAGTGTGCCGAATGCGCATCCCGGGCCGGGTCTACTCAGGCTTAGCCCGGTTTTGCTCGCGGCCCCTCTCGGTGATCCCTTCTCGAATGCCCGCGATGTGCCGGGCGGTGATCCTCCGGGCCCAGTCCAGTGCCCTCTCCGATTCGTATGCCATGGCGGATGAGAAATTCATCCCGAATCCCTCGTCTATGAGCCGCTTGTAAGCTTTCACTACCGCCGGGTCACAGGAAGCGATATCGCGGGCCAGTTTCCGGCAAACGGGCAATAGCTCTTCCGGCGGGACCACACGGTTGACGAGTCCCCATGCTTCCGCCTCCCGGGCGCCAAGATAGTTGCCGGTGAAGGAAAGCTCCTTGGCCCGGGAGATGCCGATGAGGCGCGGCAAGCGCTGGCTCAAGCCCCATCCCGGAAGCATTCCCACCCGAACGTGGGTATCGGCGAACTTCGCTTCAGTGGAAGCGATGAGGATATCGCACGAAAGGGCGAGCTCGAAGCCCGCGGTGATGGCATGACCGTTGATCGCGCCGATGATCGGCCGGTCGAAGGCTTTGATCGCCTCTTGCACGATGTCCCCTTCCTCTTCAAAGGCCGCCCCGTTCTGGGCCCCGGCGGCGGCTTCCTTGAGGTCCATTCCGGCGGAAAATGCCCTTCCGGCGCCGGTCAGGATGACCACCCGGACGCTCTCGTCTTTTTGAAGTTCGTGGAAGGCCTCCGCAAGCGCCCGGCGGAGCTCCCGGGAGAGCGCGTTCATCGCTTCGGGACGGTTGAGGGTGACGACGGCGATGCCTTCCTCCTTCTCGATCTTGAGCACGGACGATGCCATGATCTTGCTCCTTTTGCCGGTTAGATATCGATCAAGGGGGTGTGAGTTTCCACCCCCCGATGGCGCCGGACGAGAGCAGCCGTTCCGCTTCGCCGATGATGTTCTGAATCAGATCGCGGGCGCTGACGATCGAATCAATGAAGCCGATGGCCAATGATATGGTATCCACGCCGGCTTCTTTGGGGATGCCCGCCCGCTCGGCGCGGGCCGCCGCCATCATGATCTCCCGCGTTCCCTGGGCCTGTACCAGTTGCTGCAATTCCTCGGGGGTCGGGGTGTGCAGGATGGGATCTCGCCATCTGGGATCGTAGGGGTCCGCCGCCGCAAGTACCGCTTTGTGTTTCTCGTTCAGGGGGCATTCCTTGACAGCGCAGAAGACCGTTCCCATCATCACGGCATCGGCCCCGAGCGCCAGGGCTCCGAGGAAGGTTCGCCCGTCCCCGATGCCTCCCGCCGCGATGAGCGGCACCTTGAGTTTGCGGGCCGCAAGGGGGATGCTTACGAAAGTGGTGAGCATATTAGGGCTCTTGAGGCCGGCGCCTTCGAGCCCCATGATGCACACCGCATCCGCGCCGGCGCGCTCGGCGGCAAGGGCGTGTTTGACCGATTGCACTTTGTGGAACCAGAGAAGGCCGGCCTCCTTGATGCGCCGTCCGTACTCCTCCGCCCGGTAACCGGCGGTTTCGATCACGGGCACCCGCTCCTCGATGGCCGTATCGCGCATCGGGATGAGGATAGGGTCAACGGTGGGACTGAGATTGACCGCGAAGGGCTTATCGGTGAGGGAGCGCATCTTTCGAATTTCATCCCGCAATCTTTCCGGCGTGCGGAGGGTCCACGCGGTGATCATCCCCAATCCGCCGGCCTCGGAGACGGCTGCCGCAAGCTCGGCCCGCCCGATCATGGCCAGTGCCCCCTGAAGAATGGGGTACTCGATGCCGAGCATGCGCGTGATGCGGGTGTTCCACTTCATGAAAGCTCCTTTCCGCCTCTCCTCTCGCGGCCGATCTAGCCGTGAGCGGAGGAAATCCCGAGATCGATATGAACGAACTCGATGCCCCCGTCAACCTCGAACATCCGCCCCGTCACCCACCGGGAGGCATCCGAAGCTAGGTAAATGCAGGCCAAGGCGATATCCTCCGGAAGGCCCATCCGCTTCATGGGCGTGCCGTCGATGATCTTCTGAAGAAGCGGTGCGATGTGGGGGGTGGCTCCCTCCGTGGAGACTCCTCCCACGAGGATCCCGTTCACCCGCACCAGAGGGGCAAGCTCCCACGCAAGCGTCTTGGTGAACGAATTTACCCCTGCTTTGGCCGCCCCGTAAGCGATGCGGCCGACACAGGGCTGAATGGAATCGCGGGTCGAGATATTGATGATCGAGCCGGACCTTTGCTTCAGCATGATTTTGGCGGCCGCTTGACTGCACATGAAGGTGCTGACGAGATTGAGGGTCAGCACGCTTTCGAAATCCTTGCGAGTCATGTTGATCATGGGGCCGAAAGTGGTCCCGCCCACGTTGTTGACGAGGACATCGATCCGCCCGAAGGTTTCTATCGTGCGGTCCATCAAGCGGTGTACCTGAGTTTCTTCGGTGACATCGCACGGGATAGCCAGTGCCCGGCGGCCCAGCGAGCGAATCTGAGCGGCTACGGATTCGATATCCGCGGCGGTCCGGGCGCAACATACCACATCCGCCCCCGCCTCGGCGAACGCCAGGGCGATCCCCCGGCCGATCCCCTTTCCCGATCCGGTGATGACCGCCGTTTTCCCCGAAAGAGAGAACCTATCGAGGATCATGGATTTACTCTCCTTCCTTTGGTTTACGGCATCGTGGTGAGCGGGAACCATTCACTGATGCGCACGCACCGTTTGTTCGCCCCATCCGCTCGGTAGATGGCCATGCGGTCCGGGGCGGAGCGCTTGGTATCGGTGAAGCTGAATCGCTGGATTCCATCGAATATGAGTTTCATGGATTGCGCCCCCTCATAGATGGCTTGCGGTGTGATGTTCTCGGGTCCCACGGCATTGGCGGCGTTCTTGATGCTTTCGAGTATCATCATGGCGTTGGCCACCGAGTTGTAGCCTTTGGGATTCTTCTCGATCTCTTTGAGGGACCCGGCGCGGTATTTGGTAATAAGTTCCGCCACGAGGTTCTGATATTCCGTATCCTCCCCCCACCACTCGCTCTGGGTGAGGAATAGCATGCCGTCAATTTTGGGCCAGAGGCCCATGTCATCCAGAATGGAGAACCAAGTCATGTGGGAATCGATCCCGATGAATCGGGCTTTGCTGTAGCCGGCGAACACGTAGTCCTTGAGGAAAAGCGGCACGATGTTTGGGGGATAGATGTAATCGCAATCCTTCAGGGCCTCGACCGCCGTTTGCCAGTTGTAGGTGCCGGTGGGAACGACCTGCGCGCCTACCCAGTTGATGCGTTCGGGGTACATGCGGGCGTATTTCTCGAATATCCCAGAGATCACGGTCGGGTTTCCGCCCTGATCTGCCGCCATGCCGATCTTGGCGGGACCTTTGGTCTTGTAGTCCCAATCGTTCGCCATCACCCATTCGAGCAGAGTCCATATGGCGTCTTCAAAGCGGGGGGAGGTGAGGAACATGTACCCGGGCTTCTCGAGCAATTCCGAAGGGGCGTTGGCGACGAAGAGGGGGATTTTATCTTTTTCGGCCAGGGGCTGCAAGGTTATCCCGATGGAGGGGAACCATGCCACGATCACTTCCGCCCCTTTTTCTTTGAGCCATTCCCAGCCGGGTCGATCTTTGGCGGGGTCCAGTTGACCATCGTAGTTCACCACTTTCGCTTGGACCCCCGGGATGAGATTGTTCTCATTGTAGTAGCGGACGGTATCTTCGAAGCCGGCATTGACCATCTCCATGGCCACAGCGGCATAGCCGGTGAGATCGGTATGGTTCCCGATGATGATCGTCGTTTTGGCCGTGGGGGGTGGGGTTGTCTTCGTGGGTGAAGTCGTTCCCTCACCATCTCCACCGCCGCATGCGGCGAGTAGGGGAATGATCGAAATGAAGATCACGAGGATAGGCAGCGCGATTCTCGGGAGACGCTTCATGGGCCACCTCCTTGCGATTTGTGTTCGGTGCCGCCTTGTCGGCGGCTGTTCTTTCTCTCCGGGGATCGCAGTCGAAATGGAAAGAACGGACTTGCCTCTGGGCCCCTTTCGGCGATGACTCGGCCTTGAGAATGTTCTCGCGTGGGAGCGGTGAGAACAATATCCAGTGGTCTGGATTATCAAGATGCGCGCTTAGGGGCATTATATCACAATCCGGATACCCGGTGCACGATGATCTCTCACCCAAAAACGGCGATCGAAGAAGAGAGTGCACAAGACACGTCTCTCGGGGGAATTGGGGTGTCCCCCAAGAAAACCATTTGGGCGGGTGGGATCGGAGAAGCCGGATCGTTCATGGGGGTGGGGGAATTCCGGGACGAGGCCGCAGTGGGGTAACCATATGGTTAGTCACCCGAGGGTGAAGGCTACAAAGCTGAATCGCTCTTTTCGGGTCTCATGAAAGTGCGGACTTGATCGCTTCGGCGACCGTATTGACCGGCCGGAGGGCGATCGTATCGGGGAAGGAGAGATTCGAGGGAAGAGCCGAGGGAAGAACACAGGTCTCGAACCCGAGTTTGGCCGCCTCGGCAACGCGCCGGTCCATCTGAGAAACCGGCCTGAGCTCCCCGCTCAAACCGATCTCCCCCACGGCCACGAGACGGGGATTCACCTTCACATTCCGATAGCTCGAGGCGATGGCCAGAGCGATCCCCAGATCGGTCGCCGGCTCGCTGATCTTGACCCCCCCTACCACGCTCACGATGATATCCTGATCGGCGAGAGGAATCCCGGCGCGCCGCGACAGCACCGCGGCAATGACCACGAGGCGATTGAAATCGAGTCCGTTCACGGTCCGGCGCGGCATCCCGAAATTGGTGCGATTGGTCAGCGCCTGAATCTCGACGAGAAGCGGCCGTGTCCCCTCCAGCGTGGGCACGATCACCGATCCGGCGCTTCCTTCGGCCCGATGGGAAAGCAGCGCCTTTGAGGGATCGGTCACTTCAAAGAGCCCCTGATCCCGCATCTCGAAGATGCCGATCTCGTTCGTGGAACCGAATCGGTTCTTCACGCTGCGAAGGATGCGGTTGGCGCTGAAATGTTCCCCTTCGAGATAGAGCACCACATCCACCATGTGCTCCATCACATGCGGGCCGGCGATGGCCCCTTCCTTGGTCACATGCCCCACCAGAAAAACGGGCGTGCCGCTCGATTTGGCCCACTGCATGAGGCGAAGGGTACACTCGCGCACCTGACCGATACTCCCCGCCGCCCCCGCCCCCTCCACCGCCACCGTCTGAATCGAATCAACGATGGCAAGAACGGGCTCGAGCCTCCGGGCTTGATCGAGGATCGCCTCCATCCGCGTCTCGGCGAGAACAAAGATGCCCTTACCGTTCACCCCGAGCCGCTGCGCCCGGAGCTTTATCTGAGAAATGGATTCCTCACCGGAGACATACAGCACCTTGCCGCTCCCCCGGGCAAGGGCCGCCGCAGCTTGAAGGAGCAGGGTGGATTTACCGATCCCCGGATCCCCCCCGATGAGGATCAGTGATCCGGGGACGATCCCTCCCCCCAACACCCGATTGAACTCAGAGAAGGGGAGCAACAGCCGGGGAGTCCCTTCGAGAGAAACGGCATCCAACTCCTGAGCCGGAGCAGATGGCTCCGTAGAGACCGGGCCCGAGATCACTTTCTCCTCATAGCAATTCCATTCCTGACACTGCGGGCACCGGCCGATGTATTTGAGGCTTTCGTTCCCGCAGTTGCGGCAGACAAAGATGGTCCGTGATTTAGCCATGGTCCATCCCCCTCGGCGGGATATTTTCTCCATCATAGCAAAAAAGGGAAGCCGGGTGACGGCTTCCCTTTTCTCGTGCGTCTCGAAGATCCCCGCCTCGCGCTAGCCGGCGGAGGATGTGGCGAGCGATGCCGCCCGAAACACGACCGCATCCCCTTCGCGTTCGAGACGGATTGTATCCCCTTCGCGGAACTCGCCCCTGAGGAGCTTCTCCGAGAGGGGATTCTCGATCATGTTTTGAATGGTTCTCCGGAGCGGCCGGGCGCCGAACGTCGGATCGAAGCCCTTCTCAGCGATCAGCTCCTTCACCTCTTGAGAGACATCCAGGCCGATCTCCTGCTCCTTGAGCTGAGCTCTGACCTGATTGAGCATCAAATCCACGATCTGGATGATATGCTCCTTCGTCAGCGCATGGAAGACCACCGTCCCATCCAGACGGTTGATAAACTCGGGCCGGAAGACCTTCTTCATCTCTTCGAGCAATTTGTCCCGCATCCGCTCGTAAGAGAGCTTCTGAATCTTGCTTTCATCGGCCCGGCTCACAAACCCGATGGTGCCTTCCTTCTTGATGGTCTCGGCCCCGATGTTGCTCGTCATGATGATGATCGTATTGCGGAAATCCACCCGCCGGCCCTTGGCATCGGTCAGGTGCCCATCATCGAAGATTTGAAGGAGAATGTTGAACACATCGGGATGGGCCTTCTCGATCTCATCCAGAAGGATACATGAATAGGACTTGCGCCGCACCGCTTCGGTGAGCTGCCCTCCCTCTTCATAACCGATGTAACCCGGCGGTGCACCGACAAGCCGTGCCACCGTGTGCTTCTCCATGAACTCGGACATATCCAGACGCACCATGGCATCTTCACTGCCGAACATGAATTCCGCCAGCGCCCGAACCAGTTCGGTCTTGCCCACCCCCGTGGGACCAAGGAACATGAACACGCCGATAGGCCGCCGCGGGTCTTTGAGCCCCGCCCGTGCCCGTCTCACAGCCTTGGAGATGAGCTCGATTCCTTCGTCCTGCCCGATGATCCGTTTGTGCAAAGCCTCTTCCATTTGCAGTAGACGAGCGGATTCATCGCGGGCGAGCTTCGTCACCGGAATCCCCGTCCACATGCTTACGACTTCGGCGATATCTTTTTCAGTCACTTCCGCCTTCGCTTCCTCCCGCCCCTGCTTCCATTCCTGCCGCAGCTTGGCGATCTTCTCCTCCAGCTTGAGCTCCCGATCCCGCACTTCTGCCGCATACTCGTACTGTTGATTGGCGATGGCCTGTTCCTTCTCCCGCCGAACGGCCTCCAAGGCCTTCTGAAGCTCCGCGAGCGAAAGCGGCGGGGTCATATTGGCGATGCGAACCCGGGAACCAGCTTCGTCAATGAGATCGATCGCCTTATCCGGGAGGAACCGATCCGGGATATACCGGGAAGCCAGAGAGGCCGCCGCCTTCACCGCTTCATCGGTGATCGTCACTTGATGGTGCTCCTCGTAGCGGGACTTGATGCCGCGGAGGATTTCGATGGTTTGCTCGATGGTCGGTTCCTCCACCAAGATAGGTCCGAACCGCCGCTCGAGCGCCGCATCCTTTTCCACATACTTGCGATACTCATTCGCCGTGGTCGCCCCGATGCACTGGAGCTCACCCCGGGCAAGAGCCGGCTTGAGAAGGCTGGAGGCATCCACCGCCCCCTCCGCCGCCCCGGCGCCGACAAGCGTGTGAATCTCGTCAATGAAAAGCATCACGTTGCCAGCGGACTTGATCTCCCCGATGACCTTCTTGAGGCGTTCCTCGAACTCACCCCGGTACTTGGTTCCGGCGACAAGCGCCCCGATATCGAGCGTAACCAATCGTTTGCCCCGGAGAGTATCCGGAACATCTCCCGCCACAATGCGATGGGCAATGGCTTCCACAATGGCCGTCTTGCCGACCCCCGCCTCACCGATGAGAACGGGATTGTTCTTCCGGCGCCGACTGAGGATCTGGATCACCCGTTCCTGCTCTTTCTCCCGCCCGATCACGGGATCGAGCTTTCCGGCAGCCGCAGCCGCCGTGAGGTCTACCCCCAGTTGATCGAGCGTAGGGGTCTTCGTGCCTGCCGCGGCGGCCGCTGCTCGCGTTCCCGCCCCCGCCCCCACCCGACTCTGCGGCATACTATCGCTCAAGAAACGAATGACTTCACTCCGGGCCTTCTCCAAGGTCACGCCGAGGCTTTCCAGTACTCCCGCCGCCACCCCCTCCCCCTCTCTCAACAGCCCCAGCAACAAGTGTTCCGTACCAATATAGTTGTGATTCAAATGCCTTGCCTCGTCAACGGCAAGCTCGATGACCTTCTTCGCGCGAGGGGTCAAGCCGACTTCCCCGTGGCTCTTGCTCTCCCCCCGTCCAATGACAAACTCCACAGCCGTCTTGACCTTGGGCAACTCGACACCAAGATTGGCCAGCACCTTGGTGGCCACCCCCGTTCCCTCACTCACGATGCCCAGCAGAATATGCTCCGTGCTGATATAGCTATGGTTGTAACGCTGGGCCTCTTCTTGCGCGAGTGCGAGAACCTTGCGGGCTCGTTCGGTGAATTTATCGAAGCGGCTGGACATCGCTCCCCCTGCTTTCCATCACTAGCTCTACAACATATTATACGCTTGAGACGGACAAAATTCAAAAATGCACACCCTCATTCTCAAACGCAGGTTTCACCCCTTTGCCTCCGGGAAAAAGCGAAGGGGAAAATGCGCCGGGAGGCCATCCCAAATGTGAACTCGAGGAATTCTGTGAGGCTACCGCTTCACGCCCAAGATGATCTCGCGATCATCGATGCGATGCGTTTCGACATACGCTCCCGGCGGCGGATCCCCGAGAACGAGCTCCCGCGAAAGGGTCTCCTGACGGATATACTCGCCGAACTTTCCCACCACCCGAACGATCGATTCATCGGCCCGGTAGTAGGTCTCGATGTGATCGGCGATCTCAAAACCGGCGGCGCGCCGCATGGTTTGAAGCCGATGCACCAGTTCCCGTGCCAATCCCTCATCCGCAAGCTCCGGCGGGATATCAGTGGTTACGCCGACCACCCACCCCCCATCCTCCGCCACCGCATATCCGGCTTTCGGCTTCGTTGAGACGAGGACCTCTTCGGGAAGGAGGGTTTTCCCGGCTACCTCGATCACCTTGCCCGCCCTGACCGCCGCGGCCACTTCAGAAGGGTCGAGCTGGGAAAGACCGGCGCGAATGGCGCCCAGATCCCGACCGTATTTGCGCCCCAAGAGCGCCAGATTCGGTTTGATCTCGAAATCCACCAGCGCGGATTCGTCAACAACGGCCAGCACCGATTTCACATTCAGCTCGTCCTGCAATTGGGCCGCCAGCCGACGGATGGTCTCCGCTTCGGAATTCGAACGGGCTTTGACGATCAACCTTTCGAGAGGTTGCCGCACCTTGATGCCCGCCTTATTTCGAGCGGCCCGGCCAAGGCTGGCTATTCTGATCACCAGCTCGATATCGGCGGAAAGGCGTTCATCAATCTTGCTCCGGTCGGGCACGGGGAAATCCGCCAGATGCACACTCTCGGGGGACTCCGGGTAAGGGGTTCGCACCAAGTTCTGGTAGATCTCCTCGGCTAGGAACGGCACAAGCGGGGCCAGAAGCTTGGCCACCACGGTCAAGCATTCGTAAAGCGTGGCATGGGCAGCGAGCTTATCCGAATCGTTCTCGCTCTTCCAAAACCGGCGGCGGCTGCGGCGGACATACCAGTTGGAGAGATTGTCCACAAACTCCTCGATCTTCCGGCCGGCAAACGTGGCATCGTAGTTTTCGTACGCCCTATCCACTACCTCGATGAGTCGGTGGAGCTCGGAAAGAACCCAGCGATCGAGCTCGCCGCGCGTCTCCGTCCCCTTCACCCTCCGTGGATCGAACTTATCGATATTGGCATAAGTCACGAAGAAGGCGTAGGTGTTCCAGAGGGTGAGATGGAAGCGGCGAACGCCTTCCAGAATCGCTTCGGATGAGAAACGGCGCACATTGCCCGGCGGCGAAGCGGTGAGGAGATACCATCGAACGGCATCCGCGCCGAACCGGTTGATCACTTGCCACGGCTCGACCACATTGCCCCGAGATTTGCTCATCTTCTCGCCTTCGGCATCGAGGATATGTCCGAGGCAAATCACGTTCCTGAAGCTCGGCGTATCGAAGAGGAGCGTGGAGATCGCGTGAAGGCTATAGAACCACCCGCGCGTTTGGTCAATGGCTTCGCAGATATAGTCCGCAGGAAAACGTCCGTCCGAAAGGAGCGTGGCGTTCTCGAAGGGGTAATGGAACTGGGCAAACGGCATGGCGCCCGAATCGAACCAGCAATCGATCACCTCCGGAACGCGGCGCATGGTGCCGCCGCAGGCGCATCGGAAGGTAATCCCGTCCACCCATGGCCGGTGGAAATCCGGCTCCCCGACGATGCCCGATACCTCTGGCTTCCCCTTGAGTTCCTCAAACCCGCCGATGCAATCGAATTTGCCGCACGATTCACACCGCCATACCGGCAGCGGAGTCCCCCAGTATCGCTCGCGGGAGAAGGCCCAGTCCACGTTGTTCTCGAGCCAATCGCCGAAGCGCCCGTGCTTGATGTGCTCCGGATACCAATTGATCCTCTCGTTGCCCTTCAGGAGAGCCTCTTTCCGGGCGGTCGTCTTGATATACCATGCGGGCTTGGCATAGTACACAAGAGGGGTGTGACACCGCCAGCAGAACGGGTACGTGTGCTTGATCGTGTCCTTGCGGTGCAGAAGGCCGCGCGACTTCAAGTCCCGCAGGATGAGCGGGTCAGCCTCTTTGACAAACTTGCCGTCCCACGGCTTCCCGTTCGCCTTCATGGAACCGTCGAGATCAACGGTATGAACCACGGGAAGATCCCAAGCCATGCCCAGATCATAGTCATCTTGCCCGTAGGCAGGGGCGATGTGGACGATCCCTGTGCCCTCCTCCATGGAGACAAAATCCGCCGCCACTACGCGGTTGGTCGCTCCAAGGCTTCCGCGAACAATGAACTCTTTTCGGGGCTCGAAGAGCCGCTCATAACATACCCCGACGAGATCTCTCCCCTCGAATTCCGAGAGCATCTCCCATTTGCCCGCACCGAGGACTGTATCGAGAAGCTTGCGGGCCATGATCATCTCTTCCGGCGCGCCTTCAGGGGGAGCCGTTCGCACCCGGGCATAGATTTCCTCGGGATGAACGGCCAGGGCCACATTGGCGGTGAGGGTCCATGGGGTGGTCGTCCATGCCAAGAGATAGACCACCGATTCCCCTGTAACGAACCGAACCCCTGAGCGGCGGCAAGCCTCCGGATCAATTCTGAACTTCACGTACACCGAGGGATCGGGGGTATCATCTTGATACCCAAGGGCCACTTCATGGGAGCTGAGGGAAGTACCGCATCGCGGGCAATGGGGGGTCACCCGGTAGCCCTGATAGACCAATCCCCTATCCCAGAGTTGCTTGATGAGCCACCAACACGTCTCGATGAACGTATTGTTGAAGGTGATATAGGGGTGCTCCAGATCCACCCAGAAGCCGATGCGTTCGGTAAGCTTGTTCCACTCACCGATGTTGCGGGTCACACTCTCGCGGCAGAGCTGATTGAACCGTCCGATCCCGTATGCTTCGATCTGAGTCTTCGATGTGAAGCCGAGCCGCTCTTCGATCCCCAGTTCCACGGGCAAACCATGGGTATCCCATCCGGCGATCCGGGGCGTATAGAACCCCTTCATCGCTTTGTACCGGGGGAAGACATCCTTGAATACCCGCGAGAGCACATGGTGAATCCCCGGCGGGGCATTGACCGTCGGGGGGCCTTCATACATGATGAATTTGGGACCGCCCCGGCGCTGTTCCACACTTTTCTTGAAGATTTGCGCTTCTTGCCAGAACCGGAGAATCCGTTCCTCGAGGGCCGGGAAATCGGCTTGCGGATCAATCGGACGGAACATAGATGGAGGGCTCCAGCACCTTCAGGATCACGGGCGCTTCTTGGGGGAAATGACCACCTTGCGCCGCTCACCGTACCCGACGCTCCCTGTGGTGACATCGGGGTCATCCTTCAGCGTCAGATGCACGATCCGGCGCTCCCAAGCCAGCATGGGTTCGAGGGTGATCGAACGGCGATTGGCTTTCACCAGATCAGCGATCCGAATGGCCATGTTCTTGAGCTCTTCCTGACGCCGCATTCGGTAGCCCGCCACATCGATGATGGCCCGAACCTCCCCCTTCACTTTCCGGGAGGCGATGAAATTGACCAGATACTGCAGCGCCGAAAGGGTCTGCCCCCGGCGGCCGATGAGCATTCCGGGATCATCGAGCACGATGTTGAGCATTTCCGGGGATTCACCTTCCGCAGGGTGCTGAACCTCCACCCTCGCCGAGACTTTCATCAAGGCGAGGAGTTGCTCCACCACTTCCTTCGCCATGCTGGGAGTCGCTGCGGGGGTAGCGGTGCCCCCCGGCGGAGGGGCCGGAGGAGGAACTGCGGCTTTCTCCGGAGGTGCGGGGGCCTCTGTTGCTGCCGTCAAGGGGATAACCCTCACCCTCGCCTCCCCCGCGCCAAAGCCCAGAATCCCCCGCCGAGCCTCTTGGAGAACCTCTATTTGTACCTGTGACCGGGTGAGTCCCATCTTCTGAAGCGCCGATTCGATCGCTTCTTCCACGCTTTTCCCGCTTACTTCCAGAGCTTCCATTTTCGGCTCCTTCCCGTAGCCTTCTGATTCTTTTCCGGTGCAGAATCCGGGGCCGATGGGGACAAGGCTTTCGGCGGCTTCTTCGCGCTTGACTGATTGGGCGCACTGCCGGCACTCGCCCCCGCAGATGCGGCGGCCGGGGCCTTCCGCCAGAACGCAATCCGAATATCGCCCCAGGTTCCCATAACGGACCGTTGCACGACCATCCGGAAAAGGTTAGACACAACGATATAAAGCGGCAACCCGCTGGGGAAACCGATGAAAATGATACCAAACATCAATGGGAACAGATACTGCATCATCTGCTGGGTCTGCTGCTGTTTGGGGTCCGGCGAGGGCGTGGCGGTCATTCGCTGGGTAATCCACATGGTCAGCATCACCAGCAGCACCAAAATGAAGTTCGGTTGGGCCAGATTGATCCCCAAGAAGATATGATCCGGCGGAATTCCCTTCTGGATCACCGGCGAATCATAGAGGTGGGTTGTCAAACCCAGCAATCGCTCCGGCGTGATCGCCAGCGCATTGGTGACGGACTGATAGATCGCGATCCAGAAAGGCATCTGAATGAAAAGGAGCAAGAACGGCGACATGCACCCCATGGGACTGATGCCGTGCTCCTTGTAGAGTTTAAACATCTCTTGCTGAAGCCGCTGCTTATCCTTGGCGTACTTCTTCTGAAGCTCCTGCATTTTGGGCTGGATCGCCCGTTGCTTGGCCTGCATGGCCATCATGGACTTGGTGGATTTATACGTGAGCGGGAGGAGGATGATATTGATGATGAGCGTCATGAAGATGATGGCGACTCCGTATTCCCCGCCGAATATATGCGAGAGCCATACCAATCCATTGAGGATCGGTTCGAGAAGGGCTTTGTTCCAAAGTTCGATCAAGGTGTTTCCTCGTTATGGATTGAGGTCTTTGGACCAGAGTTCGAATCCCGTCTGAGCGTCCAGGGCAAAAAGCTCATCCTTCTCATTTACGATGTAAATGATCTGGTCACTTACGATGGGATCCGCCACGAGCTTCTTCCCCAGTTTCCGAGGAGGCCACTTCTCCGTGCCTTTTTCGGGATTCAACCCATAGAGATAGCCATCCTTGGAAGCGATCACCAAGATATCTTCCCCCAGAGAAGCCGCCGCCCGGATCGGGCCCCCGGTGGCATACTGCCATCGGAGCTGACCCGTTTGAGCATCGAGGGCATAGACACTGTGATCGAGCGATCCGACGAAGATCATTCCGTTCGCATAGGCGGGGGTCGTCCAGAACCAATCACCGGCCTTGAAGGGCTCCGACCAAACCGGATCGCCGGTGTCCGCCCGCAGGGCATAGAACTTACTCTCGAAGGTACCGACGTAAAGGGTCCCGTCCACGATCAGAGGGGTGGAAAGGACCGGACCATCGAAATCCCTTGGCCATCCCGGAACCGCCTTCCCGGACTCAAGGTCCACCGCATACAGCTTGTGCTTGAGGTCACCGAAATAAACGCGGTTATCGAAAATGGCGGGCGTGCCCCAGATATCCCCTCGGGCTTTGAAAGGCTCCGCCCACAGCAGAGCACCATTGTTCTCCAGATCAAAAGCGAAAACCTTGCGGCCCGAAGCGACAATGAGCGGATTGCCGTCGGCGGGGTCAACGGCGGGCGTGCCCACGATAATCCCTTTGGTATCGTACCGCCACAGTTCGGCGCCATTCGTGGCATTGATGGCATAGACTTCGCCTTCATAAGAGGCAACATAGATGATTCCGTTCACGATCACGGGATTTGCATAGGGGATCAAAACCTGACCGCTACCCGCTTCACATCCCAGGAAACTCGCGGGCTTCTCGGTGGCCCGGGGGGTCAAGTTCCGGACGCTCTTATCGGATGGATCTACGCCCAGAAACTCTCCTTCGTGGGTAGCTACATAGATGATACCCTCCGAGATTGCCGGCCCCGCCCAACCATTCGGGGAGAACCTCCGGCCGGCGCACCCGTTCAGAAGGAATCCGCAAAGGAAGACTGTGAGGGCAACCGCAAGTGCTAGATTGTATCGAGAAAAAGTCATGAATTACCGACTTGGAACAGCACTCAAGGTGCTGAAAGATTCAATTTCTATGGAACCGGGTCGACTCCGCCCTTGGCCCATGGATTACACCGCATGATCCGCCATAGGGTCAACCACCCGCCCTTCCATATCCCGTACTTCCCGATCGCCTCATATCCGTATTCAGAACACGTAGGTACGTATCGGCACACGGACGGCAACGCCGGTGATATGAGCTTCTGGTAGAAACGGATCAGTGCCAGTGCAATCCTCTTCATCCGTCCTCACCCAAGAGATTGGCTCGCTTGAGGAGCTTGCGGAGACAGGCCTCGATCTCGCGGTAGGGCGCTTCCGCGGCCGCTTGACGGGCGATGATCACGATATCCCATCCCGGGGCAATAGGAAGCGGTTTGCTCGCCTCTCGAAGTAAGCGCTTCACTCGGTTCCGGACAACGGCCTTTCCGATCTTCTTGCTCGTGATCAGTCCGATGCGTGTGATCCCTTGAGCGTTGGGCCTCGCCCGAATTCCCATCAAATCGTCCGCCCAGAATCTGCCCTTTTGAAGGACCACCCTAAAATCGGAACTCTTCTTCAGCCGCTCCGCCTTCCCCACCCCTATCGCGCTCCCATTCACACGGTCAGTTTATGCCGCCCCTTCAAACGCCTCTGGGCAAGCACCTTCCGCCCGCCCTTCGTTCTCATTCGAACCAAAAACCCGTGGGTCCGCTTTCTGGCTATTCGCTTCGGCTGGAAAGTTCTCTTCGGCATTTTGCATATTCCTCAAAACGACACGTAGGGTATTATACCCCGATCTCTTCTCCTTGGCAATAAGTATACCGGCTCACCTCGATCGCTATGAATCAGCATGGAGAAAACCTAGAGGGCGGGCTGATACCCGATGAACAGCGCCCCCGGCCCGGCGCCATAGCCCATCACCGGACTGTAGTCGGTGAGGCGCATACTGAGGCATGAGAACTCCTTCTTGAGATGATCGGCCATGGTTTCAGCAAGATCCGGAGCATCGGCATGCGAGACGATGAAGTGCAACGGCTCCTCACCGGCATCCTTGCGAATGATTTCGACGATCTTCTTGTAGCCTTCAGAGCGCTTCCGGACCTTCTCCACGAGTTCCGCCGTGCCGTCATCTGTAATCCGGTTGATCGGCTTGATGTTGAGCATCGAAATGAGGCGCGCCTTGGTCTTGGACATTCTGCCGGTGCGGTAGATGAAACGGAGGGTATCGAGGAACATGATGCCGCCCGTTCGTTGCCGGGCCTTCTGAGCCAGTGCCACCAGATCATCGGGATTGGCGCCATTCCTCGCCTCCTTGGCCACCGCCAGTACGATGAGCGCTTGCGCCCCGCCCACCGTTTTGGAATCCACCACGCGGATATCGATGCGGGGGTCTTCTTTGCGGAGCATCTCCGCAGCCAGATTCGCCGTCTGAAATCCAGCGCTCATGGCGGAGGAAAGGGTGATGTGAAGGATGTTGGGCGAGTTCTGTGCCGCTTTGCGGAAGGCCTCCACCAGAAATCCGGGCTGAATGGCAGCGGTGATAAAGCTATCGGGATCCTTTTTGATGAAATCGTAGCATTCCTTGGCCGTGATCGTCACCCCTTCGAGGTAGGTCTTCCCAGCGATGGTAATGGTCGATGCCGGCACCACCTCGATCCCGTATTCCCGGGCCATATCCGGGGGTAGACAAGCGATGCTATCCGTCATGATCGCCGTATTGGCCATGGGAAACCTCCCCTTGAAATTGGGCTCGGCCCTTGCACCGCAGAATGCTCATGGATAGAGGGCCACCGCCCCCAAACCCATCCCCTCCGGCAGACCGAGCATCAAATTCATGTTCTGAACCGCCTGCCCTGCCCCCCCTTTGACAAGGTTATCAATGCAACTGACGACGATGAGCCTCTCGGTGCGCGGATCGAGCACCGGATGAACGAGACAGAAATTGCTTCCAAGCACTTGTTTGGTCTGCGGGGGCAAATCCACCACTCTCACAAACGGCTCATCCCGATAGAACTCTTTGTAGAGATCCCGAATCTCCCCGATCGCCACCCTACGGGTCAATCGGGCATAGCACGTGCTCAACATGCCCCGTGTCATCGGAATGAGATGGGGGATGAAGGTCAGGGAAACCTCTCGTCCGCCCACGAGATTCTGAAGCTCCTGTTTGATCTCCGGCAAATGGCGGTGCCCGCCGAGGGCATACGCCGATACGTTCTCGTTGGCCTCCGCGAAGTGGGTGGTCAGTGTGAGAGTCCGTCCGGCGCCGGAGACCCCGGACTTGCTATCGACGATGATATCCGGCTCGATGAGCCCTTCCCGAAGCGCCGGTGCCAAGGCCAGAATCGCACTCGTGGGATAGCACCCCGGATTGGCCACGAGCCGCGCCCCGGAGATCTCCGCCCGATAGATCTCCGGCAAGCCATAGACCGCCTCGGCCAGCAATTCCGGTGCGGGGTGGGTTTCCTTGTACCATTCTTTGTAGGTGCCGGCATCCTTGAGGCGGAAATCGGCGCTGGTGTCAATGACCTTGATATCCCGCTCGAGGGCCTTCACCACCGCTTCGGCGCTGGCCCCATGGGGAAGGGCGGCAAACGCTACCTCGACATCGCCCAGTTCGGCCTCAACCATCAGCCCGGAATCCGCCATATGGGGGAAAATCTCCCCGAGCCGTTGCCCCGCCCCACTCCGCCCCGTCACCGAGGCAAGCCGCACCCCCGGATGCTGTACCAAAATCCGGGCAAGGTCAATCCCGATATACCCCGTCACATTGATGATTCCAACATTCACCCGATTCATACTCCCCTCGTGAATGCCTTCGGGAGGCATTTTCTCGATGGCCCATATCCTCCGGCTCAATAGCGCCCAAGCTCCCGGAGCCTCCAATCGCTGATGCCGAAATAGTGGGCGATCTCATGCTTCACCGTGCTGTGAATCTTCTTCCGGATCAGATCTTCCGAATGATACCGCATCTCGATGGGTTTTTGGAATATGGTGATCCGATCCGGCAACACCATCTGATAGTTGTGTGTGCGTTTGGGCAGAGGGATCCCCTCGTAAAGCCCGAAAAGTTCATCCTTGCGTTTCATGCCGACCGATTCCAATTGCTCCCGTGTGGGCCAATCGGCAACGAGCACGACGATGTTCTCCAGAGCCTCTTTGAATTTCTCCGGGAGGTTTTCCACCGCCTCAGCGACCAACTCTTCGAATCGTTCACGCTCCATTGCGATCACCGTCAAGAATCTCGTCAGCGGAGGGACAAAGGCCCCTCAGAACGCAACCGGGGCAATCGGGGCGCCGGGCACGGCACACTTTCCGCCCGTGTTTCACCATGTTGATATGGAAAGCATATACGTCCTCGGGGGGCACTATTCCATCCAAGATCTCATGCGCCCGCTCAACGGAAACCCCTTTCCCGATCAAACCAAGCCGCCTCGAGACCCGGTAGACATGCGTATCCACCGGCATCGCCGGTCTGCCCAGGGCAAACAACAACACACACGCGACCGTCTTCGGTCCCACCCCCGGAAGCATCCGTAGCCAAGCCTTCGCCTCTTCGAGCGGCATAGAGGCCAGAAAAGAGAGATCCAGCGCTCCCCTTTGCTTCAGGATCGTCTGGAGGATCTTCCGGATTCGGTCCGCCTTGACCCGTGAGAGCCCCCCGGAACGGATCACCCGTTCGATCTCCGCGGCGCTGGCCTTCGCCACATCTTCCCACCGGCCGAAGGAGCCGATCAGATTTTCGAATGCCCGCTGGGAATTCACATCCGAGGTATTTTGAGAAAGGATCACCGCCACCAACTCCGAAACCGGATCCCGCCGGGCCTGCCATACGGGCCTTCCATACTCGCGGGCAAGAAGTCGGGAAATCTCCTGAATCTCCATCGCTCCCGCCACCGCTATCGGAGCCATCCCTCCGCAGAAAACGACTCAGGCGATGCCCTTCAAATGACACGTATCGTTCATGGAATTCAGCACGAGCATCCCCTCTCGAACACCGATCGTACTGATGGCTCCCGGGTCCTGAGCAATCTGCCAGAAATGGGAAAGATCCAATCCCAGAACGGTGCAAACGAAGACCCGGCAAACCACGACATGGGTGACCAGAATCACCGTCCGATTGGCATAGCGCGCCAGAACCGTTGCGATCACGCGCACAACGCGATCCCGAACATCCCCCAGCCCTTCACCGCCGGGGAATGCCGCAAGATGAGGAGACTCGAGCCACCGCTGATAGAGCAGTGGATCACGGGCTCGGGCTTCCGCCGTGGAAAGACCTTGCCATAACCCGTAGTCGATGTCTATTAGATCCTCCCAAGGTTCCACGGAAAGGCCGAGGGCAGCGGCAATGGCCTGAGCCGTCATCATCGTGCGCCTGAGGGGACTCGAAAGAACGGCACCGGCGCCCGATGGGGCCAATTTACCGGCGATGGCCTCCGACTGTTTGAGCCCGATCTCATCCAAAGGAATATCCGATCGGCCCCGGAAGCGTTCTCCCCGGTTCCATACCGTCTGCCCATGGCGGACCAAAATGATGCGCGTGCCGGCGTTCATATCTGAGGGGTATCTTAACATGAAGCAAAGGAGGGGGCAACCTTGGGAGATAGCGGCATCTTCGAGAGATCGGCCCTCCGAGGGGTGAACCAAAAACGGCGGTTGAAGAGGAGAGAGCACAAGATACCTCTCTCGGGGGATTGGGGTATCCCCCAAGAAGACCCTTTGGGCGGGTGGGTGGGATCGGAGAAGCCGGATCGTTCATGGGGTGTGGGGGAGTTCCGGGACAAGATCCGAAGTGAGGTGATCATATGGTTAGTCACCCGAGGGTGAAGGCGGCAAAGCTGAATCGCCCTTTTGGGGGGTGAACTCATCCTTGACAACCGGAAGCGCTTGATTGTAAGTTTAGGTGGAAAAAGGGAGGAAGGCGATGACGCCATCGGTTGTGACCGAGGAGATGAAGAGCTGGCTCAACAAGGAACTGAACCGCATTACGTTCGATGTGGAAAAGGTGCTCGTGCGCAGATACGTGGAAGCGGTCGAAGATCCGAACCCCCGATGGAAGGAATTCATGCCCCCGAGCATGTTCACCGCTATCTTCGCAGAGGGGGGGTTGGTACAATACCCCTTCAAAACGCCGCCGAAGCTCCTCGACGGGGGCGGGGAATGGGAGTTCTTCCGGCCGGTACGGATCGGGGATACGCTCACGGCCGTGCGCAAGATCATCGAGTATCAGGAAAAAGAGGGAAAGCTCGGGCACATGCTCTTCATCATCCGCGAGACCCAATGGACCAATCAGAAGGGCGAGCTTGTGGCCAAGAACCGGTCAACCTCGATTTTCTATTAGGAGAACACCCGTGAAGAAGCAGATCTACTTCGAAGATGTCGAAGTTGGCATGGAGATCCCTCCGCTCATCAAACATCCCACATCCGTTCAACTGGTCAAATTTGCCGGCGCCTCGGAGGATTTCAATCCCATTCACTTCGATAAGGACAAGGCGCTCGCCGATGGTCTTCCGGGCACGATCGTCCACGGCCGGCTCAAGAACGCGTTCCTGATCCAACTGATGACGGACTGGATCGGCGATGAAGGCATGCTCAGGAAGATCGCCATCCAACACCGGGGAATGGATTTGCCGGGCCACCCCATCGTCTGCAAAGGTAAAGCAACCCGGAAATACATAGAAGCGGGCCAGCACCTCATCGAGTGCGAGGTCTGGACGGAGAACGAGAAGGGCGAGAAGACCGCGCCGGGAACCGCAATCGTGAGCTTGCCGTCTCGTTCCACATCCAAGTAAACTCATCGTCTTCCCAGACCGATTGCGAAGGTTGGAAGGAATATGACCTCACCTGAACCCACGGGCCCAACGGACTTCATCCGCGCCATCATCAACGAAGACCTGAAAACCGGCAGATTCGGCGGCCGGGTGCACACCCGCTTCCCCCCCGAGCCGAATGGCTATCTGCACATCGGGCATGCCAAGTCGATCTGCCTGAACTTCGGCATCGCGGCCCAATACGGCGGCAAATGCAATCTCCGGTTCGATGACACCAATCCGACCAAAGAAGCGCAGGAGTATGTGGATGCCATCATCGAGAACGTGCGGTGGCTCGGCTTCGATTGGGAGGATCGGCTCTATTATGCTTCCGACTATTTCGAGCAAATGTACGAATACGCCGAGCAATTGATCAAAAAGGGCAAGGCCTATGTAGACGACCTGAGCGCAGAAGAGATCCGAGCGTATCGGGGAACCCTCACCGAGCCCGGAAAGGAGAGCCCCTATCGCAATCGCTCGGTGGAGGAGAACCTCGATCTTTTCCGGCGGATGCGTGCGGGGGAGTTTCCCGATGGCTCCCGGGTACTGCGGGCGAAGATCGATATGGCCTCTCCCAACCTGAACCTCCGCGATCCCGTGATGTATCGCATCCTCCACACCTCTCATCATCGAACCGGAGATAAATGGTGTATCTATCCCATGTACGATTGGGCACACGGGCTGGAGGATTCCATCGAGGGAATCACCCACTCCATTTGCACGCTCGAATTCGAGGATCACCGGCCATTGTACGATTGGTTTCTCGATCAACTCGGTATCCATCACCCCCGGCAAATCGAATTCGCGCGTCTGAACCTCACCTACACTGTGATGAGCAAACGCAAGCTCCTCAAGCTCGTGGAGGAAGGGATCGTGGACGGATGGGATGATCCCCGCATGCCGACGATCGCGGGGCTCCGGCGGCGCGGCTACACCCCGGAGGCGATCCGGGCGTTCGCCGAGCGGATCGGCGTGGCCAAAACCGATAGCACCGTGGATATAGCCCTGTTGGAACACTGCATTCGCGAAGACCTCAATAAGCGCGCTCCTCGGGTCATGGCCGTCATCCGCCCCTTGCGGGTGATCATCGATAACTACCCGGAAGGTCAGACAGAGGAACTCGATGCCATCAACAATCCCGAAGACCCCGGCATGGGCACCCGGAAGGTCCCGTTCTCGCGGGTGATTTACATCGAGAAGGACGACTTCCGCGAAGACCCCCCGAAGCAATTCTACCGATTGGCGCCGGGGCGGGAGGTCCGCCTCCGCTATGCTTACTTCATCAAATGCGTCGGCATCGTCAAAGATGCCGGAGGCGAGATCGTGGAGCTCCATTGCACCTACGATCCCGAAACGCGCGGCGGGGATGCCCCCGATGGGCGGAAAGTGAAAAGCACCTTGCACTGGGTCTCGGCCGCCCATGCCATCGAGGGCGAGGTCCGCCTTTACGATCATCTTCTCACCGTGCCGGAACCCAAAGAAGACGAGGGGCAAGACTTCATGTCATTCATCAACCCGAAGTCCCTTGAAGTGCTCACGGGATGTAAGCTCGAACCTTCGCTTGCGGGAGCAAATCCGGGGGAAAGCTATCAATTTGAACGGCTCGGTTATTTCTGCGTGGATAATCGATACTCCCGGCCCGATCATCTTGTCTTCAACCGTACCGTGGGTCTGAAGGATACATGGGCCAAGATCGAAAAGAAGGTGAGGTGAAGGGGCGCGCATCGCCGACCCGGGCTTTTATGATCATGAACTTCGGCGGCGAATGGCTCGAATGCCCGCAAGGCAAAAAGCGCCCATCATGATAATCGCTGTGCCCAAGGTCATCCGAAGAAGAGCGCTTTCATTGGAAACGCCGGCGGCCGATGCCCGATCCGTAGCGTGATACCCCTCGGCGCCGCAAGAGTCCCCAATGGCAATTTGCACCCCCGCAAATAGGGTCAAGCTCATCACAAGCCAAAGGGCCAGAAATATCTTTCGCCATGGCATGAGGGTGTTCCCCTTAAGCTTTTGGGCCCATTCTAAGATGAGCCCACCCCCCGGCGCATCGGGGATAACCCTCAAGTCCGCTTTCGTGAAGTGAAACAACCTCGGGTGGATAAAAGAAGGGGGCTTGCCCGTGGGTACCCACGGGCAAGCCCCCTTGAACTTCCTTCACCGCAGATTTATCGGATACCTAAGCCGGGAGCCTCCGCTTCAACATCAGCGCCGCTGCAGCGGCCAGCACTCCGACCATTCCGATCATACCCCATCCGGTCAATCCGGGTACAGATTGGCCCCCTGCCGTCCACATCACGGATATCCCCGCTGGATCACAATCTTCGCCTTCAAACGAGACCCTCGCTTCGAACACCCGGGTCATGGCGATATTACTGGAGACATCCCATCTGGCTTCACCCTGATCATCCGTCAGTTTGCTCCCCAGCGAAACGGGGTTCTGGGGATCCGTCACGTCCCAGAGTTCCACGGGATGACCGACGATCCGCCCCCCATCATCAAGTCGAAGCGTAGCCGTCAGGGTTACGGTCTGGTTCACCACAGGCGTCGTGTCACTGGCAGAGAGGTCCAGATCCGTGGTCTCGCAGGTGATCTCCTCACAGGGAGTGGTGATTGCCACCTCGGCATCGTCGTTCCGGCTCTGGCCGGTATCACCTTCGAGGAGCGTTACGGTGTTGGTAAGGATAAGTCTCTCGCATTCCTCCGCCGAGACATTCGTGATGGTCTTGGCAAACTGAATGCTACCGGAACCGGTGAGATGCCACGGACCGGGATCGGCCGGGATACACTCAAAGCCTTCCGGACAGTTCTCCACATCCGTAAGATCAGCCGACTCATCGATCTCCGTAAGGGCGGCATTGGAGGGCAACGAGAAACCGACCTTCGGTTCAGGACCATAGGCACAACCCATGTGGCCGGAATGATTGGTGATGGTGACCTTTGCCACATTTCGATAGGCGATCGCGCCCGCTACAGGCGCGAACAGAATCTCATAATCAAAGCAACGGGTTTCTCCGGGCTGAAGCTGAGTCTGGGGAATAATGGTCTGTGAGGCACCGATCAGGTCCTTGAATTGATTGCCCGGTTTCTGATATTGAACGCGATCCACAATCTTCAGGTTCTCCGTAACCCGATTCCCGGTGTTGGTCACACAGATCTGACCGCGCACCCCGATCCGGGTCACTTCCGAAACGGGCGAACGGGTCACTGTGATGGTGTACTGCACCGAACTGCTCTGCCCCTGACCGAGCTCGATCTCATCCGGAACCACGGATTTCTGAACCGCCCAGTTATACTCGACCGTTGTCTCTTTGAATCCAATCGCCGTCTTGCTGGCCTCAAGGCTGGTGCCGGTCTCACAGGCAGAAGCCGGACCCACAAACGGCAACGTCAAAGCCATAGCCAGAACCACTGCCGTGCTGACCAGCAAGAGTTTCTTCAGTAGTCGCATCGAAAAATCCTCCATCTACTTGAGCGCTACCCCAAGCATAACAGCGAAAAGACTAAAACTCAGTAAAAAACGGTTAACGTTCAGTCAAAGTTTTCGGGCAAGGTCTAAGCGCGGAACTTTGAAATAAAAGCGGGAAGATATCCCTCCCCAACGGGAAGGGATACCTTCCCACCAAAGACATGCCTGGGGCATGAGAATGCGTTCGCTTTCTACCGGGTGCGAGCGATCTTTCGCCTTCTCAAGGCAACAAAGCCCCCAAACCCAACGAGCCCCACCCCCATCAGCGCCACCGTGGCCGTTACCGGCACAGGGGGCGTTTGATCGCAGACATCCCCGATTCCATCGCCATCAACATCGGCCTGATCGGGATTATAAACTCCGGGGCAGTTATCCAGATGATCGGGAACCCCATCTCCGTCTGTGTCACAAATGTTCATCGCGCCGGGAGATGGGATATCGAAAATTCGGAAATCGGCGCTGTCCGCATCCGTATCGGAGCCGTTGGGACAGCGACCGCAGGATTTCCCTTGCCCGGGCACGGGGGCATTGCCCGTGCTTCCCCCATATACCACCCGATCGACCTCGCCACCATTCGAATCCTTCAGAATAATGCTATCTCCCTCCCGGTTGAGCCGGTTGTTAGCACTCACTTGTAACCAACCGCCAGCCGGAATGACGTCTGTGGCCGAGAGCGTTTTGAATGTGGAATTGCTATCGCTGAGTGTCCAGCCGTTCAAATTCACCTCCTCGGCGGAGGGATTATATAGCTCCAGCCAATCCCCGCTGGATTCATACGAGCTGAACTCGTTGATCTTGATCGGAGGCGGCTGCGCCATAGCCGTGGACACAGGAACCAACGCCGATGCGAGGCCAAGTGTCAAACCAAACCCCAGGGATACCACAGCAAGCCTTTTTACCACTGATTTTCGTCCGGACATGTCTCTCCTTTCCCCCTCAGGTAAGAGCCTATCTGCCAAAAGCATATAGTCTCTAATTCTCGCCTATTATGCCACAAAATTACATCGATATTCAGTATAAAAACGGTAAATTTTCAGTAGAATTTTGGTTAAAACAAAGCCATAATCGAAGGTCAAAGGAGATCTAGCGTACGAGTGCCATGAAGATTAAAAAAGATTATATGTGATCATATTCCTTCGGGCCGCAGGAAACGGTGGGGGATGTCGGGGGTAACTCCTCAGTTCCGGATAGAGCTCAGGGCCTTTTGAGCCATTTCCCCACCGCCTCCGCCAATCGGCCGCAGGGGAGACGCACCATACGGCAAGACGGAAGCGATCCGAGGAAGACCGAGGCATAGCTCTTGTTCACCAATCGGGAATCTAAGACAACCATCGCCCCCCGATCACGCTTTGAACGAATCAGCCGACCGAACCCCTGTTTGAATCTCAAAGCTGCTTGTGGGAGGGCATAATCGTTGAACGGGTCTTCGAACATCTCGGAACGCGCGGCAAATACGGGATCGGTGGGAACGCTGAACGGCAGGCGGACGATGACTACGAGGCTGAGGGCATCGCCCACCACATCCACCCCCTCCCAGAAACTGGCCGCTCCCAACAACACGGTGCGCGGATTCTCTTTGAGACGCGAGACGAGCTTGCGGGGAGAGCCATCAACCCCCTGTCCTAAGACCAAGATATCATTTTCCTCCAGCGGCCCCGCGATCGCCGCTTGAACGGACCGGAGGGCGGCATGCGAGGTGAAGAGTATGAGACTCCTCCCTTCGGCCGAACGGCACAGCTCGATCAGCACTTTTGAGAGCATCTCCGGATACCCGGCGCGTCCCGGCTCCGGAATATCCGTTGCCAGATAGACCGCCGCCGCCTGCTCATAATCGAAAGGTGAGCCCAACAGAAGCTCGTTCGCCGCTTCAAGACCGAGACGGTCCTTCACATAATCAAATCTCCCTTGGGTACTCAGCGTCGCGCTCGTGAGCACTACGGTATCCTTCCGGGAATAAAGCACCCTCTCGAGAAGGATACCGACCTCCAGCGGCGCTGAATTCAGTGTCACTTTATTGCTCTTTCTCCCTAAAGTGAGCCAATGGACCGCAGAATCTTCGGGATGCAGAATCAGCGAATCCACACGCCTCCGCAACTCCTGCGAATTGTTGATCAGGGAAGCCAAATCCGCTTTGATGGTTTCGGGAAGGGGCTCATTTTCAACCATGCCCCCGATCTTTTGAAGGGCCCGGATCAGACCATCGAAGGCCGCGATGAGGTTATCGCAACTGATTTCAATATCCGACCATGCCGGTTGCGCCCGCAGTGCGGGGGTGATCCGGAGCGCAAGATCGTATTCCCCCTCGACGGCGGTGTAATTTCGGATGAACTGCCCCAACCCCTCGAAGAAGTCCTGAGCACGCGCTCGCACCTTCGCTACCATGGCCCCCGCTTCCGAGCTCAACCCGGTGAGCTCTTGATTCCCGGGAACAAGGCGCTCTAGATGAACCAACAAGCCCGATGGGCGTTCCCTGGATTCATCCCGCATTTGACCGAGCAACTCGGAGACCTCGGTTTCCAGCACATCCTCGCCGAGTTGCTCCGTGGCCACATCTTCTAGATGATGAGCCTCATCCACAATGAGATGCCGGTATTCCGGAAGGATTTGGGCCCCCGAAGCAATCTCCGAGAGGAGAAGGGCGTGATTGACGATGATCAAATGGGCCCCCGAAGCTGAAGCTCGGGCACGATGTAGAAAACACAGACCTCGCTGATAGAACGGGCACTTTCTTCCGAGGCAATCGTAGCTCTGGGCCGACACGCGGGGCCAGAGAATGGATTCTCGCCCGTCCAGATGGATCTCGGCGCGATCCCCGGTTTGGGTTGAAGCCAGCCACACCTGAATCCGAGCCATCATCTGCACCGCTTCGGGAGAGAGATTTTCCGCCCGCCGCTGGGTATCCCACCGCCGAAGGCACAGGTAATTCGTCCGGCCCTTCACCTGAGCCACCTTGATATCAAGCTCGAGGGCGCTCAGGAGGGTGGGAATATCCTTCCCCATGAGTTGTTCTTGAAGAGCGATGGTATGGGTGGAGATCACCACCGGTACGCCGTTCTGCCGGGCGAACAATGCGGCCGGCAGAAGATAAGCCAGCGACTTGCCCACACCGGTGCCCGCCTCTACGATCAAATGCTCCCTCGAATTGAGGGCCTCGGCCACAGCGCGGGCCATTTCAATCTGCGGGGGCCGTGGTTCGTAGTCCGGAAACGCCCGTGCCAGAACACCGTCCGCTTCGAAGAGACGTTCGATCGCATGGATATCCAGCGGCACGATCTCCCGTTCGCCGCTCAAAGGCTTTGTAGAATACTCCATGGGCGGCAAGGAAATCGTATCCCTGAAAGATTTTCCGGCCCGGAAAAGCGCGCCGGAGCGCTCCTCGTCCACTGCGGCCAGAAGCGCGCCCACCCACCAATCCGCCTTCCGGGAAAGCCGCACCATCTCGTCCAGCACGAGGGGATCAAGGGCATACAGACGCTCGAGCAAGATGGCAAAGACATCCTTCACCACTTCGGCATCGGCCAGCGCCCGATGCGCCGAGGGCGTGGGCACACCGAGATGGGCGGCCACGGTCGAGAGGCTCCGTTCGCCCAACATCGGGAGGAGAAGCCGGGCCAGATCGAGGGTATCGTATACGGGATTGGAGAAAACGAGGCCCTGCTGAGCCAGAAAGCCCAGATCAAAACCGATGTTGTGCCCTACAATGGGATCGCTCCCCACGAACGAGCGAAGCCCCTCGGCAAGAGCCCCGAAAGGGGGAGCGGACTCAACCTCCCAGGGGGAGATGCGGCAAAGGGTGAGCACGCGATAGGGAATGGGGCGCTGAGGGTTGACCAGAGAGTGGAAGACCGCGATCCGCCGCCCCCCCTGAAACCTCACCGCCCCGATCTCGATGATGGCATCGCTCTCCGGGATCAAGCCCGTCGTCTCGAGGTCGAGGGAAACATATGTACGGTCGATCAATCGCATCCGTGCGCTCACCGAAAGATATCCAAAACGGCATCCCAACCCAGTTTTCCGAAATGGACGATCACGAGTTCCCGCGGTAAGCGGCCGATCCAACAATAGAGAAGGAATTTCCAGAACGGGTACCGGAGCGATCCGGCGGCGATCCCCACGAGGTCAAAGGGAAGGGGCAGAGAGGAGAACACGATGATCGCGACTCCGCCGTATTTCTTCATCCAGCGATCCACCCGTTCGTACGTGCCCTTATGCCGTTCTGCGATCACCGCCCGCCCCCACAGCCCCGCAAAATACGAGGTCGTCTCCCCGAGGGTGGCCCCCACGCTCGCCACGATGCCCAGACGGGTGATCTCGCCAAATGAGGTCAGCCCCATGATCCCGGGGGCCGCCGCAAGCACCGCCGCTCCCGGTGCGGGGAAGATGATCGTCATGTTGCTCACCAAGGTGAGCAGAAAGACCCCCAGATACCCATAAGTCCGGATTTGCGCATTCCAATCAATATCGAGACGCCAGAAAACGATGGACAAGGCGACGATGATGACCACAACGATCGAAAGCCCGATCTTCGTCCGGAGGCTCGTCTTGCGGAGCACGCCGGCGGCGGCTTCAAAGACGTTCTGATCGTCTTGCCCCTTGGGACCCTTCATCCAATCCATTTTTTCGCCACCCGATTTCCGCTCACACCGTGTGGGTGAGATACACCCGGAGGCCCATGTCCCTCAATCGGCGGTAAAGGAGTTCCCCCTCCGATATGTCGCCGACAAGCGCAAAAAGAGCGGGCCCCGAACCGGCCAGATGAACCGAAGGCGCACCGGCGGCAAGGAACTTCTCCCGATATGCTTCAAGACCGCTGAAGAAATCAAAGGCAATCTCTTCAAAGGTATTATACAGGAATTCCGCACGCAAGGGCCTTCCCGCCCGGAGTTCCCGGGCCAGCCGGGCCGTGGCCGCACCGGAGGCATAGTGCGCCCGTGTGAGCGCCCGATACAGCCGGGCCGTCTTTTGGAGGACGGATTCGATCGTGGGAACGATGATGACCAACCAAACGGTCGGAAGGGGCTTTAGGGGCGTGATCCGCTCGCCGCGCCCCCCGGCCACCGCCGTGCCCCCCCGGATGAAGAACGGCGTATCCGAACCCAGCGAAGCCGCCATCTCTTCGAGCTCGCTCTCTGAAAGGGTCAGCTTCCAGAGGTCCCGCAACCCCCGCAGCACGGCCGCCGGGGCCGCGGAGCTCGAACCGAGTCCCGCCCCCCTCGGGATGCCCATTCGTTCAAAACGGATCCGAGCCCCCTGAGCGCAACCGGTCCTTTCCCGGAGAAGCTCCGCCGCCCGGAGGATCGGTTCGGTGATGAGATCGGGCCGATCTACAGCCGGATCCGTGCAAACAACCTCCATCGCCGCGGCCGGCTCCAGAGAGAGCTCATCGGCAAGCGCAATGGTCTGGAGAATACTGGCGATCTCATGGTAGCCATCGTCGCGTCTGCCCAGAACCTCAAGGGTGAGATTGATCTTGGCAAGCGCCGAAAGGGTGATCATGTCAATTCTCCTCCCACGACACGGACGATCGCCTCCCACTCCTTGAGCGAAAGGGTCTGTGCCCGCCGGGTGGGATCAACGTTGGCCCGATCCAAAATGGCCCCGGCCTGTGCCGGAGGGATTCCAAGTCCGTGGGCCAGCGAATTCCGGAGTTGCTTCCGGGGTGCGCTGAAGCCGGCCTTGACCACACGGAAGAACGCCTCGGGCGGCACTTCCACCGGCGGATGTTCGTACACGTCGATCCGCACGATGGCCGAATCCACTTTGGGTGCGGGATAGAAGCTGCGGGCCGGGACGTATCGCACCACGGTCGGGAGCCCATAGAATTGCACGCTCAGCCCGAGGATGCTGAGCCGACCGGGCCCGGCGCAGATGTTCTCCGCCACTTCCCGCTGCACCATGATCACCATGCGGGTGGGTTTGGTCGGTGCTTCCAGAAACCGGCGGATGGTTGGCGCGGCAATATAAAAGGGGAGATTGGCCACCACTTTGTAAGGCGTCTTCGCGGACGATGACCAGAGCGATTCCAGATCGAGCTCAAGGATATCGGCCGTGAGGATGGTCACGCGGGGTGAATCGGAAAACCTGCGGGAAAGCATGGAAGCTACAGCCGGATCGAGCTCAATGGCAATCACCCGGCCGGCAGATTCGGCCAGACGTGCGGTGAGCACCCCCAGCCCCGGCCCCACCTCGACCACCGTATCCGTGGGCTCGAGCTCAGCCGCACGAACAGAGGCATCGAGCGCCGCCGCATCGATCAGGAAATGTTGGCCCAGACCTTTTCGGGCATGGAGTCCGAACTCCCTCAAAAGCCTTTTGGTCTGGGCGAGGAGATGGGTTGCATCGTGGGGCAATGAATCACCTTTTCCCCTCATGGTACGGGAGGGGAAGGATATCACCAGAAGCGTTTGTCCACCATCCACCGCTCCACACCCACCTTCCGGATGCGCCGGAGGTTCTTGAGATGGGCATCTTCATGAACCGGTTGCAGAAACTTGAGGAGATCGCACTCCTCGAACTCATCGCATTCCCAGCACCCGTGGATATCCTTGTTCCGGCAACATTCCCGAATCCGGCAGAAGGGCGGCCCCCCTCCCCCCCGGCAGGCCCTCCGGCACCGGAACTTGACCATCGCGCCGAGCGTTTCATAGCACTGGGAATAGTTCTTGAACTCCTTGAAAGGCACGGCCGCCGCAAACCTATCGAACTTGTACCGGCGGAGCTCCTTGCGCAAATCGCGAGCGAGATCAGCGATCGTCCCGGCATATCCATGGCAATCGCCGCAGTACAGCCCGCAGTAGCTCACCAACTCGGATCGAAGTTCCATTCGAGATGACCTTCCAACCTGTGAGGTCGTGCACCCACCCTCGCTCCCAATCCCGTGGCTTGTGCCCCAAGTACAGCTCCGGCCAGGCAACCCTGCGGCACCCAGAGGATGCTACTTACCGCTGCTTCCTTCCGGACCTGACGGGGTTCATAGCGCTCTGCCGCGCAGGACCCGGCCCTCAACACCATCCCGGAGGCACAGTCCCGCGGAATCCGGATCTCAAGTGGGGATTCGGTCCCGCTATAGCGGATTTCGGGTACAGGACACCGCTAACTTCCCACCTAGCACGACCCCAAGTAGATGCTAAGGCCAACGGCCGGCGGTGTCAAGGAGCGATCTTCTCAGGGCTTCGGCCCCGCCGGGGCGGCATATCACGCTCGGCCGGAGGCGCAAATCGTATCGAAGAAGCGCTTGAGGATTCGGGCGGTGGCCCCCCAGATCACTTCGTTCTCGTAGTGGAAAAAGTAAGCCCGGTAGCGCTTATCGCCGGCCGTTTCGATTTCCTCGCGATAGTTCCGCTTATCCAGAAGGGCCGCAACGGGAACCTCGATGAGCCGCTGCACCTCCCTTCGATTGATGACGAAAGGATACGGGTAAGGGATGTGCCCTACGAAGGGGGAAATGACGAAATTGGTCACATAGGTCTTTTCTTGATCTAGCTCACCCAAGATCTCCACCACCGCCGGGTCAAGGCCGATCTCCTCATGTGCTTCCCGGAGGGCCGTATCCACCGGCTCCTCCCCCGGCTCCTGACGCCCGCCGGGAAAGGAAATCTGGCCTTTGTGGGCATCCACGGTCTCGGTTCGTTTGGTGAAGACGATGTAGTCCTCACCTTCCCTCGTGAAGATGGGGATGAGCACTGCGGCCGGGATGCCGCTCACATCGGCAAACCGCCGCCGTTCGTGCGAATTGAGGGCCCGGCGGATTCGCTCTTTCATCTCCATATCAACGCCTTCGCCTCGCCCAATCCCGGATAAACGGGTTCACCTTGCGCTCCATACCGATGGTCGTCTCCGGACCGTGCCCCGGATAGACGACGGTTTCATCGGGAAGGCTCATCAACTTCTCGAAGATCCCGTTCATGAGATCAGGGTAACTTCCGCCCGGGAAATCGGTCCGGCCGATGCTGAACTGAAAGAGCGTATCCCCGCTGAAAACGATTCCCGGACCGATCAGCACGATCCCTCCCGGGGAATGGCCGGGGATATGCCCCACGCTGAACCGGATCTCACCGATCTCAATGATATCTCCATCCCGCAAAAACTTATCCGCCACCGGCACCCGACTATAGGGACCGCCGCGCCGTTGCTCCGCTTCATGCACGGCGAAGCGTGCCCCCGTCTTCTCCCTCACATAGTCCACCGCCCCCACATGGTCGATGTGACCATGAGTGGCAACGATCAGCCCGACGCTCAGCCCGGTGCGGGCGGCGGCCGCCACGATCGCTTCCCCCTCCGCTCCCGGATCGATCACGATGCCCTCTCCGCTCCTCTCCGAACCCACGATATAACAATTGGCCATGTACGGGCCCACCACCAGAGCTTTGAGGATCACGCCTTTTCCCCCCGCGCCGGCACGAGCCCGGCCTTCGCAAAGTATCGGCGGTATCCGGCCACGGTCAGGCCAAGGTACATCCGTTCGTATCTAAGCTTCGGCGAGACGGTTTCCCGGAAGTATGCGCTCAACAGCGCTTCCATTTGCGCCGGGCTTTTCCCGGACTTCTCGGCCTCGAGGATGATCTTCCCACACTCCCGGATCTCTCTGGCCGCACGATTCATGAGTTCTTCCGGACTTCTACCCGTGCCCTCGTGCGCATAGAACACGAGCGCCGGCCGCCGCCGGCGGAGATCTTCGATGGTCCGAAGCGCCACATCGAGATCGAACCCTTCCGGACAAATGATCACCACCCCATCCACCTCGGGATAGTACATGCCGAGGGCATCGCCCGAGAAGAGCCCCCGGGTACGGTCATCGAAAAGACAGAAATGGTGATGCGCATGACCGGGCGAGAAAATCACCTCGAGGGTTCTCCCGCCGATATCGATCGTTTCCCCACCCCGAAGGGGAAGGACCCGATCCCCCGGGACAGAGATAATGGGGCCGAAGGTATCGGCGAAATTCTCACCGAACGTTTGTCGGTTCGCTTCGATCAAACGGGAAGGCTCCGAGAGATGGCGGGCTTGCCGTTCCATCACGAGAATTCTGGCCTGAGGCGCTCGCTGGGCCACGAGCCCGGCCCCTCCCGCATGATCGATATGGAGATGGGTGGGGATGATGTATCGCAACGCCGCAGGGTCCAATCCTAGCTTCTGTTCAAGGGTCTGAAGGACTATTCGTGCCTGAGCGCTCGAACCCGGATCGATGAGGGCGGGGAACTTTCCCATGACCAGATACGAGAGGCTGAACATGAAATTGAGTTCGGGATGGACTTCATAGATGTTCTCCGCGACTTCCCTGACGTTGGTCATGGCGCAACCCTTGGTTATTCTAGCACAAGGCAAATCCTCCCGCACGGCCAGAGCGCCGGTCACCGGCATAAAACCCAAAAGGAGCGATTCCGCTTGGAGCCTTCACCCTCAGGGTGAATGATTTTGATCACCTCACTATGGACCTTGTTCCGGAATTCCCCCACACCCCATGAGCGATCCGGCTTCTCCGATCCCACCCACCCGCCCAAAGGGTTTTCTTGGGGGACACCCCCAATCCCCCCGGCTTAAGAGGTATCTCTGCACTCTCTTCTTCACTTACTTTCTTTGGGAAAGAGGCCTTTTGAAGGGGTGGAGCGAGTGAGATATAATCTCTCTAGAGAATCCGCCGGGAAAGAGGAGCCCCGTGCAAATTCGGTTGGCCTCGGAAAGAGGGTTCTGCTTCGGAGTAAGGCGCGCCATCGAGCTTGCCCAGAGGGCGGTTCAAGAGCGGGGCTCGCTCGAGAGTCTGGGCCCCATCGTGCACAATAAACAAGTGGTCGAGATGCTCCGGTCTCAGGGCATGCGCATCATCGAGAGCCTCGATGAGATGAAAGGGGATACCCTGCTCATCCCATCGCACGGGGTGGCGCAATCCATCATCCAAGAAGCCTCCGCCCGGAACCTGAAGTTGATAGATGCCACATGTCCGATCGTGCGGAAAGCCCAACAGGTGGTCCACACCCTGCACGAGGAGGGGTTCACCGTGCTCGTGTTCGGCGACGCCTCTCACACGGAAGTGAAAGGGCTGCTCTCGCGAGCGGGCAAGGGGGCGATTGCCACCACTCAGGTTCCCGAATTCGACACGTCCCTGCGGCGGATCGGGATTCTCTCCCAGACCACCCAAAGCCAGCAACATTTCATAAGTTTCCTCACGGAGATCGTGCACAGCAAGCTCCCCTCGCTCGCAGAGATCCGTGTGTTCAATACCATCTGCGATGCGACCGCCAAACGGCAACGGGCCGCCTTGGATCTTTCCCATGAAGTGGATTTGATGATCGTGATCGGCGGGCACGATAGCGCCAACACCAGACATCTGGCCGATATCTGCCGTTCGGCAGGGGTGGAAACACATCACATCGAGGCGGCCGCCGAGATCGAGCCTTCGTGGTACACCGGCCGGGAGCGGATCGGCATCACCGCCGGCGCATCCACGCCGGAATGGGTGATCAAAGATGTCGTTCAGCGTTTGGAGCAAGCTGCGGGAGAGCGCTGAGCCCGCTGCGGGAAACCCCCTTCGAGTCCGGCCACAATTGGGGCCATAGACTTTACAGGGGTGTTGGAGTATAATTTGAGTTTGGCCTGTGGACGATTTCCCGAGAGTGGAGGTTCCGCTCCAACGGCGGCAGAAAGGGAAGAGCCGGGAGACAGACCGGGGAACCCGAATTCCCCCTAACTTGTCATGGGCTCACCCGCCATGCTATAATAGCGCACTTTTGAAAAACAAATTATTTAACATTTTGGAAGAGGGCAAACTTGCGAAACTACGAGCTGACGGTCATACTTACCCCTACCATCGCTGAAGAAGATATTCCCCAAGCGATGCAGAAACTTCAGGAATTGGTGACCAAGAACGGGGGCACCATCACCGATACTCAACACTGGGGAAGGAGAAGGTTGAGTTACCCCATCGAGCATCACACAGAAGGCAACTACGTGACAATGAAGCTCGGCCTTGAGCCTGAAAAGGCCCGGGATCTTGAGACCAGCCTGAACATTGCTGAGGAGTACCTCCGCTACTTGTTGCTGAAGGTCAGTGACTAGGACTTCTTCAAAAAGGAAGTAAAGAAAGGGGGGACGGAATGGCCTGGCTGAACAAGATCATGGTGATCGGAAACGTGGGAACGGACCCCGAAATGCGGTTCACGCCTAATGGGAAACCGGTGACAACTTTCCCCGTGGCCACCAACCGGTTCTACACCACTTCCGATGGCGAACGGAAGAGAGAAACAGAATGGTTCGACGTAGTGACGTGGGATCGGCAGGCCGAAAGCTGCAACCAGTTTCTGACCAAAGGCCAACGGGTCTATGTGGAGGGACGGCTCAGAACGCGCACATGGGATGGCCAAGACGGGCAAAAGCGGTTCAGGGTGGAGATCAACGCCAACCGTGTCATCTTCCTTGATCGGAAGGTGCCGCCGAGCGAACTCCCTGAGGGGGAACTCGAAGATTTCGAGGCCCCCATAACCCCGGAAGACCTTCCCTTTGAGTGAGAGAAGCTAGGGATTCCGAGGATCCCTTGCAAATAAATACTGAATCAATGGAGCAATCGTGGCAAACTTTACGGGTAGCAGAAGAGAGAAGAAGAAATATGTCCCCAAGCGGAAAGTATGTCCGTTCTGCGTGGACCGATCGCGCAAGATAGATTACAAAGAGGTGGATGCGCTCCGACGCTTCATCTCGGACCGGGGCAAGATGGAGCCCAGGCACCGAACCGGCGTGTGCGCCAAACACCAGCGGATCTTGAGCGTAACATTGAAGCGGGCGCGATTCTTGGCGCTGTTGCCTTATACGAGCGAGCATGCACGTTCGGCCAATGTGACCAGCGTACCCCGAAAGGAACCGCCTCAACCGGCTTAAGCGTTTCCCTCGCCCTTACCCCGCATCAAGCACCGCTATGCCGAAGGGTTCGTTCGATCCAATGGGAAAGGGAGCGTCTTTGTGTCGAAGAAGAAAGAACTTCCGGAATGGGTGATCACCAAGGGACAGCGCTCGCGCTGGGAAAGAGAGCAACGACAGAAGCGTATCGCTCTCATCGCGGGGACGATCGTCACCGTCATCGTGTTGTGCCTCGGGGGGTGGGCCATCTGGGAGAGCGCGAAGCCTGAGCCACCCACCTTCGTGGGCATCGTCATTGATCCCGCGATTCCCGCTGTGAAAGCCGGAGAAACACTCGATCTCAAGGTCCTCCGGAAATATGATAACGGCAAGACGAAGCCCCTGAACTCCACTTTCGTGTGGGCCAGCTCCTCCACCCCCACCGCCACCATCGATCATTCCGGCCGGGTCACCGCCCATAAGGAAGGAGCGGCCACCATCACGGTGAATGCCACCGTGAACAAGAAAATTTATTCCGCCGCCGCCACCGTGGGCGTTATTCCGCCCGCCATCCTCGAGGTGGGCAGCACTACATTTGATATGGACTACTATGTGCAAACCCTCCGGGTGAGAACGCTGACCAGCGGCTCCGGCCCGGACCCCACCTCCGATGAACCCATCAATGCCATCATCGCCGATGAAATCCGCCGGCAACTGGCGCCCGCACTGGGGCTCACAGTGAGCGATGAGGAGATAGACCAAGCGATCGTCACACGATGGAAGCCGGAAATGGGCAGCAGTGCGACGCCTTCGTACACCGAGGTCTATGATACACTCATCCCGCAATTTGAGAAATACGAAGCCTCCTTCGAGAGATACCGCGAACTCGTGCGTGCGGAGCTTCTCAAAGAAAAAGTCCAAAATTACATCGGCGAGCAACAAATCCCCCGGGAAGCACCTCAGGTCCATATCCGGGGAATCGCATTCGATGCCGCCATCACGCCCGCGTCCGGATCGCCCGCACTGACCGAATCGGGCTCTCCGGCGGCTACACTCACTGTTCCGGAGAACGCCGAGAAGATTCGCGAAGAGATCCGGCAGCGGCTGGATGCCGGCGAGGAGTTCGCCGCTCTGGCCCAAGAGTACTCCAAGCACCCAACCTCCAAAGACAAGGGCGGGGATCTCGGATGGATGCCCCGCGAGATCGCGGATCTTTATGGTCAGCAGTTCGGGGAGATCGCTTTTTCCCTCGAAACCGGCCAGTTGAGCCCCACTTTCCCGGCGGGGGAATCCCCAGAGAATACCTACTATTGGGTGATCGAGGTCATCGAGAAAGAGGACTCGCACCCCCTCTCAGACGAACACTGGAATATGCTCGCTGCTTTAGCCGAGGACAAGTGGCTCAATGAACAGAAAGCCGACTTCACCCTCGTAAATCACCTCGATGCCGGACTCAAGGATTGGGCGAGCAAGAAAGCGCTCGAGACGCTCACGAGCAGCACAAATGGATAATACGGGAATCAAGATCGGACTCATCGGGCTGGGCACCATCGGCAGCGGTGTGGCCAAGATCCTCAAGGAGAAACGCGAGGCGATCCAGAGGGAAACGGGTACCCCGCTCTTTTTGAGATGGGTGGCCGACCTCGATGAGCGCCGCCGGAATTCCCCTTTCATCACTCCCGATATTTTCACCCGCGATGCCCGTCAGGTTCTGGAAGACCCCGAAGTGGACATTGTGATCGAGCTCATCGGCGGCGAGAGACCGGCCAGGGATTTCATCGAGCAAGCGCTGAACCGGGGCAAGCATGTGGTCACAGCCAACAAGGAGGTCATCTCCAAACACGGTCCGGAACTCCTGGCGGTGGCACAAAGAAAAAAGGTGGGTCTTCTCTATGAGGCCAGTGTGGGCGGTGGCATCCCCCTCATCCGCCCTCTCAAGCGACAGCTTCAGATCAACGCCATCTCGGCCATCCACAGCATCATCAATGGAACCACGAACTATATCCTGACCCGGATGGAAAAAGAGGGGCTCGACTTCTCCGCCGCCCTCAAGGAGGCCCAGGCCTTGGGCTATGCCGAAGCCAATCCCACCAGCGATATCGAAGGCTTCGATGCCGCCTACAAGATCGCCATCTTAGCCACGATCGCCTTCCACACGGATGTCCGCCCGCAGGATGTCTATCACGAAGGCATCTCCCGGGTGACCTCGCGGGATTTCCGCTACGCGCGGGAACTCGGGTACGCCATCAAGCTCTTGGCCATTGCGAAGAGATCCGGAGAGGCCATTCAGGTGCGGGTTCATCCCGCTCTCATCCCCGCCGATATGCTGCTGGCCAAAGTGGATGGGGTTTTCAATGCCATCCAGATCGAGGGGGACCTGACCGGCCGGGTGATCTTTTACGGACACGGGGCCGGCCGCGATACCACCGCCAACGTGGTGGTGACGGATGCCATCCATATCGCTCAGAGCATCCATCGGGGGAGCTTGCTCGAACCGGAGGTCCTTCCCGACCGCCCCAAAGCGATCCAACCCATGTCCGAGCTTGCGACCCGCTACTACATCCGGATGACCATCGCCGATAAAGCCGGGGTTCTGGCACAGGTGGCCCGTGTCTTCGGCGAGAACGCCATCAGCATCTCCGCCGCCATTCAGAAAGAAGCCGATCCCCAATCTCAAACCGCCGAGATCGTGATCACCACCCATCCCGCCCGAGAGGAGGCCTTGCAGCGAGCGATCTCCACGATCAAAGGGCTCGATGTGGTGAGAGAAGTGAACAACCTCATCCGCGTTGAGGATTGAAGAATGCCATGCTTGATTGAGAAATACCGGGACTTCCTCCCGGTGACCGCGAAGACCCCGATTCTGACCATCGGAGAAGGGAATACGCCCCTCGTTCGCTCCCGAAAGTTGGAAAAAGACCTCGGCTGCGGCGAACTTTACTTCAAGCTCGAGGGGTGCAATCCCACCGGATCCTTCAAGGATCGGGGAATGGTCATGGCCGTGGCCAAAGCCGTGGAAGCGGGCAGCAAGGCCATCGCCTGCGCTTCGACCGGCAACACAAGCGCATCGGCGGCCGCCTATGGAGCCCGGTTCGGGCTCAGGACTTTCGTGCTCGTTCCAAAGGGGAATATCGCCCTTGGGAAACTCGCGCAGGCGATGATCTTCGGGGCCAAGGTGATCAGCGTGGACGGCAATTTCGATGAAGCCCTCAAGATGGTGCGGGCCATCACCCAGAAACACCCCATCACCTTGGTGAACTCGATCAATCCCTACCGCATCGAGGGGCAGAAAACGGGGGCCTTTGAGATCGTGGATGCGCTGGGCACGGCGCCGGATTATCATTTCATCCCCGTCGGCAACGCGGGAAACATCACCGCCTATTGGAAAGGGTACCGCGAATACTATAAAGCGGGAAAATCCCGCACCCTCCCCAAGATGATGGGCTTCGAGGCGGAAGGGGCGGCGGCCATCGTCTTCGATCGGGTGATCGAGAAGCCGGAAACTGTGGCCACCGCCATCCGGATCGGCAACCCCGCAAGTTGGAAAGGGGCCGTTGCCGCCCGCGATGAATCCGGAGGAACCATCGACTTCGTAACCGATGCCCAGATCTTGGCCGCCTACAAACGCCTTGCCGCTGACGAGGGCATTTTTGGAGAGCCGGCATCGGCGGCCTCCGTAGCCGGACTCATCAAATCGGTCGAAAAGGGGCTCGATCTCAAGGGCAAGCGGGCGGTATGCATCATCACCGGCAACGGCCTCAAAGATCCACAGACCGCTCTCAAGGAAGCCCCGCCCGTCATCGAAGCCCCCGCGGATCTTGCTGCGATCGAGCACCTACTGACCGACTCGCCCTGAAAAGGAGAAGGTTCGTTGATAGACCAAGAGAAAATCAAAGCCGCCGTCATCTCTATGATCAATGCCATCGGCGATGATCCCGCGAGGGAAGGGCTGACCGATACCCCCCGCCGCATCGCCGAAATGTATGCGGATATCTTCAGCGGCATGTACGAGAATCCCGAGGATCACCTCAAGGTGGGCTTCGAAGAGGGCCATCAAGAGATGGTCATCGCCAAGAACGTGGCCTTCTTTTCCATGTGCGAACACCATTTCCTTCCTTTCTACGGAACCGCCCATGTGGGCTATATTCCCAACGGACGGGTAGTGGGTGCCAGTAAACTCTCCCGAGTGGTGGATGTCCTCTCCCGCCGGCCGCAACTTCAAGAGCGGCTCACCTCTCAGATCGCCGATACGATCGTCAAGGTCCTTGAACCGAGGGGCGTGGCGGTGATCCTCGAAGCGGAGCACCTTTGCATGACCATGCGCGGCATCAAGAAGCCCGGCAGTAAGATCGTCACTTCGGCCATGAGAGGGCTCTTCCGGCAGCGCGCCGCCACCCGGGCCGAATTCCTCACGCTCATCGGCCTCCGCTAGCTCTCCCTTCCAATCAGCCCTGAGAGAGCATCCCGAGAATCTGACCCACAGGGATACAGTCCCTCCGGCCTCCCGTAGCCCACGGGAACAAAGCGACCTCCAAGAATCTCTGAGTAGTTAGGAGCAATAACGCACGAGATTCAAGGAGATCTCTAATGACAAGCTTGGATGAACTGAGCACGGGGATCGAGGGGGACATGGGGCGGTGGGAGGGGACGATTCTGGGATGGGCCTATGGACTGGCGCGGGCCGGTGCGGAAGTGAGGATATCCGCATTCGAAGGCGGATGTATCGGGATCGAGATGCGAAGAGGTGCTCAAGTCCCTCGTCGCGATGCCCCTGCTCAAAGGAAGCCCGTATCTGACATGACCATAGATTAAGACCGGCCGGGATTTTACGGAGGCCTTCAGCGGCCCTCGAACTTGGGCTCGCGCTTCTCGAAGAAGGAGACCACGCCTTCACGGAAATCCTCCGTGCGCTGGAGACCGCACTGGATGAAGATCTCGTAATCCATCTGAGCGCGGAGGTCCGGTTCGTTCATCCCCTTGTAGAGGGCTTTCTTGGCCATGCGTATGGCCAGCGGGGGGTTCCGGGAGATCGTTTGGGCGAGGGCTTTGGCCCGGTTCAAGGCTTCCCCTTGGGGCACCAACTCGTCCACCAATCCGATTCGGGCGGCCTCGCGGGCATCGATGACATCGCCGGTGAAGATGAGCTTGGCCGCCATACCGGGGCCGACGATTCGGGGAAGGGTGTAGGTGGCCCCCAGATCGGGGATCAGCCCGCGCTTCACGAATGCCATGGTGAATCGTGAATCCTCAGAGGCAATGCGGATATCGCAGGCCAGAGCCACCGAAAGCCCCGCCCCGGCCGCCACCCCGTGAATCGCGGCGATCACCGGCTTGCTGAGGTTCCGGATCCGTTCCACCGCCGTGAGGAGGCTCGTCCGGCCGGTGAGCACCATGCCCGCGGTCGTCTCCAGAAACGGCACCTTGCCTTCGGCGGTTTCTCTCAGCCGACCCACGTCCGCCCCTGAAGAGAACGCCTTGCCGGCGCCGGTGATGATGAGCACGCGGGTGGATTCATCTTTATCCAAATCCGCAATGGCCTCCGCGGCCTCACGGGCCATCAGCGGATTCCAAGCGTTCATCACCTCCGGCCGGTTCAGCGTGAGCACCGCGACCCCCTCTGATTTTTCCAGTAGAATCGTCTCGTATGGCATTCGCTCTCTCCTTCGTTTGGAGGGCTCGCCCCCGCCGTTCGGCCTTCCCCCGCCCTTGCGAAACCCAAGCTGATTTGCTTATACTAGGTTCACCATGAAAAGTAAAGACCTCCTCTCAATGGCTGATCTCAGCCGCGAAGAACTCGATCAAATCCTTTCCCTCGCCTCCAAGATGAAGCGCACGGACCCCGGCCCTGTTCTCAAGGGCAAAACGCTGGCGATGGTTTTCGAAAAGCCTTCCCTTCGCACCAAGGTGAGCTTCGATGTGGCCATGTATCAGCTCGGCGGGCATGCCATTTATCTTTCGAAGGAGGAAGTCGGATTGGGTAAGCGTGAGCCGATCGCCGATGCGGCGCGCGTGCTCAGCCGATATGCCGATCTCATCATGGCGCGCGTTTTTGCTCATCAATCGGTGGTGGATCTGGCCCGGTATGCCAGTGTGCCCGTGATCAACGGCCTCTCGGATTTGGAGCACCCCTGCCAGATCGTCGGGGATCTTCTCACCATCCGTGAGAAGAAGGGGAAATTGGAAGGGGTGACGGTGGCCTACATCGGGGATGGCAACAACGTGGCGGGGAGCTTGCTCCTCGGCTGTGCTCTGGTGGGAGCGGAATTCCGAATTGCTTCCCCCAAAGGCTACGATCTCCCCGCCGGGATCGTCCGGAAGGCCGAGGAGATCTGCCGCAATGGGGCAAGGATGATGGTTGCGGTCAGGGACCCTGAGGAAGCGGCGCGCGGCGCCGATGTGGTCTACACCGATGTCTGGACGAGCATGGGGCAGGAGGCCGAAAGCGAGAAGCGCCGGCGGGCCTTTGCGGGCTATCAGGTGACCGAGAAGCTTCTGGCACAGGCCAAGCCGGATGCGATTCTGATGCATCCGATGCCGGTGCACTGGGGGGAAGAGTTGGCGGAAGGCCTTTCCGAATGCCCCCAGTCGGTGCTCATCGATCAGGCGGAGAATCGCCTCCATGCCCAGAAGGCGATTTTGGCCGAGATCAGCAAGGGGAAGAAATAAGTAAGTCCCTTGCCGGCTAAAAGCCCTCGCGTCTACCTTCCGCCGTTTCGAAACACAGGCCCTTGAGGGAGGAACCGGGTCCATGACGAAGGTTGTGCCCAAGCCGGAGGACTACAGCCCCTTCACCAAGCTTCTGGGGATCTTCATCGCGCAGGCCGGAGAGGGCAGAAGCCGCCTCACGATGGAGGTTCAGCCCAAACTTCAGAACAACTACGGCACGGTGCACGGCGGCGCCATCTACACGATGGTGGATATCGGCATGGGAGCCGCCCTCTACTTTTCCCTCCGGGACGAGGAGATATGCCGGACGGTCGAGATCAAGATCACGTACATCAAGCCGGCGGTGGCGGGGACTTTGATCTGTGATTCACGGGTGATCCATCGGACCAAACACCTTGGCACTGCGGAAGCCGAGGTCACCGCCGGAGGGGAGTTGATCGCCCGGGCCACCGGCACGTTCTACATCTCGAAGGATCGCGGCGAGGATATCCACCGCAAGCAACGGGCAAAGGAGGCGGAATGAAGCCATTGGGTGTCAATCGGGTGACCATTGCGGTGAAGGACCTTGCGAAGGGGAAGGCCCTGTATTCGGAATTGCTGGGCGCAACCTTCCATCCGGCGAATGAAGCGGACGCGGCGGCCATGGGGATTGAAGTGGCCATGAGCTGGGATGCGGGCATCGAGCTCGTGGCGCCCCTCCCGGGACGGGATAGCTACGTCCGGCGGATCATCGAAAGCCGGGGGGAGGGACTCATCGGCGTGGTCTTCGCCGTGGACAACGTGGAGGAGGCGCGGGCGGCGGCCGAGAGGCGGGGCATCCGGATCTGGCACAGTCTGGATTATTCTCAGGAGCAAATTGATACGCACCTTCAGGGCCGGTTCAAGAAATATAAGGAATACATGCTCGATCCCTCGGGAACGATGGGTGTGGGGTTGGTCATCGGGCAGATCGAACCGAAGTGATCTTTCGCCGAAAAAAGGAGGCCCGACATGATCAAGGCTATCGCATTCATCCGCCGCAAGCCCGGGTTGCCTCGGGCGGAGTTCAAGCGCCATTATGAGGAGATCCATGCCCCGCTGGCTATCAAGTATCTTTCCTTCGCCCGGTATGTGCGCAATCACGTGAACGATACCCCACCCCTTCCCCCGCCCGATTTCGATGTGGTCAGCGAGTTCTGGTATGCGGATATGGATCAGCTTCAGGCGACTCAGAACTTTCTGACCTCTGAGGATTACAAAATCATCGCCGCCGATGAAGAGACCTTCATGGATCGGGAGAAGACCACCGCCTTCATGGTGGAGGAGGTTCCCTCGAAACTCGGGACGGACCGCTCGGGGTCGGTCAAGTTCATCGCCTTGCTCAAGCGCAAAAAAGGCCTTTCCCTAGCCGATTTCCGGAGCCACTATGAAGGGGTGCACGTGCCGCTCATTCTCAGGATTTCCACCGGAATCGTCGGCTATTGCCGCAATTACACGGTGGCCATCGAGGGGATGCCGGAACCGCCTTTCGATTCCTTCACCGAAATATGGTATCGAGACCTCGATGCGTTCAAGAAGACCATCGCCTTCTGGGGCACCGATGCGGGCAAGGTGATCCGGGACGATGAAGATAGCTTTTTGGATCGGAGCAAGATCGTGGCCTTTTTGGCCGATGAGTGCATCTCCGATCTCTCGAGGCAAAGACGATGAGCGCCCCTGAATGGCATCTCGAAGGAAAGGTTGCCCTCATCACCGGCTCGAGCCGCGGGATCGGGAATTGCCTTGCGCGGGGATTGGCTGAAGCCGGCGCAAGTGTGGTGCTCGCGGCCCGGAGCACGGCCGAGCTCGAAGCGACCGTGAAGGAGATCGAATCCCGAGGCGGCAAGGCATTGGCGGTTCCTGCGGATGTGACCCATGCCGCGCAGGTATCGGAGATGGCGCGGAAGGCGAAGGAGGCTTTCGGCCGGATCGACGTCTTGATCAATTGCGCCGGTGGGTCGGGTGCGGATCGCTCCATCCCTCTGCTCACGATGGAGGAGGAGGTCTGGGATCGGGTGGTGGATCTCAATCTCAAGAGCGTCTATCTCTGTTGCCGGGCTGTGGGGAAGGTGATGATGGAGCAACGCTCGGGAAGCATCATTAATTTCAGCTCCGGCGCGGCGGTGCAACCCGTCTGGGGGATGACCCACTACGGGGCGGCCAAAGCGGGGGTGATTCAACTGACGCGAGTCTTGGCCGTGGAACTGGGGCGGTACAACGTTCGGGTGAACGCGATTTCTCCGGGGTTGATCGCCACCGAGACGGAACGGCGATTCATGCCGCCGGAGCAGTTCGAGAAGTACGCGAAGATGATCCCGCTGGGGCGGGCGGGTCGTCCGGAGGATATCCTCGGCACGGCGCTGTACCTTGCTTCGGATGCATCGGCGTGGGTGAACGGGGCGGTGATCGCGGTGGGGGGTGGGCCGCAGTGATTCTGTGCTCGCTTTTGTAAAAAAGGGATAGGGGATTGGCGACCGGGTTTCCGCCGGTGGGAACGAGAGATTGCGCGTGCGGCTGAGAATGAAAACGGTGTGAGGAGGGCATGATGGCGCTACCGAGTTTCTCCGTGAAAGATAAGGCTACCATCGTCACGGGCGCGAGCCGCGGCATCGGGAATTGCCTTGCCCGAGGCTTTGCGGAAGCGGGCGCGCGGGTGGCCCTCGTGGCGCGAACCGTCTCCGAACTCGAGGCGACCGCGGAGGGGATCCGTTCGAAGGGGGGCACGGCCATCGTTGTCCCCACCGATGTCACCCGGCGGGATGAGGTCGAAAGGATGGTGGAAACGGTCCGGCGGGAGTTCGGGCGGATCGATGTGCTTCTGAACGTAGCCGGTGGGGCGGGAGATAAACAACTCCGGCCCCCTCTGGAGATCAGCGAGGACTTCTACGATGAGCTTCTGGCACGCAACCTGAAGAGCGTGTTCTTGGTCAATCAGGCCGTTGCCCGGGTGATGGTCGAACAAGGGGGTGGGTGCATCATCAACTTCAGCTCGCTTTCGGGCACGAAGCCGGTGCCCATGGAGAGTGTGGCCGGAGCGGCCAAGGCGGGGGTCAATCACCTCACGCGGGCATGGGCGGCGGCGTTGGGGCCGTTCGGCGTTCGGGTGAATGCCATTGCCCCGGGTCTGACGATGACTCCCCGGGCGGTGCGGGGGATCGGGGAGGAGTTCGTCAAGCAGTATTCACAGGTCATCCCGCTCCGCCGACCGGCGCGGATGGAGGATCATCTCGGCCCGGCGATTTTCCTTGCCTCCGATGCGGGGGCCTATATCACCGGCGCAATCATCCCCTCTGATGGCGGACCCCAGTAGAAGGCTTTTTCTCACGCCGTTACGCCTCCATCCACCACGATATTGGCCCCATGGATATACGAGGCCTCATCCGAAGCGAGGAACGCGGCCACGGCGGCGACTTCTTCCGGGCGCCCCGGGCGCCGGAGGGGGATATCGCGGAGCATGGCCTCTCGGAGTTTGGGGTTTTGAAGCATCGGAGCGGTCGCCGGTGTCTCGATGAGTCCGGGAGAGATGCAGTTCACGCGAATCCCGAAGGGGGCCAGCTCGATCGCCAGTTGCTTGGTGAGTCCGATCACCCCGCCCTTGGCCGCCCCGTGGGCGAAGTTTCCGATCGCTGATCCGATCCAACCTGAGATCGAAGCGGTGTTGATGATCACCCCACCTCCGCGCGCCTTGAGGTGCGGGACGGCGTGATGGCATGCCCAGTAGATGAGATCGAGCTCGTTGCGGATGGTGAAATGCCATTCCTCCCATGTCATCCGGTCCACGGGGGCAAAGCGGGGGGCGGAGGCGTTGTTGTAAAGGATATCGAAATCGCCGTACGTCTCTAGGGCGAACGCGATCCATCGTTCGACCTTTCTCCCATCCGCCAAATCGAGGGGATGGAGGGAGACCATTTCTCCCCCTTCCGCCCGAACGATCCGGACCGTCTCCTCGGCCTCCGGTGCCTTGAGATCGCAGCCGACCACCCGGGCGCCTTCGCGGGCGAAGAGCCGCGCCGCTGCCCGGCCCTGGCCATCGGCGGTGCCGGTGATGAGAGCGATCTTGCCCTGTAGCCTTCCGCCCATTTCAGTCCTCCCAACGGACATCCCAGAGGCAGTGAGGCACTTCGTCTTTGCTTTTGCGCGGGGGGAGTTTGAGGGGGGTCACCTTGATTTTGGGATTGACGGCGCTGGCCGTCCACTGAAACGCCTGCGGTTCCATGAGATGGCAGATGGTCTTTTCCCTTCCGATGCCCTCGCGCTCGAAGTATTCCAGAGAAGTGCAGCGATTCACGATGATCCGCGCATGGTGCTTATCGATCATCTCGATCGTTCGATCGTAGATGAGCCCGGGGAAGGCGGGGATCGTCTGAAGGATTTTGAGGTAGGCTTCGAGATCGTCGCCCTGAATGTTGAGGGCGCGGGCCACCCGTTTGGGTTCATACGTCTCCATGCTTTCCCAAACCTTCATATCGAAGTCGAACGCCTCTTGAGCACCGTACTTGGCCTTGATGTGCGTGTACCAGTGGCCGTCGAGCACCAAATACAGCCGCTGATATTCCCGAAGAAGATTCACCAGAGCCTCTTTGGAAAAACTTTCGAAGCGGAGGTCCGGATCGAGGGGGCCGCTGTAGTCCTTTCGCTCCTGAGCCATCATGCCTCCTTTCGGTGGTTATCTTTCGAGCTTGAATTCCCACTGGCAACAGATATCGTGGTAGTCGGTTCGGGGCGGAATCCGGATCGGTCTGACCTTGATGGCCGGGTTGAAATAGTGGGCGATGGTGTTGAAGGTCCATGGGGTGATCTCGCCGCATTGGATGCGTTCGCGCCCTTTACCTTCCTTTTCGAGGGCTGAGAGGGTGGGGCATGTGTATTTGGTGAGGATGGCGTGGTCATTGTTCTTGAGATCGATGGAGTACCGGCAAAGGTTGAGCCACGGATTGACTTGCATGTACTTCATCACGGTGGCCACATCGTTGCCGTGAAGGTTGAAGGCCTCGGTGAACGTCTTCAGCTCGTACATCTGACCCCGCTTCCATACGCTCAGATCGGTATCGAACGCGGCATCGTTTCCCCATTTCTCCATGACGGCGAGGTACCAGAAACCGTCTATCCGGAGGATGTACTCGGCGTAGGCTGAAAGGAGCTCGAGGAGGGTCTCTCGGGCGAACTGCGAATGCTCGAAGTTCGGATCGAACGGGCCGGAATAATCCCGCCGTGCGTTCAAGGCCGATTCTCCAGCTTGAATTCCCACCGGCAACAGATATCGTGGTAGTCGGTTCGAGGCGGCACCCGGATCGGTGTCACCCGGATATTCGGATTGAAGTAATGGGCGATCATGCCCAGTATCACCGGTTCGAACTCCCGGCAGATCAGACGTTCCCGCCCCGTGCCTTCCCTTTCGAGAGCAGTGAGGGTGGGGCATGTGTAATAGGTGACGATGGCGTGGTTGGGATTCTTGAGATCTATGGAATAGTCATAGAGCCACATCCATGGGCTTGCCTGAACGGCCTTCATCACGGTGGCCACATCGTTTCCCCGGATATTCAGGATCCGCGAGATGGTCTGGAGCTCGAAGAGTTGGGCCTTTCCCCATACGCGCTTATCGCACTCGAAGGCCCCGGCATTGCCCCACCGCTGCATCACCGTGAGATACCAAAAGCCGTCCACGCGGAGCATGTACTCGCTATAGACCTTGAGGAGCCTGAGGATGGTTTCCTTCGAGAACTTCAAGTGGGTGAAGTCGGGATCGAACGGGCCGCCGTAGTCGGTGAGCTCGGTCATTGAGTTCTCCTAATCGAATCCCAGCCAAGTGGTGATGTTGTCGATGGGTTCGCGTTTGCTGGCGAGTTTGTTCGCGGGAAAGTCCGGATCGGGGTACCCGATGGCGATGGAGATGACGAGTCGCTTGGAGGGGGGGATGTGGGCAAACTCCCGAACCACTTCGGGGTAGAGGACTCCTTGACCGGCGATGCAAGTGCCGAGGCCGTATCCGAGGGCGGCCAGACAGATGGTCTGGGTAAGGCACCCGATATCGAATTGGGCGGGGGCCTCATCGAGGGAACGGTCGGCGGCGATGACGATGGCGGCGGGGGCATCGTAAAAGCGAAAGCCCCGTTTCACCCATGCTGCCCGTTTTTCGCGGTCCTCCCGCGAGATGCCCATGAGTCCGTAGAGCTCGGCGGCCAGCGCCATGTGCCGCTGTTTGTAAATGCCCGCATGGATGTGCATGGAGACATCCGGATCGAAGGGCTCGCGCGCCTCCAACTTCTCCACGTTGCGCCGTTTGATCTGCTCGAGGATTGTCCCCGTGATCACGGTGATCTCCCATGGTTGCCCGTTCTCCGCAGAAGGTGAGCGCGTTGCCACTTCCAGAACCTTTCGCAGGAGATCTTTGGGAACGGGATCGGATTTGAACCCGCGGATGCTTTTGCGTGAGAGGATCCCTTCGATGATGTCCATGGTGCCTTCTTCAGAGATTGGATTGAGCCGGTATGCGGGGAGTGTGAGAAATCTACCGCCGATCCATTGAGTGCATTATACAACGGGGAGATGCCATGAGGGAAATCGGGGTGGGGCATCGTTACTGTGCCATTTTGGTGGGTTGATGAGGGAACAAAAAGACCTCCAAGGAGATCGAGGGGGACATGGGGCAGTGGGAGTTGTTGCCGGAAAGCGGGACACTCGGTCGCCCTGCAGCGGGAAGACCAGAGAAGGGCGGAGATAGAGATCGGCATCGCCCACGAGGGATGGGAACCGGTGGGCAAGAGAAGGCGGATCC
>Ga0123519_10000746_pt1 | contig 57089 bp, 42 predicted proteins | sample YelNatPaOPRAMG02_FD_87396 | JGI IMG/M metagenome (GOLD analysis project Ga0123519, IMG submission 87396) | Hot spring microbial communities from Yellowstone National Park - Yellowstone National Park OP-RAMG-02 (version 2) | ecosystem: Environmental > Aquatic > Thermal springs > Hot (42-90C) ...
GGGGCTTCGTGCATGGCGAATATTGCGATACGCTCGATAGGAGGGCAGGCTGAGCTTGGTACGATCGAGATTCTCGGGGTCGAAGCGGGTGAGTTCAACCCGGCTCTCTGGGAAGCGGATTCGCTCAATTGGGTCCCCGATATTCGCTCACCGCTGCTCGCTCCGAGGCTTCGCGGTCTCTACCGCAATATCTACGCTCCCTCGGTGGTCGAGACCGAGAACGGCTGGCGAGTGTTCTACGGCGCATGGGATGGGGTCGATACCGGTAATGACCGCATCTATTCCGTCGGCACCCAGAATTTTCTCGATTTCTCCGACCGCGCTACGATGATCGAACACGGCGTCTTTCAGCACGTGTGCAACGTGAATGCGCTTCGGCTTCCCGACAGGTCCTACCGGTTAATGTGCACCGCTTACCCTGATAAGGATGGCCTCAATAAACCCGCGACCTTCACGAGCCCGGACGGCTTCCACTGGAACGGTTCTCCCGCTCCCTACGCCGCCCAGTTCTCCGATATCATATCGGTGAGCGGCTACGACCAATACAAAACAGCCGACATCAACGGCATGAACGTGATCCTGTATGAAGATGGGGTCTATCGCCTCTATTTCAACAACTTCAAGGACTTCGGCAAGACTTACCGCGCCACCTCGAAGGACGGCCAAAACTTTACGTTTGACGGAACCTCGCTGCGCTTCGGAGCATGTGTGAATGATGTGAAGAAGTTTAAGGTCGCCGGTAAATCCGTATATCTCGCCGGGTTCCACATGAATACAAACCAGCTCTGGTATGCGCTATCGAGCGACGGCATGACATTTGAACCGCAGCGCGACCTCGTAAACAACCTCGGCGATGCAGACCGCTACATAGTCGCTATAGGATGGGTGACCAAGGGCAATTCGGTGCTCGGTTTTCTCTACGGAGCAGGCGCTGTGCCCGAGCTCAACCGCAATCGTATCTTCGCGCGCTGGCTGCAGAAGAAAATCGTTTTTGTCGCTTCGGACGGCGCCCGCTACGAGCCCGCCGGCGCTCTTGGCCCGGATAGGGTAGTCATTAAACTCCCGCAAAAAACGCTCGAAGGAAAGTTCGAAGTTTACTCAGAAGACGGTATTACTCACCTAGCGACGATCCCGGCTAAAATATCTCCCGCGAGCGCGTATAAGCTGGAAACGGGGAAATAACATAAAATCAAAGGAGCAGCGTAATGAAGAAGATTGTGTTCATCGGGGCAGGAAGCTTCATATTCACCCGTAACCTGGTAAGGGATGTGCTTACATTTCCTGCATTCTCCGACAGTCACATTGCGCTGGTCGATACGGACCCCGAGAAACTCGACTTTGCGCGGCGCGCGGTGAGCCGCATCATCGAGGAGGGCGGTTACCCGGCGACAATTTCTGCCACCACCGATCGCGCCGAAGTCCTTTCGGATGCTGATGCCGTTATTATCACGATCAGCCTCACCAGCAGCACGCGGTGGTGGAGCGACCACGTCATACCCATGAAATATGGCGTGGACATAAATGTGGGCGATACGCGCGGGCCCGCGGGTATATTCCGCGGCTTACGCACCCTTCCCGCTATGCTGGATATCTGCCGGGACATCGAGCGCCTTTGCCCCGAGGCTGTCGTGCTGAACTATACTAACCCCATGGCTATGCTCTGCCGGGCGATGCAGGAGGCATTCCCTAGCCTGCGGATAGTCGGCCTTTGCCACAGCGTCCAGGGGACCGCAGGGATGCTCGCTCAGTGGATTGGCGCTCCGATGGATGAAATCTCGTTCCTCTGCGCCGGGATCAATCACCAGGCGTGGTTTCTAGAGTTCAAACGCGGCGGCAGCGACGCCTATCCCATGATCCGTGAAGCCATCGGCAAGCCCGATATCTACAATCACGAGCAGGTCCGCAACGAGATGTTCCTGCACCTCGGTTATTACGTGACCGAATCCAGCGGGCACAATTCCGAATACTGCGCGTGGTTCCGCAAACGCCCCGATCTTATAGAAAAGTACTGCACCCATGGCACCGGCTGGAATCCCGGCCTTTACTGCATGGGTCGAACGGCGCCACCGCCTGATGAAGATGAAGCGATGAGGCAGCGCATCGAAAACGAGCTCAAGAATCCGGTCAGCCTTGCTCGAGGAGGGGAATATGCGGCTTATATCCTCAACGCCGTAATAGGAGAAGGGACATGTTTCACCTTCAACGGTAACGTCCGCAATTGGTCGCTGATCGATAACCTTCCCGACGGGGCATGTGTCGAGGTTCCTATCCTCGCCTCACCGAGAGGATTCGACGCGGCTCACGTAGGCCCGCTTCCTCCTCAACTTGCTATCCTGAACACTCAGAATGCCTATTGCGATGAGCTTGCTGTGCGGGGAGCTCTCGACGCCGACCCCACCGCGATCTTCCACGCCGTCGCCTACGATCCGCTCACATCCGCCGTATGCTCGCTTTCCGAGATCAAATCAATGGTTAAAGATCTGTTCGAGGCTAACAGCGATTGTATAAAAGGATTCAGACGGTTGGATTGATGAAATAGCATGCCCATGGGGGTAAAGGCCTGATTTATGCTCCAGCCCTTACCCCCAGGATCCGTAATGGATGATTAATCGCTAACCGATACCGGGATCTTCACCTCATCTCCCACCTGCACATCATAGATCGTGAACCCATCACCGGGCTTGAAAGCGCCTGGGTTATGCACGCGTATGCTGAGGTAATCATCGTTTACGTCGATTATGCTCGACGATGCCCCGGTCCTGTTGTTTACTATGAGCTTACCCCGGAAGTATCCACTCGGTTTCCAGCTTACTATTCTCGCCCTCGGCAGAGGGACGATGTTCATGATCGTATCGGCTGAAACTGGCTTCTCGGTCCCGATCTGACCGCGACTGAGCACAAGGTCCTCCGCGAGCGCCAGGTTTTTACCGTTCACCGATTTTATATAATAAGGCGAGTTATGAGAATAATCGCCGCGGTTGATGTATACGATCTGCCCCATAAAATCGGTGGGGAGTTCTTTATCCAGGGTGAGCTGTGCTTGCTTAAGGTCTACAGCCATTACTTTTGCCATATACTGAGCTTTATCGGAGGTGAGCTTATATGAGGCCATCGAAAGCTCCGTCCCGCCGGTAAGCACCCCGCGTTCTATCTTCTCATCCCTTTCGCGCAGGAAGCCGAAAAGGCCGTTGAACCTGATCGCCTCTCCCGATGCCGTTTTGAATACGACCGGCTCTGCCTTCGTGGAGCTCAACACATAATCGGTTCCATCCATGGTCTCGATCTCAACCCCGACAGCTTCATCCGCATCGCACTCCATCCGCTTAACCGACCGCACCGCGCCACCGTTTTCCGATGCTTCTACCACCGAAACGAATGCGCTCTTCAGATTATGCCCCTTTCGCCGCACTATTGCGTATTCCGGCTTAGGCAGGCTCAGTTCTATCCCCGGCGCTTTCGCCGTAATTATTTGTGCTCCTGGTTCCGGGAGCATGTGCAGCGAAACGGTGTCCTGCTTATCGTCGACCTTCCATGTCGCTGTACATTCAGGGCTGATGCTCGTGCTTCGCCGCACATTATAAAGGAACCCGTAACCGTTTCCCGGAGGAGCGGCCCAATATGTGCCCTTATCCGCACACCCGGCCAGGTCACCACCGGCAATCACCTTCGTTCCCCATTCGATATCCGGCCCTGCGAGGCTGCCGGGTTCCACATTGCCCATATCAGCGCCGTTTATCCCCGCGAGCGTTCCGCCGAAGTGCCACATCAGATCGTGCTGGTTCCCTCCCGCTACGCGGAATATATCGACCAGATACGAGCCTTTACCAGCGTCGATCAGAGCGAGTGTCCGTCGATATGTCTTAACGCCCTCGCTAACGTATGACGCTTCCGAAGAAGCCTCCACCGCGCGCACCGGGCCTTTCTCGACATAAAAATACGCACTCCCGCCGCTCCCCGGCTCGGTCAGCTGGTTCTTCTCGTTTACCACCACCAGATTATGACTCGCCGTCGTCTTCGACCAGCCCACCTGCACGTGCGCGCTGCCCAGAGCATAGCCCAGGTCATAGGTGAGCTCGCGCCCGAGGTCAAAAAAGTTCAGGTTAAGGTCATCGAAGTGGCTATGATTGAGCGAAGGGCCATATCTTAAGAGCGCGGCCTTTCCTTTTGATCCTTCGCCGGATCTTAGTACCGCGACTCCTCGCCCGCCGAGGATTGGCTGAGGGTCGAACTTCGGCATCGGTCCCGAGTGCTCTTCGATCTTATCGGCATGCCAGAAGAACCAGTGCCTGAAATCGCCCAGCGCTTTATCGGATCTTCGAGCTTCCACTTCACCATCGCAGATATAGCTGCGTGCTGCCGCCCACTTCACCCGGCCGGCTTTGTCAGCCGCGCGCGCCTCCAGCATCTCCGAAAACACGTAAGGACATAATGAGAAGTGTTTATCCGAGGTAACCGCCGCCGTATCCGGTCCCCAGTCGCCGAAGCGCGGAGTGTGACCCATGCAGTTGATATCGATTCCGGCTTTGAAGAGAGCCTTCTGGAGCTTGGGGTGCTCGTAGTAATTAATTCCATTCGGGTGCTCTGGGGTGCGGAGGTTATAGAGCATCTCCGCCATATCCGTATACAGGCTCAGGCAGTGGTCGCTGTAGCCGACTGAAGTCTCATAATACTGCCCATCCCTGTCCAGGCAGTTATCGATAAAACTTTCCAGGCGATACGGACCCGTTAGCGCGCAATCGATCCACTCCTTTTTATCGAGTATGATTCCAGCTGCCAGTGCTCCGCGCACGTAATCGGCCTGCCCGTTCGTGAGCGCCATCTTGCCTGTGTTTACGAAATCATAGCAATACTTTCCACCGTCCGCGATTATATTTTGCTCCACATACTCTCGCACGCTTCCCTTTCCGCTTGCGGAGGGAGCAGAGAAATCGGGACTATCATAAAGGAGATCGAGGTCATCCGCGAGCAGTACCAGCACCCGTGCAACTTGATACTGCGGCCTTTCCAGCCTGCCGGTGTTATGGTCTCCGTTCGGATAATCGAACGCGCCGACAATCGAGGTCGGGTATACATCAGCGAGCTGATCGAATAGAGACGCAGCCGCGCGTGAGTATTTCCTGTCTCCGGTTATCGCGTAGCAGGTCGAAAGGTCCCTGAGCGCATGCAGAGTCACCATCTGCGCGACATGCGCGTTGTAGACGCCGATGAAGTAATAGTCGCGCCCGTTCTCGGGATTATGCCATCCTGTCCCCGGATCGGGATGCTCCGCGTCGGGAAACACATGCCTGCATTTCGGACATATAACCAGGCCTGGTTTACTGATATCCGCGATCCCGTTCGCGCCCCACACAGGCCAGTTCGCTCCGCATATAGGGCAGCCGGATAAACCGTAAGCGTATATCGATCCCGCGGGGGGGATCAGCGCTCGAAGTTGAGCGTCGTTCATCGCGGCCCATTTATCCGCCTCCACCTGAGCCGCTGTAAAATAAGCCTTCGCCCACTCATACTTCTGAGCATTAAACCGAGCCCGAGCTACATCCGCAGTTGTGGAATAGAGATGCGGGTGCCTCGCCGAAGCCAGTATGCTGATTGCTAAAAGAAAGTCTATCATAGTGGGGATATGATAGGTCAGGAGGGAGCATGCGTCAAGTCAGCACAGCAATGCGCGTGGGTTATGATCAGTTCCACTCGCTCCTGCTCTCTCGCCGTTCTATCCGTCGATTCACCGATCAGCCTGTCGAGCGCGATATGCTCGCGAAAATAATCGATTCAGCATCCACGGCACCGATGGGTATTCCACCGAGCGAGGTCGGAGTGATCGTGTGGGACTCGCCCGAGAAGGTCAAAAAGCTTACGGAAGACATGCTCGATGGGATTAGATTTTTGAGACGGATGCTTACCCCTCTCGGCATTATGCTTATGCGTCCGTTCATCGGCAAGGAGGGGGCTCAAGCTTTCCGTGAGTTCATGCGGCCGGTGGCTGATATTTATGTGAAAAAGGCAAAGGAAGGTGAGGACTGGTTTTTCTACAGTGCGCCTGCCGCGGTCTTTTTCTACGGTTCCGCTTACGCCGATCCAACTGATCCCGTCATTGCAACTACCTATGCGATGATCGCAGCGCAGTCCCTGGGCCTGGGGACCTGCATGCTCGGTTTCCCCGGTTATATATTTAGATCATCTAAAAAGCTCAGGGCTAAATATGGGCTTCCATCCAAGATCCAGCCCGGAGTCATGATGGTCCTCAGTCATCCTTCCATCCACTATTTCCATGCTGTCAAACGCCGTTTCGCTGATGTCCGCTATTATCCCTGATTACGAAGCTGCAGCGTTTGGTCCCGCTGGGTCATATTGGTATAAGTACAATATCACTGCGGTGACGCAGATGGTGTATCAATGCGTTTGAACCTTCAGGAGGTAGAAGAATGCGTTTTGATACCGAACGTTCGGACCCTCTGATGACGTCACTCGCCGAGGGAGTCGGAACGTTTATCCTCGTTTTTGCGGGAACTGCTGTAGTCACAGCGTCCGCTCTTTATCGACCCATCGCGGGCATACCCTTCAATTCACTTGCAATAGGACTTACTTTTGGACTGGTCCTTGCGGCCCTGGTGGCTTCGTTGGGCCATGTTTCTGGTGCTCACTTTAATCCGGCAGTCACTCTTGCTCTGGCAAGTGTGCGCAGGTTTCCATGGCGATATGTTCCGGGCTATTTACTGGCTCAGCTGGTAGGAGCGATAGTGGCGGCGCTGTGCGTGTGGGGGATATTCGGCCCTGCGGCTTACGGACTTCCGGCGCTCGGAGCCACATATCCCGCTCCGGGAGCGGGCATTGGCCAGGTGTTTCTTGCTGAGTTTCTGATCACGTTCATCCTGGTTTTCACCATCTTTGCCGTCGCTACCGATGAGCGAGCAAATACTACCGTAGTCAGCCTGGCGATAGGTTTCGCGCTCGCGGTGGCGGTGCTGATTGGAGGTCCTGTGAGCGGAGGTTCCGCCAATCCTGCACGCAGCCTTGGTCCTATGATAGTTATGACGAAGTTCACTTACTGGTGGCTGTATATCATCGGGCCGATATCCGGTGGGATAGCCGCAGGATTCCTTTATGACAAGGTTCTCCGACGAGTATCCGCCCCCAAGCCCGAGGAAGAAACCACTGTTCTTGGCCGAGCGGCGTAGGTTCTTGATATTATGGGCGGGGTTCTTCCGAATCCCGCCCCGTTCCAGTTATAATCTTGTTCGGAACTTGATCAGCTACGATTGCCCAGGCTGCTGCGGAGGTTGATAAGGCAGTTGCTGCTTGGGAGTGAGCCTTTCCTCCCAGTTCACCCGTCCCGTGAGCTGCATCATCGCCGCGAGGGTCAGAATTGCGCCGATGGTGATCGTGAGCCCGGTATACCCCTCAAAGAAGAACGCATACGTAAAGAGCACCAGGAACACGAATTGCCAGAACCCCGCCTGGAACACTGAAAACTTCCAGTCCACTACCAGCCTCAGGTAAGTAATTGTGAGAAGCAGTGATACCGCTGATGCCACCAGGAACGAGGGGAACGGCGCGAAGTGGTCCACAAGGTAGCTGAAAAGCAGGTGGAACGAGAAAAACGTCGCCGCAAGAAACAGATAATTCACCGGGTGCAGCTTTATATTCTTTAACGTGCCGATTATGAGCAGCACCGCGAAGAAGAAGAACAGCGACACGGGTGCGAATTTGCTCAGCCTGCTCGCGAATGGTCCTGGCTGCAATTTCTGCGGCATGCTGATTCCGAGCTGCGAGCCCGATATCAGATCGCCATATTTCCACCTCAGATTCCATCCGCCGTTCTTGAAAGTTTTACTTGTCGGCGAGAGGCAGCTTTCGGGGAAATCGATATCACGGCAATTGGCGACTATGCTCGCATCGAAATCGCGCACGCTCGCGATGCTGGAGTCATCAGTGAACTGGTAGTGCCATGTATCGAGCCCCTGCGAGCCATACGCGACTTTCACTTCGGCGCTTTCTTTAGGGTTCAATTTTACCGGAGCCACTATTCCTTCGGCAAGATTCCCTTTTGGCTGTAACCGTTGCCCTTTCACATACATCAGCACGTTGTCGAAAGCCGCCTGGTTGGCTGGAAAGACGAACTTCACGAAGAATGTGCGCTTCTCAGGATATTCATTCGAGAATGCATAATCCCCCGCGAACTTCACTCGATAAGTGCTGTACCATAGCAAACCCTTCCGTCGTGGATCGAGGTCGATCTTCACGTTAATACGGCTTTTTGAGAGGACCGCCGGATCATCCTTGCTGACCTCCTGCACAATGTTCTTGCCCTTTGCGTCTTTGGTGACCTGCTTCTCCTTGTGCGTTGTCCATACTGTCGGAGCATGCTGAAGCTGCGCGGCGCCCCACAGGTGCTGAACATCCGCGCGTCCACCCGATGTCTCTCGGTCTTCAGAGCCCGATTCGAGCTTACCATAGGTGCTGTCGGTCCGGATTGCAGTGGTCGTGCTTAAAATGATCCAAGCGATAGATGTGAGGATGTAGATTACGGCTACTGCGGCAATCTTCTTAACGTTCATAAGAAGTTCCTCCTCTCGGAGATTGGGGTAGGTGAAACAAGCTCATCAGTCTTACATTTGCTTGCTATACGACCGCATATCTCGAAATGTTCCAAAGAAATTAACGCGCCTGCACTGGGTGAGGTTTACAGGGGATGAATTGCCTATGGAAGAGGGTGCGTTGCTTAACCTGTCATTCTCGCAAAGGCGGGAATCCAGACTGCAGCAGCGTGAGTTTCGGGATTTCCGGGTTGGGTTGATGGCTGAGTGGATTATAAGTTAACTCTATCCTCCAACCCTCAAATCCGAAACACTATAGATTTGATCTGCAGCGGCAGCTAATGTTATACCTTCACAGCCTGCATATCGGTACAGACTATTTCCTCTCCCACAGGAGAGGGAGCACTCTGTACTTTATTGCACATTCAAATAAAAGACGCCCACCGAATTGGCGGGCGCCTGTGGTATGCGCTGTTCTTAAGCGGGTCTGAGCAATCAGATCTTATATCTGCCATCTCTGTGCCACTGCACATGACCGTCGTAATATATACCGGCATATCCCTGCGGGTGCGGGGACCATGGCCCGGTGCCGAAAGGCGGAGGAGGATTATACGCGTCAAAAACAAGCCAGGGTTCGTACTTATAGGTAGACCTGCTGCACCATTCCCTGAACTCCAACGGCGTCCTGCCCAGGGCGCACATCGGGTCCGTGTTAGGATCAGTGTTATGCGCTTGTGCTTTAGTGCCGCCGTCCCACTGATGCTCACAGAACGGATAAGCCGCGTAGTTGCACATTGTCAAAGGCAGCCCCGGACCCTTTATCCATCCCGCATATTGAGGCCATGTGTTAGCCCAAACAAAACCATACGGCACTTTATATCTCTTGCCTGTCGGTGGGAAATCTATCTGACCACCAGCCGGACACGCCCACACCTTAGGGCTTTTTATATATTTTCTGAATGTCCATACACAGCCGGTTGCCATACTACCTCCCGGCTGATCGTAGAAGTCGGAACTGGTGAGTTCCGGAGGGCGCACATTCTGGGTCTGACGGGGATACCGGCCATCGTTATCATCGGTATACATGATAATCCCGATACCGATCTGCTTAAGGTTGTCTAAACATGCCGATCGCTTAGCCGATTCCTTCGCTCTTGTGAACATAGGGAACAGGATTGCCGCCAGTATCGCTATAATTGCGATTACAACCAGCAGCTCGATTAATGTGAAACCTTTACGACATCTCATCATTGACACGCCTTCCTTACACCTCATAGATTTTACTAGGGGCCGCCAATCAGCACGATTATTTTCTTGAGGATCAGTAATCTCCGTTAATCCGGTTTTCTTTGAACCAGCGAACATGACCGTCATAAAACGCCCCCGCCAGCCCGCCTTTGTGTGGATAGAAGCGGTGGAGAGTAACTGATGTATCATAGCTGTAACTGTCATGCACGATCCAGGCATTATAACCTTCGCGCTTGCACTGTTCGTAAAACTCCAGCGGCCTTTTACCCCTGGCGCACATGGGGTCTTTTATGTCTTCAGGCTGAGGATGACCATTTGCAAGGTCAGGGTCCTCAGGATGCCTGCTGAATGGATATGCGGAGTAATTGGTGCAAACCAGACCGATCTGCGGACCTCTGATCCACCCGACCTGCGGCCATATATCGGTCAGCTTTCGACCAGGGGGAATGGTGTAAACAGTTGATCTAAAATTCCGCTGCCCCCCACCCGGACACATCCACACCTTTGTGTTTTTTACGTAGTTTCGCAGCGTCCAGATCAGCCCGGTGGCCATGCTGCCGGTGGAATCAAAATCTGAGGAGTTGATTCCACGAGGGCAAATATGCTGCGGATAAGTGGGGTAAAGGCCGTTGTTGTCGTCAACATACATCATCAGCCCAAAGCCGATTTGCCTTAGATTATCCAGACAGCCTGTCTGCCGGGCCGATTCTTTGGCCCTTAAGAAGATGGGAAACAAAATTGCTGCCAGTATTGCTATAATCGCGATTACAACCAGCAGCTCGATCAGAGTGAAACCTTTTCGACATCTCGCCATTGACATGTCTTATGCCCCCTCATTAAATTATTGGCTCGTTTTAACCGGCCAAGCACTTGCAGTTTAGCACATTTCTCCTTATTTGTATTGTATTATATACTCATCATGAAGTATTTATCCCCATAATATTACCTGCCTCTATGGCCTTGACCTGCCTTCTTCTCCGCAATATAATTCCCTCATCATTATCAGGCTGTATGCCGGCCGAAGGGATGAGGGAATGGGGAAAATAACTGCTGATCTGACCGCGCCTGCCAGGAAATCCGCAAGCACCGGGGCGCTGTGGATAATACTCCTGGTCGCATGGCTGGGCTGGATGTTCGATGGGATGGAGATGGGACTTTACTCCGTCCTCGCTTCTCCCGCGCTTAAGGATCTGCTCCATACTGTCGATCCGAAGGTGATCAGCAAATATGTGGGAGTTATGTTCGCGCTCTTCCGGCTCGGTGCGTCCGCAGGTGGATTCATCTTCGGCAGACTCGGCGATAAGATCGGGCGAGTGAAGACGATGATCATCACGGTTGTCGTTTATGCCGCTTTCACGGGGCTTAGCGCTCTTGCCCGTAATCCCTGGCAGTTCGGCGCGTGCCGGTTCCTCGGAGCTATGGGTTTGGGAGGCGAGTGGGGCCTGGGTGTTGCGCTCGTGATGGAAACCTGGCCCAATGCGAGACGGCCGGTGCTGGCGGGGCTTCTGGGCAGTTCATCCAATGTTGGATTTTTAGTCAGCTCGCTTGTTAACATCCAGTTCGGCTTTCTCGGGTGGCGATGGATCTTCTGCATAGGTATCATTCCGGCTTTGCTGAGCCTTATCATCAGGTTTGTGGTAAAGGAACCGGAGCGCTGGGTGCAGGCGAAAGAGAGTGGTGAGCGCCCGGACCTTCGTCAGCTCTTCGAACCCTCACTGCTTCGAAAAACGATTATGGCATGCCTGATATCGAGCGTTCCGATCGTAGGCACATGGGGTGTATTCCAGTGGATTCCTACCTGGGTCGGCGACCTTGTCGGGGGGAAGGCGGTCTCCGAACGAGCGATATCATCTATGTGGATGGCGTTCGGGCAGATCATAGGAGGGTTCCTCGGAGGACCGATAGCTGAGTGGCTTGGGCGGCGGATATCGTATGCCGTATTATGTATATGCAGCCTTGTTGCTGTGGTCGCTCTCTATTCGACGGTCCACAGCTACGGCCCGGAACTCCTTGGGCTTGCGATGATTGCAGGCATATTCACAACGACATTCTTCGGTTGGCTGCCCCTTTACTTGCCTGAGCTCTTCCCAACCCGCATCCGTGCAACTGGAGAGGGGATTACCTTTAATTTTGGGCGGATCATCGCCGCAGCCTGTATATTTCTGGGCATGAGCAATCTTGCTTCGATACTGGGTTATGCGAGAGCCGGAACGATTGTCAGTATGATCTACATCCTCGGCCTGATATTTATCTGGTTTGTTCCCGAAACCAAAGGTTCCAAGCTGCCGGATTAACTCTGCCAGGATTCGTAAATATCGGCGATCACCTCGGTTGAAATTATATGCCTGGGTGTATCGAGGCGTCTATGTGTTACCATGCCCGAGTATATAGCAGCAGTGTGGGGATTTGGTTCGATTGCTGCTAATTCAGCGTATTTATCCATCCCGCCGCGCTGTCCAGGTGTATGCTTGAACCGTTCGATCTCAGCACCCCGCGTGCCCTTACGAATTGTCCATTGGTAAGCCCGTGGTTATCCGCGAATACATCGACCGCATTCCCGGAGCCGTCGTCCACTGTGAACTCTCCATTGTTCACCACGCTCACCTTCCCGTATATGGCGACGAGGAAGTTCGCGCAAGCCGTGTTCATCAATGAATCCGATGCCGCGCGATTCGTGAGCGCAACCACGCGCGCGGTCGTGTAGCTGCCGGTTGCGTTAGCTGTATTGCCCGATGTATCCACAGCCTGTATCGCAACGCTGTGCGCGCCGAGGGCACTGTCAGCCGGGATCGATCCAGACCATACATTCCCACCGGAATTAGTCAGAGCTGTGCCGTTCGCCGTTACGCTCGCTACAGCCTCGTTATCGGTGACCGTCGCGCTGATACTGACACTATCACCAGCCGCCGCAAGCGTGGGGTTCGCGGCTGTCGCCTGAATCACGGGTGGGACGTTTTCAGGGAAGATCGGCGATCCGTAAGCGGTCCAGTTCGACCATCCGCCTCCGCTGAGCTGATACCTGTTCCAGATTTTTCCATCCGGGTGGATTTCGAATATCTGAAGCCTGCCGTCGTCGTTATGGCCGATAATCGGTGTTCCATTCGCTGAACCGCCAATCGATTCCCATGCGCTCCACCCGCCATCCACCGCGGTCTGGTAAGAGCGATAGATCGAACCATTGCTGTCGCGGTAGTATATCTCCTGGATAAACGCGGGAGTGCGCACTGCGGCGATGTTGCTGTTCGCAATGCCGGTGTATGCGCTCCAGCCGCTCCAGCTTGTGCCTACAACAGCGCCGTTCTGCCAGTTGTGCTGGATGCTGCCGTCGGCGAAATGGCAGAAAACTTCGAGCCGCCCGTCACTACTTTTTCCAATTGAAGGCTCGCCGACGATCTGCCCGCCCAGGTTTCCCCAGCCCGACCATGTTCCATCGTTCATCTGCCACTTGTGATAAAGCTGATTATCGGTTCCGCGAACAAAAACTTCCTCCCGGCCTTCCCAGTTGAGAGCGACCACCGGATCACCGCCAATGTTTCCGCCCAGCGAAGCCCAAGCCTGCCATCCCGAGGAATAATCCTCCCACCTGTGCTGGATGCTTCCGTCAGCCATCCTGCAGAACACATCCATCCTGCCATCGGGGCTTTTACCCACCGCCGGCTTGCCCACGATTGGTCCGCCGAGGTTGGTCCAGCTCGACCATGTTCCTGTTGGTCCGTTCTGGTAGCAATAATAGAGGTTACCGTCAGTGAACCTTGCGAACACCGCGTTTCCGCCGGTTCTGCTCATCACAGCTACCGGGTCAGATGCCGCAGTCCCGCCCAGGCTGGTCCATCCTGTCCAGCTTCCATTTGCGCCGAACTGCCGCATCCTGTAAATCTGTCCGTTCGTGCCCTTTGCAAATAGCTCCAGTATTCCGTTCCTGTTGATCGATATCGGATCGCTGGATTTATATGAGAAATAGGGATATCTCCAATAGACCGCGCTCGGGATGCATGGGATAACCGTGGCGTTGTGCGTTCCCCACACATTGGCGATTTCCGCTTTAAGGTAGACCACGTGGTCCCAGCGGTCGTCTGAGCCTGCGGGGTCGTTGCAGATCCAGTCGCCATTCGAGGTTACTCCCACGCATAGCACCAGATGCCCACCGGTCGAGGGAATAGGTGAGTTTGTGAGCTCACCGGAGCTGTATGCCATTCCGATTTCCACGGGATATCCGTTAGCGAGGTGATCGCGGATCGGCTGCTGATCATTAGCGCGCGAGTAATAAGTTTTAAATCCATGCTTCGCCGCGCCCTCAGCAATGAAAGGCCAGTTGCCGTAGATGCTGTTATAATCGTCATAGCAGTCCGCGGCGACGGTCTCAGTGGGCAGGTTGCAGCCGTTATAAGCTTCTGCCATGCTCATCGAGGTCGGTCCGCAGATGCTGCCACCAATACCAGGCACCCAGTATTGCGAGCGCCACGGTACCGGCAGCGAAGTCGTGTAACCGGGAGGAGGAAGCTCGGAATAGGGGATCAGCGTGCTGGTGTCTGCATAACATACGGCCATCAGTCTGAGCGTCGGGGTCACCCCTACTGTGTTTGTGTAGAGTGTCACGCGGTATTCTATACGAGGATATTTACTCGGAAGCATCAAGGTATCATCGTCGATCCCGTTAGTTCTGCTGCCTTTTATTCTCGAAATCCCGCTGGGTATTGTCCCCTGCCGTGCGATCTCATACCAGGAAGTCGCTGTCCCACCATTAACCGCGCGCACCTCGGTTCGTATTCCGGTCCCGGCAGGCATATCCACGTTCCAGGAGCATACGACGTTATTCGTTGGGAACGGCGCATCGATTCCCGCGAAGCTCGCGACACCGCTCGTAGCCGAGTTCGCCAGCCTCACTCCGGTCCCCGACACATAGATTAAATTTGAATTCAACGTAATCGGCGAAAGCTGCTGCTGCAGGTCGAACACGCTCGTAGAAGTCTTATATGTGGACTGTGCAAAGGCCGCGGGTGCTGTTACGATCGCCGCGATAGCCAGCACGAGGCAAACTACTCTCATCACTTTTCCAACCTCTCTATACGGGCTCAAAGACGTGCCAAGCCCTCCCAGGCGTACATACCCACGCCCTCCAAATTACCTCATGCATAATTTGTGCCAGGGAGGCGGATGGTTAAGCGTTGAGAGTTTTGGCTGTTATCTATGGTGATAGCGGTATACCACTGCAGCCTGGATTCCCGCCTTCGCGGGAATGACCATACTTACTGCCTGTGATAATCAATGCTATCTATAATAGCCTGAAAGCTGACAGCTATTCCCTTCCAGCTATCCCTTCAATCGCGCTATCTCCTGAGCGCGGTCGATGAAGTAATGCATGGTCTCATGGTCGATTTCCGGTGGTTCGGAGTGATCTGTGTGGAGGATATACCCGCCTCCGCCCCGCACTATTGGGGTGAGCTTCTTTTCGAGTTCCTCATTAATCTTCGCCCTGTCGTTAGAAATGAGCGTCCGCACATCCATCCCACCGAAGAATGCTATATTGTCCCCGAACTTTTTATAGAGGGTGGGCAGGTCCATACCGGCTTTCACTTCTATCGCCTGCAGGCAGTCCATTCCCGCCTCGATCAGTCCCGGTACCAGCGGCTCCACATATCCGCAGCTGTGTACTATCACCTTACAACCGAGCGAATGAGCAAAATCGAAGAGCCGCTTGTGACCCGGCAGCATTATCTCGCTATACATCGCCGGAGACATAAATGGCCTGTTTTTGAATCCCATATCTTCATAAAAGAAGAACCCATCGGGCTTGCCTTCTTCGGCGAAGAGGAGTTCGAGGTGATTTATAGTGAGATCGGTATAGGTGTTGACCATATCTTTGACCCAGTCCGGGTCGAGAGCCATACCTATCAGCATATATTCATGCCCGCATAACGGGTGCATCTGTTCGAACGGCGCCACTCCGCCCCAGCAGAAAAATCTCTGTCTCTCGGCTGCGTAATTTTTCGCGTCGCGGTAGCCCTGGAACGGGATCCGCCGCCTGTCCACACCGGTAAGATAAGGCTTCGCGTGCTCCTCCCAGCTTGCTCGATCGCGAACGGTGAAGTCAACATGCTCGGGAGTGGAATCGTGGAGCTTGTGCCTGCGCAGCTTTGCCCCGTTTCCATCGAGCTGAAGAATGGTTTCTTCCGTTTCTTCTATGGTTACGGGCTGAAAATCGAGCTTTGCGACACTGTTCAACCAACCGCCGGACCTGAGATCCTGGCCGAAGTGCTCAGCGACATCTTCATCGGGCTTTACGTGTCCTTCTGCCCGCCACCGTTCCACCGTCGCCCACCATGGGCTTACGGCTATCGGAAGCCGGTCCACCGGTTTTCGTTCGAGAACGGCCTGCATCCGCTCTATACTCGTCATCGACATTCCCGTTCCCCCAATGCTGCGTATTGTCTGTAATGATAATTTAGGTAGCAGATATAAAGGCTCCTGCTCATAAAACAAAACCGGGCCGGCTTATACCGGCCCGGTTTTAGCAGACTGATAAATCAGCCCATAACCGGTGCATCGGGAGTTATTCCCTATACCAAATCAGCGTCTACTTTTTGCTTTTACCCTTGCTCGGGCTCGGTTTTGCGGACTTGGCCTTCTTATCGAGACTTTTGTAGAAATCGTTCCATCGCTTGGCTCTGTCCGCCGAGCGCGGATCAGACTGGCTCACCTTTGTATAGAACGGGTTGAAATCCTTCATTGCGTTCGGGTCCCAGCGCATCCTGTTTCCCTGTCGATTGCCGTTCGCGCCGGGTCCACCGGGACCACCCTGACCGCCAGGTCCACCAGGTCCGCCCTGACCGCCGGGCCTGCGTCCCATTTGCGGCGGTTTGATCCTCGCCATCGCGTTAAGCTGATCGACAGTGAAGACCTTCTTCAGATCCTTCAGTGCCTGTTTTGCTTCGTCCTGGGTGAGTTTCGACTTGGAGCTCAGCGGTTTCAGAACGCTGAGAACCTGCTTTGCCTGAACGGGAGTGAGGGTGTGCTTGGAATCCTTATCGATTATTCCGATATGGCGCACCATCTGCATCAACTGGAACGTATACTTGTGGTCCTCGCGAAACTGCGCAAATGCGCCTCCCTGCTGACCCTGCGCGAAGCTCGCCGCCGATATAAGCAGCGCGAGCATTGCTAATCCAATAATTCTTACGATTGCTTTCCTCATTGCATGTCCTCCTTCAATGTCTTTGATTGTCTTGCTAAATCTAAAATGTCTCACTCGTATCTCAGCGCCTCGATCGGGTCAAGGCTCGATGCCTGCCTTGCGGGATACAGCCCGAAGAACACCCCCACCAGCGCCGCGAATGAGAACGATAATATTACCGACTGCACCGATACCTTAACGCTCCATCCTGTGAGGCTCGATACCCCGGCTGATCCGATTATACCGAACAATACACCTGCCGCTCCGCCGAGAAGCGAGAGCACAAGCGACTCGATCAGGAATTGCAGCATTATATCCTTGCGCCGCGCGCCGAGAGCCTTTCTTATTCCAATCTCCCTCGTGCGCTCGGTAACCGATACAAGCATTATATTCATAATGCCGATTCCACCCACCAGCAGCGACACGCTCGCGATTCCCGCAAGGAGCATCGTAAACACCCGGCTGGTCTCATCGGCCATTTGCATAAACTCCGCCTGGTTGCGGATGATAAAGTCGTCGTCCTCACCATCAGGAATCTTATGCCGCTTGCGCAGAAGTTCCTCGATTTCGGTGGTCGCCTGGTCCATCAAATTAGACGATTTTACCTGCACACTGATCTCTCGAATATTTGTCACCCCAAGAAGACGCCGCATAGCTGTGGTCACCGGGACAAATATCTGATCATCAGGATCGCCGAACCCACCGGTCGCGCCCTTCGAGGTCATCAAGCCGATTACAGTGAACTTGGTCCCCTTGATCTTGATCGCTTTACCAACCGGCGAGTTCAACCCGAAAAGGTTTGCCGCCGTGGTCGGGCCGATCGTTGCTACCTTGCGCGAACCTTTCACATCCTGATCGGTGAAGAAGTGGCCGGCTTGAATGTGGTAGTCGCGCACCTGCGGAAAATCGGGGGTGGTGCCGAATACCGTTGTATTGGTGTTCTGGTTGCTGTATTTTATCTGCAGGTTACCGCGCACATCCGGCACCGCCGCCGCGACCGATTGGCATTTTTGTGTTATCGCTTTGGCGTCATCGAGGGTGAGCGTCGTGCTGCTTCCGAAGCCTCCGCGCACGGCGCCCTGCCTCGATTGACCTGCCATAATAATGAGCACGTTGGTACCCATCGCCTGGATCCTCTGCATTGTCTGCTCGCGGGCGCCCTGGCCTATAGCGAGCATTGCAATTACCGCTCCTACGCCGATGATTACACCGAGCATTGTAAGAGCCGCGCGCATTTTATTCGCGCTCAGCCCCTCGAGGGCGACCTCCAAACTTTCACGCAGGTTCATTCATCTTCCTCCAGGGGCATATTAGCAAGCTGTGTCCGCGCGTTGATAGGGTTGGGGACGCGCTGATCGGAGACGATGTGACCGTCGCGGAAACGGATAATCCGCTGAGCATGTAGGCCTATGTCTTCTTCGTGGGTAACCAGCACTACGGTCTTGCCTTCCGAATGAAGCTCCTGAAAGAGCGCCATAATCTCCTCGCTCGTGCGTGTGTCCAGGTTACCCGTGGGTTCATCGCCCAGAATCAACAGTGGATCGTTCACAAGCGCCCGTGCAACCGCGACTCGCTGCTGCTGGCCTCCTGATAGCTCATTGGGCTTGTGATGGATTCTATCACCGAGCCCTACGCGCTGCAGCGCGGCTACCGCTTTTTCCTCGGCATCCACAGCCGATGGATTATACATCAGCGGCAGCATCACCTGGCGGTAGGCGGGTCGCCGCGGGATCAGGTTGAATGTCTGGAATACGAACCCGATCTTGCGGTTGCGGATGTCGGCGAGCTCGTCTTCGTCCATCCCCGCCACTTCCTCGCCTCCGAGCAGATATGAACCATCGGTGGGCTTATCCAGGCAGCCGATAATGTTCATAAATGTGGATTTCCCCGATCCGGACGGGCCCATTATCGCAACAAACTCTCCATCGCCGACCTCCAGCGAGACTCCGCGAAGCGCATGCACCGATATATCGCCCATCTGGTAGTTCTTATGTAAGTTCTGTACAGTAATCACGATACGGTCCTCTCCAGGCTAGTGCCTCATGCCGCCGCCCATGCCGCCGAATCCGCCCATTGCGCCCCGGCCTCCTCCAGGACCGCCCGGACCGCCGAATCCTGATCCCGTGCCCGGAGACGCATTCGGCTCGATTATCGAGGTGACTACCTTCTGTCCTTCCTTAAGGCCCTTCACGATCTCGGTGTAGTCTTTGCCGACAAGCCCGACCTCGACCTTGTGTGTCACCTGCTTGCCGTCTTCCATTACAGTGACGGTGCTGCCGTTATCGGAATCTTTTACAGCCTCGTTCGGCACCATCAGCACGTCCTTTTTACAACCCGTGACGAAGTCGCAGCTCACGTTCATGCCCGGTTTCAATCGCTGATCCGGCATATCGACTTCCACCGTCACGGGGATGGTCGTAACGTTCTGATCGACCTCCGACTGGGGCGCCACTTTGGTTACTTTACCTGTGAAGAGCTCGTCGGGATACGCTTCGACGGTGATATCCACATCCTGTCCGATCTCGATCTGAGCTATATCCGTTTCATCGACACTCACCAGCGCGAACATGCGGCTTGTGTCAGCGATATCCACGAGTGCAACTCCCGAGCCTGTTCCGAGTGCCGAAGAGCGACCAGCGGTTACGATCGATCCCTCTTCGACGTATTTCTTGGTCACAATACCGGCTCTGGGGGCGGTGACGGTTGTGTAACCGAGCTGCGTCTTCGCATTATTGAGCGCGGCCTGCGAGCGAGTCACCTGGGCATTCGCCTGGATTATATCGCCTTTTCTTATCCTGTCCTGCCGTGTATTCGACTCCGCGATCGCGAGTGCTGCTTCGGCCTGTTTCACCGCGGCAGCCGCCGCGGTAGCGTCGTGCCTCTTTATTTCATCCTGAACCTTGTTGGCTGTGGCGTCGTCAAGCGCGGCTTTTGTCTGGGCTACCTTGGCTTCGGCAGAGCTGAGATCCTGGTCGGTTTCGTCTTTAATGGTGTCGTATTTGCTCTTTGCTGAATCGAGTGCTGCCTTTGCTGCTGCGTATTTATCTTCTGAAGCCTCAGCCTGGCTCTTCGATACGAACCCTTTATCCAGCAGCGCCTTCTGGCGATTGTAATCTTTTTCAGCGGTGCTGTAGCTGACCTTTGCCTGATCGTAGGCTGCCTGTGCTGATGAAATCTTCTGCGGTATCGTAGCGGTCTTGGTCTGTTTCAATGCCGCGACAGCCGCATCGTAGTTGCTTCTTGCCTGGTTGATTGCTGCAACCGTCAAGGTCGGCTGGACATGCGCCTGCTCCTGCGCCTGGATCAACTTAGCGCGCGCTGATTCAAGCGCTTCACGGGCTGACGCTATCTGCGCCGCATCCTGCTCGTGCTGCAGATTGAGCTGCTGCTTTGCCTGGTCCACCTTAGACACAGCCGCCGCGAGATCAGCCTGTGATTGCTCATAAGTGGTCTGCGTATCCGATGGATCGATGCGAGCTATGAGCTGACCAGCCTTTACGGTATCACCCTCATCTACCGCCAGCTTAACAACCGAGCCGCCCACATTCGATTTTACTTCCACCGTGGTAAGCGGCTGCAATACGCCATTAGCCGATACGGTAGCTGTGACCGTGCCGCGCTCCACTGCGGCTGTTTGTATTATGGGCTCGGCCGCTCCGCCCTGTCGCGCGCGTATTATAAAAACGACAGCAACTAAAACTACAGCGGCTATTATATATAAATATTTCCTGGAGCGTCGCTTCTTACCGTGCATTGAAACCTCCCTGCTTGCCTACGGAGTAATCCATCTCGGCAATGGCAATATAGTAGTCATAACGTGCCTGTACCATGTTCGATTGAGCGGTCACGAGCTGCACCTCGGCGTTCAGCAGGTCGAGGGGAGTCGCGAGACCCTGGTTATAACGTTCTTTCTGCGCATCGTAGTTTTTTTGAGCAGCTTCCAGCCCAGTCTCACCTGCATCCAATCGCAGCTTCGAGCTCGTCAGGTCCAGATAGGCGTTTTCTACCTGGGTCTGGATATCTTTAACAACCTGCTTTTCCTGCTGCTGGGCATTGGCCTGGCTGGCTTTCGCTTCTCTGTAGGCTGCGCGATTGGCGCCGCCGTTGAAGATATCGAAGACGATTCCTCCCACGACCTGCGTGCCGCTGGTTGTGAATCCGCCCTGGATCTGGCGTTGATATTCGGCGCTTATCACCGGGCGAGGATAAAGGTTGATCCTTGCGGCTTTCAGTGAGGCGCGCGCAACGCCCGTGCCTGCTTTTGTTTCCTCGACATCGGGGCGGCTGTTCAAGGCGGTGGTGACGTAGTTGCCCATCGGCTCGACTTTCGGGTCGGGGACCTTATCCACATCCTGAATATCGAAGCCTGCTTCAGGAGTCATGCCTATTGCGCTTTCGAGCGCGAGCGCTGAGGTTCTGACTGCGTTCTGCGCTGAAAGAGCGTTTACTTTGGCGTTTGCGAGCTGGGCTTCGACAGGGAGCACATCCACCTTCGCCGCGTCACCGAGATCGGCCCGCGACTGGATCTGATCGCGGAGGCTCTCCGTATATTTCACATTCGCGTCAGCCACGTCGGCGAGGTGCTTGGAGCGCAGCATTTCATAATATGCTTTGGTTACGTTGTATACCACGGTCTGCTGTGTCCGGTTGAGGCTGGCGTTGTTCTGCTTCACCCCATATCGCGCTCCCAATGCGTTAGCTTCGCGCAAGCCGCCGTCGAATATGTTCTGAGAGATGCTCAGAGCCGTACCGTTCGTGGCCTTATTCAATACTCCCTGGCCAATGTGGAATGCGTTGTTTTGGACCGAGAGCTGCGGAAGGTAAGAACTCAGCGCCTGCGAGGAACGGTTTTTTGCGATCAAGACATTGTTCCGGGCTACAATCAGGTCGGTCTGTTCCTGCATTGCCGCATTTAGGCAGTCTTGCAGGGTCAGGGGTGTGGGATGCTTTGTGTCTTCGGCTGATGCGCTCAGCGCTACCATCGCAATGAATATTGTGGGCAAAAGGAGAAAAACCAGTCTTTTCATAACTACTGCTCATTTCTTTGGTAGTCTATTCAGTCGGCTGCGCGAGGGCCAGGGCCTGGCGCAAAAGGTTCATGGCAAGATCGAGCATTGTGCGTTCATTAACGGTAAGCGTGTCGAGTTTCTCCGCAAGGCAGGTCAGCACTTCTATGTGTACTGATTCCAGGATCTGCTTTCCGGCTTCGGTAAGCGCCAGCAGCAGCTTGCGCCGATCGACTTCATCCGTATCCCGGCAAACATACCCTCGCTCCACCAGTCCATCGATCAATTTGGAGGTCGCTGAAAGGGTTGCGCCGAGTCGTTCCGAGACCAGCGAAAGGGAAGCTCCCTGGTTATGCTCCAGAGTTTTCATCGCTCTGAACTGCTGCATCGATAAGTTCGACTGACTGCGTCTTCGGGCTTCTGGCCCGACTGTCCGCATCATCATGTGAAAATTATCAAGCACAGCCGCAGCGCACTGCATTACCTGCTCATCGATCATTGTGGAGACCTCACTGATGAATAGTGGAGAATGGCAATAATTGCCTGGCTCAACTATATCACGCAACAAGTAAGCTGGTCAATGCCTATAATTATTTGACGTCAGCAATTTGTTAAGGTTTCCAATAACCTCTGCCGATATTTACTTTGTAACCGAATACTATCTGCAGGCAAGTATTCGGAATTGTATTTGGAGCAAGGTAATGAATGTAAGTGGTATTCAGAGCGATAGTTCCCTGCTGAGCATCTACGAGCAGTACGGAACGCAATCTACAGATTCTGTGTTTTCAACTGATGGAACACTGTCGGATTCGCTCGCGGTTGGCGCTCAGAATATAGGCGCCGGTGAGACCGATTCAGCCAGCTTTTCGAGGCCTTCGGAATTTTTCAGCAAACTGCAGCAGCTAAAAAGCACGGACCCCGAGAAGTTCAAACAGGTCTGCACCGATATTGCAAACAAGCTCAGGGCTGCGGCACAGGAGCAGAGCAACGGGTCCGGGAGTAAAATGCTCACCGATCTGGCGTCGAAGTTTGATAATGTGGCTAATGGCGGCGACATTTCACAGCTCAAGCCTCCCGCGCCCCCGAATGGAGCACCTGGGGCACAGGGGGCTGTGCAGCAGTATACGCAACAGGATCAGAACTCCCTGGCGAACGCTATGCAGGGTCATCACGGCCATCACGGTCATCACAGCGGTGGTGGAGACAAGGGTGGTATGAGGCAGTTGATGTCGAGTATATTCGATGAAGTAGACCAGGCTATCGCCCAATAAGCTTCGCTTCGATAAATATATGCAATTTATGCCGGCCTGAGTGAGATTAAATCGCTCAGGCCGGCTTTGGCATATTATGCAGCCGCACCATCGCAAGAATTGCAGAAGGTGATTAGGTGAACAGCTATATGCCATGTGGTGGTTCATATACTATAGTGAATCGATAATACTTTTGATAACTGCGCACATGGGGCTAATTGGCATTGACAGCGTCCGTTTATCATGCTATATAGCATGTTAGCTAAGTGCATAGTAGAGCGGCTAAGACGATAAGCCACGAAAGGGGAAAGTAAAGTGGGAAGGAAACGCTCGGGTTTTACGTTGATTGAGCTGCTGGTGGTAATTGCGATTATCGCTATTCTGGCTGCGATCCTGTTTCCAATGTTTGTATCAGCTAAGAATAAAGCATCTCAGACCAAGTGCATGAATAATATGGTGCAAATCGGCAGGGCTATGAATATGTATGCCGATGATTACCACGGATATCTGCCGTTCGCCTGGAACACGATCGATAAGAACTGGAGCGTTTGGGACAGGGACACATGGCGTGAACGTATCGAGAAATACGTAAAGAACCGGAAAGTCCTTATTTGCCCGATTCCGACAGCTAAACCACCGGCTCAGTATAAGAAAGAGATCGGTTATATCGGCCATTATGGGATCTGCGTCTACGTTGTAATGGATGATGCGGCTGTAAATTACATCGGCACTCGAATGATCAGCAGCATCCCACACCCGAGCCAGACGATTCTTGTTACCGAAAACAAGGACGGTGACTGGTCCGGTGAACCTTATGATAACGGCTCTACCGGCGATGCGGGTGAATTTTATCCCTACCATGGGGACGGCTCAACCAAAGGCGGTGAGTTTATATTCTGCGATGGTCATGCAGCATTTATGCCGGTTTCTAAAACACAGGAGAACAATTTCTTCTATTGGAAGGTAATAAAGAAGTAAATCTCTTTATTCCTACCCGCTGCTTGATCCCTGGCGTTTAACGGCGGAGCCGGTCGGCTCCGCCGTTTGAAGTATATGAGCTCTCAGCAGGTTACAGATAACTATCTCAAGATTGCCTCCGCGCCATAACAACCACCAGGAAGCTATCCAATTTACATAACAATCCGGCTTGCATAAATATTCCGAACCATACTTGATGATGACGGGTATAGTCTGTTAGCATGCAGACATTGGGATCGAGTGAACGGAGGGTGATTGTGAGCAAGAATAAAATTATCTTGCCGCTGGATGTGGATACAGGCGAGAAGGCTGTTCGGCTTGTAGAGCTGTTAAAGGACGATGTGGGCGCGTTCAAGGTCGGGTTGGAGTTGATTAATTCCGCTGGATTCGGGATCTTCGATAAGATCGAGAATGCGGGCGCGAGGAAGATATTCTACGATTGCAAGTTCCACGATATCCCCAACACTGTCGCGGGCGCTTCGAGGGCGGCTGCGAGGATCGGTGTCTGGATGTTCAATGTCCACTGTGCCGGCGGATTCGAGATGATGAAAGCCGCTAAAAACAGCGCCGTTGAAGCCGCGGAAGAGCTCGGAATAAAGCCGCCGGTGGTAATCGGTGTAACCCTGCTCACGAGCATCGATCAGCGAACCCTCAGCGACGAGCTCAGGGTGAATGGGTCTGTCGCGGAACAGGTCGTGCACATGGCGAAGCTCGCGCGTGAAGCCGGACTGGACGGAGTAGTCGCTTCTCCTCACGAAATCGAGCTCATCAGAGAAGCATGCGGAAGAGACTTCCTCATCGTAACCCCGGGCGTGAGGCCCGCGGGGGCTGATGTTGGTGATCAGAAACGCGTGATGACCCCCGCTGAGGCTGTGCGCAAAGGCGCGGATTACCTGGTGATCGGAAGACCAATTATCAAGGCTGAGAACCCGAAGCTGGCGGCGCAAGCAATCGCAGCAGAGATTTAATGGGGAAAATTCTTTATTTTGAATGCTTGTACCGTGGTAGTCTGATTAGCAGTGATAGTCTTTTCTGATAGGTGGCGATCTTCGAATCGCCACCTATCAGCGCCAATTGGGGGTCCCCGAATCCCACAGCCATGGCTATTCAGGATTGAAAATTCATAATTCAAAATTTCTCCATTCCCTGTGTCGCTTGCCTTGTTGACGTCAGCTGGTGTTGGAGTATAATGAATATAGAGAGGGCCACGAGATGCTAGATGATTATAAGTACAGCATAGGTCGGCTCGTTGTCTACAGGCACCCCGATCCAAAACTCCCCAGACAAAGCTACGGCCAACAGGGCTCCGACAGGACCATTGGCGAGGTAGTCGAAGTCGATATGGCGCCTACGCCTGAGCCTCATTGGATCTATACGATTCAGAATGCCCGTAATGGCGAAGTCAGCCGCGTGGGTGAGGACGATATCCTGTTTGCTACCACAATAGGTAAAAGAACCTCGCGGAAGGTTGCTGAACGCAGGATTGAGGACGGAGCTCTGGCTGAGATGATCGCGAAAGCGCTGTCGAACCCGGATCGTGGGAACCTGCTGCGCTCCACCTTAAAAGATCTTCTTTATCGCGAGGAGCTGGAAACCAGGGCCCATACGGAAGGCGCCAACCTGCCGATACGTGCCGGCGATTATATACGTGTCCGAGGGGACCTTCGCTCCGAGACGGACGTTCTTCACAACCATTATGCGAAGGTGCTCTCCGTGGAAGAGAGCGATATAGCGGGAATCGAGAACCCACAGGCGAAGCCCGGTCAACCCAGGCTCTTCAGGACGCTGAAGAAATATCGCGTGCTAAGTGACGAGGGTATCGAGGCCGATATATACGATGCCGAGGTCAAGCTCTTTTATACGGCGAATGGTCGCAAGACGATATTGAACTGGCGGGCGGCGACGCTGCTCGCGGAAGCGTTCAAAGATGTGCCGCCGTATAACCTGGAGTATGAATACCTTGTAGATCATGTATTCACCCGCGAGGAGCTTCGGTCGAAAAAACGGTCGGAGCTGGCGCAGCTTTTAGCGTCGCTGCTGTATGTGAAGGGGCGCATGGGCTGGCGCGATTATCAGCGCCGCAACGCGTTCTTTGCGGGAACTTCGAGAGCGCAGCTGGTAGATGATATCCTGCAGGCTTCGCGGTTCGATTCGAGGCGAAACAGGGTGATGACTCTCGAAGAGATAGCCGCCCATCAGCAGAAAGGTTATAAGCTCAGGAGACTGCTGAAGGGCGGATAAGCCGTATCATCAGCCGTTTTGCTCTTTGTAGAACACCTCATAATCAGCCAGCGCTTTTCGCATCAGCGCGGGAGCGTCTAATCCGTAGGGGCATCGCGAACGGCACTGGCCGCATTCGGTGCAGTTCTCGATCCTGTGCATTTTCTCCCACCATTCTTCGGTAATATACGGCTGATAGGGCAGCCTGCGGAGTACCAGGTGCATCCGCGCAGCCATCGATATCGGAATCTCAGCCGGACACGGCATGCAGTAGCCGCACGCCCTGCAGAACTCGCTAGAGAGCTCCCTCCGATCCTGTTCTATGACCTGCCACATTGCCTCATCGAGCTGCGGAGGGTTCGAATCCAGTTCCAGAATTTCATCGAGCTCAGTCATCCGCTGGACGCCCCATATAGGCACGAGGATTTCATATTGTCTGAGAAATGCGAAAGCCGCCGGAGCTTTGGTGATCAGCCCACCTGAGAGTGATTTCATCCCGATTAGCCCTACATTCGCCTGTTTGCACAGGTCAATTATCGCCAGATCTTCAGGTGTGGATATATGGCACAACGGATATTGCAGCGTATCATAAAGCCCCGAATTTACCGCTGCTACGGCTCGGTCTCTGACATGGTTCGTAATCCCGATAAAACGTGTCATTCCTTTCTCGCGCGCCTCGATAAGCCCTGCATAAGCCGATTCCGGATCCTCCGGATCGGGCAGTGTATCGGGGTTATGGAGCTGAAAGACGTCCACATGATCGGTTTTGAGCTCTCTCAGGCTCTTTTCGAGATCGGCAAGCACTCCTGACCTGCTTTTCGCAAGCGTTTTGGTGGCGATAACGATTGAATCGCGCACTTCCGAAAATGCATTCCCGATCTTGGTTTCGCTGTCCGTATAAGCCCTCGCGGTATCGTAGAATGTGATCCCGGCGTCGAATGCTCTTCTCAGGATCCGCACGGCTTCGTCCATTTCTATTCGCTGCAGCGGCAGCACTCCAAATCCTGTTCGGGTAACCGTAATTCCTGTCCGGCCAAGTATTGTAACGTCCATCGATAATTTCCTCCAGACGGTATTTATTAATGAGTAATGGTTAGTAAGTAATGAGTATTGGGCTTGGGTGAAGGTCTGTACTGGTACAGGTACCATAGAGATAGCCGATGGTGCTGAGTAGGCCTGGCTATAGATTTGATATAGCAATGGCTGGCCTACTCAGTGCTATCGGATATCTTATTGCTGGTTATGTAATGGCTGGTATTTCTGTTATAGATTTGGTGTTGGTCCTGCTGGTTTATCTACGGATTGTAGATAAAGCGCCGGACGCGGCGCACTCCAAAGGCGCTTCGCTAATCATTGATAGACCTTCAATGAAAGCCTATTCAACATTCAAAATCAAGAATTATGAATTTTCCCTTCTGTTCCCTATTCCCTCTCGTATATCAGCCATCACGGTTTGCAGGCTGTTATAGTAGCCGCACTTTCGCATTAGTTCCAGGTGCGGGTAGAACTCGGCGACCTCGTATAAGTTGTGCGAGTCGCTCCCGAAGACCAGCTTTACTCCTCCCTCCACGCAAGCTTTGACGAACTCCGGCTGTGTGTTCTGCGTGTGGAAGTTAACCTCGGCAGCTACTCCGTGCTCGCGCAGTAAGCTGATCAGACGAGGGAGAAAATCAGCCGGCAGGTCTTCGATCGGGCGCTTGAAAACCCTCAGGGGATGAGCGAGAATATGCAATCCCGATCCCAAAAACCGCGACAGTCTCCCGATCATCTCATCCGCTGCTCGATTGATATCGGGCTCCGGTTTCATAAGCTCCGCAAGCCAGTGCACAGCTCCGATCCGTACCTGCACCTGCGCCAGGTCCTCGGGCTTTATTACGGGGTTACCCGAGAAATCGCAGTCAATTTCCAGGCCGATATATGCCGGAGGAGAGAATTGCCGCGCCTGCTCCATGAACGCCTGCATCCGCTCGTCGATTCCTACTTTCGTATCGATCCCCTTCTCCATAAATGCCGCTTTCCAGAATGTGTGGCGATCGAAATAGAGTTGACCGGAGTGCTCGGTCAGTGTAAGCCCCGCTAAGCCAAGCTCGCGCCCCAGTTCAATCGAGAGTGCCATATCCATGTTTTCCTGGCAGTATGCGAATGGGGAATGGACGTGATAATCCACAAGCTCAAGCTCTCGTGGGATCGAAAGCTCGTGCCTGTGCGTCTCTATCCGGTCGCCGTCGATTTCAATCTCCATAAACGCGAACGGCTTTTCGCACAGAGAAGGCACTATAACCGCTTTCCCCGCGCCGCGGGCAACCAGGTCATCACCCTCATGCCAGTGTCCACTGATCGTCAATGTATATTCATTGCGCTCGAATGCGCCCCATACGTCACCTGCGTTGACGAAGCCAAAAGGACACTCACTCGCCCCGGGAGGGAACGCCGGCACATGCTGTAAGGAAACAATCGGCCCATCGAATCCCGCCCGTGCATGCTCCATCCGCTTAAGATCAGCCTGTGTCCGCCGGGCGTTGTATCTTGGTTCCTCGGGGTCGATAAACGTTACGAATCGAACTCCCTCGATATCCTGCACATCCTCCGGTCGCGGGAATATCTTGTAAAATTCGTCCACATCCTTATCGTGATTGCCCGGAATGACTATCACCCGGCTCTCCAGCAGCGCAATGGTCTCCCGCATTCGCTCAAGCCATTCCCGGCCCTCCGGGCCTGCTCCATCATCGACGAGATCACCCAGTATAAGCGTCAGATCAGGCTTAATGAACCTGTTGATTCGGTGAACGGCACGCAGAAGGAGAGTATCGGCGATAGACATGCGCCTTTTATCATCAGGCAGTGGTGCGGCGGTAGAATAATGCGTATCCGCAATCGCGGCGATCTTAAGTGACAATGAGAGGCACTCCTGGTTCTTATGTGGTTTAGAACATTTTACACCAGTAGAGGTTCTTAATACCAGCGTTCGTCCGGAGCCGGATGGGGCGGAAGGGGATATCTGTCAGCTGAAAGCTAAAAAGCTATCAGCTAATTCAGCTGTGGGAGCCACCGAATCCTGCGGCTCCCACGGGCTGGGAGATTAGGGGTAAAACTACTTGAGCAGACTTACTTCATGTTCTACATCAGCCATGCTGAAGAACCGTTTATCCGGGAGTTTATCGAGAAAATCGATGAGCTCATCCGGCGCATTGTTTTCTTCAGCATGATCGATAAGCTCATCTTTGGACTTGGGGAAGTCTATTCCCTTGAGAAATGTAGCTACTTCCGCGGCAGAGATCGATCCGCCCTCTTTACCCGCCATTAAAGTCACTCTCCATTACGCATGATTTTGACTAATGTACCCCGTGATTGCCCCAGGTATGGCATTCTCTCACATTCTATCGCGCTTCTCTTTATAGCAATTAAAATACATCGAGACCAGTGAGAGCCGATGCTTTCGAATCATAAGATTGGGTAAATAGCGATTATGCCGTACGATTCACCCATTCAATCTAAATCAGAACGCAGGATACTCTGCATCTACCCGCGGTATTTACCTTCATTCAGCACCTTCCATCATTCATATCACTTAATGCCTGGTATCAAGGCATTTATGACGCCGCTTGGGCTATTGCAGATAGCTGCTTATTTACCGTCGAAGTGGGAGATCAGGCTGATAGATGAGAACATGCATCTCGCCACTGATGCCGATTATGAATGGGCTGATGCGATTCTTATCACGGGGATGCACGCGCAAAGGAAGCAGGTAGATGCGATAAATACCCGCGCCCATAGCTTCGGCAAGCTCACGGTATTGGGAGGACCTTCGGTATCGAGGTGTCCGGAATATTATCCCGATCTGGATATCATACACATGGGCGAACTCGGCGACGCGACGGACAAGTTGATCGAATACATCGACAACAGCGTAGAACGCCCGGCAGATCAGATACGGCTGCAGACGATTGAAAGACTGCCAATCGAAAACTTTCCCATTCCCGCATACTCCCTGCTCAATCTGCGCGAATACTTCGTCACCAGCGTGCAATCATCGAGCGGCTGCCCGCACCAGTGCGAGTTCTGTGATGTTCCGGGTCTCTACGGCAGAGCGCCGCGGTCCAAGCAGCCGGATCAGGTTATAGCGGAGCTCAATGCGATTATGGACCATGGTGGGCGCGGTCCGATCTACTTTATAGATGATGACTTCATCGCCAATCCCAAAGCCGCGCTGAACCTGCTATCGAGCCTGGTCGAATGGCAGCATCGGAATGGGCATAAGATCGAATTTATCTGCGAAGCCACAATATCGCTGGCGCAGCACACGGATATCCTGGATCTGATGCGCGAGGCTGGGTTTATGATGGTCTTCTGCGGCATCGAATCACCGGACCCGAATACGCTGAAGGCGATACATAAGGAACACAACCTGCGCCGGCCCATCATCGAATCGATCCGGACAATCAATTCCTACGGCATCGAGGTCTCAGCTGGAATCATATTCGGCTTCGATACGGATACGCCCGAAACCAGTGAGGCGGTTGTGCAGTTTGTGCGTGAATCGCAAATCCCCTTGCTTACTATAAACTTGCTTTACGCGCTGCCTAATACCCCCCTCTATTATCGCCTTAAGGAAGAAGGGCGGCTGGTCGAGGATCCCAATCGCGGATCAAATATTGCCTTTAGCCTGCCTTATGAGACGGTTCTCGGGGGGTGGCGTAAATGCCTGCATGAGATATATTCTCCCCACAACCTGCTCAAACGATTTCTTTATCAGACCGTGCACACCTATCCGAACCGCCTTTCGGAGCGCAAGCCGACCCTGGCTGATCTGGTTATGGGAACCCGGCTGCTGGGAGGAATATTGTGGAAGATAGGGTGCCGCTCGAACTACCGTGGGGAGTTTTGGAAAGTGATCGGGCCGCTGCTGCGTTCAGGGAGGATCGAGGATGTCCTGCACATCGGGTTTGTGGGTCATCATCTGATCAACTTCGCGCGCGGATGTGTCAGCGGTGAGGCTGAACCGTGCTTCTACGGAGACCCCAACCGCTCCGCTTTTAATTCGTCGTATTCACGTAACCTAAACCGATAATACTACACGCTCTGCCTGCGCTCGGCGGCTTTTTGCACGGGTAAGTCCAGCAGAGCTTCCACTACGTCGGTAACATTCTCCCCTGCGACATCGGGCTTGCCAAACGCGGGGGCGAACCTGCCTTCGAGCCTGCTCACCCATCCGGTAACATATCCCACCTTAGCGGCTCCGTGGATATCCCAGGAGTGCACGGCGATCAGTCCGATATCAAACAGGTCTTTATTCATATCGGTTGCCGCGTGCCTGTAAATCGTCCCGTAAGGCTTCCACATTTTGACTTCATCGATGGAATAGATCTTCTCGATGAATTCGTTCAGCCCGTGCTTTTCAACCAATTTTTCGGTAGTGTTTTTACCGCCGTTAGTGATAATCACGATACGAATGCCGCTATCCTTAAGCGCGGTAAGCGCCGGAACGACATCCGGATATACAGTGAGCTCTGAAAAAGCGCTCATTACTTCCCTAATATTACTCGGAGAAGGATCTACCGAGTGCTGCGAGAGCAGTATCTCCAACTGGCTTGCCGCCACCTCCAGAAACGGCTTGAATTCACCGCTGAGGGTAAGAGCCATTCCATCACGGACCGTGCTCGCGAATAGTATTTCGAGAGATGTGGGAGGCAGTTCGAGCGCCACCAGTTTTCGCCTTATCGGCTCGAGCGAGAAAATTGTTTGGATAGAATCCATTGCAACTACTGACGGTCGATTCGGCATTTGAACACCCCCTTTGAATTGGATTTGTTTCAGTATTCCCACCTGTATATTCGGTGAGTTATGGCTTTTCTGATTTATTCCTGTTCACCTATTATCCTGGCGGATACCGTTCTCTGAGCCGCCAGAATCAGATTATATACTATCGTAGCGACCCCGGACCCGGCAGGCAGCCCACCGAGAGAGTTGGGAATTATTAAATATAAACCATAAGCGCATGCAACTGCGGGAAGCACCGAGAACAGATCTATGTATGAGAGCCCAGAAGATTGTTGTGCGGGTATGGGCGGTTTAGAAAGCTCTGATAAGAACTCGACAAGGATCAATACCATGATCCCATACGCTATTAATGGAGCTGAGATAAAAAGGAATACACCGGCAATCGAGAGTGTGCCATAAATGTGTATTGCAATTCCACCAGCGCCCCAGATAATTAAAGTGAACCCGTAAGGCGTACCCTCGGATATCAGATCACCTCGCAGTCTTTGTAGATAATCTTTCATGTTCTTCTCCTTATTTCACTGTCGGGCTATTCCGGAGCAATGTCCTATCGTGCTTATGCTCCACTATTCGCAGATATTCTTTTTCATCATAAAGCGGGCTGTGATCTTCGGTGTGGCATGACCGGCAGACATGCGAGGCTGCAGTGGAATTATCTACCAAACGGCGGTATCTGGCTCCATGAGAAAGAGAATTCGAATGACAACTGCCGCAATCGACACCTTCGACATCGTCTACGGAAATGACTATCCTGCCGATTTGCCTGTACATCTCGGAATGACACTCCAGGCATTCATCAGCCAACTGCTGCTTTTCCGCCAGCACCTTTACGGCTCCCGCGTGCCCGGATTTACCCCAGGAATCGTGTTCGTCGGGGTGGCAGTTTTTACATGTGAGCGGATCGTAGTAGGATCGTTTCGCAAGCGTCTTCCACAACCATTTCTGTTCGTCTTTCCGCCTGAGCTCAGCCAGCGCCTTAGCCATTTCGAGGGCGACGGTCTTGTCTTCGCGTACAGCGAGCTCCAGATGCGCCAGTTTTGCCGGGATTTGCAACTTACCGTCAGGGGCAGGGCTGATATCTATAACGCCGACCGATTTCGCAAGCAGCACCGTAGGCACGAAGTGCGTCTTCCCGACGATCCTGTCTGTACAAGGCTCTTTGCGCGACATTGTAGTGATAATGATATCGGGCGCCCCCATTCCTTCTCCATCTCTTTCGACCCAGCTATCTGGAGCGATAGACCCCTGGTCCAAAAGCACGAGCACATCCGAATCCGCTCGTGCGGCTTTATATGCCCTCCTAAAATCCTCGCTTTTAAGAGGATCGGGATTTTTAGGTGACACCGTACCGGTCGAAATAACAGCTATCCTGATTCCGCCGATCCGCCTGATCAGGAACGGCACGGCAGGTTTTTGAAAAGAAGGATCGATCACGGCAAGCCCTGCCGCGCTTGACTGTGCGGTAAATTATTTACCCAGCCGCATATCATATTCACCCAGCCCGGCCGCATCGTAGTGAAGATGACATATCGCGAAGCAGAAGAGGAAGCCTGTCCAGTGTTGTGGAGAGATTGCCCGCATCGATGAGCAGGCAATCCGGGTTCTCATGTTTCATGCGCTCGATAACAGTCGCCCGTCGGGCAAGGCCGCCCCTCGGCGAACGCCTGATAAGTGAAGAACACGCCGGTCAGGAAGTAGAGTATAGCCGTCACAAGATAGATCATAAGCATAGGCAGGAAACAGAATTGCCGCGAGGATAGCTATGATCACTATCACGACAAGCAGTTCAATGAGCGAAAACCCTCGTCGTCCAACCAACCGCCACACCCCTTCCCTCCAACCGCTAGACTTTGCCCCATGCGGTGCTTATACTCGCATTCGGCGATATAACGGCGATTGGAAAGATGGGGCGTACAGTGGATCAGAGGATTATCTATGCATTAACGAGTTTCCGCAGTTTCTTCATGTAATAAAGGTAGTTGGCGAATGGGACATCCGGAGGCATGCTGTGATCCAGAGCAGGAACATATCCCCCTTCTTCCACCAGCGGACGGACCCGCGCAAGCTCGGCGTCTATCGCCTCGGGGCTGATTGCGAGAGCATGCTTGTTGATCCCGCCCCACATTCGCAGCTCTTTCCCATATTCACGCCTCACTTCTATCACGTCCATCCCGCACTGCGCCTCGAACGGATATAGAATATCTATCCCGGCATCCATCCACACGGGAATAAGCGAGGAGATCAGCCCATCGCTGTCCAGCGATACATGCTTAACGCCGCGTGACTTTACAAACTCCACCACCCGCCGATACCTTGGTAGAGCATATTTACGCATCATCTCGGGTGAAACCAGAGGACCGGTCTTATAAGCCATGTCTTCCCAGAATCCGTAGACATCGACGCTGGTATGATCGAGGATCCGGGCCATCATAGCAATGATGAAATCGGCTACAGCGTCCATCATTTCTTCGACGAATGCGGGATCATCATAAAAAAGAGTGCATGCATTTTCGACCCCGACGAAGTTGCGGAGCCCGCCGAACATCCCTCCCCAGCGGTCTGAGATGACTACAAGCGGATAATCCCTATCGCGGCAGGCAGCGAGCTCCTCGGCGTAATTTTCACCTATCCTTGCCGCTAAATCCGGCTGGAAGCGCTCTTTACAGAAAGCTTTGAACTCCTCCCGGGTCTCGACGGGGAATCGGACGAATTGCGGCATCGAGGAGTAGGGGTTGTCCTTGCGCTCGCGCATAAGGATCCCTTCGTGGTTGATGTATAAGATGATGTTTTCATCTTCCTCGACGGTCTTGCGCTCGAACGGAGGGTTGGGAAAGAACCATCCGCTCTGCCAACTCCACCGATCGACAGGAAAAACTGGTGGATTTGCAGGATCGAGCCCTTCGGTAAGCCAGCGTTGATAAGTTTCGGGCCATTGACCGGTCATCACCCCATAAACACAGCGGTCCACGGGCTTGTAATCCATCAGGTTCAGGAAACGTTCGAGATCGGTCATCGTATGCTGCCAGCCTTTTAATTGAAGAGTAACCTACTGACGATCATTATAGCCTAGAAAACTACGAGAAAGCCAGAGACTCTGCCGGCATGCTTTTAAAGAGTGTACTGTGGGCCGGTTAGCAACACCGGGGGGGAGTCCACACGCCGGCCCACGACACACACATCCGGCGAGAAGGGGGGATTCACCGGAGTTATGAAAGACCTTATCTATTATCACTTCTCAGGAAGCAGCCGTAGCAGACTCCTCAGGTGAGGCTGCCTGCTGGCGAACGTCGTCATCAAACCCCTGGAAGCGTCCGTCGTCCGTATCGTCTCGCTTGGCGGTCTCCAGATGTCGGAAAAGAGCACGAATATCAACTATGCCCCCGATGGTAAACCAGATCGTACAGGGAACGCTCAGCGTCAGGCTTATGAGCATACTGACCCAGTTGTTGATTATCCAGGCTCTGTCGGTTATTGGAAATAGCAGATTTATTGCCGTAAAGATCAGGAACCAGAGAAAATTAAGCATATTCCAGCCCACGAGTATAATCGCAAGAGCCCTGTCTCCTCTGGAAAATTCAGGAGTGATCCCAGCTATTTTCAGCAGCCTGCTGCCGTGGAACTTGTCTACAATGTGTGATTTCTCGTCTGCATACTCACCTCTGTGCAGCATCTTGTCCAGGTTAAATGCAGGCTTGCCCTTGCCGGAGACCAGCGAGACTGTGACATATATAATCACAGCCAAAAGCATAGCGATGAACCACAGATACTGGCTGTTCACGGGACAATCAGTATGATAGATGCTCCGCCATACACTGGGAATGATCACGCTTATGAGCCCCAGCGTAGCACCGCAATACAGGGCGGCGTAGGCAGCTGCCGTGGTGCCGCGTTTCCAATATAGCCCACCGATGATAGCAGCTCCGGATCCCCCAAGCCAAATGGTACCGGTCGCCGCGAAATACATCAGGATCTTCTGATCGGGCTGATACCACCAACTGAAAAAGAATGCAAACACCGCAACGAATAATATAGACAACCGCAGCAGCTTGATGTGCTGTTCCGGGTTCAGCGCCTTGTTCTTGATTGGCATATACACGTCCTGAACGAAGATGGAACCCCAGGAGTGCATGTAGGTGTCGTGGCAGGTAAACGAGATAAAGAGCATGATTGTGCCAAGCAGCCCCTTAATGCCGATAGGCAATACGTGCGCCATCGCGACCGGCAGGATCATCTCGCCTCTGACCGTCTCGTTAGGGATTCTGCTTAACGCGTGATTGATAATATCAGCCTTGGCGGCATATTCAGGTAAGCGAAGCACTACAAGCGCCGCAAGCCCCAGTAGGCTTATAGCCAGGTATTGGGGAACGCCTCGCCAATTGCCGATTATCGCCCCCATTTTCTGTTCGTGCGGCGAGCGAGCCGAGCTGTTGAAACCGGATGTACCCTGCCACGAAAGCTGAGTGTAGAAGGCCCCGAATACGCCAATCAGGTAGAACCAGATGTTGAAGTCCTTGATTCCTCCGGCATGGAATGGGTTTATGGTAGATGCGCCGGGTTTGGATGCCATTTGCAGCGCATGCATCATCTGTGGATATGTGAAGTGCATCAATATGCTGGCGATTATCACCACGAATGCGATAGTGCAGAACATCCCCTGCACGCACTCGGTGATCATCACCGATATCTGGCCGCCCATCAGCACGAACGATAGCGCGAGCGACAAGTCTATGGCCATCACTACAACGAACGTGTTCAGCTCGAAGGGGATACCGGGGATGTGAAAATAGTCCGGCAGACCGCAGTAGTAGACAAAAAACCTCGCAGCCACTGCCGGGAAGATACCGAAGTTAACGATCCCGCTCAGCCAGCACAAAATCCCGGCGTTTATTCTGAATCTCTTGGAATAGCGCATCTCGAAGAACTGCGCCATCGTGAGTGCGCGAGTCTCTCTGAACCGGTAATAGACCCATCCGGTGAGAGCCATTATAATTCCGATCGGAATCATAAACCCACCCCACCAGCTTGCTGCCGTACCGGCGGAGTTTAGCACCTCGAAGCCCGCGACAATCGTCACAACTCCAATCCCGCCCATCTGAGATGCAATGGTAAGCAAATAGCGGCCCGCGCAGCGGTTTGCGGCGAGAAAGTCAGCGACACCTCTCATATACTTTCTCGTGCTAAGACTTATCAGCCGTATCGCCACGACCGCCACGGCCATTATCGCCCAGTCAATCCAGCTAAGATTAGAACTCAATGTCCGATTCTCCTTGCCATAACTCCAATCGACCAGGCAGGTCGCTGGTCTTTGCCGTGCCTGTCGTGCCAATTTGGCAGACAGTGACGGATGCGACCAGGTTTGCAATCAGCGCCGCTTCTGCCGGCTTCGCCCCCGAGGCTAGAGCCAGCACTGCTCCCGCGGTTGCGCTGTCACCCGCGCCGGTCGGGTCGATGGGCTCATCGATTTTCACTCCACGAATCTTTTCAAAGCCGCCGTCTTGGAAGACCATGATTCCGCGTTCGGATGCAGTCAGAAAGACCGGTTTTCCCGATCGCTTATTCAGAATACGACCGGCTTCCGTTGCCCTTTCAAGGTTGAGATCGCCGGTCTCCTCGCCAAATACAGCTTTTATGGCTTCGAACTGGTTGGGCTTGATGATGCAGCCTGCGAAAGATCCGATGCGCCGACGGCTATCCACCCAGAATATAACCTCCGGGTGATCTGCAGCCAGTTGCTCGAGCGCGTTTCTAACACGCGAAGTCACCGCGCCGCAGTCTTCCTCTTCGACCTGATCGGCGATTATCAGTGCGTCGATCTGTGACAACAGCTCGGGCAGCGAGTCGATGAGTTGCCGCTCGATATGCTCCGGCAGGGGCTGACGATTCTTCGTATCGTAACGTTCGCTCTCACCGGCGATGCCCGGAGTTGTCACATCGCACGGTTTGAGATAGACGGGTGTGGAGCGCTCAGGCGCCAAGAGCAGATGGTCTGTTCGGCACCCGAACCGGGATAGGTCCTGCCTGAGCTCATATCCCTCGCCGTCGTCACCAGTGAAACCGATCGCAATAACTTCGCGCGCACCCAGCGAGACCAGGTTGCTCACGATATTGCCTGCCGCTCCCGGGCTGTGGCGCACATTTACGACCTGATTCGCGATTCTACCGGTCTCAAGTGAAATCTCCGCCAGAGAAGGGTCGAACTCGATGTATTTATCCAGGAAGAAATCACCGATGACGCCAATCCTTCGGTCACCAAAACGCCCGATAAGTTCATAAAGTCTTTCCGCGGTCATTATTGCCTCTTAGCATTCAGCTCGTTATACAGGTTTACCATAAAGTGGCGGTTGTCCATGCAAATGTAGTCGAGCGTGCCGCCCATTCTATTGAACGACTTGCAGAAGCGCAGGTAGTAAGCAGGATTATCTTTAGGTGGTTCGCCCTGGCTCCAGTCCCAGCCGCCGCCGTCCTGAATGTCGACTACAGCCAGGTAGTGATTGGAGATCGGCTGTCCGGTCTTTCGAATAGAGAGGTTATTTGCCATGGACAGCGACTTCTCGAAGATCATTGGAGCCATAATCGCCGATCCTATCGATATATGCACACCACCGCCCAGTCCGGCCACGCTGTCAGCGTAGGAGAGGAAGTCTCTTACGGCTCCGCGGCCGATCGCCCCACCGCAATTTGCAGGATGCGTATATATAATGTCGTAGCCGATGCCGGGATGTACGGTAAAAGGTGTTCCTTCCTTCCATGCCACGTATTGGATGCTGTAGTCCTTGAATGGATGCTCGATCTCGATGCGTCCCTGGCGGAGCTCATACCTGTAAATTGTCGAAAGGGCGTCTGAGAGAGCGCCGAGCTCGTCACCCGGGGCGTCACTTGCGAGCACCTCAGCGATCCGCTCCCTGAGCGAGTCTTTGGATGGGACCACAATCCCGTCATCCGCGATCATCTTCCCAATCGACCAGCCATAACCAAGGCCATCGATCACTCCCATTGTGATTGCCGTGTTGATGAAAAGTCCGGTTTCTTCCCACGTGCCGAACATACCGCGCGCCACGTTATCCCGCACGCTCTCGCTGCTCATGCCGATGTGCGCAAACTCCCAATCATGGATCGAACCCGCGCCGTTTGTCGCAACATGAGTTATCCAGCCATCCCTGATCATTCGAGCCACGACGGGCCCTAGCCCGTTCTTTACCAGGTGAGCCCCGTATGTGAGAATCACCGAACTGCCTGATCGGTGTGCGGCGATAATCCTGTCCGCAAGCCGGCTGATCTGAGCCTCTTCTTGCTTTGTCACCGAATACGGTGTCGACTCCGGTGATACAGCTATATCAGAGATGCTCAGCAGGTTGTCTCTCCGTGCGAGAGGATACATTTTTAGCAGGTCGCGGTTCATTCCGCGCATTATTGCATCTCCCCAAATAAATAGCTGATAAGCGCTTGTGCCTCGGAGAAATCGGGCACGATTATATCCGCGCCCACGCCGATCAGCCTGTCGCGCTTGAAAGAATCCGGCTTGCCTGACCGGCTGCACTCATCCGTCGCAACACCTACAGCCGTGCCGCCCGCCGATCTGGTATTGTCGATCTCGACGTAACCATCTCCGAACCCGAGCAGCCTGCTCCCCGGCACATCATTTTCAACAAGAATCTTCTCAATCACGTGCGCCTTGGAGTAGTTTTGATAATCTTCAATGGCGCCATAGATGTGTTCTCCGAAGTAGCGGGCTATACCAAGGAGCCTGGCTTCCTCGCGGACGCTGTGTTCGTCGGTGCCGCTTGCGAGGTACATTCGGACACCGTGTTCTTTGAGCCCTTCCAGCAGCTCGTATGTGCCCGGGACAAGCATCTCCTCTGGTTCGATACTCCCGCCTCTGACGCCATCGAGCCTGCCTTTGATGCGTTCCATCAATAGGTCCAGGTACATCTTCTTATAGAACGCCGGGGCGTGTGGCTCGCCGCCCCTGGACCTTATCTCTTCGCAGAAGTCCATCATCTGGTAGATAGTCTGCTTACCGGTCGTCCGGGAAATGAGATCATCTATATGTATGCGAAGCTGGTCCTCGGGCTCGCAGTTCGGAGTCTTCAGCAGCTCCTCGACCATCATTGGCGCCATCACGCTCGGCCAACCCTCGCGGAGCAGGCTCAGCGTACCATCGAAGTCGAAGATCGCATGGGAGTATTCGCTGCGGCCGGTGGGCTCGCGGATCACTTCGATACTGGTTCCGGGCAGGAAGCGGCCGCATTCCACATCGGCAACCCTGCGCGCATAGTCTGATTCTTTTGCTGTCATAAAGGTGTCCACTATAATGCTAATCCCCTACGTCTTTGGCTTGCTCAATCCAATGTCGTTGTTATGGTCTTTGCACGTTGATAGATTGGAGAATCCATGTCGATGCCGTCTCGATTAAGCTCCATCTCAGTCAGCGGCAGTCTCTCCGCTATCCAGCCGTTTCCTGTCTTTGCCATGCGGAGTGTGACCAGCTCACGGGGTTCGATTATGATCTTCGTGACGACATTATCCATAATTTTGATCACTGCTTCCTGCCTGCAGCCTTCAGTCTCGAGCAGCCGGAGTACCCATCCTGATTCATCCTCAGCCTGCTTAACAGCTGCAAGGTTCACGCTGCCTGGGGCAACGGATATCACCGACTGCGATGCGGGAAGCTTGCCTGAGTGTGGAAAGCCGAGGGTTGTGTGAATAGGCATGTTCAACCATCTGAACGAGTCACGAATAGATATATAGTCGGATATGACATACTCAAAGCACGTCAGCCCAAGGTCCATTGCTGGTCGATTCGCCTGGGGATCAGGCTCCATACCGGGCATTTCACCATATCCCGGCGATCTGACCACCGACATTCGCAACTTGGGGCCAATCATATCGAAGCCATAAGTCGCATTGTTTGCGATTCCGATATTTGTTCCGTCACCCACAACGGCAGCCCAGCCGACCGACGGCGACTCGCCAATATCCGGCGGACGTTCTACCGTGGCATACGGCGCGGAGAAGACTCCTCGCGCGTTTGCGGTGTTTACGGGAAACTCGAGTTTCATCATGTTCCTGGGCTGGTTCCACAGCAATCGCGCCGAGCAGTTGACTTGTTTGCTGTTCGTGTAGAGTATGAACTCCTGGGTGAGCTCGCTTCCTTTATACTGACTGGTTAGAACAAATGACGCCTTAATAGGACCGCTCTGCAGGAGCCGTGCGCTGACCGGCTTGAAATTTCCACGCACCTTATCCCAGGATTGAGTGAATGTTCCCCAGGAGTCGCCCGTGTCCTCGCATACTACTCCAGTAGCCGCGCAGCCGCTGAACCAGTCCTGGCCTGTAACTAGGTCTTTGATTCTGATCCCATCATCTCCGCGACGGTACTCCACTTTCAGGAAGTTGTTTGCTATGGATATCTTCTCGGTAGAATCCTCTACCACGATGTCGGATTTATGCCAGGCGCGCGGTGCGTCGGGCTGCAGCCAGTAGACCTTGTAGCCGCACGCCGGCACATCCGCTATAAAGCAGTTCCTGACACGCCACTCGATCGGCGTGTGGCAATCTGTCGGGAGAAACTGTGTTTCAACCGAGGTGCCGTCGTCCGATATGGCTTGTATCGCCTTTACATGATGATGACCTTTACCGACGCTGAGCGGCCGGTAATCGAGCATCCATTCAACTTCGACCGGTCCCCGATATGGTACTGCGTGCGCGTTGAAGAGCAGAACCGGTACGCCGTCGTGCTTGGCGGTGTCGATATCCAGGAAGATGGGGAGCACCGCGTTGTTTGCAATCCACCTGGCATCGTGCCGCGCTTTGCCGAGGTGATCGAGCGCCTCATTACATGTTCGCTCGATACTGGTTCCAGGCAGAATGTCGTGGAATTGGTTGAAAAGGATATCTCTCCAGACGTTTCTGATCCGCTCGGATGGATACTGCTGGTTGTGCAGGATCCCCGCCGCGGCGGAGAGCCTCTCCGCGCAATCGATAAGGTTTTCAGCTTCGCGGTTAGCTCTTTTGATGGGGGCTGCCGATGTATAACAGCCGCGCGAGAAAAATTGTAGTTCTCCTTTTACCACGGGGAACCTGTTCCAGTCTCCCTCAATTTCTTTGAAGAAGTTCCGCAGGGTAGAGAACCTGATTTCGCAGCCCGCGGGCGGGTTTGCGATCTGCTCGCGGATCTCTTTTAGCAATTTCCGGTTTAATCCGCCGCCGTGATCTCCAAGTCCTACAAGCACAACCCAGTGATCGATTCCATCCGGTACCTGTTCCTTTGCACGGCTTATCCTGGAGCGCAGCCCGAAACTCGGATCTACACCATCATAGTCAACCGCATAAGCTTCGAGGTTTACGGTCAGAATTTCGGCTTTATCCGGCCCTTGCCACCTGAATATGCGAGATTGCATCGGATGTTCTTTCTGAGAAGGGCGGCACTGGACCGCGAACCTGCATCCTGCTGCTCGGTATATGGTTGGGAGCCCGGCTGAGTGGCCGAAACTGTCGACTTGATAGGCGATCTCAGGCACAATTCCGAAGCGGCTGGCGAAATATCGCTGACCGTATAGGTACTGGCGCACGTATCCTTCTCCGCACGCCATATTTGTATCAGGCTGAAGCAATGTCCCGCCAACGATTTCCCAGCGGCCTTCATCAACCAGGCCATATATGCGTTGAAACAGAGCGGGATCATAGCGTTCGATATGCTCGTAGATGAACGATTCATTCCTGGTGAACGTGACATCTGGGTTTGCCTGCATCAGGTCCACGATGGCGTGGCAAGTGGCAATGCCTTCATTGAGGCCTTCGCGCCAGTCCCATAACCACGCGGGATCGAGGTGTGCGTTTGGTACCAGATGGATTGTCAGCATACTTCTTGCTCCTTGGGCGATTCAGAAGCTTATCTGCTCCTATCCTCAATTTACCCGATAGGTGCCTGGAAGTCAAGTGAATTTGCGATATCGATGTCACTTTGTTTGTAATACCCCAGGCAGCTAGAAAATGAACGGCTTTTGCACCTGGCAGCGAGATTCTAAAGGATTGCTTGCTTGACCTGACGTGCTCAGTGCAAAAAATCTTAAAAAAAACCCTTGACAACAGTCAAACTGTGTGGCACATTACTGCTATAGTGATATCGATGGCGCAACTGGAGCGCAGCCCAAGTAGTTTTACAACAACAGCAGCGTAGAAGCGGATGACTAAATGACAAATAACGATAATACAAATAAATCCAGAGTAACCATATACGATATAGCCAAGCACATGGGGCTCAGCCCATGCACCGTGAACCGGGCGCTTACCAATACCGGAAGGGTCAGCGAAGAGACAAGAAGACGCGTTATCGATGTAGCTGCACAACTCGGTTACAGGCCTTCCTTCGTCGCCCGCTCGCTTAAAAATTCCAGCACCAAGCTTATAGGGGTGGTTGTTCCCCTGCTCGGCGCTACAATCTATTCATCAATGGTCCAGGGAGTGGAACGAGCGGTCTACGAGCGCGGTTACAACATAGTAGTCTGCTTGACGGAGTGTGACCGCGAGCGTGAAGACCACCTTTACGATCTCCTCTATCAGCGAAGAGTGGAAGGGCTGATATCAGTATCATACTCTCCCCATGAACCAGGTGAGCCATATAAAGAACTTCTGGACATGGAAGACCGTGGTATTCCGGTTGTGGCTATGGAGCAGAATATTACCGAAAACAGGGTCTGCAAGGTTGTGGTAGATAATTTCGGAGCCGCGAAGGAAATAACCGAGCATCTGATCAGCCTCGGTCATACTCGAATCGGGCATGCGCACATCGGTCTTTCTAACTGGGACTTCTCCGGTCGTGAGAGACTGGCGGGATATCAGGCTGCCCTGGCGGAGGCTGGTATCGAGCGGGATGATGCGCTGGTGGGCACTGTAGTACCTCATGTTAACAATCCGTTCGATGAGTCATCTCTTGAAAAGCCGTTCCTGGATTATATGAAAAGAGCCAGGCCTACGGCGGTCTTCGTGAACCACGATATGCTGGCTCTGAAGATACTGCAGGTGTGCGCATTCTCGGGAATCAGGGTTCCGCAGGATCTGGCGATTGTCGGGTTCGACGATATACTGGCTTCAGCCTACACCATTCCTCCGCTTACCACTATCCACCAGCCCTCGGTCGAGCTTGGAGAACGTGCCGCGGAGATATTGTTCCAGCGCATCGAAGGCAAACTTAAGGTGCATGTGCATGAAAGAATGCTCGGCCGTCTGATCGTGAGAGAATCGTGCGGCGCAAGGCTGGCGAGTGGGACGGATTCCACTCGCAAATTCAATACTACGTCTGTTTGATACGAGGGTTAAGAGGTGTTAAAAGAAATGAAGATGAGTAAAGCGTTTACTCTGATAGAGCTACTGGTTGTGATTGCGATAATTGCTATTCTAGCCGCGATTCTATTTCCGGTGTTTGTGCAGGTACAAGAATCCGGCAGGAGAGCAGCATGTGCCAGTAATCTGAAGCAGATCGCTCTGGGGACGCTGGTCTATGTAGATGACAACGGCGATAAATTCCCCCCGACCGGCTGGACCACCGGCGGATGGATGGACCGAGTCTACCCTTATATCAAAAACCGCAGAGTCATGCATTGTTCCAGTATGTACCCGGAATCCATTGTAATAAGCAGGCTGCTGACTCTCAGAGAGGACCCGTCTCAGTGGGTTTGGTGGTCAGGATACGGGATAAACACCCAAAGCCTTTATTGGTGGAACACGACTAACGCCACGTTTATCGGTTTTACCTCCAGCAGTGTCAAGAGACCCTCGCATACCGAGCTGCTCGGTGAAACCGGAGCTGTTAGAAACGGAACTTCAAATTCACTGACAAGGGACTTTAGCGCCACCCCCGGTGATTCCACTTGTCCGAATCGTCTGGAGGCTCGGCATACCGGCAAAGCAAACTTTGCCTGCGTGGACGGTAGCTACAAATATATGTCCTATGCAAACGCGATTGATCCGATCAACGGCTTGTTCCCAGCCGCTCCGATCAAGTAGCGGTTTCCTTAAATGAAGTCGGCGATCATCCCGCCTTCCGGAATCACTCATTACCTTGAGCAACCATTGAGTTGTCGCATGTCGTGAAAGGAGAGATATAGGAGATGAAGTTAAGAACCGGCTTGTTAATGATCACTTTGTTCCTGACCTGCGTTACGTGGGCAGGGGCGCAGAACCTACTAGTCAATCCTGGTTTCGAGGCTGACGGCGCCCTCGGCTATTGGGTCGGCACAACTGGCTGGACCATGGCGGACGGCTCGTTCGCTATGCTGGGTACTGACAGCACGAATCCTCACAGCGGCAGCTATTGCTGGGCTATCGGAGCTTATGGGACCACGGGACTGGCATACACCGTGCCGATGCTCTCGCAGGTCTTCCGTACATCATCTGCCAAGTTCCTTGTTTCCGGTTGGGTTCGCACCAACAGCGTAGGAACCGCGATGGTAAGAGTCCGCGAGAACAAGACTGGATCTACGGTAGCTGTCTGGAAGAATGGAGCCTGGAAGAACACCGCATGGGGTATCGCGGCTACCGGCGGTCAGACCTCGTGGGACTGCTATGCGATGAGCTACTTCGGTCAGGGCCTCGATCAGCAGGTCGTAATGTATAACGTTCCGCAGTGGACAAAGTTCAGCTTTGTTGTTACCGCGCTGCCGGGTGTGACCGAGTATTCGCTGGATTTAGGTGCGGCGAACCGGGGAGCCGTCGACGGTGGTGTGGCTTACTTCGACGATATGTCGGTTACGAACGCAACCGAGCTTCTGACGAACGGCGACTTCGAGACCGGGTATGTAGGTGTGGAACAGAGCGGATATGGCTGGACTAACGCACCTGGCGGACAATTGAGCTGGGGATACTGGGGAGATAATCCTCACGGTGGCCTCAACTGCTGGAAAGTCGACAACCGCACCGATGCCGGACCGGCTTATACCGTTCCGATGATTTCGCAGGCGTTCTCGACGACCGAATCTGAATTTACAGTTTCTGGTTGGCTCCGGACTAACGAGTATGGAACCGCCTTACTGAGGATCCGCGAGAACAAGACGGGTTCCTCGGTATTATGCTTTAAAGATGGCAAATGGTCTAATACCCTCTGGCCTATATCAGCCGGAGCTACTAGCACCGATGCCTGGGATTGCTACGCGATGAGCTATGGCGGCAGCGGTTACAACCAGAACATAGTCATGTCGAATGTCCCTGACTGGACACCGTTTATATTCACCGTTCCAACTATTCCCGGAGTGACGGATTACTCGCTCGATTTCAGCGTAAGCAGCTCCGGTGGTCGTGGTTATGCATATTTCGACGACCTCTCGGTAACTAGTCCTGCTAATGGTCTGTTACCCCCCGTTACCGATCCGACAGGCCTGAGAAACCCGTTTGCAATACAACCTGGTACCGCTACTGTTGATGGCGACCTATCAGATTGGGCGGATGCTCAGTGGACGCCGATGAACACGGTGTATGACGGTAACCCAACCGACATACAGCAGGCTTACTACGCGGCGAAATGGAGCCAGGGTAAGGTATATGTCGCAGTCAAGATCCTTGACACGTCCCATTACTTCACCAATGGCTACGCGTCCTGGGACGGCCAGGATGATATCGAGGTCTACCTGCATACCAACAGTTCCGGCTCTATCATGTATCCATACGAAGAAGAGGCGCAGCAGTATGTGGTTGGCTTCAATCCGAGTGGCACGGGTATGTGGAGCTGCTTCGGTACCACCGCAACAACTCCGCCAATGCCGGCTATCCCAGCCGATGCCGGATTCCAATGCGCCGGCAGTATACATGGCGATTGGCTTTACTACGAACTCGCTCTGACTCCGTTCCAGTACTACGGTGGCCTTGTCGGGCAGGCGAGTGTTCAAAACGTTCTGAGCGCGACGGGCGTGATCGGGCTCGATGTAGTCGCGGTCAGCAACAAGGGCGGCGGTTCCGCGAACTATACGGGAATGGTGGCGGAGAACGCCATGACCCATAAGTTCCAGAACTATAACCAGATAGGCAGACATGTGCTTGATAATGGCTCGATTAAGCTTGGAAATATTGCGCAAATCAAGTCCGCTCAGGATAACAGCAAGTTCGAAGTGGACAACGCTATCGTGACCGGCGCTTACTACGATGTCTCGGGTTCTCAATACGTAGGCGTTTGCTTCGGAATTGAGAACGATACTCGTGAGAACGGCGTACGGGTACTGTGGAACTGGTCTGACAGCGATGCCACGCGGAAGGTGACGGTTGGTGATAGAGTCAACCTCTTAGGATCGGTCTCGACTGTATCCGGAGAGCGGGTATTTAAGCCGACCAACCTCGCGGTGACTGGAAACAGCTCGCAGATTCCTGCTCCGGTTGGCTTGTCGAACCATGCAGCCGGTGGAACTGCGGCGCTGGGTGCGCTGATAAATGACGCATCATCCGACGCCCCTGCTATCGGGCTCAACAACACAGGTCTGCTGGTGACGATCTGGGGCAAGGTGACGAAGAGTTATGTTGACCCGAGTCGCGCCGCATACTACGACGCATACTACTTTTATGTAGACGATGGATCGGGACTTGTAGATGGGTCGGTAAATGGCGACAGCACTGGAAACACAGGTATTATGTGCCGGGCTGCCGGTGATGGCTACGGACCTTACGATCCTGCGTATACTCCGGGGCTGTATGCTATTCCCGATGAAGGCCGGTATGTATCGGTTACCGGAATCGTGGGAACTCAGATCATCAATGGTAAGCAGGTCCGCTATTTCTGGACCAAATCCTGGAACTACCTGGACTAAGTTTAGAGAATATCGGGTTGGCCGTCCGGCCGGAACGGCCAACCCGAAATCTAAAAGGCTCAGCAAATTATGTGCTTGAGCAAATATAAACCACACTGAGGAGAAAGGAAGATAAAGATGGTTAGAATGATTGTAAAGATGCTTCTCATCGCTGCTGTTACCGCATTTGTGTGCACGGCAGCAAGTGCGCAGAATTTGTTAGTCAACCCTGGTTTCGAGGCTGACGGCGCTCTCGGTTATTGGGTCGGCACAACGGGATGGAAAATGGCTGACGGCTCGTTCGCTATGCTGGGAACTGACAGCACGAACCCCCACAGCGGCAGCTATTGCTGGGCTATCGGAGCTTATGGGACCACGGGACTGGCATACACCGTTCCGATGCTCTCGCAGGTGTTCACAACGACCGCTTCGCAGTTTACTGTCTCCGGATGGACTCGCACCAACAGTGTTGGAACCGCGATGGTAAGAATCCGTGAGAACAAGACCGGTGGCCCCGGTACGGTAAGAGTGTTCAAGAATGGCACATGGGGCACGACCGCATGGGGTATCGCGGATACCGCCGGCCAGACCTCGTGGGACTGCTATGCGATGAGCTACTTCGGTCAGGGCCTCGATCAGCAGGTCGTAATGTATAACGTTCCGCAGTGGACAAAGTTCAGCTTTGTTGTTACCGCGCTGCCAGGTGTGACCGAGTATTCGCTGGATATTAGTGCGGCGAACCAGGGAGCTGTCGAAGGTGGTGTGGCTTACTTCGACGATATGTCCGTTGTCGCTCCCGAGCCGGCTTCCGTAGCCGCTCTCGCCATGGGACTTATTTCGTTCTGCGGGTTTGCTATCCGCAGGAAGAAGTAATCACATCCAAGGCTTCAGTTTCTTTCGGCACCGGCTGAGCAATATCCAGCCGGTGTTACAATTTATACGTAGAACCTCTACGCGGGAGATGAGCAGTAATGATATCGCATGGTAGAGCGTTTATAACCATATTTATTATATTGATGTTATGTCCCGCGGCGTGGTCCGCTTCGATGATTGTGACTGCCTGTTATTATGATGATGATGGCAATGGTGGATATACGCCTGTGTCGTTTGCCATCGAAAGCCCCAATCGTTCACATGGGATACGAGTCATATCGAAATCCGTAGTCAAAGTCGGGGATGATGTAACGATCACCGGGGCTCAGAGCACTGAAAATGGCGAACCCGTAATTCAAGCAACATCGGTTATTGTTAACTCCTCTGATAACACCGTCCCATCGCCACTGGGTATGAGCAACCTCGTAAGCGGCAGCAGCATTGGCTTGAATAATATGGGTATTCTCACCAGGCTGTGGGGCAAAGTAACCGAATCCGTAGATACCGGCAATTATTCCGGATACTTTTATATCGACGATGGCAGCCACTGTGATGATGGAAGTGGAATCATCGGGATAAAGTGCAGGCCTGCTGCGTCTGCAATCGGTAAGTCGCCGGACCCTCTTCCCGCTAAGGGCGATTTTGTTTATCTGACGGGCATTATGGGAGCGCAGGCTAATTCTCCATATTTTTGGACACAATCGATCACTACAGCCTGCAGCGATGCGAACTCGACCACCATGATTCCCTGGCGGGAGTTTCAGTTCGGAACATCGACTGATGCCTGGGGCTTCTCTCACCTGTTCACAACCGATATGACCGGCATTGCCAGCCCGGCTGCCGATACCGAATATTCGGTAAGCACAACTGACACATCCACATGTATTACGGTTACCGGTGTCGGTAAGACGTGGGGTGGTTACTGCGATGTGGGCAGCATCGGCTCTTTCCAGGGGCAGATGAGGTTCTACGGCGGAGAGACTATCAATCTGACATACTCATTCAAGTCCAGTGGAAGAAGTCTAACAGCTATTTATCTGCAGTATAATACCGGAGAGCGCATAACGATAGCTAACGGATCTACGCTTATCGGTGACGGATTGACCCACACGCTCTCCTTCGCGATGCCTTCAAGCTCTATCGGCAAGACTCTATCCAGCCTGGTTGTCAATCTCCAAAATCCTCGCCTGGGCAGCACAACGCTCTGCCTGATGGATTTTGAAATTATACGGGATCCGTCGATCAGCACCAGGATAGACGCCGATACCATTCTTGCGACACCTCCGGTTCACAACGCTCGCGTAGGCATGGTCAATGGTGCGATGGCAATGATTGTGGATGGCATGCCGATCAGCGGGTTGGGCTGGACGTGTATCATCAACCAGAACGTGAGCGATCAGACGATATCGGATATGGTATCCGGTACCGGTTTCAAGTGCGCCAGGCTGGTCTTCACCCTTGGCGAGTCCTGTATAAAGCCGGCATTCTACCCACCGACATGGCTCGGCCCTAACCTTTTCGACTGGACTTATCTGGATCAGCAGATGGGCCGCATTCTCACCGCCAATCCGCAGACGAAGGTCATCTTGCTGGTCGATCTCGATGGCGCGTTGTGGTGGACGAAGCTTCACCCGGATGCGGCCGGGATGCAGGCGAACATAGGTATACCTGATTACCTCTCGCCGGAATGGGAACGTGATTCGCGCGATGCCATTCGGCAGATGGTGGCGCATATTCAAAGCAGCTCGTACGCCGGCGCTGTGATAGGATATGAACTTTTTAACGGGTCGACTTTGGACTGCGGCTTTGAGGTCAATGATTCCACACCTCGGGCGCTGGCAAGGTTCAGGGCTACGCTGCAGAGTAAATATGGGACCGTAGCTGCGCTTCAAGCAGCCTGGGGAGATCCGACAGTCACATTTGATAATGCGACTCCCGAACCGTTCTTCACAGCCGCGCATCCCTATGACCTTTACAACGATCTCTGGTCATTTCTTCCAGAGCCCAGCGCCAGACCGCGTTACCAGGACAGTGTGGCATTCAGAAACCACGTCTATCAGCGCGTCATCCTGGACTTTGCTCGCAATATTAAAGAGGCGACCCAGGGCAGGGCGATTGTGGGTGCAAGAACCGGCACGTTCATGGGTGATCTGACCTGGAAGTGGGATTATGGCTACCAGGAGATGTTCCCGATTAATGAACTCTTAGCCAGCAGCGACTTCGACGTTTTCGAAGTCCAGGAGTCATATTATGGGCGCACAGACGATGGTCTCACTGGCAGTGGCGTTCCCGAGACCATTCCCCAGGGGCTGGCGGCTCATAACAAACTGATTGTGATCCAGAATGACTGGCGCACCCATACCGGGCCGGACTTCAGCTCCGGCGCGACTGCCAACATGGCGCAGACCGTGCAGGTGCAGAGGCGGGTGCTGGCGAACAGCCTGGTGCTCGGAATGAGCCCGTATCTCTGGCAAATGAGTTGGTATTACAATATCGGCGACAAGCTGCCGGATGGAACATATCCTCGCGATCTGACTCTGGTAAACGAATTCAAAAAGATGGATGATATCTCCCGCAAATCGCTTTATACCGACAGGAGCTCCGGCGCGAAGGTAGCCTTTGTGTTCGATGTTAACTATAAGAAATACTTCGGCTACAACTCTGATCCTTACTACCATACACCCAGCAAGGGTGGGGCGCTGTTCGATTCCCTCAAGACGACATGGGCTCGAGCCGGAGTGCCGTTCGATATGATCTTCCTCGATGATCTTAATACCTCCATGCCTTATAAAGTTTATGTGTTCGTGCATACGGTAGGTATTACTGATACGCAAATGAACCTGATCAACAGTGTTGTCAAGCGCAATGGTAATGTTGCGATCTTCCTGTGGGCGGATGGGTTAACGGACGGCTGGCGCAGGAATCCCGCTCGGATGTCGACGCTCACAGGCATGAATATTCAGATGCTGAATACCTCCCGCCGGTGGGAAATGACTCCCACTTCCTGGGCTATAACGAATCTCGGTGTAAATTCCGGTTATCTGATGGGCACGTTGAACAACTACTACGGAGGAGTCAGCTCAGGTATGCCGTTCTACCCGACATTCACTGTAAATGACGCAGCCGCCAATTCGATTGCTCTCTATAAAAACACAACGGATGTCGGAATAGCAAAGAAGAGCTTTGCAAACTGGACAAGCATATACGCAGGCACCGCCAACATAGTACCCGCTCTGCTGCGATATGCAGTCGATCTCGCTGGTGTGCACAGATATACGAGCACCGAGGATATCTGTTACATCAGCAACTCATTCATTGGGCTCCATCCGCAGACGACTGGAAACATCACTGTCACTCTGCCGTCGAGTTCCGCGCTCTATGATTTGTTCAATGACCTGGAACTGCCCGCTGGGACTTCTTTTAGTATCCCCGTGACGCAAGGCAGCACGTATCTCTACTATCGCGGCACAAAGGCACAGTGGCAGGCGCTGGGTCAGTAAGATAACCTGGAGCGCTGCTGACAGCCAATGCGGTAAAAAATCTTCCGTATTCTTACATGGAGAAGAATTTATGTGTTTCAGATCTTCCGTATCTATTATCCTGAGCTTGTTATCGTTTCTTGCTGTCATGAGTCTGTTCGTACAATCTGCCTCACAGGCATCGGTTGTGACGAGTGGCCGGACCAGGATTGATTTCAACGATGCCAAACTGGTCGGTATATCGGACCACGATAGCGGTTACTCATTTTTGAATGGGACCAGCCCGGAACAGTGCTTATGGACCGTTGAGCTCAGAAAGCCGAATGGTGACGAAAAGACAGCTGTGGTCATTGATGAGCCCAAAGCCGCTCTGACCAGCATCCGCGGAGGCGGGAAGCGGCTGGTTTTGACATGGAGTGGGATTGCGGTTGGAAATGAGAAAAATGCGTTGGATGTTATCGTTACCATCCAGTCGCAGAAAGACTCCATGACCGATTGGCGCATACGAGTCGATAACAGATCGAAAGAATTGGGAGTCTGGTTGGTCAAGTTCCCGAGGATCGTTGGTCTGAGTGTCGGCAAGACCGGTCAGGCTGCGGTGCCGTTCGGTATGGGGCAGGTATATGATGACCCCGTTCACGACACCTCGTTTGCCTTCGATGATACATATCCGGGATGCCTTTACTCGATGCAGTTCGCGTCGCTCTCGGATAATGGATCTTGTCTATACCTGGCGACCCACGATCCCGAGGCGTATATAAAAAAGATGCGCTTTGCTCACACTTCTGATGCGAGCCATATAATATATGAGATCACACAGCTGCCGCCCAATATGGGTGTTCCCGGCCATAATTATGTTCAGCCTTACCCATGCATTGTGGGCGCCATTCCCGGCGACTGGGTGAACGCCGCTAAATTCTACCGTAAATGGGTTCTTGCGAACTCGGAGTGGATGAAAGGCAAGCAGCCACTCGCCAAGCGCACTGATATGCCGGACTGGATGAAGCGGCTGCCGTACTGGATCGGTTTCCACGAGATGACCGATGAGAACATGGCGGCGATAGAGAAGAACATCAAGTCAGTTGGTGTTCCTGCGGCCGTGCACATGTATCATTGGCACCAGATACCCTTCGACACGCATTATCCTGATTTCTGGCCGCCAAGGGATCAGATTTTCAATTATGTAAAGCGTCTCCACGCTCTCAATGCTAAAGTGATGCCGTATACAAATATGCACCTTATGGACGAGCAGTCTGTGTTGTGGAATAAGGACGAAGCGTGGAAATACGTTGTTCAGCCGGCTGACGGCAAAGAGATCGTGGAGGTTTGGTCGTCTGGGACAGGAGTCAAGCTCAGGCCGATGTGCCCCGCGACGCAGTATTGGCAGAATATGTTCGATGATCTGACGGTCAAACTGGTTCGTGACCTCGATTGCGATGCTATTTATTGCGATCAGGTTGCCTGTATTTCGGCAATGCCGTGTTTCAACCCGAACCATAGCCATCCGGTAGGTGGTGGTTGTTACTGGGTTTCAGGATACAGGAAGCTTCTTGAGAATGTCCGCAAGAGCGCCGCGTCGGTCAAAAAGGATGTATTCCTGACTACCGAGAGTGCGGCTGAACCTTATGACTTCGATATGTACCTCAGATGTAACGAAGGCGCTCCATTCCTTACGCCGATATGGCAGATGGTCTACTCCGGTTATCGTCTGAGTTTTGGCTTCTATTTTTATGAAGACAGGGAATGGATCGCAAAGCTCGCTACCCAGTATCTCTGGGGTGTGCAGATTGGGTGGAGTATAACCACCGGTGATGAGAAGTCGCCCGAAATAAGCAGGTTCAAGCGTGAATGTGCCCGGGCGAGGTACGCGGCTAGCGATTATCTCGCCCTTGGTGAGATGCTCCGTTCCCCGAAGCTGACCGGTGACTTCGCGCGCTACAAAACCACCTGGCGCAATTTCGGCACGGAGCTGCCGATAGATTGGCCGGCGGTGCAGGGCAGCCTGTGGAAAGCGCCGGATGGCTCGATCGGGCTGGCTTTGGTCAACCTTCATTCCCAGCCTCAGACTGTCACTTTCGATATATCCAGGGCAGACGCGGGGATCGGAAACGGAGCGGTAAAATTAACTTCGCTTTACCCTGTGGGTATTTGTCCCGATGCTATAATATCAGGCAAGTCATTGAAGCATACAATCACACTACCTGCCCAGTCTGCTGCGATGCTTGTTATGCGCAGTGCGAAATAAAGATTGCCACGTTAGGTTTAGGAGGGAAGAAATAATGACGATAATGCCCGAACCTGAGGAATTTTCTAAAGCAAAATCATGGTATGAATCTGCCTTCGGTCAACAAGAATGCGATAAAAATAAGTTTCCGGTGTCATTTCGGATGGACGGAGTCGATTCGGCATCGTTCATTAATGGATGGAAGTCTGTGTGGAGTTCGAGTGAAGATGGCGATGGGTCGATCCGACACACAGGCACGTTTATTGATCCGATTTCCGGGCTGGAACTGCGCTGCGAGGTGCGGCAATTCAAGGATTTCCCCGCGGTCGAATGGGTCGCTCATTTTAAGAATAACTCGGACAAACCGAGCGCATTGATCTCGGACATACAGGCGCTGGACACGATGTTTATAAACACCAAGTCCGAGCATTCTACGCTGCACTATTCCAAAGGCAGCGACCATAAGATAGACGACTTCGAGCCTCAAATCTTTCTTCTAAGGGCTCACTGGAACCCGAACTTCGAGATCGGCTCGGTGAGTGGGCGGTCGTCGGAAGGCTCGAAGGGCGGTACGCTTCCGTTCTTCAACCTTGAAATGGGCGATGAGGGTGTGATAGGGGCTGTCGGATGGAGCGGTAGTTGGAAAGCTGCTTTTTCTCGCGAAGGTTATGATAACGGTGAAGTGTCGGTCCGCGCGGGTATGCGAAAGACTTCATTAAGGCTTCTTCCGGGAGAGGAGATTCGAACGCCCAGCATCGTGCTTCTCTTCTGGAACGGTGATTATCTGCGCTCGCAGAATATATTCAGACGACTGGTGCTGGCGCACTTTACTCCGTGCGTAAATGGAGCTCCTGCAAAAGCGCCGGCTTGTTTTTCCGCATGGGGTGAGGTTCGGGATAATCAACATCTAGACAAGATCCGCTGGTGCAGGGAAAATGAGATCGACATAGATGCCTACTGGATCGATGCCGGCTGGTATGGCGATGCGCCATTTAAAGAAGATTCCGATGTTTTCAATAGCCAATGGGGAGCCCAGGTCGGCAACTGGTGGCCGAACAAGACAACCTATCCCAATGGGATGAAACCGATTGGCGATGCTCTTCACGAGGCGGGGCTCGGGTTCGTTCTCTGGTTTGAGCCGGAGAGGGCGATTAAGGACACGAAGCTTCCAAGCGAGTTCCCTCAATGGATGCTGGGTCCTATCAATAACACTTATTTTGTCAATCTGGGAATTCCTGCGGCAAGAGAATATATTACGGATCTGATATCAACAGCAATCGATGAGGGTGGGGTAACCTGCTACCGGCAGGATTTTAACATGCCCCCAGCTCCGTTTTGGGAAGAGGCTGATGCGGCTGACCGCATCGGCATGAGTGAGATCAGGCACATCGAGGGTCTCTACGCGTTCTGGGACGAATTGCTGCGGCGCCACCCCAACTTACTCATAGATAACTGCGCGAGCGGCGGACGAAGGCTCGATATAGAAATGACCAAGCGCAGCATTCCGCTGTGGCGCAGTGACTACCAGTGCTTCCCGGGGTTCAGCGCTGCCGGAATGCAGAATCAGACCGCGGGGCTCGCGCCGTGGCTTCCTTTGAACACAGGCTTGTGCGACAAGGCAGGGACCTATGAATTTCGCAGCGCGTTTGGGCCTGGGATTGTGCTCTCCTCCGGCTTTATCGATTACAAATTGCCCGATGGTACGGCAGCGGCGGGCTGGCTGAAGAAGATGACCCAGGAGCAGCGTGAAGTCTCGAAGTATTTCTACGGTGACTTCTATCCTCTGCTCGGATACAGCCTTAACGAGGATGCCTGGGCGCTGTGGCAGTATGACCTTGCCGAAGCCGGTGAAGGCGCTGTCTTGGCGTTCCGGCGGCGAGAGAGCCCGTTTGAGAGTCTCAATGCCCGGCTCAAAGCTCTGGAAGCTGATGCCATGTACGAGATACGCTCGTTCGATGATGAATGCGTAACGCGGATATCAGGCGGCGAGCTGATGGATAAGGGGATCAGAATCGAGATTGATGAGCAGCCAGGCACCGCCGTGCTTATCTACAAGCGCATAGCGTGATATGCAGTAAGAAAGGATTTTGATGGCAAGTATCACCTTCAACCGCGATGAGTTGCGGGACAAGATATATGGATGCTGGCTCGGTAAATCGATTGGTGGGACCTTTGGGATGCCATACGAAGGGCTGCAGCAGGTGCAGGATTCCAAGGGTTACATCAACCCGACCGGCGAGCCGATTCCAAACGACGATCTGGATTTGCAGATTGTGTGGCTGTGGGCGCTTCAGGATCGGGGGCCGTTGGGAGTTAATGCCGCGGTGCTTGGGGAGTACTGGCTGAATTATATAGTTGCGCACTGGTCCGAGTATGCTAATTGTAAAGCAAACCAGCGTCTCGGGCTGGTGCCTCCTTTCTCAGGCAGTTATAATAACGTAAGCGTACAGTAACGCGCACCTTGCACGCTACTTACTTCGAGGTTATGATGGACCAGTGTCGGTTTTGCTGATTCGAAGTGCAGACTGAACCTCTTCAGCCCACGGCAGGAGCGAATCGAC
>Ga0123519_10000747_pt1 | contig 57067 bp, 60 predicted proteins | sample YelNatPaOPRAMG02_FD_87396 | JGI IMG/M metagenome (GOLD analysis project Ga0123519, IMG submission 87396) | Hot spring microbial communities from Yellowstone National Park - Yellowstone National Park OP-RAMG-02 (version 2) | ecosystem: Environmental > Aquatic > Thermal springs > Hot (42-90C) ...
CCCTGTCTTGCCCGCATTACCGCCTGGCAGAAGCGGTGCCCTTTCGCCCGTTCCACATCCTGCTCCAGGGCCAGATCGCGAAGGAAGTTCACCCCCACAGGATGACATTCCAGGCCGATCGCCGACCGGATTGTCCGGCTCTCTTCTTCTGCTCTAGCTCGCAGTACCAAAACAAAGCCCTCCTCTTCTGCTTCGACAGCACAAATCCTCGCCTCGGTCCCCTCTTCTCCCGAAAGCCCTCCCAGGGGGCTGCTCAAATGTGGATACCAAAGTAGAGGAGGATATACTTGAGGGAGACATAAAGGAAGATGATCCCGAAGAGGGCCTTGAGGGTGGCCGTCTTCACCTTGGTCATCAGGATGGCCCCATAGACCGCCCCGATGGCCGCCCCCACCCCCAGGGCGATGGCCGCGGGCACATTGACATAGCCCTGATAGATCTTGATGGCGGCCCCCACGATGGCGAACCAGACGAAGGAAGCCAGGGAGGTGCCGATGGCGATCTTCATGGGCGACTTCAGGCCATAAACCAGGGAGGGAACCAGGGCGTATCCCCCTCCCAGACCGATGATCCCGGTAAGGATCCCGATGATTCCCCCCGTGCCTGCTTTGGCGGCCGCGCTTCCCGGTACCTGCTTTCCCTCCATCTGAGGGGCCTGACGGCGGAAGAGCCCCTCGTAGAGCATGCGCAAAGCCGCCCAGATGAAGGCCAATCCTACGATCAGGTCTATCACCTTCCCGTAGGGAACCAGATAGGTGAAGATCCAGGAGCCTATGAGGACCCCGATCACGCCGCTGATGCTGATCGGCAAAGCCGAGGACCAGTCCACATTGCCCATCCGCGTGTGCTTCCAGGCCCCGGAACCGGCGGTGAAGACTACGGCGGTCAGGGTGGTTCCCACCGCCAGGGCGGGGGAGAACTGGAACCCGAAGCGGCAGGCGGGCATCATGAGAACGCAGCCGCCGATGCCAAGAAGGCCTCCCAGACCTCCCGCCACTAGCCCCACCACTAGCAGTATGATCAGCTCTATGGCACCCATGGTCCTTCCCTCCTTGGTGTCCGGATGTGCGGACACCTCCTTTGCTGCGATTATTGCACCAGGTAATTTACCGGCACGGTAGGAGAGAGGAAGCCGCCCACCAGGGGCAAGGGGAACTTCCCCGCCTCCACCATCTGCCTCATGTTGGCCACCATCTCTTCCACCATGCTAATGGGCAGGGAGAAGACGAGCTCGTGATCCTGCATCTGTCCATAGCGTCGGGAACCCACGCAGGGGACGACCAGGTTGGGCCTCTGGCTCCGGTACACCTGCACCGCCCCGTAGGAGCACACCGCCGAGCTCACCCCGTTGGTGAACTGGAGGGCCTCTCCCCGGGAGAAGGCGTAGGCCTGAATCAGGGTCATAGCCTGGTGAGGATCAACCAGGACCATCGCCAACTGGGGGTCCATCCCCTGCCCCCAGCTCTCCAAGGGGGCCACCCGGATGCCTTCCACTTCCCCCACCTTCAGCTTGGGCTTGATCTCCATCAGGGCCCGAGCTGTCTCCACACCCGCTGCGAACTGAGCCAAATGGTGCTGGACATCCTTTTCCCCCGGCTCCCGGAATCCCAGGATCATCTGGGCAGTGAGGCATCCCATTCGATCCGGGGGGCAGGCCAGGGTCCATCCCGCCTGGGCTGCCCCCTTGACCATCTGGCACAACGAGACCGGGGCGGAGGGAATCTTGGCTCCGCCCAGCTCATCTGCCCGGGGGCAAAGCCTCACTCCCACCGGACGGGTACGCAGGCGCAGCAACCTTTCCAGGTCTTGGGCCGTCTTTTCTCTGTCCATATCCGCCTCCCGGGGCTCAGGAAGCCCCCTTCTCCGCCTCCTCCCGTATCAACTGCTTGACCCTCTCCAGCGAAGGGAGAGGCTTGCCGTAATGTTTGACCTTCCCATCGATGACCAGGCCGGGGGTGGCGGGGACATAGCGCATAATCTCCTTCCAATCGTGGACATGCTCCACCTCCGCCGCCAGATCCAGTTCGGCCAGGGCGTTGATGGTCATCTCATGCAGCTTCTTGCAGAAGAAGCAACCAGGCCCCAGGACTTTGATCTTCATTCACTGCTCCTTTCTAAACGCATTTTATCCCTTCATCTTAGGATACCGAAGAGGAGGCCAGTGATGGTGGACATGGTCACCACCAAAGCCACATAGACCAACATCTTCTTGGTTCCCACGATGCTGCGGATCACGATCATGCTGGGAAGGCTCAGGGCGGGACCGGCCAAAAGGAGGGCTAAAGCCGGGCCTTTTCCCATGCCGGAGCCCATCAAACCCTGCAGAATAGGGACCTCAGTGAGGGTGGCAAAGTACATCAAGGCCCCGCTGAAGGAGGCGAAAAAATTGGCCCAGAGGGAATTTCCCCCCACCAACCCCTCAATGAAGCGGGAGGGGATGATCCCCGCGTCGTTCCCCGGACGACCCAGCAGGAACCCGGCCACCAGAACCCCGCCCAGGAGCAAGGGTAGGATCTGCTGGGCGAAGATCCAGGTAGCCCCCACCCATTCCTTCAATTCCTCCTGGCTGAACCAGAACCGCAGCATCAGGCCCAAGGCAATGAGACACAATCCCACCAGATACCAATGAACCGAATAGATCGCCTGGTAGAACCCTACTGGGGTGGCGGGCTTTCCCCAGGTGGCGAAGATGAGGATGAGCACCAAAGAGAGGATATAGAGGCTGGTCTGCCACAGGGGTCGTCCCGGTGGATCGGCCTCGAGGGCCAAGGCCAGGTCACCGTTGGCCGCCCTCTCCCGCTCCTCCTCCCGAAAGAAGAAGGCCATCAGCAGGCCGATGAGGATCGAGAATAGTACTGCCCCTACCGCTCGCGCCACCCCGATCTCCAAACCCAATATGCGGGCGGTGAGGGCGATGGCCAGGACATTGATGGCCGGGCCCGAATAGAGGAAGGCCGAGGCGGGCCCCAGTCCCGCTCCCCGGGTATAGATCCCGGCGAAGAGGGGGAGCACGGTGCAGGAACAAACCGCCAGGATGGTCCCGGAGACCGAAGCCACCGAATAGGCCAGGAACTTGTTGGCCTGGGGGCCGAGATATTTCATCACCGAGGCCTGGGAGATGAAAACGGAAATGGCCCCGGCGATGAAAAAGGCGGGTACCAGGCAGGTGAGCACATGGGCTCGGGCGTATTCCTGGAGCATCAGGAAGGCCTCCAGCGCTGCTCCCCTCACCCGAACCGACTCGAAGGGGATGAAGTAGGCGGCCAGGAAGGCCGAGACGATCAACAAAAGCTTCTCTCGATCTTTCATTCCGATTCTCCGCTCCTTCCTAATCCTTGCCTTCGGGGCCAGGAAAGCGGCCGATCAGGGGAGTGCCACCCAGCGCCTTCTTCAGGCGATGGTGATCGTAAGCGAGGCGGATGAACTCCACCGCCAGGCAGCCTTCCTGGGGGGAGGCCGAGGCATCGATCAAGGCATAACAGGCCCTCCAGTCTCCATCCTGCGGTCGCCCCACGCTCCCCGCATTCACGAAAGTCGTATCCTCCACCTGCCGCACATAAGGAATATGGGTATGGCCAAAGAGGATGGCACGATAAGGATTTTCCCGCGATATGCGCGCCAGGGTCGATAGGGGGCGATCCTCGAAGAGGTATTCATTGATGCGGCGCGGGCTGCCGTGAACGGCCAATATCTCCCCCGCAGGAGTGGCCAGGACCAACCGCTCCTCCAGCGACTGCAGGAAGGTGCGCGTCTCGGCGATGACGACTTCTTCCGTCCACTGGAGAGAGATCGCCCCCTCCAGGCGCTGCTCCTCGGTTCGGTAAACGCAGCCGCAGTCACCAGTGGAGAAGCCGATCCCCTGGTCATAGTTTCCCATGAGGGTCGGGATACCGCGCTCTCGGATGAGGGCCACCACCTCGTTGGGAAACGGGCCATACCCGACGAGGTCGCCCAGACAGATCATGGTGCGGATGCTCCTGGCCTCGATGTCCTTCAGTACCGCCTCCAGGGCAGGCAGATTGCCGTGCACATCCGAGAAGATCGCAAAGGAACTTTCGACTTCGAGGCGCTTCATCTCAAGGGCATTGCAGGATTCCCCGAGCCCACAGGCAGTCCCCGCATACCGGGAAGGGGTTTCCGTAGCAATCCTCCTCGTTGCTCTCCGAAAAGCTGCACCCCCCGCATTCGGCACAGGGAGAAAACGCGAAGGCCCTCACCCGGGCCCGGAAGGAGGAATAGGATTCGTCTTGCCAGATCTCCGGAAGCGGTTTTTCGCGGACATTTCCTACCAAGTAACGACGGATCCGCTTGGGCCGCCCCAGGATGTAGCAGCCATAGGAATGCAGCAAGGACAGGCAGGGGCTGACGGCCCCTTCCCAGTTGACGGCCAACATGCCTTCCTGGACGAACCGACAGTAAAGACCCCGCGGCGCCCAGGAATCCAGCAGCGGCCCCTCGTGGCTCCGGAACCGCAGCAGCCTGAACAGGGGGCGGAAGTTCTCCTCGGCCAGCTGGATCTTGGGCAGGCGAATCTCGGCATAGTCGTGGAAGGTGTGGGGCCGCATACCCCGGCGGCCCGGGGAAAGCGGAGAGGGGGGAGCAATCACCGTCCAGTTGTTGTAGAGGGCCTGGTCCTTCATCTCCTCTGTGTGGGGAGCAAGTTGTTGACAATGACGAATATGGCCTCCACCTCGTGGGCGAAGCTGAGTAGCCTTTCCAGGTCGGGAAGGTTCTGCTTCATGGCTACGAACTCCAGCCCGATTTGCGGCCGCACCCTCCTCTTTTGTGACTTGACCCGGCTCAGGATCTCGATGCCTTCCCGGAACTGCTGAAAGGAGGCCCCGGTTCGGACGCTGGCATAGGTCTCCTCGCTCAGTCCCTCCAGGGAGAATACGATCGTATCCAAATGCGCCTCCACCAGCGCGGTGGCCAGCGCCATATCCAGCAAGAGGCCATTGGTCACCAGCTCCGTCTTGCGGCCCGCCTCCTTGGCCATTCGGATCATCCGCGCGATCTCCGGGTGGAGGAGAGGCTCCCCATACCCACCGAACTGGATCGTCTCTAGGGAGGAGATTTGGGAAACCTGCCCCATCAAGGCCTCATAGGTGTCCATCTCCATCGAACCGAAGGGACCTTCCCAGTTGCGGCGCACGCAGGTCCGGCAATCCAGGTTGCACTGGTTGGTGGCCTCCAGGTAAACTTTGCGTAGCCTTTCCGGGCCTCGAGGGATAAAGATGCCCTCTGCCATCGGCAAGACCCGAACCATTTGACCGGCATCGTAACCGTAGCGATCTGCGATCTCGGGGGGGAGTCGGAACTCTCCCTTGTCCTTGAGGGATACGGAAAAGTCGGCCATTTTCTCTCTCTTCTCTCCTCTATCGTCTCTATCGTCCTTCCAGCGTCACGGCAGCCAGCACCTCTTGCATCGCCCGCCAGAAGGCGATGACAGGACTCAGCTCGGACGCCGCTTCTTTTCTTCCAGCGCCCTGCGAATCCGATCGGAAAGGGACTGGACCTTCTCTGCCTGCTGTCGTTCCTCGTCGGTCTTGGGTTCCCGCTCGGGCTGGATCACCCGCCAGGTAATCTTCCCGCTCAGGGGTGCCTCGGGGTAGGCCCCGGGATCGTGCAGCATCAAACCGCGGAAGGGGGTGGGCTCCTCCTGGTAGCAACACCATACCGCCTGGCGGAGAACCTCGGGAGAGCCCTCGTCGACCAGGTCGATCACCGTGATTTGCCGGCGAAATCTATCCACGAACTCGCCCGGGATATTGAACAGGTAGGGAGTGGGAGCCGCGGCCCCGATGATCCTCTTGTTGGCATCCAGGCCATTGCGGGACAAGGAAAGGATCGCATCCCCCACCAGGTGTCCGGGCGATTCGGGACCGCACACGATCAGGTAGCGAATGTTGGAATTGGAAACCAGATTGCAGATCATCTTTTCCAGGCCGATGTTCTCGGTCTGCACCGTGCCCGACAGGGCCGCTCCGGTCTCGATCCCCACCCGAACCAGATGCTCGATCTCGGGTGGAGTCTCCTCGCGAATCCAGCGCAGAATCACCGCCACTGCCACCGGCGAATAATCGTTACCTCGGAGGTAACATCCCTCTTCTGGAGGATAATCGGCCGCGGGCACCACCTTTCTGATCTGGGTACCCATCGCTATTTTCGACCCCTTTCCTATTCTCTTGTTTCAGTACCGGCAGACCTCGGGGGCGAACCAGTGGCGGGTGCGGTTGCAGATAGAGCAGACGGAGAGCATCACCGGAACCTCCACCAATACCCCCACCACCGTGGCCAGGGCCGCCCCCGAGCCCGGTCCGTAGAGGGCAATGGCGGTGGCTACCGCCAGCTCGAAGAAGTTACTGGCGCCGATCAGCGCGCCCGGAGAGGCCACCGAGTGCTGCACCCGGAAGAGACGCATCAGCCCATATACCAGGGAGGAATTGAAATAGACCTGGATCAGGATGGGAACGGCGATGAGGATGACATGGAAGAAGCGGGTAGTGATGTTCTCGGCCTGAAAAGCGAAGATGAGGACCAGGGTGGTCAGGAGGGCGATCACCGTGACCGGATGGAGGAAGGTGAGGAACCTGTTCTCGAACCATTCGATCCCTTTGGCCCGGATGAGCCAGATCCGGGTGAGATATCCCGCCGTGAGCGGGATCACGATGAAAAGGAATACGGCGTAGAGCAATACCTTGAAGGGAACGGTGAGGGACGAAGCCCCGCTCACCAAAAATTTCACGATGGGGGCGAAGAGCACCAACATGATCAGGTCGTTCAGGGAGACCTGGACCAGGGTGTAGGCAGGATCTCCCTCGGTGAGGTAGCTCCAAACGAATACCATGGCGGTACAGGGGGCCGCCGCTAAGATTATCACCCCGGCGATGTACTGATCGGCCAGCTCCGCTCCGATCAAGGGAAGGAATAGGTGCTTGAAGAAGACCCAACCGAAGAAGGCCATGGTGAAGGGCTTGACCAGCCAGTTGACCAAGAGGGTGATCAACAACCCCCGCGGCCGCTTGCCCACATTTAGAATGGAGGCGAAGTCCACCTTGAGCATCATGGGATAGATCATCAGCCATATCAGAACCGCAATGGGCACATTGATATGGCTCTCCGATCCGAATTCCAGTCGGCGCAGGAGATCGGTCAGGCCGGGGAGGGACCTCCCCAAAAAGACGCCCACCGCCATGCAGATGGCTACCCAGAGCGTCAGATATCGCTCGAAGATGTTGAGGTGTCTTCCCTCTGCTTCCATCCTTTCTCCTCTCCTTCCCTTCCTTCTGCTCCGCCCCAATCATTCCTTCTTCAACAGATCATCCCCTCGCGCTCGGCAGACCCGCCACTTAGGCAGGAGGCCCTTTTGGCCTCCAGCCGCGTAGGCCCTCCATGAAGCGGGAGATGATCGCCTCCACTCCGCTCCCCCTAGTCCATGTCGAGGTGCCACCGAAGGAGGAAATCCCTAACTGTTCCCTGTTTCTAGCCCGATCGTAGTCGGCCCGTCGCTTGGGATCGGCCAATACCCGATAGGCCTCTCCTATCTCCTTGAACCGTTCCTCCTCCTGCTTGTTCCCCTGGTGTAGATCCGGATGGTGGCGACGGGCCAGTCGGCGATAAGCCTTTTTTATCGCCCGCAGGCTGGCCTCCGGGGATACTCCCAAAATGGCGTAATAGTCCTTCATCTCCTGGGCCTTTCCTAAGGCAATGCTGCCCGGCTTTGATCCAGGCCCTGTCCTCCCAGCGCGGAGCTCCCGCCGGTTGCTTGTGGCGGAAACCCACCCTCCTTCGGACAGGCCCAGCGTTTCCCGCCCCCGATTACCCGAAGCAGTCTTGCCCTATCGCGCTCCAGGAGCTCGGATTTCCTCCACGCCCGCAGCGACCCCAAGATCTGTGAAACCAGTCCCTCCCCTTCCTGCAGGCGGTAGACGATCCATCTCCCTTCCCGCCGGTCCGTCACCAGACCGGCCGCCTTGAGGATGCTGAGTTGGTGGGAGATGCGGGGCTGCGGCATCTCCAATGCCTCCATCAGCTCGCACACGCACAGCTCCTGCTCGAAAAGGAGGTTGACGATGCGGAGGCGGGTCTCGTCGGAGAGAGCCTTGAAAATCGATAAAGCGGTTTCCATGTGCTGTTTCCCCTTGGATTGCATACCTCTATTGCTGGCGACATATGCACATATGTGCATATATAATTACGACTTCCCTTTGCCCTTTGTCAAGGCCTTTTCGATGTGGTAAAATAAAAAAGATGAAATAGGTCCTCTGCCAGGAGAAGGCGGAGGGCGTGGTCAGCTCGAAAAGGAGGGGAGCATGAGAGGCAGCAGATGGCTTTCGCTCGGCATCGCCCTGCTCTGGGCCGGGATAACGCTGGCGGGTTGCGCCGCCACCCTCAAGAACTTCGACCAGATCTCCCTGGGCATGACCCCGGAGGAAGTGCTAAAGATCGCGGGCAAGCCCCACCGGATCCTGCTGATCGAGTCTACCGGGCAAGGGACGCTCGTTCCCACCCCCGCAGGCAAGCACGAGCTCTGGATCTACCGCGGAGGAGCGATCCAGTTCACGGAGGGAAAGGTCGTGGCCAAAGGTCAGCGAACGACCCCTTAGGCGAGAGCGGAAGGGCGTCCCCAAGCGGGAAAGGGGAGGCATTGCCTCCCCTTTCTTCTTGCCACCAGATCCTCTCTTCCTTCTCTTCCGCCCGGCAAATCTCGCCAGGACCGGCCCGGGGGGCGGATCGCTCCTACCGCATCTCCTGCCCCCCCGAGTCGTTGATGGCCTGACCGGTGATGTAGTCGGCGTCGGAGGAGGCCAGAAAGAGGGCCACCTTGGCCACATCCTCCGGGTATTGGCCCCTACCCATGGGGACCTGTTGGGTTATCCGCTGCTGGATCACCTCTTCCGGAGGGATGCCCCGGATCCCTCCCAGAACCCGGGAGAGATAATCCCACATATCGGTGAGGACGATCCCCGGACAGATGGCATTGACGGTTATGTGGGGCGCGAACTCCAGGGCATTGGACTGGGTGAGGCCTACCACCGCGAATTTGGTGGCGGTGTAGGCTGCCATGTAAGGCCCTCCTACTTTGCCCAGGCGAGAGGCGATGTTGATGATCTTGCCCGACTTCCTCTTCATCATCTCCCTGATCGCGGCCTGGGTGCAGAAGACCACGCCTTTCAGGTTGACGGCGATGATCCGATCCCACTCCTCTTCCGTGGAGTCGAGAAAATGTCCGGCCAGCACGATCCCCGCGTTGTTGACCAGGATATCGAGCTGGCCAAATTGCTGGACCGCGAAGGCCACCATGGCCTCCGCCTCTGCCTTCTTGGTGACATCCGTCCTGATCCACCGGACCTGACCCCCGGCCTCTTCGATCTCCCCTGCTGCCTGCTCGGCAGTGGCCGGGTCGATATCCGCAATGACTACCTTCGCTCCCTCCTGGGCAAACTTGAGGGCGATGCCCTTGCCGATCCCCCTGCCGGCTCCGGTAACGATGGCTACCTTGTCTTTTAACCTCATCCTTTACCTCCCCTTGCTCCTCCCATACCCGCAAAGCGATTGCCCCATGCAAGCCGGAATCCGGCCCCCAAACCAGACCCATCAGTCAATCCATGAAGAGCCCCCCGTTCACATCCAGAATCTCCCCGGTGACGATCCGCGCCGAGTCAGAGGCCAGGAAGAGGGCCGCCTCGGCCACATCCCTGGCCTCCCCGAAGGCGCCCAGGGGAAGGGGAAAGCTCTTTATGATCGCCTCCCGCTGGGCCGGAGTGGTCGTCTGGTGAAAGGGGGTATCGATGGGCCCGGGGGCAATCGCGTTCACCCGAATCCCGTGAGGAGCCAGTACCTTGGCGAAGTTAATGGTCAGGCAGGAGACCCCAGCCTTGGAGGCAGAGTAGTTCATGCCGGTGAAGATGCTGCCGGTCTTGGCTACCAGGGAGGAGATATTGATGATCTTTCCCGATTTCTGCTCCATCATGACCAAGGCCGCCGCCCGGCATCCCAAAAAAACTCCCCACAGGTTTATGTCCATGACCCGGTCCCATTCCTCCTTGCTCATCTCCTGCCAACTGGCCACCGAGTTCACCCCCGCATTGTTGACCATGATGTCGAGGCGGCCGAAGCGGCGGACGGTATCCTGCACCAGAGAGGTCATGTCCGCCGCCTGGGTCACATCGGTGCGCAGGGCGAGGGCCTTCCCCTTTTCTTTCTTGATTTCCTCCCCTACCCGGCGGGCCGCCTCTTCGTCGATATCCGAGACCACCACCACTGCCCCTTCCCGGGCGAAGGTGCGGCAGATCTCTCGGCCCAGTCCGCTTCCTCCGCCGGTAACGATCGCTACCTGATTAGCCAGTCTTTCGCCCATTCTTCCTCCCTCATCTCGTCGTTCCCGATTTCTTCACTCCTGCCACTCCTTCATGATGTCCACCGCCACCCGGCTCGCTACCCGCGTCGCCCCTGCCTCGATGAAGGAGAGGACCTCGCTCAGCTTGGTGATCCCCCCCGAGGCCTTGACCCCGAAGTTGGGGCCCACCGTCTCCCGCATCAGGCGAATGTCCTCCACCGTGGCCCCAGGGAGGGCATTACCGGTCGAGGTCTTCACGAAATGGGCGCCCGCCTCCATGGCCAGCTGGCAGGCCTTGATCTTTTCCTCCCGAGAAAGCAGGGCCGTCTCCAGGATGACCTTCACGATCCTTCCCTCTGCTGCCCTCACCACCGCCTTTATGTCCTCCACCACCGCATCGTAGAGCCTGTCCTTGAAGGCCCCCATGAACATCATCATGTCCAGCTCGTCGGCCCCGTTCCTCACCGCATCCTGGGCCTCGAACACCTTCACCGCCGTAGTGTTGGCCCCAAAGGGGAAACCCACCGGAGTGATAACGCCCACCGGCGTCCCCTTGACTATGCTCTTCGCCAAGGAGACATAGCAGGGGTGGACACAGGCGGTGGCGAAATTGTACTTTACCGCCTCCTCGCAGAGCTTGATCACCTCGGGACGGGTACCTTCCGGCTTGAGGATCACGTACTCGATATAGCGCGCCAGTTCTCCTTTTGTCAGCTTCATGACCTCTCCTTTCCTGCCTTTAGTCTGGATGGCTCTGCCGACCTGCTCGCTTTCCGCTCCCCGCTTCGCGGGCTCATCCGCCCGCCTTGTCCCTTCCCAGGGCCCGAGAGCAACCCGCATCGAGGTCCACGCCCGCGGATCAGCGATATCAACCTCCCTCCCTTGGCGAGAAGGTCGTGGATCGATCCACTGCCGAGGAAGGGAACTTGTAAGGGAGGAACGATTCTGCTATCATCTGCCCCGAAAAAGGCCGAGGGATGATAGCACGGCAGGCGCGATCGTGACAAGGACTAAACGGAGAAGGAGGGAAAGATGCCGATCTACGAATATCGGTGCCAGGATTGCGGCAAACGATCCTCTTTCTTGCTCCTCCGGATCGATCCTTCCTTCACCCCTTCCTGCCGCCATTGCCACAGTGATCGGTTGAGCCGCCTGATCTCCCGGGTGGCGGTTTTCAGATCCGAAGAGAGTCGCCTGGAGCGCCTGGCCGATCCCTCCTCCCTGGGAGATCTGGACGAGAACGATCCGCAGAGCGTCGCCCGCTGGATGAAGCGCATGGGAAAGGAGATGGGGGAGGACTTAGGGGACGATTTCGAGGAGATGATGGATGCGGCCATGGAGGAAGAGGCAATGGGCGAAGGATCGGAGGATGACCTGGGGGAGGATTTCGATGAGTAAGCAACTGGCAGAGCAGCCCGCGGAGCTGGAAGCTCTGATCTCTTTTCATGGTCACTTCTGTCCGGGACTGCTGATCGGTTATCGGGCAACCCTCTTGGCCCTGCGCCGGCTTAAGGTAAAAGCCGCTGCCGACGAAGAGCTGGTCGCCATCGTGGAGAACAATAGCTGCAGCGTGGATGCGGTCCAGTTCCTGGCCAGTTGTACCTTCGGCAAGGGAAATCTTTATTACCTTCCCTACGGAAAGCAGGTATTCACCTTCGCTCGCCGACCATCTGGGGAAGGAATTCGCGTCTCCCTCCGCAAAGAAGCTGGGGACGGGCTCCCCGCGGAGGGGGCCGAGAGGCGGGAAGAATTCATCCATCGCCTCCTTTCGGCTCCCGATCGGGCTCTGTTTCGGACCCGGAGGCTGGTCCTGAGTCTGCCAGCGCCCGCTCAAGTTTACCCCAGCCTTCCCTGTGCAGGCTGCGGCGAGCCGGTGATGGAGACTGCTGCCCGCTTAGCCCATGGCCGGGTCCTTTGTCAGCCTTGTTTCGAGGCAGAGACCTCCTCCTCCCTCCCGGAGGAGGCGGGCTGATCTGATGCTAACGCCGCGCCAACAGATACTGGAGAGACTGGAAAAGGGCCGCCAGACAGTCCGTACCCTGTCCCGCGAGCTTCGCCTCCCGGAAAAGGATATCGTCCGCCATCTGGAACATCTGGCCCGCTCCTTGGTCTCCAGCCGGAGGAGACTGGCCATGGAGCCCCCCGTCTGCATGAGCTGCGGCTTCAGTTTCCGCAAGCGGGAAAGGATGAGCGCCCCCAGCCGCTGTCCATTGTGCAAGAGCGAGCACATAAGCGATCCCGTCTTCTTCATCGAGGACTGATCCCCCCTTCGATTTGCCTGGGCCCTGACTTCGGGCGCAGATGCGCAAAAGAGATGAGGGTAAGAAAGAGGAAGCAGGAGAAAAGAGGAGGAAAAGGATGAACAGGCGCTGTCCCATTGCCCCGTTTTTGTCGCTGGCCTTGTTAGTCTTGGCGGCCCTAGCGGTGATATCCCGGCCCGCGGCTGGGGCGGAGCCCCACTCCTCGCCCCGGCAGGAGATCTTCCTCCTTAAGCCCGAGACCAGCAGTGGCCTCCCTCTGCACCAGGCCCTGAGCCAGCGGCGTTCGGTGCGCAGCTTCTCCCCGGAGGAGGTGGGGTGGAAGGATATTTCCCAGATCCTCTGGGCCGCCGATGGGATCTCGCGGCCGGAGAGTGGAAAGAGAACGGCTCCCTCCCCCATGGCCACCTACCCGACCACCATTTACTTGGCGAACCGGGAGGGCATCTACCGCTTCGATCCCCAGCAGATGAAGCTGACTCTGATCGCCGGGGGTGACCATCGCAGCCGCCTCTCTGACCAGAAATCGGTCCAGGCTGCTCCCCTCAGCCTGATCGTGGTCTCCGATACCGGGAGGCTGAGACAGACCATGGATCAGCGTTGGAAGGGGAACCCGGAGAACGAGAAGCTCTCCCTCCATTTCTGCGCCATAGAGGCTGGGGCAATTGCCCAGAACATCTATCTGGAGGCCACCTCTCTCGGCCTGGCCACCGTACTGGTCGGGGGCTTCAATCGGAAGGAGATAGAGGAGCTGCTGCACCTGAAAGGAGAGACCGTATTTCTGGTCATGCCCATTGGCCACGAAAAGATCGGCCCCTAAGGCATATGGCCCTCTTCCTGCTCCTGTTTTGCCGCGGCGGTTTACCGGGCTTACCTGGCTTCGGTGCGGATGGCATCTTCCAGTGAAGGCAGGTTGACCCTCCCTTCCTGGGAGTAGACGACGCGGCCCTTGGCGCTAAGCAGTACCACCGCTGGCGTCTCCTCCACCCCCAGTAGCCCTTCCACCAGGAAGCCATCCCCACTTTCCTCGTCCAGCAAGCAGGGCAGGGTGAAGCCTTGCTTCTCCCAATACTTCTGCACCAGGGGCGCTGCCGACTTTCCGTCTCCGTTGATGGCTACCGCCTTCACTTTGGCGGCGCCCCCCAACCTTTGGCACAACTTCTGGATGCGGGGAAGATCCTGTCGGCACACATCGCAGTAGAGGGACCAATAAACGAGAAGCAAGGGCTGGTCCCCCAGCTCTCGAGCGAGCCGGAAGCTTCCCCCGCCCAGGATAGGCAGCTCGAACACCGGTACCTGACTCCCCTTTCCGATCAGCGACTCCGCTGGCGACGCGCTTCCGGCCAAGATGCCCCCAACGGAAACGACCAAGACGAGGAGAGGAAGGATGCGAGAAAGGACCATCTGTCCCCTCCTCCCTTGCCTCTCGCCCTGGTACCTGGGCGTCCTGGCCGGCCCCAGGGGTCCGACCAAGCATTCCTTCCTAACATAGGCGATTGCGGGCCCTATCCCGCCCTCTCCCCTCCTTGCACCCGTCGCCTCCATGGCTCCTCGCTCCATGTCTGCGCTCATCCCGGTTCTCCTCCTTTCCCTTGATGGCTTTCGCGATGTCGTCCGAGGGCTCCTCCCGCATCCAAACCTTGCTATTTCCCTGCTCGATCCTGTTACCTTATTACCATAACCGAAACCTATCTTGCGGGGCCTCCCTGCTTTATCTGCTTTCTGCTATACTGCTGGCAGCAAGCCCGGACTTGCCAGCAACGGCGAGAGAATCAAAGGAGACGATCGAAAATGGCTACCAAGAGGAAGAGGGACCTCATGCGCTTCACCCGAAGCGTCAAGGAACTGGCGCGGGAAAGGGGCGCCGACCTGGTGGGGATAGCGCCGGGGGAGAGGTTTTCCCACTGTCCGCCGGAGCAGCATCCGGCCCGCTATCTTCCCCCAGTCAGGGCCGTCATCTCCCTGGCTATCCGCGTCAATCGGGCCGGCCTCAAGTCCATCCTGAGCAATACCTCCATCTACTCCTACTGCATCTTCGGCTTCAAGGCCATCAACGAGAGGCTTCACCAGTTGGCCTTCGAAATGGCTCGCTTTTTAGAAGACGAGGGCTTCGAGGCCTATCCCGTTCCCGCCAATGCCCTCCGCGATCCCCGTACCCTCAAGGCCGAGATCTCCCATCGCCATGCGGCGGTTGCAGCCGGCCTAGGGCAAATGGGCTGGGGCCTCAGCCTCCTCACCCCCCAGTTCGGAGCCTGGCAGAAGCTGGTCTCCGTCATTACCTCCGCCCCTCTTGAGCCCGATTCCCTGTACCAAGGCACCCTCTGCCGCCACTGCCTCCAGTGCGTGCACATCTGTCCGGTGGGGGCCATCAGCGAGAGGGAGAGTGATGGTTTCTGCATCGATGGTCGCCTTTACCAGCATGCCCACCTCGAGCAGTGGAGGTGCCGGTGGGGCTGCGGGGGATTGACCTCGCGGGGAACCTTCGCCTTCACCGATATACCCCTGCCCGAAAGGGAGCCCACCCCCGATGAGATGATGGCCTTTTTCGCCCGCCTGGATCCAGCCCAGATGCGCATCACCCTGGAGGCAGGAGGGACCTTTCCCTGGTGCAGCAAATGCCTGGCCGTGTGCGGACCCAAACCCCAATAGCACCGCCTCTGTCAGCCAAGCTCCCTGGGGGAAAGGCATTGCCCGTCAAATCTGCGGCCCTGACCCTTAGTGGCGGAGTAGGGTATCGGCAGAGGGATAATCAGAGGCGGATTTGCCCACCTGGAGCCAGAGGATCGTGCCCTCCCGGTCCAGGATGAGGGTGGTGGGGCGGGCGATGAGGCCGAAACGGGGGTGGTCCTCCCCGATCCCCAGCTTGCGGATGGCCTCCCGGGAGGAGTCGCTGAGGAGGAGGATGGGAAATTCGGTCCCCTCCGGTGCGGAGCTCTCCTGGGTTCGACTGCGGTACTCCTTCTCGATGGTGTAGGCGAACTCCGCCAGCATGGGCGGATCATCGGCACTGATCGCGACGATCTGTCCCCCTCGGGCCTGAAAGTCCGGCCATCTTGTCCTCAGGACCAGGAGCTGTTCCTGGGAGTAAGGACACCAGTAACCTCGATAGAACACCACCACCGTCTTCTTGGCCCTATCCAGCAGGGAGGGAAGACGAATCGCCTCGCCCCTGGCATCGCGAAGTTGGAGCTCCGGGATCTTCTGTCCGGTATAGACCCGGGCATGAGGGCCCGAATCGAGCAAGGACAGGGAAGAGCAGGCGATCAGGGAAAGGAGCAGGGCCAGCAAGATGAGGCCAGCCGCAGCAGAGCAAGGAGATCGGCGGGCGGGAAGAGGTCGGGGGGAACGGTTCATTTGCTAAGCTGTGGCCGCTCCCCTTTCCGGGAAGGCCTCCGCTCCGGAACCGGAGGCTTATCCCCCTGGTCCTGATTCCACGCGGGCGTGACATAGAGCCCGCAGTAGCAGCTCCCGTGTTGGGAGAGGTCGGCCTTGCTGTAAAGGCAAGGGCAGATGATGTCCTGGTCCTCTTCTCGTATCCCGGACGCCAGCCGACAAGGACAGGAGCGATAGCCGTACCGTTTCTCGTTTTGCAGAAGGCCCTCCAGGATAGCCAGCACCAATTCCCGGTCCCTATTCAATTGGATCCCCTGGGACCGGGCATAGCGCTCCAGGATGGGGTACAGTTCTTGCGGGCTCATGATCCCAGGGCCCTCTTCAGCCTCTCCTCGTTGAAGCCCACGATCACCTCTCCCCCTATGAGGATGGTGGGAAAAGTGAGCTCCGGATTGTAGCGACCGACCTCTTCCAGGACTGACTCCTTCTCCTTCCCCTGCAATAGGTCCACATCCAAGAACTCGAAGGGAACCTGCCTCTGCTGGAAGAAGGCCTTCGCCCGTTTGCAGTGAATGCAGGTGCTCAGGGTGAACATCCTTATCTTAGGAATCTTCTTCCCCTCCGCCGGGGTCCCCGCATCCCCCTGGTGGGCGGGATTTGGAGCGATCTCGCTGCTTGTCATCTCTCCTTTCCTCTCCTCATTTCCTGGGCATCCCGCGTCATCTCCACCAGGTCCCGCTTGAGTTCGGCCAGCCCGTACCAGGTTACATAGTCCGGGTTGTTGTGGAAGGCCCCCTGGAAGGTCCGCATCCGGTGCTCCAAGAACATGACATAGAGCTTTTGCTCGATGGGCGTGATTGCCTCGTAAAAGGTGAGCAGGTCGGGGAAGGCAGGCTTGCCGGGCGATGGGACGATCATCCCATCCCGATAGAGCTCGGCTACCAGGCCGATCCCGCGGGCCATGAGCCGGTCCGCCTCCCTGATCATGGCATCGGCATTTTCCAGGTTCAGGCGGGCGAAGCCTCTGCTGTGGCAACGAGTGCAGGTCTTTAACATCCGATCTCGCTCCGCCTGCCACTCCTCCCGACTGAGCCGGGCCATCTTACCGGCCTTGACCACCTCCAACCGCGGGGTGGGATCTCCGGTCGGATCCAGGACCTGAAGCCCCTTCAGGATGGTAGTGCGAGAGGCCATCCACTCCAGATCGTCCTCGGGCAGGCGCAGGGCCAGGAAGCCCCAGGCGGTCATCACCCGATGGTTGCCATCCTCCATATGACAAGTCTGGCAAGTGGGCGCCCGCCCGCTCCCCGGATCGGAGAAATAGATGGCCCCATGCTTGGAAGAAGACCACATCTCCCATTGGGGATGGTCGAACCCCATATGGCACATCCGACAGGCCTGGGGGTTCGCCGCCTCCTCCCGCGAGAAACGATGCCGGGTGTGGCAGGAGGTGCAGGCCATTCCGTACCGGTAAGCCTCCTTGGCTGAGGACGGTCGCAGCCCGATGCGGTGGCAACCCCCACACCCCTTCTGGCCCTCGATGTAAGGGTGGGGTTGGAAGCCGGTGGTGGGCAGGGCCTCCATGGCTATCCAAGCCAGGGAGTGCTTTCCCTCCTTGTACTGGCCGTAGCGCTCTCCATGGCAGGAGCCGCAAAGATCGGGGGTGGGCAGTAGGGCCTTTTCCACATCGGTGGCCGAGGTGTGGGCTGAGCCGTGGCAGTCCTCGCACTCCAGGCTGCCGCTCATCTTGCTCCGGGCCCATTCCCTTACGATCCCGGCCGTTATCTTCTCATGACAGGTGACACAGCTCGATTTCCCTTCTGCGCCCGGGGCCAAAGACCCGAGGAAAAGAAATGGCAAGAGCAGCCCTCCCCCCACGCTCCTGAACCATTGCCCGCGCCGCCCTCTCATCTTCTCCCTCCTCTTGCTATCAGGAAACCCAGATTCTCTCTGCCGCCCTGGCCGATCTTATCGCCTTGTACGCCATTTTCCCTTGGCCGTCAAGGGGATTCGCGCCTCAGAACTCTATTCCCCTGCGGGGCCCGATCCCTCTTTGGCGAGGGTGCCTGATCTCCCTCATCTCGGTCACCAGGTCCGCCCGCTCCAGGAGCCGGGAGGGGGCCCCCCTCCCGGTGAGTATAACCTCCAGCGATTCGGGCTTTCCTTCCAGCAGCTCCAGCACTTCCTCCAGAGAAAGCAGGCCATAGGCCAGGGCCACATTTACCTCGTCCAGGATGAGGAGGTCGACCTTTCCCTCCTCCATGATGGCCCGCGCCCTCTGCAGCCCCTGGCGCGCCCGCTCTTTGTCCTCCGCCTCCGGAGCCTCCGGGTTCACCCATCCCGGGCGGCCAAAGGCCTCCACCTGGATCAGAGGTAGATCTTTCACCGCCACCTGCTCCCCACTCTTCCCCTCCCCTTTGAAAAACTGGATGATGTGGACCCTCAAACCTTGTCCTGCGGCCCGCAGGGCCTGCCCGAAGGCCGCCGTGGACTTACCCTTCCCTTCTCCGGTATAGATCTGGATCAACCCTTTCCCGGGCAAATCTCCCCTCCTCTCCCCCTTCTCTTCTGTTTGGTGTTTGGCGCCACCGGATCTGGAAACGGGGAACTTCCTGTGCTATAAGAACAAGACCGAGGCTCCCCCCATCCCCTCTGATCCAGAGCCATCGCCTCCAAGCCAGCCCCCACGCCGGGCAGGAAGGAGAAGGAGATGACCCACCGCCAGCGCGTTCTGGCCGCCTTGAGGGGCGAGCCTGTGGACCGTATCCCCCGGGCCCCCCGGCTGCTCCTGTGGTCCAATGCCCACCGCCACCAAGGGACTTTGCCTCCCCGCTACCGGAATTGGAGCCTGCGGGACATCGAGCGCGACCTGGAGGTGGGAAGACCGGCCCGAGACGGCAAGATCTTCGAGGTACGATACCAGGGGGTGGACATCGTTACCCGATCTCGCGGAAACGAGGTCCGCACCGAATACCGCACCCCGGTGGGCACGCTCCACACCCTCTATCGCCAGAGCCAACGCCTCCAGGATCATCAGATCCAAGGAAGGGAGGTGGAGCACCTGCTCTAGGGGCCGGAGGACTACCCCATCGCCGAATACCTGATCGAACACAGCCAATATCTCCCCACCTACGAGGAGTTCGAGCGCTACCATGGGGAGATCGGATCGGACGGTCTCCCCCTGGTGCTGGTAGGGGATTGCCCATTCAACCGGATGATGCGCGAGCTAGCCGGCTACGGGCGCATCTTCTTCCACCTGCAAGACCACCCGCAGCGGGTAGAATCGCTCCTGGCGGTGATGGAGGACAAACAGCGCGAGCTCTGGAGAATAGCCGCCGATTCGCCGGCGACCCTCCTCCTTTACGGGCTCCATTTCGATTCCCAGATCACCCCTCCTCCCCTGTTCCGTCGCTACTTTCTCCCCCACCTGCAGGAGTTCAACCGCACCATGCACCGCCACGGGAAGCTGGTAGCCTTCCACTCCGATGCTGATACTTCGCTCCTCCTGGACCTGCTCTTGGAGGCGGAGTACGATTGCGCCGACACCTTCACCTGCTACCCCATGGTGAGGGTAAGTCTATCCCCGGTCCGGCAGTCCTGGGGCAATCGCATCACCATCTGGGGCGGAATTCCCTCCCTCCTCCTGGCTCCCACCTTCACCGATCCCGAATTCGAGGCCTATATGGATGACCTGTTTCTCACCATCGCCCCCGGAGATGCCTTCATCCTGGGGGTAGGCGACAATGTCCTGCCCCACAGCCTGATCGAGCGGATTCGTTGGGTGAGCCAGATGGTCCGGGAAAGGGGTCGCTATCCTCTCCCCGCCAGTCGAGCGGGCTGAGTCCCTTCAGCCTCAGATGTATTCCACCGTGGCCGGAGGCTTGGGGGTCAGATCGTAAAGGACCCGGCACACCCCGGGGAGCTCCAATATCCTGGCGGCCAGAGCATGTAAGAGACCCCAGGACAACTCGGTCACCGACGCCACCCGCGCATCTCGGCTCTCGATGCAGCGAATCACGATTATCTGTCCGAATTCCCGCTTTCCATCCCGGATTCCGGTGGCACGGTCCTGGAGGAGAACGGCGAAGTACTGGAAGGCCCCGGTTCCCTGCAAGGCCTCCTCCACGATAGCCGTAGCTCGGCGAACTGTTTCCAGCCGCTCCTCCGTCACCTCCCCCACAATGCGGGCTGCCAGTGCGGGCCCTGGAAAGGGAATTCTCTCGGTCAAGCTAGGAGGGAGGCCCAGGCGTCGGGCTACCTCCCGAACCCCGTCTTTGCGGAGGGTCTTCAGGGGTTCCAGGACCTGATATCCGAACTCCTTCTCCGGGTCGATCCCTATCTGGGCCAGGATGTTGTGTTGCCGCTTGATCCCCGCCACCGTCTCCTCTATGTCGGTAAGGATAGTGCCGTGGAGAAGGAACTTGGCCCCCCATTCGCAAACCAGGCGGCGAAAGACCCCACGATAGAAGGTCTCGGTGATCGCCTGGCGCTTAGCTTCGGGATCGGTCAGGCCCCGCAGGGCCTCCAGAAACTGGGATCGTGCGTCCACCAGCTCCACCCGGATCCCCAGGCCGGAGAAGACCTTCACCACCTGTTCCGGCTCCCCTTCCCGCATCAGGGCGTTATCCACGAAGAAGGTTCGCAGCCGATCGCCCAGGGCTCGATGTCCCAGGACGGTCACCACCGAGCTGTCAACCCCCCCGGAGAGGGCATTGATCGCCCTCTCCTCGCCCACCCTCGACCTGATCTCCGCGATCTGCTCCTGGATGAAAAGATCGTAGTCCATCCTCTCCTTCTCCCTTCTCCCTTCTCCCTTCTCACTCAGCGACCGGGCCCCTGCTGACCCCGGGGTCCCGGACCGATCTCCCCTCCCGGCGGATCCGGCGCAGGATGTCCCAGAAGGCCCCCCGGTAGCCTTTGGCAATGGCCTCCCTCAGCAGGGAATGGTCGTTGTAGTTGTAGTTCTGGCCTTCTCGTTTCGGGTTTCCGAACAAAAAACGCTCATCCCCACCAATAAGATCCTCCAGGCACGACTCCGGGTCCGACCCCAAAGCGGAGGAGAGATAGAAGACGGGCCGCAGCAAACCAGGATTGCCCTCCACCGCCCCCTGGAGATCGTCCCTGCTTGCCGTCTCTCCCCGCCGTTCCAGGAGGCGAAAGAGTGAGGTTTCCGGGTAGAGGCGCACCCCCAGGCTTATACCCACCAGGTCGGGCGAGGCCTGCTTCATCAGATCGATGGCCTCCTCGAGAGTAGCCCGGGTCTCGCCCGGACCTCCCAGGAGGAGGTCGAAAAGAAGGGAGAATCCCTCTCCCTTGGCCAGTCGCGCCACTTCCAGGATATCCTGGGGAGTATGCGGGCGACCCAAGGCCTGCAGCATCTCCGGTGACCCGTGATCGACCCCGAAATCGATCCCCACACAGCCTGCCCTTCTCATCCACCGGGCTAGCTCCCGGGAAAAGGGAAGAGGAGAGAGATAGGCATACCAGCGGATCTTCTCCCCCAGTCCTCTCTTCACTATCTCCTGGCAGACTTCCAGGGCATGGGACTCGGGGAGGTTGAACTCGCTGTCACAGGTATGGAAGTGATCGATCCCCTGGCGATAGAGATTCTCCAACTCTCGAGCCACCTGGGCCGGATTGCGTGGCCTGACCTCCGCCCCCTTGGCCACCGGATCGGCACAGTAGGTGCAACCTCCGGGGCAGCCCCGTTTCGATTCGAACCCAACCATCCCTCCCTCCTGGAAATAGCGCCGGTTGTCTACTGCCTCCCGGCGAGAGAGATCGAGCTCCTCCAACCTCGCGTAGCGGACCGGATTCCTCCACCAGGATGATCCCTGCTTCCAGATCAGGCCGGGCAGATCGTCAAAAGGCCTACCTCGCGCGATCCTGCCGGCCAGAGCGGGCAGGGTCTCCTCGCCCTCTCCCCTGACACCCATCTCCGCCCCGCAGTAGTCCAGTGCCGCCTCCGGCGAGATGGAGAATCCAACCCCTCCCAGGATCAGCTGGGCCCCGGATAAGGAGCGGACCAGGGAGACCAGATCCCTGGTCCGCTCCAGGCAGAAATCCTGACTGGCCAGATAGGAATCGTCCAGGTTGCGGACCGTGACCCCGATCAAGAGAGGATCCATCCGGGCAAGGGCGTTGCGGATATCCGCCTCCGGTTCCTGGGAGAAGGCCAGATCCAGCACCTCCACTGCAAACCCGTCCCTTTCCAGGCACTGGCCCAGATAATCCAGGGCCACCGGGGTAACCGGAGGCTGCATTCGGTTGGGATTGAGCAAGAGGACAGGTCGTTCGCTCCTCAATTCAATCTCTCCCAAATCTTTCCTCTTTCCTCGCCACCTCCCAACATGCCACAGCCGGGGGGGAGAATCAACCGCAAAACGGCGGTCCCCTTCCTTGACAGCGCGGGGGGGGTTGTGTTATAAGGAGCAGCATTCGGGGCTTATTTCCTTAGAATCGGGGGGAGGATCGAGGATGAAACGGAGAACGATGAGAAAGATCATCGGCCTCGGCATCGAGGGCAAAAACCTACTCCCCGCAGCGGCCCTTTTGGCCGCGTTTCTGGCCCTCCCCCAGCGGTCCTGGGGATTCGATATGGCGGGGCCAAGGAGCATGGGGATGGGGGGAGCCTTCGTGGCCGCCTGCGACGACGCCACCGCCGTCTACTGGAATCCGGCCGCCATCACCCAGATCAAAGGGGTGGAGATCCTCCCCTACGCCGGGGCCAGGGTCACGGAGGAGAAGGTCTACGACATCGTAAGGGATCTGGAGGAGTGGGATGACGACCACGATCCACCCTACACCTTATCCGAAATGAAGGAACTCAAAGACATACTGGAGCGCTTCAACCAGAGCGGGGTGGGAGTTTTCGGAAACGCCAGTGCCGGCTTCGCCGTCGCCACCAAGTGGTTCGCCCTCAGCTCGGTGGCCCTGGGTCAGGCCAACTTGGATCCATACGCTGACACCGAGCTCAGCCATCTCGGCCCCACCGAGGCCGACCGCGCCCGCAACCGGTCCCGGGTGGATGTAAACAGCCTGGTGACCAACAACATCGCCCTCACCTTGGCCACCACCTTGGGCATCCCCAATCTGGCCTTAGGAGCTAACCTGAAGTATATCCAGGCCTACCGCTATACCGACCGCTATTATGTCTTCGACCAAAAGACCGGAGAATACGCCGATATCGACTACGAGAAGCGCTTCAACGACAACCGGGTGGATGGCTGGGGATGGGGCGCAGATGCCGGCGCCCTGGTCATCCTGGGCGACTACCTCCGGCTGGGAGTCCTAGGCCGAAACCTCAACGAGCCCCGCATCGATTGGGAGAAAAGGCAACCCAGGACCAAGCTCCGGAACCAGTTCCGGGCGGGGGCAGCGATCATGCCCTTCAAGACCCTGACCTTATCCCTGGACGCAGATGTGACCGAGCAAGGGAGAGAGGTGATCGAGACCCGGTCGGGAAAGAGATTCAAGTTCGATCGCACCCGGGAGGTCTCGGCCGGGCTCGAGTGGTGGCTCTTAAGAAGGCACCTTGCCCTCCGGGGCGGTGTCAACAACCTGACCGATGGCGGCAGCGCTGGCCGTTTCTACACTGCTGGTTTGGGAATCCGGATCCCTTATCTGGGATTCGATCTGGCCGGCGGCTACGGGGAGAAGCGGCGGTACGCCGCCTCGGTGGCCCTCAGCGTAAGGTTCTGAAAGCGGGAGAAGACCATGAAGATCTTTCTAGACACCGCGGATGTCAAGGCGATCCGCGAGATCGCCACCCTGGGCATCGTGGATGGGGTAACCACCAACCCTACCCTCATCGCCCGGGAGGGGAGGGATTTTTGGGAGGTGCTCCATGAGATATGCCAGATAGTGGACGGCCCCATCAGCGCGGAAGTAATCAGTTTGGATAGCGAAGGGATGCTGCGGGAGGCCAGGAGGCTGGCCCAGGTCCACCAAAACATCGTGATCAAGGTCCCCTTGACCCGGGAAGGACTGAAGGCCACCAAGGTGCTCAGCGGGGAGGGAATCCGAACCAATATGACCCTGGTATTCTCCTCCCCCCAGGCATTATTGGCGGCCAAGGCGGGAGCGACCTATGTCAGTCCCTTCGTGGGCAGACTGGACGACATGGGGGCGGTGGGTATGGATCTGGTGCGAGAGATCGTCACCATCTACGAGAACTACGATTACCCTACTCAGGTGATCGTCGCCAGCATCCGCAACCCCCTCCATGTGATCGAGGCGGCCCTGGCCGGTGCCCATGTGGCTACCATCCCCCCCTCGGTGATCGAGCAGCTCCTCCGCCATCCCCTGACCGATCTGGGGATCGAGAGGTTCCTGGCCGACTGGGAGAAGGTCCCCCGCAAGCCTTTTTGATCCTTAACCACGGGAGGTGAGATCTTGCCCCTCTTCGAGTTTTCCTGCCAAGAGTGCGGGTTCGATTTCGAGAAGCTGGTGCGCGACGGCAGCGCCTCGATTCAATGTCCATCCTGCGGCTCCACCGAGGTGAAGAAGAAGTTCTCCGTCTTCGGCTGCAAGGCGGGCAATCGGTTCGTCAGCTCGGCCACTACCAGCCCCAGTTGCTCGAGCTGCACCCGCGGAACCTGCCAGGGCTGCTCTTGATTCGATCGATACCAGCCCTGAACCTTCCTGTTTCGCGCCGACCCAGCGGCCGCGAAGGCCGATAAGTAAGGAAAGGAAAGTAAGGATGTCCAGACCCAAGGTTTTCGTCTCTCGCCTCATACCCCAGGAGGCGCTGGACCTCCTCTGCAGCAGGCTGGAGGTCGAAATCAACTCGGATGATCATCCCCTGAGCAAGCCCGAGCTGATCTCCCACCTCCAGGACAAGGAGGGCTTGATCTGCCTCCTCACCGATATCATCGACGAGGAGGTGTTAAAATCGGCCCCCTCCCTCCGGGTGGTCTCCAATGTGGCGGTAGGTTATGACAATATCGAGGTGGAGGCGGCCACCCGCCGCCGCATCGCCGTCACCAACACCCCCGGCGTCCTGGACGAGACCACTGCCGATTTTACCTGGGCCCTCCTCATGGCCACCGCCCGCCGGGTGGTGGAAGGAGACCGTTTCTGCCGGGCCGGCAAGTTCCAGGGTTGGGGGATCATGCTTCTCCTGGGACAGGACATCCACGGCCAGGTCCTCGGCATCTGCGGCATGGGAAGGATCGGCCGGGCCGTGGCCCGGAGGGCCAAGGGATTCGGGATGAAGATCATCTATACCGACCTTCGCAGGCTGGAGGGAGCGATCGAGCAGGAGCTGGGTGCGAGCTATGTGGACAAGGATGTCCTGCTGCAGGAGGCAGACTTCGTGACCCTCCATGTCCCCTTGCTCCCAGAGACCAGACACTACATATCCCGGCGCGAGCTCTCCCTCATGAAGAAGACGGCCCACCTGATCAATGCCTCCCGGGGACCGGTGGTAGACGAGGAGGCGCTAGTGGAAGCCCTCCGCACCCGCCAGATCGCCGGTGCGGCCCTGGATGTGTTCGAGCACGAGCCGCTCATACATCCCGGCCTCCTAGAACTCGACAATGTCGTCCTGGCTCCGCACATAGCCAGCGCCTCGGTGCAGACCCGAACCCGAATGGCCACCATGGCCGCCGAGAACATGATAGCCGCGCTGGAAGGAAGGATCCCGCCCCATGTCGTCAACCCGGAGATCTACCGCTGAAGAAGATACCCATAGACAATGGAGAAAGGAGCAAAAAACATGGAAAAAGGTAGGATAGAGGGGCTCATCGCCAATCGGGCAGAAGGGAAGGGGAGCCTGCCCCAGGGGAAGGTGAGGATGTCGGCCGCTGCCGCCCTCTGCAAGATCCTGGAATGGAGAGGGGTGGAGCGGGTTTTCGGGGTCCCCGGGGCGTCCATCCTTCCCGTCTATGACGCCATCCGCGAGAGCCACCAGATCAAGTCCTACGTGGTACGGCACGAGCAGACCGCTGCCTTCGCTGCCGACGCCCAGTATCGGGCGAGCGCCCAAGTGGGGGTCTGCCTGGCCACCTCCGGTCCCGGCGCCACCAATCTGGTCACCGGCCTGTACACGGCCTGGTTCGACTCCATCCCCCTGATCGCCCTGACCGGCCAAGTCGTCTCCGCGGCCATAGGATCCTCGGCCTTCCAGGAGGCCCCCATCACCGCCATCGCCACCCCCATCACCAAGAAGGCCTTTCTGCCCCGCACCGCCGAGGAGATTCCCTTGCTGGTCAATCGGGCCTTCAACATCGCCGCCTCGGGGAAGATGGGACCGGTGCTCCTCGATCTGCCGCTGGATCTGCAGAAGGCAACGGTAGAGGTGGACTTCTCTGCCCTGGCCTCCGACCAGGAAGGACTGGAGGTCCTCCCTCGGGCCTCCGACCAGGAGGTGGAGAGGGCAGCCCGGATGATCCTGGAGGCAAAAAGACCGGTGATCATTGCCGGGGGTGGGGTAGTACTGGCGGAGGCCTGTTCTCTGCTGCGCGAGTTCGCCGAGGCCCTTTCCATACCGGTGGTCACCAGCCTCATGGGCAAAGGCAGCATCCCCGCCGACCATCCCCTTTACGCGGGGGGGGTGGGGACCATGTGCAACTCCCCCCTGGGGAACAAGACCCTCTTGGACTCGGACCTGATCATCAACCTGGGTGGTCGCTTCGGGGATCGCCACACCGGCAAGGTCGACACCTATGTCCGCGACGCCAAGGTGATCCATGTGAACATCGATCCCCGCGAGATCGGCAAGGCCGTGCCCGCTGATCTGGGGGTGGTATCCGATGTGAAATACTTCCTCCAGCGGATCCTGGAGTTCCTCTCGCAAGAGGAGCGGAGGCGGATCCGCTCCGGGGAGGAAAGGATCCACCAGTTGGCCCTGGACCGGGTCCGGCTAGCCCGGAGGACCGATTTCGATCAGGTTCCCATCAAGCCCCAGCGGGCCATCAAGGAGCTGCGGGAGTTCCTGGACCGGGGGGCGATCGTGACCCACGACATCGGAATCAGCCAGATCTGGTCGGCCCAGCTCTTCGATGCCTACGAGCCGCGGACTTACCTCGTCACCGGGGGGGCCGGTCCCATGGGATGGGGGCTGGGCGCGGCGATAGCGGCCAAGCTCGCCCGTCCGGACAGGCAGTGCGTGAACCTGGTGGGGGATGGAAGCCTGTGCATGTCTTTGCAGGATTTGGCCACCGCTGCCATGTTCGAGGTGCCCATCGTGGTCTTCGTCCTCAACAACTCCCTCCTGGGCTTGATCCGCCAGCAGCAAAACCTTTTCTACGGGGAGCGCCACATCTCCACCTTCATCGGCTACCCGCACGGTGACCACGACCGGGGCGTGGACTTCGTCAAGGTGGCGGAGGGGATGGGGCTGGGCGGGGAGCGGGTGGAGAGGCCGGATCAGATCAAGCCCGCCCTGGCCCGGGCCTTCGCCTCCGGCCGCCCCTACCTGGTGGAGGTAGTGGTGGATCGGACCGCCGTCTGCCCTATGTCTCTTGACGGAACCCTGACCGGGGTCAAGGAGACGGTCTGATTTGGCTTTTCGGGAGCGATAAGGGAACGACGAGGAGATGTAACCACAGAGGAGACAGAAGATGAAAGAATGCTTGCAGTCCTATATGAAGGTGGGAATCGTCCACTTCATGGCCTTCCCCGAGACCGGAAAGGGAGAGGGACCAATCCTGGAGACGGTGAAGAAGATCGCGGAGGACGACTTCTTCTCCGCCATCGAGGTGACCTCCATCCGGGACGATGCGGTTAGACTGGCAGTGGCCAGATTGCTCCGGGAGGCGAGGCTGACCGTGGGATTCGGAGGCCAGCCCGCTCTGCTCTCCGCCAAGTTGGACCTCAACAGCCTGGACGAGGGAATGCGTCAGGCAGCCGTATCCCGGATCAAATCGTGCATAGAAGAGGCAGAGGCCTTGGGGGCAGGAGCAGTGGCTATGCTCTCCGGCCCGGACCCAGGGCCAAGCCAGCGGGAGGCGGCCCTTTCCCAACTGGTTCGTTCTCTGAAGGAGATCTGCGAGTACGCCCGGGCCCATGGCGATCCTCTGGTAATCCTGGAGACCTTCGACCCGGACATCGACAAGTGCTGCCTCATCGGCCCTTCCGCCGACGCCCTCCGCGTCGCCCAAGAGGTGAAGGCGGCTTATCCCCGCTTCGGCCTCATGGTCGACCTCTCCCACCTGCCCCTGCAGCGGGAGACACCGGCGCAATCGCTGGGGCTGCTCAAGGACTATCTGGTCCATGTCCATCTGGGCAACTGCGTCCTCAAGGACAAATCCCATCCCGCCTACGGAGACCTCCATCCTCCTTTTGGCACCATCGGAGGTGAGGTGGACGTCCCGGAGGTAACCGCTTTCCTGCGGGCCCTGTTCGAGGTTGGGTATCTGGGGGCGGGAAAGCGGCCGGTGGTGGCCTTCGAGGTGAAGCCGATGGCAGATCAAAGCTCGGAGGCGGTCATCGCCGGAGCCAAACGGACCCTGCTGGAGGCCTGGGCCGCCTTGTAAAGGATAGCCGATACCTTGGAAAGGGTGGCCGAATTCCTTCCCCTTTATGACGAGGTGGCCCGCTGCAACCGCTGCGGCTTCTGCCAGCCCACCTGTCCCATCTACCGGGTGACCGGCAAGGAAGGATCGGTGGCCCGGGGACACCACGCCCAGGTGCGAGCGGTCATCGAGGGACGGCTCCCCTTCACCCCCCGCCTCAAGACCTCCTTCTTCGAGTGTCTTCTCTGCCGGGCCTGCGTGGCCAACTGTTTTCCCGCGGTCAAGACCCATCAGGTGATGGTAGCAGCCCGGGCGGCATATCGAAGGCGATTCGGCCAACCCCGGCTGGAGCGACTCCTCTTTCACCAGCTCCTCCCTTCCCCTTCCCGCATGCGCCTCTTGCTGAAGCTGGCGGCCCTGGGCAAGCTCGCCGGGCTGAGCCGCCTGGCCCAATCCCTGGAGATCCTGGGCTGGTTCGGGAAGCGGATCTCCCAGGCCGGGGGAATGGTCCAGGATCTGCCACTGCGCTCGCTCCGGGAAGAGGTGGGAAGGAGGGTCCTTCCCTCCTCGGGTCCACGGGGGAGGGTGGCCTACTTCTTCAGCTGTGGCTTCGACCTGATCTATCCCCGGGTGGGAGAGGCAACCTTGCAACTGCTGGAGCGTTGCGGCTACGGCATACAGCTCCTCCCCAACTTGTGCTGCGGCCTCCCCCCTTACAGCTATGGTGATCTCCAAGCCGCCGCCCACCTGGCTCGTCAGAACCTGTTGATCTTCCGGGAGGCGGAGGTGGAGGCCATCGTCACCGACTGCTCCAGTTGTTCCTCCTTTCTCAAGGAGTATCCCCAGATCCTGGAAGATCATCCTGACCTCCAGCAAGAGGCACGCTCCTTTTCCCAAAAGGTGAGGGACCTGAGCGAGTTCCTGCGGGCCGAGGAACTGCCCCGTCCCCTCAATCCCTTTTCCCACCGGGTAACCTTCCACGATCCTTGCCACCTGAGCCGGTATCAAGGCCTCGCTCCCCGGGCCCGAGCCCTGCTTCGCGCTGTCCCCGGCTTGGACTTCGTGGAGATGCCGGAAGCGGATTGGTGCTGCGGCGCAGCGGGATCTTATCACCTGGTCCACTACGATCAGTCCATGAAGGTCCTGGAGCGCAAGCTTAACAACTTGGAAAAGACGGGGGCGGAGATCCTGAGCACCTCCTGCCCCTCCTGCATGATGCAGCTTTCCTTCGGGATGAGGAGCAGGGGCTATCCGGGAAGAGTGATGCATCTGGCCGAGATACTGCAGGAGGCCACTTCTCCACCCGGTTGAGGAGAAGAAAAAGGAGATAGCGGTGGCCATCGTCACCATTTCCAGCCAGATCGGCTCGGGAAGGACAGAGATCGCTCGGCCCCTGGCCGAGGAGCTCGGCTACGCTTATGTGGACAAAGAGGCCATCTTCGCCGCGGCGGAGGGATATGGCTGGCTCAGAAGGTCTCTGGACAAGATGGACGAGCGCCGGGTAGGTTTCTGGGAGAGATCGGAGGCGGAACGGCGGCACTATCTGATCCTGGTGGAGGCCATCCTCACCGATTTCGCCCGCCAGGACAGGGTGGTGATCGTGGGAAGGGGAGGGAACATCATCTTGCGTGGCATCCGGCATGCCCTGCGGGTGAAGCTCTACGCTCCTTTCCCGGTGCGGGTCAGGCGCGTCGCCGAACGGGAAGGAATCAGCCAGGAAAAGGCCCGGGAGCTAGTCGCCAAGAGCGACCGCGAGCGGGCGGGATACATTCGTTATGTCTTCGACCACGATTGGATGGACCCTGATCAATACGACCTCTTGCTGGACACCGAGCACTTGCCCCCGCCGGTCGCGGTCGAGGCGATCGCGCGCTTGGCCCGCTCTCCCTCCTTCCAACCCCGCCCCTCCTCGGTGGAGGCGATCGAGGATCTGGCCCTGGCGAGCAAGATCAAGGCCCTTCTGGTAATGGATGGTCGGGTCCAGACTTCCTGGCTGGAAGTGAGGGTGGAGAGGGGCGAGGTCCTCCTCTCCGGGCTGGTGGAGACCGAGTACGAACGCGGCTTGACCGAGGAGATCGTCCGGGGGGTGGAGGGGGTCAAGAAGGTGGAGAATTCGATCGGCTTCAAGTTGCTGGGTACGGGGCTCTGAGGGAACGGGAAGAGAAAAGAGATGAGGAGAAATCGCGATTTGCGTGACGATATCCGGGCGATGTATCAGGCCGCCCTGGCCGCGGTCGATCCCCGGGAGGCGGTTCGCCGGCACCTGCGGAGGGAGCAAGATCGCCTCCATTTCGGCTCCCATACCCTGGACCTTCGGGAATTCGATCGGGTCTTGGTCGTAGGCGCCGGCAAGGCCAGTGCCCCCATGGCGGTGGCGGTGGAGGAGATCTTGGGCGACCGCATCACCTCGGGCATCGTCAATGTGAAGTACGGTTACACTGAACGGACCCATAAGATTCGCCTGATCGAAGCCGGACACCCCGTACCGGACGAGCAAGGGATGGAGGGGGCCCGCCTCCAGGTGGAGCTGGTCTCCGGGGCCGGAGAAAGGGACCTCATCCTCTGCCTGATCTCTGGTGGCGGCTCGGCCCTCATGCCCTTGCCGGTGGAAGGGATAAGCCTGGCGGAAAAGCAGGAGGTCACCCGACAACTCCTCTCCTGCGGGGCCACCATCAACGAGATCAACGCCCTGCGCAAGCATATCTCCAGGGTAAAGGGAGGGCAACTGGCCCGGCTGGCCTACCCGGCAACCCTCCTCTCCTTGATCCTCTCGGATGTGGTGGGCGATCCCCTGGATGTCATTGCCTCCGGCATGACCGTGCCCGATGGCAGCACCTTCGAGGAGGTCCATACGATCCTTTGCAAGTTCGATCTATGGGACAAGGTCCCGGCCCGCATCCGATCTCACCTGGAGGCCGGGAGGGTAGGCCAGGTTGCGGATACCCCCAAGCAGGGTGATCCGATCTTCGCCCGGGTCCACAATCTGGTTATCGGAAGCAACATCCAGGCCCTCCTGGCAGCGGAGAAGGTGGCCCGGGAGTGCGGCTACCACACCCTTATCCTCTCCTCCTTCGTGGAGGGGGAGGCCCGCGAGGTAGCCAAGGTCCTGGTAGGGCTGGCCAAGGAAGTGAGAAAGACGGGCCACCCGATCTCGGCGCCCGCCTGCCTCATCGCCGGCGGGGAGACCACGGTGACCTTGCAGGGGCAGGGAATGGGGGGGAGAAACCAGGAGATGGCCCTTTCCGCTGCCCTGAGCGCCGAGGGTATGAAGGATTTTCTCTTCCTCAGCCTGGGCACCGATGGCAGTGATGGCCCCACCGACGCCGCCGGTGCACTGGCCGATGGCGAGACCATAGCCCGGGCCCGAGGGCTCGGCCTGAGGGCCCTGGATTTCCTCCGGGACAACGACTCCTACCATTTCTTCCAGAGGTTGGGGGATCTCATCAAGACCGGCCCCACCAACACCAATGTGAACGATCTGCAGATAATCCTGGTAGGTGAGGAGAGCGACGCGGCCCCGGAAAGGGAAAGAAATAGGACGGAAAGGAGGAAGGCATTGGAAAGGAAGCAGATCAAGATAAACATCGGGGGAATCGAGGCCTATGCCGAGCTGAACGATTCGGAAACGGCCAAGGCCATCTGGAATGCTCTCCCCTTCGAGTCCCAGGGCAGCACCTGGGGAGATGAGATCTATTTCTCCATCCCGGTCAAGCTCAAGGCCGAGAACGCCAAAGCAGTGGTGGAAGCCGGCGACATAGCTTACTGGCCTCCTGGCTCCGCCATGTGCATCTTCTGGGGCCCCACTCCGGCCAGCCACGGCGACGAGATCCGACCCGCGAGTCCGGTCAATGTATTCGGCAAGCTCTTAGGCGATCCCCGCGTATTCGCCGGAGTCCGTTCCCTGCGGGTCAGGGTCGAGCGGGCCTGATGGGCCCCGAGTTGCCTTTCCGGGAAGAGGTGAGGCCGGGGAGGCTGGTCCTAGCCCGGCTCCTCCCCGGGGAGGAGGTCTTCACCGCTCTGAAGGAGATCTCCCTCCGGGAGCGGATCGAGCGGGCAGTATTGGTCTCGGCCATCGGGAGCTTTCAGGAGGTAGTGTTCCGCAACCTGGCCCCGGGCATCTCCCTTCCCATCCACCCGGAAAAGACGGTAGAGTTCAGGCTTCCCGGTCCCTTCGAGGTCCTTTCGCTGGAGGGCAATCTCTTTCCCCTGAAAGGAGAGCCCTTCCTTCACCTCCACTGCCTGCTGTCCGATTGGGAGGGAAGGGTAACAGGCGGACACCTCTTCTCCGCCCGTGCCTTTTCCACCTTGGAACTCCTCCTTCAGGAGCTGGTAGGGAGCTCGGCCGTCAAGGAGAGATCCGAGCATACCGGCCTGAACGAGCTGCTCCGACCTTGACTTCCCGTTCCCTCCTCCAGAATGACCGCCGTTCGAGGGAGGAAGGCGGGCCGGTAGCTGGGACTTCCGGCTGATCCATGGACCAGATCCTCACCTTTGCCGCGGTGGGCTTCGTGGCCCAGATGATCGACGGGACCCTGGGCATGGCCTACGGGGTCAGCGCCACAGCCTTCCTCCTATCTATAGGCGTCTCGCCGACAGTCGCCAGCGCCAGCGTCCATGCGGCCAAGGTGGTCGCCAACGCCATCTCTGGCCTCTCCCACTACGGCTTCGGGAATGTGGATCGCTTCCTGGTGAGAAGGCTCCTGCTCCCCGGCGTGGGCGGGGCGGTGGTGGGGTCATATCTGCTAGCCCGGATCCCGGGCAAGACCGTCATGCCCTTCGTTTCGGCCTATCTTTTGGCCATGGGCCTCCTCATCCTGCTGAAATCCTTCCGCCCCATCGCCCCTAACCGGGTCCAAACCTACCTCACCCCCCTGGGACTGGTGGGAGGATTTCTGGATGCAGTGGGAGGTGGCGGGTGGGGGCCGATCGTGGTCTCCACCCTGGTGGCCCGCGGCAACCATCCCCGCTTCACCATCGGCTCGGCCAACTTCGCCGAGTTCTTCGTAGCCCTTTCGGTCTCAGGAACCTTCGTCCTCACCATCGGCCTTTCCTACTGGCAGGCCATTCTGGGTCTGGCCATCGGGGGGGCCATCGCCGCCCCTATCGCCGCCTACCTTTGCCGCAGGGTCCCCCTCCGAGCACTCATGATCCTGGTGGGGGCCCTGATCATGGCCCTCAGCCTCCGCGTCCTCTTCCTGGTTCTCCGCTGATATAAGAATGCTGGCTGATTTCAGCCTACCTTCTTGACTTGAGCGCGGCAACCACTTAGATTCATGCTTGGGGCCAAAAGGGACGGACATTTCTGCGCTACCTCGCTGGGAGGTAAATGACAAGGAGGGTCAAAACCCGGGGGCAGATTCCGTCAGCAGGAGGGGCACCTTCTTTTTCCCGACACCCGACGCGGCCGAGAACTCAGCGGCCTTCTTCCCAAGCCGTCCACATCGGCTGGCCACCTCCTGAGCGGCGATTGCGGACTAAGGCCCTAAGGTCGGGGTTTCGGCCAGGGCTCTGCTAGGCGATGGGAAAGCCAAACATGCCCTCCGCGATTCAGGTCACCGCCCAGGGCTAAGCCCTCGAGTTGCGGTCGAGGCTAAGCCAAGGGCTGGGGAAATACTTGGCGGGAGGGGCTAGCACGGGAAACACGGCAGCATGCATCTTTGGAGTCTCCACATCCAGACCAATACCCTCACTGCCATACTGCACAACATGATCTCCTGGCAGATAAGCGAGCTTGATCCCAGATGGGAATTCCACACGAGAGGCGGACCAACTCCCGATCTCACTGACCCTTCTGGTGAGGAAATCCAAGTGAAGGTGACTAGCGATCGTCACATCAAAGGGAATAGGATATCGCCCAACCAGGGGCACTAGGTGGTGGTGAAATATACTTAGGGAGAATTTCGGCGTTAGAATCGACTGGATCCTGATGGGAGAGCTCAAGAAGGATGATTGGGAGAGGTCTCCGGGATCCCAGTGGGCCATTCTGAAGCCGGAAGCCAAAGGGAGGCTGCAAAAGATCTACCCATGAAACCGGCCTTCTTCAGCCTCGACGGTCCGGGAGGGGAGTCGATTTCGCTGTATCTGGAGGACTGCATCCAGGGCATGAGGAAAAGGCTCCCCGCCGGATCGGTGGATGTCGTGGTTACCTCCCCTCCTTACAACATTGGTGTCTCCTATAACACCTATGATGACAAAAGGCCAAGGTCGTCCTATCTGCGCTGGCTGCGGAGAGTGGGCAAGGAACTGCGTCGGGTCCTCAGGGAGGACGGCTCCTTCTTCCTGAATATTGGAGGGACACCGACCGACCCCTGGATCCCCTTGGAAGTGGCGGAGAGGCTACGCCATGAATTCGTCTTGCAAAATGTGATCCACTGGGTCAAGTCCATAGCCATATCCAAAGCCGATGTGGGCAAATACCCGAACTTCTGGGGAGATATCGCCGTGGGTCATTACAAGCCCATAGCTGGGGAAAGATTCCTGCACGACTGTCACGAATATATCTTCCACTTCACCAAGACCGGGAAGGTCTCCCTGGATCGTCTCGCCATAGGGGTTCCCTATCAGGATAAGTCCAATGTGGGGAGATGGAACTCGGCCAAGCAGGATAGGAGGTGCCGAGGCAATACCTGGTTCATTCCCTACGAAACGATAAGGGACCGCCAAAGCCAGCGACCTCACCCGTCCTCGTTCCCGGTCGCTCTGCCGGAGATGTGCATCAAGCTGCACGGACTGGAAAAGACCAGGCTGGTCCTGGATCCCTTCCTCGGCATCGGCTCCACCGCCTTGGCCTGCCTCGACCTCGGCGTCTCCTGCGTCGGCTTCGACATCGACCCTCAATACTTGAAGGTCGCCTCCCGTCGCCTCCAGGACTTCTGCGCCCAGCGCCAATATAGGCTGATCTGAGAGAATGATTCGGGATTACAGGTTGGCGATCAGGGCGGCGGCGAACTCGCTGGTCTTCACCTCGCGCGCTCCTTCCATCTGCCGGGCGAAGTCGTAGGTGACGATCTTCTGGCCCACCGTCTCGATGTAGGCCCGGACAATTGCCTGGGCGGCCTCTCTCCAGCCCAGGTATTCCAGCATCATCACCCCCGAGAGGAGAAGGCTGCCGGGGTTGGCCCGGTCCTGATTCGCGTATTTGGGGGCAGTGCCATGGGTGGCCTCGAAGAGGGCGATCTGGTCTCCCAAGTTGGCTCCCGGGGCGATGCCCACCCCTCCTACCTCGGCTGCGATCGCATCCGATAGGTAGTCGCCGTTGAGGTTGAGGGTGGCGATGACATCGTACTCCTCCGGGCGGAGCAACATCTGCTGGAACATGATATCGGCAATGCGATCCTTGACCACCAGCTTGCCCCCGGTGCCTTCGCGCAGCGCCTCTTCCTCCGTCACTGTAAGCCCCTCGAACTCCTCCCGCGCCACCTGGTAGGCCCACTTGAGGAAGGCGCCCTCGGTGAACTTCTGGATGTTGCCCTTGTGGACTATGGTGATGTTTCTCCTTCCTCTCTCCAGGGCATAGCGGATGGCCCGACGCACCAGCCTCTTCGTCCCCCGCTCGGTGACCACCTTGACCCCGATCCCCGCTTCCTCGTCGATAGCGGTGCCCAAGTTTTGGTTGAGCCAGCGAGCTACCCTGCGGGCCTCTTCGCTGCCACTGGGCCACTCGATCCCGGCGTACAGATCCTCCGTGTTCTCCCGAAAGATGACCACATCGACCCTGTGAGGCTGGCGCAGGGGGCTGGGGACCCCTGGATACCAGCGTACCGGCCGCACACAGGCATAAAGATCCAGCCTCTGCCGCAGGGCTACATTCAGGCTCCGGATTCCCCCGGCTACCGGGGTAGCCAGGGGTCCCTTGATGGCCACCTTGAACTGGGAGATGGCCCGCAGCGTATCCTCGGGCAGGTGGTGCCCATAGCGGGAAAATGCCTCCTCTCCGGCGTAAAGCCGCGTCCAGGCGATCTTTCGTCGTCCTCCATAGGCCCTCTCCACCGCCGCATCCCAGACCTGTAGCGAAGCGCGCATGATATCCGGACCGATGCCATCACCCCAGATGGCGCCGATGATGGGCCGATCCGGCACCTTCAGACCGTCTTCATTCACCTCTATCAGCTCGCCCTCGGCGGGCGCCATCACTCTTTCCAACATGGCTGCTCCTTCCTCATCAGCTTCCGGAAGAGCGCAGGCAGGATACCTCCCTGCCGCAGGCACTCCACCTCCGCCGGGGTATCCACTCGCGCAATGGCATTGAAAGCAAGCCTCTGGCTTCCCCTCCGCGCCTCGATGCGGATCTCCTGGCCGGGACGGAGGGACTCGTCCCACCAGAGATCGAAGACCTCCTCCCCGCTCAGTCCAATGGTCTCCGCCCGCTGGCCCGCACAAAACTGGAGCGGCAACACTCCCATCTCCACCAAATTGGACCGATGGATGCGCTCGAAGGAGGCCGCCAGGACCGCCCTCACCCCCAGCAGGGCCACCCCTTTGGCTGCCCAATCCCGGGAAGAACCGGTTCCATATTCCCGGCCCGCGATCAGGATCAAAGGGGTACCATCCCTTCGATATCTCTCCGCCGCTTCGAAGATGGGAAGGATCTCCCCTTCCGCCGGCAACATCTGTTCCTCCGTCCCCGGGGACCCAAAATAGCGGGTCAGTCCCCCTTCCCGCTCCGGCACCAGGAGGTTTCGCAGCCGCGGATGGGCCAGGGTCCCCCGGGTCATGACCCGGTGGTTCCCCCGCCGCGAGCCATAGGTGTTGAGGTCCCCCTCCTGCACCCCCAATTCCCTCAGATAGCGGCCGGCCGGGCTATCCGCTGGAATCCTCCCCGCCGGGGAGATGTGGTCGGTGGTCACCCCATCCCCCAAGAAGGCCAGGACCCGCGCTCCCAGTAGGGGTTGCAGGGGAGGGGGCTCCGGCGGCAAATCGAGGAGGTAAGGGGGCTCCTGAATATAGGTGGAGGCCTCATCCCAGGGAAACAGGTCTCCTCCGCTCGCCGGTATCGCCTCCCAGGCGGGGGGGCCTTTTTCGATGGCCTGATAAGTGCGGGCAAAGACCTCCGGCCCCAGATGGGCCTTCAGGACCTCCTCGATCTCGGCCCGGGGGGGCCAGATGTCCTGCAAGAATACTGGCTGCCCATCCGCTCCCAGGCCCAGAGGCTCCCGGGTCAGGTCGAGGTCCACGGTGCCGGCCAGGGCGTAGGCCACCACCAAAGGGGGGGAGGCCAGGTAATTGGCCTTCAAGTCAGGATGGATTCGCCCCTCGAAGTTCCGGTTTCCGCTGAGCACCGCGCAGCCCCTCAATTCCCCCTCCCCTCTCGGCTCCAGAGCGGCCGGTGCCAGGGGCCCACTGTTACCTATGCAGGTGGTGCAGCCGTAACCCACCAGGTGAAAACCGAGCCGTTCCAGATAGGGAAGCAGGCCCGAAGCTTCAAGGTAATCGATCACCGCCCTCGACCCGGGGGCCAGGCTGGTCTTCACCCACTCCGGAACCTTCAGTCCCCTCTCCACCGCGTTGCGAGCCAGGATTCCCGCCCCTACCATGAGCGAAGGATGGGAGGTATTGGTGCAGGAGGTGATGGCGGCGATGAGAACGGAGCCGGCAGGGATCGATCCCCCTTTCTCTCTTCCCGACGCAGGCCGCAGCCTCTCCTCGCTCCCCTCTGCCCCCGATAAGGGAAAAAGCTTGCGCAGAGAAGACCCGGTCTGGGAGAGGCCTATCCTCTCCTGGGGCCGTCTGGGTCCGGCCAGGCTGGGCTCGATGCGATCGAGATCCACCTCCACTACTTGGTCATACTCGGGATCGCGCGACCCCTCCCCGTAGAAGAGGCCCTGCTCTTTGGCATACCGCTCTACCAGCTCTACCTGGCTGGGAGACCGATTGGTCAAACGGAGATAATGCAGGGTCTGCTCGTCGATGGGAAAAAAGCCAACCGTGGCTCCGTACTCGGGGGCCATGTTGGAGATAACTGCCCGATCGAAGAGGGAGAGATGCGGTACGGCCGGGCCGAAAAACTCCACGAACTTTTCCACTACCCCTTTTCGCCGCAGCTCCTCCACCATGTTCAGGGCCAGGTCGGTAGCGGTCACTCCCTCCCGCAGCCCTCCTTGCAGCCTCACCCCCACCACCTCGGGAACCTTGATCAGAAGGGACTCTCCCAACAGGACCGCCTCCGCCTCGGTCCCCCCCACCCCCCAGCCCAACACCCCCAGGGAGTTGATCATGGTGGTGTGAGAGTCGGTCCCCACCACCGTCTCCGGAAAGGTCATCCCCTCCCGCACTATCACCACCCGGGCCAGGAATTCCAGGTTCACCTGGTGGATGATCCCGCCCCCCGGCGGGACCAGGCGGAGCCGGCCAAAGGACCTTTGAGCCCAACGCAGGAACCGGTATCGCTCCCGGTTTCGCTCCAGCTCCAGCTCTTGGTTTCGGGAAGCGGCCTCGACCGACCCGTAATGATCCACCTGCAGGGAGTGATCCACCACCAGGTCCACCGGAACGGCCGTATCGACCAATCTGGGATTCCCGCCCCATCGCTGGATCGCAGCACGCATGGCAGCCAGATCCACCAAGGCGGGGAGGCCAGTGAAGTCCTGCATCAGTACCCGAGCCGGACGAAAGGGAATCTCCATAACCTCCGGTCGGCGGCAATCCCAATTGCCCAGGCGAAAAACTACCTCCGGTGAAAGCTCACCTTGCTCGCAGGCGCGCAAGGTCCCTTCCAGCAAGATGCGGATGGAGAAAGGGAGGCGGTCCAGGCACCCTACCACCCCCTTCTCCTCCAGCGCCTTCAGGCGGAAGTAGGGGAAAGGTCCTTCTCTTGTCTGCAGGACCCCCCGGGAGCCCAGCCCGCTCTTTCCTTCTCCCCTTGCCTCTGCCCCCACCTTTCCCCTCATCCGTCCCGTTCCTCCAGCGGGATGTACCTCACCTCCTCCGCTCCCACATACTCGCTCTCCGGGCGGATCAGGACATCGGCCTGGTACTGCTCCATCACATGAGCGCACCAGCCGGCCACCCGGCTCACCGCAAACATGGGGGTGAAGAGGTCGATGGGAATTCCCAAGTAGTAGATGGCCGGGGCGGAGAAGAAGTCCACATTGGGATAGAGCTCGCGGTTGCGCAGGACCGCCGCCTCCACCAGGAGCGACATCTCGTACCAGCGGAGGTCTCCCACCTTCTCTCCCAACTGGCGAGCCATCTTGTTCAGGTGCACGGAGCGGGGATCCCCGGTCCGATAGATACGGTGGCCGAAACCCATGATCTTCTTGCGGGCGGCGAAGGCGGCATCTATGTATCCATCCACCCGCTCCGCGGACCCGATTTCCAGGAGCATCTTCATCGTCTCCTCATTGGCTCCGCCGTGAAGTGAGCCCTTGAGGGCGGCCAGCGCGCCGCTTACCGCGCTGTGCAGATCTGCCCGCGTGGAGGCCACCACCCGGGCGGTGAAGGTGCTGGCATTCAGGCCGTGGTCCGCCAACAGGACCAGATACTTATCCAGGGCGCGGGCGAAGTCGGGATCGGGCCTTTCTCCGCTGAAGAGGTAGAGGATGTGGGCGGCGTGATCCAGGGTAGGGTCGGGAGCTACCGGCTCCAGCCCCCGCCGTAGCCGATCGTAGGTCGCTACCAGGCTGCCCATCTGGGCAGTCAAGCGCTTCGCCTTTCGCAGGGTAGCCTCCTGGGAAATATCTCCCCGCCCTCCCTCTTCCAATCCCTCCCAGCATCCGAGAAGGGAGACGCAGGTCCGCAAGACATCCATCGGCTGGATCCCCGGAGGCAGGGACCGGAGCAGCTCCAGGACCGGGGTAGGGATCTCTCGCTGGCTGGCCAACTCCCTCCTCATCCCCTCCAGCTCCCGGCGAGTGGGCAGCTTGCCATACCACAACAGGTAAACCACTTCCTCGTAACAGGACCGCTCGGCTAGCTCGTGGATGTTGATACCGCGGTAGCAGAGGATGCCCCTTTCCCCATCGACGGAGCTGAGTTGGGTTCGGGCCGCTACCACCCCTTTGAGCCCGGGAGAATAACAAGATCTGCCTTGATCCACCATCGCCTTCCCCTTTCTATCCTTCCTCTTCCTTCCTTACCGCACGGTCCCTCCCCGGGGAGAGATCCCGCCGGGGTGTCAACTCAACCACCTCCGGGTCGCCAATTGAGCAGGACCACCTGGGGGAGCCTGCCATCGTACTCGATGATGCTGACCGATCCATAGTCCTGTCCCAGCCGCCAGAGGTTGCGCAAGGGCAGCCCCAGGACTTGGCAAAGGATGATCCGATTGGGCCCCGAGTGCCCCACGATGGCCAGGTCCTGACCCCTCGCATCCGCCACCAGCCGGCGGTAGGCCGGAATCACCCGGGCCCGTAACTGCGACAGCCCTTCTCCCCCCGGAAAGCGGAAATCCCGCCAAATTCGGCCCCTCGCCTGCATCTCCTGGGAAAGAAGCCCCACCAGCTCCTGGGAGCTCTTCCCCTCATATGCGCCCAGGTGGATCTCCCGCAACTCCGGAAGGAAGCGGGCCTCCAAAGCTGAGCCCCTAAGCAGCAGTTCCACGCTCTCCCGGGAGCGGAGGAGGTCACTTCCGTAGACGGCCCCGGGGAAGGCAGGCTGCAGCCACTGCCGCAGAAGGAGCATCTGTTGCCGCCCCCGCTCCGAGAGGGCTACATCCGTCTGTCCGTAGCACCTTTCCCCGGAGATGACCTCGCCATGTCGGATGAGATAGACCCGTCTTGCCATCCGCCCTCCCTCAGCAGAGGCAGCCGAAGAGCCAGACCAGGGCCCCCACCAGCTCGTTGTGCGCCCCCAGGGAGTCCCCGGTGATGCCCCCCAGCCTTCTCCGAAGATATCCCCCCACCAGGAGGGTGAAGGCCCCCACCACGACCAAGAGCAGGAGACCCCGCAGCCCCAACAGGATCAGGCAGGCCAGGAGGGCGATCCCGCCCGCCAAGGCCAGTTCCCTCCCACCCACTCGTTCCACGAACTCCTTGGCCACCCCCCCTTCGGCCCCGGCATAGGGCTGGGTAAGCGCCAGGACCACCAAGGAGAAGCGGGAGAGCAGGGGAGACAAGAAGAGGTAGGTACCCCGCCGCTCCCCCAGGTGGTGAAGAAGGGAGAGGTCGAAGAGTATCAGGAGGATCAAACCTAGGACGGCAAAGGTCCCCAGTCGGCTGTCCCGCATGGCGGCCAGCATCTCATGCCGCCCCCCTCCTGCGCCCAGGCCGTCCAAAGTATCCGCCAGCCCATCCCAATGCAGGCCTCCGCTGAGGACCGTCAGCAGGGCCAGGAGCAGGATATTGATCAGGTCGAGGGGAAGATAAGGGCGGAGGAGGTTGTCGGCCAGCCAGAGGATGCCACCCAGGAGGGCCCCTACCGAGGAAAAATGGGCCATCGATCGGCCCAGATCCTCTCCCTCCACCATCGAGCCCCGGGGATAGGGGAAGATGGTCAAGAAATGGAGGGCCACCAAGAACGATCTCACCGCACCACTCACCGGAGTTCCCCGGATACGCCCGCCTCCTCGAAAGTGGCCATCTCGCACAGGATGCGGGAAGCCGCCTCCAGCAGCCCGCAGGCCAAGACTGCCCCCGTTCCCTCCCCTAGCCGGAGGTCCAGGTCCAGCAAGGGGGTGAGGTTCATCGAGCGTAGCATCTGCCCATGCCCCGGCTCGGGGGAGCGGTGGGAGGCGAAGAGATAATCGGAGACCCGGGGTTGAAGTCGGGTGGCAACGAGGGCGGCGGCCCCGGAGATGAACCCGTCCAGGACCACCGGAACGCGGTGGTAGGCCCCGGCCAGGATGGCACCCGCCAGCGCCGCGATCTCCAGCCCTCCTACCTTGGAGAGGACATCGATCGGATCTCGCGGGTCGGGGGCATTGACCCTCAGCGCCGCCTCTATGACCTTCACCTTCCGCACCCAGATCGACTCCGGGATCCCCGTCCCCCTACCCGTAACCTGGGGCACCGGCAGCCCGGAAAAGCAAGCGAGGATGGCGCTGCTGGCCGTAGTGTTGCCGATCCCCATCTCCCCCGTGGCTAAAAGATCCGTCCCCTGCCTGCAGGCCTCGCTGGCCACCTCCATCCCCACTTCCAGCGCGGACAGGGCCAATTCGCGCGTCATGGCCGGCCCCCGGGCGAAGTTGGCTGTCCCTGGCGCCAGCTTGCACTTCTTCAATCCGGGAAGATCGGGCAGCCCGGAGCTCACGCCCACATCGATCACCCCCACCTCCGCCTCGGCCAGCCGGGCCAGGACATTGATGGCCGCCCTACCCCTCAGGAAGTTGATGACCATCTGGGCAGTCACCTCCTGGGGATAGAGGCTCACCCCCTCCTCCACCACCCCATGGTCAGCGGCGAAGAGGAGGATCCTTTTCCGCCCCATCCTCGGCCTCAGGTCTTTGGCGATGGCCACCAACCTTTGAGCCACCTCTTCCAGCCGGCCCAGGGCCCCTCTGGGTTTGGTGAGAGAATCGAGCCTCTCCTGGGCCCTCAGCATCCAGGCCTGATCCAACGGCTCGATCCCCTCCCTGATCAGCTCCCATCTCCTCATCTTTTCCCCGCCCTCTGCGGGAGCGAAACCGACTGCCAGCAGCGACTAAAGGACCCCACCGGTCATGATCATCCCTTCAGCCGCAGCGGGATCCCCGCCAGGCAGAAATAGACTCCCTCTGCCTCCCCGGCCAGGAACTGATGGGCCCGGCCGGACAGATCGCGGAAGGATCGGGCCAGGGGGTTGTTGGGCACTATCCCCATCCCCACCTCGTTGCTCACCAGGATCAGGTGGACGCCCGGCAAGCGTCCCGCCTCTCGGATCCGGGCCAGCTCCTCCATCACCGCTTCGGCCTCCCCCTCCCCTCCCCCGGAGCGAAGACGGTTTCCCATCCACAGGGTCAGACAATCCACCACGATCACCTGGTACCAGGGGGCGAGCTGCCGCAGCAGGGAACCCAGGTGAAGAGGTTCCTCGAACAGGTCCCAGTCCTTGCCTCTCCTCTCCTGGTGGCAGCTGATGCGCTCGGCCATCTCGGCGTCGCTGGCCTGGGCGGTAGCCACGAAGGCCCTCCGACCGGGGACTTTCTCCCCCAACTGCAGGGCCAGCTCGCTCTTGCCGCTACGGGCCCCTCCCAGGATCAGGGTGATCATATCTTCCTCTCTCATTCCCTCCCTTTACCCTTCCCGATCAGGCAAGGAGGGGAAGGCAGGATGCCCTCCTTTACCGGATATTGCCCCTTCTGTCAAGGCCCACCTCCAAGAGCGGGAATGGGACGGGAATAGAGGAGGGCCGGATGCCAGGATCAGGAGGGGAGGCCAAGGGGGAAAGGCAAGCAACCTCGGACCGAGAGAGAAAGAAGCAAACGGGCTTATCCGCCCTTCACTTCCTGATCAGGGTGGGGATGGTCGTGGGTGAAGAGGTGGGCATGGCCGTGGTGGTGGATGATGTCCCCGTGGCGATGGACATGCTCGTGGATCAGGTTCACCTCCAGCAGCAGGTGGTAGTCGTTCAGGATCCGGGAAGGTGGACCTTCCGCTACCAAGCGGTGGGACTCGTTCATGACCAAAACCCGGTCGGCGATCTCGTCCACGATGGAAAGGTCATGGGTGGCGGTGATGAGGGTCTTGCCCGCCAGGTGCAGCTCGGCCAAAAGCTCGATCAACCACTGCTGGGTCCGGGGATCCAGGCCGTTGGTCGGCTCGTCCAAGATCAGAACCTGCGGATTTAGGGAAAGCACGGAGCCGATGGCCACCTTCCTCTTCTCCCCCCCGCTGAGGGCATAAGGTGGACGGTCGCGGAGCTCCCCGATGCCCAGCATCTCCAGCACATCCTCCACCCGGCGCCGGATCTCCTCCCGGGGAAGCTGAAGCTGCAGCGGACCGAAGGCGATCTCATCCCATACATTGGGGCAAAAGAGCTGGACATCCGGGTTTTGGAAGAGGAAGCCCACCTTGGACCGGAACTCGCGGTTGAACTGTGGATCCTCCAGCCTGCGTTCGGTCAGTTCCTGGCCGAAGGCCAGGACCTGGCCGGAGGAGGGATAGATCAGGCCGTCCAAGATGTGCATCAGGGTGGACTTCCCGGATCCGTTGGCCCCCAGGATGGCTACCCGCTCGCCAGCCTGGATCTTCAGGCTCACCTCCCGCAGGGCGGGGATCTTGTTCAGGTAGTAGTAGCTCACATCTTTCAGCTCGAATAGGGGCGCTGTCATGATCCTTTCCTCCGGCTCTCCTTTCACCCCCGGTCCCCTCCTTACCCGGACCGATCCCACCCCAGGAGGAGGACCGCTAAGAGGACGGAAAGGCCGATCCCCACATAGTCTCGGGGCCTGAGCTGGAAGTCCTGCAGTGCCCTCGCCTCGCCCTCGAATCCGCGCGCCCGCATAGCGGCATGCACCTGGTAGCTGAGCTGAAGGGATCGGCGGAAAAGGCTAGTTATGCGGGAGGCGATCCAACCCTGCTCGGCCCGCAGGGCTGCCCGCTGCAGGGTACGGCTCTTCTTGCCCCAGTACATGTCCTGGACCATGCGAGCCAGGAGCTGGATGTAACGATAGGTCATGGACAGGGTGAGCACGAAGACCTGGGGTACCCTGATCACCCGCAGGGCCTTGAGCAGATGGTCCCAGCGGGTGCTGAGGGTGACCAGCACTACCAGCGAGACGGAGGCCGCCACCCGACAGACGAAGATCGCCGCCCCCAGGACTCCGGGGCGGCTGATCCCGATCACCTCTGGCAGATGATAAGGGCCCCAGGAATAGGCCCGAGGCAAGCGAAGAAGGGGCAGCACGATCTCACCAGGGGTGATGATATTGAGGAGGGCGGGCAGGGCGATCACGCCCGCGAAAAGGGGAATGAAGAACCAGACCCGCCGGACGAAAAAGGCAAGCCCGATCCGGGAGAGGTGAGCCAGCAAGAGGGTGAGGAGATAGAGGGAGGCCAGGACCGGGAGGGAACGGATCAGGCTGGCCACCACCAAGAACAGCAGCAGCAGGCCCAATTTGACCCGCGGATCCAGCCCCTGGAGCAAGCCGGGGGCGGTGGCGTAGGTCTCCGCGAAGACCGCCTCCTGCAGCACGGAGGTGATCTCCCTCAGGGTCTTCTCCAGGAAGGAACTTTCCCTCCTCCTCCGGAGCGGAAGGGGGAGGGGGGACAGAGGGGAAGACTCGATCATCCAACGAGGGGTCATGGGCCCTTCCTCGTATTCACCATAACCATAACTTCAACCATAACTCCATTAGAAGAAGGCGGAAATGGCCAGGACTCCGCGGAAGCTCTCCAGCCCCTCCGCCCCCTGTTGCTCGCTCTGGCGGTTCAGGTCTTTGGCCACCGGGAACTTGAGGAGCAGGGCCAGGCTGAAGGGGGGGAAATTGTAACGCAGGCCCGGAGAGAGGTAGAGGATGGTGCCGCCCGAGTTGGGGACCTTCCCCCCGGCCGCTTCGTCCTCGTCCTTGGCCACATGGAGGAGGTTCAGTTCCAGGACCGCCTCCAGGGCCGATACCCCCGGCTTGGTGTAGATATCGTAAATCCCGGCCAGATCTATCCGAAATTCGTTTCCGAACTTGAAGTCGTCCTTCTTGAAGAAGACATCGTAGAGCACATCTCCGACCACCGTGAAGCCATGAAAGAGCGACCGGGTAACGCTGGCGCCCACGGTCAGGGTGGGGCTGCGAAATCCGGGCTGCATCCCCCGCTCGAACTCCTCCCCGAAACGATCCTCGTTGTGGCTCTCGCCGGTGGGAACCGAGCTTCCCAAGATAAGGGCAAAATAAGTCTTCTTCGTCGCCTCGAAGGTGATGGCGGTGTCCTCGGCCCTATTGAGGCCGAAGCCCTTGTTGGGATCGTAGTTTCCTCCCAGACTGAAGAGGAACTTGGCATCTCCTCCCCCATAGGAAGTCCCCAGATGGTCCTGGGTCTTTATGGTGTAGGGGAGAAAGAGAAAGCCGGTCAGGTACGGCTTTATCCCATAGCCCAGCCCCAGGGTGTAGAAGGTGAAGGCGTCCTTGTTCTCGGGCTCGGCCCAATGGTATTTGCGGTATTCTACCTGTTCCACCCGGGCCATGGTGAAGACCCCGCCCTCGGGGAGGGTGAGGGAGGAGAAGGCCTCCACCGGGCTCCCGGGCCCGTACCCCAGGCTTACCCCCCCATGGTGGGCCAGGGTTGATCCCGGAAACAACAGACCCCACATAGCCGCCAGGAAGAGGATGTAAGACCCTCTCCTCCCGCCATGCCCCTTCTCTTTCCTCATCTCCTTTTCGCCCATCTCTTCCTCCTGATCCGTTTTTCTCAATAGCGCAAGTTGGGATAAAAAAAATCAAAAAAGTCCCCCGCCAATCAGGCCCCCTTCCTCGCCCTCCATCCCCTCCACAGGGTAACCAGGCCGAAGAGGCCGAAGATGAGGCTGAGGCCAATGAAGATCTTGAGATGGGTCGCCACCAGGGGCTTTTTGAAACCCTTTAACATCAGCCCCTCCCCCACCTCCACCGAGACATCGGTCCCGTGGAAGCCGTGTTCCGATTCGCCCCACACCTTCACCTTCCATATGCCTGGCCGATCGGGCAGGAAGCTGACGCAGCCGTTGCGATCGGTGCGACCCTTCTGGTGAGGAATCTCGTCGCCCGGACCGTAGACCTCGTACTCTGAATAGCTGGCGGGATCGTTCTCCCCGTAGAAAACCCGCACCGTGATCCCCCGATTCTCCACTTGGTAGTTGACAGTGTGCCCAGGGGAGGACGCAGGCAGGGCCGCGAGGCTAAAGACCAGCAGCAGCAAGAAAAGGGACGCCAGCCAACGCTGCTTGCTCATGGCTACTTCCCCCCTACCTTCTCCCCGAAAGTCAGAGTAGCGGTGAGCTTCAGGGCATCCGCATCCGGCGAGTCCTGGAGGGGAATCTTGTGACGGGTGGTGATCACCCGCAGCCCCTCCCCCGAGAGAGGGACCTCTGCCACCCCATTCTGGTCGGTGCGGGCGGTCTTGGTGTGCTCGATGGACTCCACCTCGGCATTCGGCAGCGGCTCCCCCTGCAGCAGGACCTTGACCGGAAGCTTCTGGCCTCCCTTCACCTCGAACACATTCTTCAGGGGGACGATCTCGAGCTGAAGGCCCAACGGCTTTCCCGCCGCCTCGCCCCAGGTCAGGATCGCCTTGGAACAGTCCACCGCCTGGTAGGATTCGATCACTCTCTTGCCCGCCTCCCGCTTGGACATCTTCTTGAGTCCCATGATGGTCTTGCACCAAAAGCCGTCGTCCACCACCAGGGCGATGACCGAGGCCTGTCCCCGGGGGACCAGCAGGGCGTGATCCTTCTTCCGCTCGATGCCTACTTGAATCTGGCGGCCCTGGGGATCGAAGCCCTTGGCCTCCTTGATGGAGGAAGGATCATAGGGAAGCCGCTGGCTGCCATGGCCGTAGACCACCTGCAGGGCGCTTCCTTTCTTCTCCACCCAGAAGTCGTGGGCCTGGCAAGGAAAGGCCGCCGCCCAAAGGAAAAGCCAAAGGAAAAGGACCAGAATCGCCGCTCTCATTTCCTCCCTCCTCATCCTGCCGATGTCAAATCCGACCCTCTCACCCACTCGGGATGGGTCCTTTGGAAATAGGCCAGGGCCAGGACCGTGATGACCACCTCGATGAAGCTGAAGATCAAAAGGTGCTGGATCATGATACCCGGGATGGTGACCTGGAGGGGAAAGGGGCTGTACAGGGGGCGACCATCCGGGCCTACATGGAGGAGAGGCTGAATCCCCACCTCCACCGCCGTCAAGAAGGCGCCCAAGTTGACGGCCAGGTAGGCAGACAGGCCGGCCGCCAGCAGCCTCCTCCGGGAACGCTCGTGGGAATGGAAGGAAAGGAGGCGATAGACATAGTAACCCACCAGGGAGCCCACGATGGAGATGTTGAAGCAGTTGGCCCCCAGGGACATGATCCCCCCATCCCCGAAGAGGAGAGCCTGGATGGCCAGGGCGATGGAGGAGGTGATGATGGCCGGCCACGGGCCCAGGAGCATGGCCACCAGGGGGACCCCGGTGGCGTGACCGGTGGTCCCCCCGGGAATGGGGACATTGAGGAGCATGATGACGAAGTTGAAGGCCGCCCCCAGGGCCAGCAGGGGCACTTGAACCGTCCGCAATCCCTTTCTCACCTTGGCCGAGGCGGCCAGCCAGAAGGGAAGAGAGATCCCGTAGAGGCTCAGATAGGTAGGAGGGCCCAGATAACCATCAGGAATGTGCATATCCTGCTCCCGAAAAAAAGAGAGCCACGAGGCCTTCCCGTCTGCGGACGGGTCCGAGCCTTCGTGGCTCTCCCAGATCTTGGTGGTTGCTGACTTTCCTGCCCCTGCAGTAGAAGGCAACCTCCAGGTTGCCGCTCCCGTTTTTTTATTTACACCCGACGCACGGGGCTGTCAAGGTTTTTTCGTCTCGCTGAAGCCGGCCATGCTCCTTCCTCCCCGTTCCCAGCCTCCGATTGACATTCCGGCGCGAGCTGTTATAGTTCGAACAAGGGCAGCCTCTTGTCAAAGGAGCGATCCGGTGACCCTGCAAGGCAAATATCTGCTGGTGGTCAATGCCTTTCTCCTGGTGGTTCTCTCCGCCTTTTTCTACCTGGACATACGCCTGACCGAGCAGCTAATGACCGCCCAGGCCCGGGAGTCCCTGGAGGAGGTGGGCGCCACCATTCAGTCCCTACTCCTGGCCTCTCCTCTCCCCGACTTGCCTTCCATCCAGGAGGCGATGTCCACCTTCCATGCCCTCCACCCCGATATGGAGGTGCTGATCCTCGATCCCCGCTGCCGGGTCCTGGCCTCCACCTCTCCCTCCTATCGGGGCAGGACCTGGGAGGAAGAGCAGATATGGGAGGTCCTGCGGGGAAGGCTCCCCCTCTCTCACCGGGTCATGTCCCACCATGGCCTGAAGGTCCTCGACCTCACCCTACCCCTGCGCAGGGAGGGCCGGATAGTGGGGGCCATTCACATCTCCAAGGCCTTGGAATCCATCAACGCCGGACTCAGGCAGATGAAAAAGGGGCACCTCCTCCACATCACCCTCAACCTCCTCCTCCTCTCCTTCATCGTCAACTTCATTACCCATCGCCTCATCATCAGGAGGCTACAGTATCTGGCCGGAAAGATGGAGAAGGTGGGCCGAGGAGAGACCGACATCGAGGCATCCCCCCCAGGGAAACTAGACGAGATCGGGAGGCTGGAGCGGAGCTTTGCTTCCATGGTGGAGAAGATCCAGAGCAGCACCGCCCGCCTGCAGGAGAGCCTGCGGGAAAAGGAAAGGCTCCTGCTGCAGATCCGGGATTTCAACCTGCAGTTGGAGCAGAGGGTAAAGGAGGTAACGGCCTCTCTGGAAGCGGCCCACCAGGAGCTGCTGCGCCAGGAAAGGCTGGCCGCCATCGGTCAACTGACCGCTGGGATCGCCCACGAGATCCGCAACCCCCTCCTCATCATCAAGGGCTCTGCCGAGATGCTCCAGAAAAGGGTGAAGGGCCAGGAAGATCTGCTCCAGGACATCCGGGAGGAGGCCGACCGGGTCAACCGCATCGTCAGCGAGTTGCTGGAATATGCCCGCCCCCTCGCCCTGGAAAGCAAGCCCATCCTCCTCCACGAGCTCCTGGACCGAGCCTGGGCCCGGGTCCAGCGGGTGGTCAAGGCTGCCGACAAGGAGGTGGAGTTCCAGAACCGGATCGCCCCCACCTTTCAGGTGGAAGGGGATCCCTCCCTCCTGGAGCAGGCTTTCCTCAACCTCCTCCTCAACGCTTGGCAGGCGATATCCCGAGAAGGCGAGATCAGTGCCGAGGCCCGTTGGGCCGAGGACGGACTCTTCCAGCTTGCGATCCGCGACGACGGGGATGGCATCTCTGCCGAAGACCTTCCTCAGGTCTTCTTGCCCTTCTTCAGCAAGCGCAGAGGGGGAATAGGGCTGGGCCTGCCCATGGTGCAAAAGATCGTGGAGGCCCACAGGGGAAAAATCGCCATCCATAGCAGCAAAGGCCGGGGCACCACGGTGATCCTCACCCTTCCGGCTCCCAAGCAGCAGACGAGGGGAGGAGAGCTCAACTCATGAACCGCATCCTGGTGGTGGACGACGAGGAGAAGATCCTCAAGCTGATCTCCAACTACCTGGCCGATTCCGGCTATCAGGTCAGCGCGGCCGAGTCGGCAGCAGCGGCCCTCGATCTCTTCCGCACCACCATATTCGATCTGGTCATCACCGATGTGGTGCTTCGCGACTCCTCGGGCCTGGATCTTCTGCGGCAATTGAAGGAGATCGATCCCGGCGTTCAGGTGATCGTCATCACCGCCTACGCCTCGATCGCGGATGCCGTCTCGGCCATGAAGGCGGGGGCCTTCGACTATGTGGAGAAGCCCTTCGAGCTGGAGGCGCTACTCCTCCTGGTGCAGAGGGCCCTGGAGACCTCGCTCATCCGGGAAGAGATCCAATACCTGCGACAGCGAGAGGCTCCCGCCGAGTGGTCGGAAAGGCTGGTGGGTCGCTCTCCTGCCATCCAGGAGATAAAGAGGTTGATCCCCATCGTGGCCGCCTCCAAGACCACTGTCCTGCTCCAAGGGGAGACCGGAACCGGCAAGGAGGTAGTGGCCGAGGCCATCCATCAGGCCAGCCCCCAACGCGATCGGCCCCTGATCAAGGTCAATTGCCCCGCCATCCCCAAGGATTTGCTGGAAAGCGAGCTATTTGGACATGTGAAGGGGGCATTCAGCGGGGCCATCGCCTCCAAGAAGGGGAAGTTCGAGCTGGCCCATGGGGGCACCATCTTCCTGGACGAGGTGGGGGAACTGCCCTGGGAACTCCAGGCCAAGCTCCTGCGCGTGCTCCAGGAGAAAAGCTTCGAGCGGGTGGGAGGCCTGGAGCGAATCGAGGTGGATGTGCGGGTCATCGCCGCTACCAACGCCGATCTCAAGAAGAAGGTCCAATCCGGTACCTTTCGCGAGGACCTCTTCTTTCGCCTGAATGTGATGCCCATCCATATCCCCCCGTTGCGGGAGCGCAGGGAAGACATTCCCGATCTGGCCGCCTACCTGCTGGGTTGCATCCGTCCTCGGCTCAACAAGGAAGTAGAGGGGATATCTGGCCCGGCCATGGAGGCCCTCAAGAGTTACCACTGGCCCGGCAATGTGCGGGAGCTGGCCAATGTCCTGGAGAGGGCCGCCCTGCTCTGCCCGGGTCGGATCATCGGCGAAAGGGATCTGCCCACCGAGATCTGCTACCCCCGGGCAGGCGACATCTCTTCTCCTCCCCGCGCCCTTCGCCAGACCGTGGATCAAACCCGCCGCCAATACCTGCTCTCCGCCCTCCGCCAGACCGGTTGGAGGAAAAAGGAAGCAGCCCGCCTCCTGGGACTCTCTCCCCGGGCCTTCAGCTACTACATCCGCAAATACCAGCTCGATCGCGAACGGGAACAATTTGGAAAGGAGGCCCCCTAGCTGGGGACCTTACCGCGATCCTGGGGATCAGATCATCTTCCGAGGAGTTTCTCCTCCCTTACCAACCTTGAAAGTCACTTACCCTTTTGGTCAAAAGCGCGATCGTCGCTGCCTCCAACCTCCTGCCCGGCAACCCGGCCCCAGCCCTGATCGGACCGATCTATCCCAGTCTTCACAGCCTCCCCCTCAACCTGGCATGAAATTTGTCTATAAATAGGACAGAAGTAGCAACACCAGCGAGAAAGGGGGAGCACCCTGTTCTTCTCGTTCTTCTCAGGTCCTCCGCCTGGCGGGACGAACAAGGGGGAGGAAGATGGCCCGGGTACTCTTGGTGGACGATGATCGCAAGGTACGGGATCTGATCGGCCGCTTCCTCTCCGAGGCCGGCCATCGAGTAGAGGCTTATGCATCGGGCAGCCAAGCCCTCCATAGGTTGGCCCAGGATGATTTCGATGTGCTGATCGGTGACTTCTGTCCCGGGGATCTCTACCAGGTCCAAATCCTGGGGCGCATCGCAGATCTGCATCCTACCCTTCCGGTGCTGGTCTTGAGCCGATGCGACGACCCCCAAGCCAGGGATCGTGCCCTGCGCCTGGGCGCGAGGGGCTATCTGGTCAAGCCCTTCGACCTGGCCTACCTGCTGAATTGGGTAGAAGAGGCCTCGACGGAGTTGGCCTCTGAGGCGAGCGAGTCCCGGTCTTCCTTTCCTGGCCCCGCGAGGCGAAGGGGAGGTGAGCGGTCTTGAGTCGGTCCCTCGCTCGCCTCCTGGTGGGATCCCTCTGCCTCTTGGCTCTGGCAGCAGCGGCTTACTACTGGTGGACACAGATCCGGTCCTCGCCACCTCCGCAGCAGGCCGCCGTCCCAACCCCTGCCCACGCCCGTCCCGCACCCAACGCCGGCGAAGTGTGCCTGCCCCCCGACTCCACCCGCTTCCTGGACCTGAAGGTGGAGAGGGCCCAGACCAAAGAGGTGGAGCTGGGGGTGACCAGCGTAGGCAAGGTGGTGGAGGACCAGAGCCGCTCCGCCCACCTTCGTTCCCTCATCCCCGGGACCATCTCCCAGGTCCTCTTCAATCTGGGGGATACGGTCCGAAAAGGGCAGGTACTATTCTATCTGGCCAGCGTGGAGGTAGGGAGGGCCAAGTCCGATTACCTCAAGGCCCGCTTCGACCTCGATCTGGCCCAGGCCAATCTGGAGAGGCAGAGGCGGCTCTTCGAGGCCAAGGTGGCGGCCCGCCGGAACCTCCAGGAGGCGGAATATACCTATCAGACCGCCCAGGCCAACCTGGCCGCGGCCCACCGGGCGCTCCACCTCTTCGGTCTGAGCGATAGCGAGATCGAGGCCCTGAACCATAACACCCCTTTCCCCCATGAGCTGGCTCCCATCATCCCGATTCATGCCCCCATCAGCGGCACCGTGGTGGAGAGACAGGTGCATCTGGGAGAGCGGGTGGGGCCGGAAGACGAGCTGTGCCGGATCGTGGACCTTTCCTCGGTGTGCATCGATGCCCATGTCTTCGAGAAGGACCTGCCCCAGATCCGGGTGGGCCAGAAGGTGGTGGTCACCCTTCCCGCCTATCCGCAGCAGAGGTTCACGGGACGGGTGAAGTACATCGGCGATCTTTTGGAGAAGGAGACCGGGACCTACATCGTCCGGACCCTGGTCCCCAATCCGGAACACAAGCTGAAGCCCGGTATGTCCGCCAGCATCCTCATCCTCACCTCCAGCCGCAGGGCGCTGGTGGTTCCCCGGGAGGCGATCCTAGAAGAGGGAAGCGAGAGATTTGTGTTCCTGAAGAAGGAGCGCTCCTTCTGCAAGCAGAAGGTGGAAGTGGGCCTCACCACCACCGGATCGACCGAGGTGAGCTCCGGACTGCAGGCGGGGGAAGAAGTAGAGGTGAAAGGCAACTTCCTCCTCAAATCGGAGCTGGCCAAGGGCAGTCTGGAGGAACAGAGGGGCCACTGAGGAATGATCAACCGCCTCATCTCCCTGGCCCTCGCTAACCGCGTCCTCACCGTCTTTCTCTTTCTCCTCCTCTTCCTCGTCAGCCTGGGTGCCTATTTCCGCCTCCGTCACGAGATGTACCCCGATCTCAATGCCCCCCTGGTCAACATCATCACCGAGAATTACGGCATGCCCCCCGAGGATGTGGAGCGCCTTATCACCTTCCCCCTGGAGAGCGCCCTCAACGGCGCCCCCCGGGTGACGCGGGTCCGTTCTGAATCCTCTCTGGGAATCTCGGTGGTGACGGTGGAGTTCGAGTGGGGAACCGACATCTACCTGGCCCGCCAGATGGTGGCCGACCGGATCCAGATGGTAGCGGGCGCCATGCCGGCAGGCACCGAGGGTCCCCTGATGGGGGCCATCTCCTCCCGCCTGGGGGAGATCTACGAGTTCGTGGTGGAGAATGAGAATCCCCACATCACCGAGTCCGAGCTGCGAGAGCTGCGGAGCGCTGCCGACTGGCTGATCCGCTACCGCCTCCAGGGAGTTCCCGGGATCGCCCTGGTGGTGAACATGGGCGGGTTTCAAAAGCAGTATCAGGTCCTGATGGATCCGGCCGCCCTGCTCGCCCACGGCATCACCATCGAAGAGGTCAAGGAGGCCATCCAGCGCAGCAACCGCAACTTTTCCGGAGGGATCCTGGAAAAGGGAACCAGCGAGTACATCATCCAGGGACTGGGCCGCATCCAGGCCCTGGAGAACATCGAGAAGATAGTGGTGGCCAACCGTAAGGGAGTTCCTATCTATCTCAAGGATATCGCCCAGGTCCGGGAGGGCGGGGCCTTCCGCCGCGGCAACGCTACCCACAACGGTAAGGAAGCGGTTCTCTCCACGGTGGAGATGCAATTCCGGGGCGATACCCTCAAGACCATCGCCGCCATCAAGAAGGCCTTGGAAGAGATCAAGAAGACCCTGCCCCCGGGGATCAAGATCACCCCTTCCTACGATCAATCCATCCTCATCAACAAGTCCCTGGGAAATGTGGTGAAGGCCATCATGGAAGGGGGTGTGCTGGTGATCCTGGTCCTGGTCCTCTTTTTGGGCAGCCTGCCCAGCGCGGTCCTGGTAGCCGCCTCCATTCCCCTGGCGGTCTTGGTCTCCTTTCTCTTGATGTACTTCTTCGGCGTTTCCATCAATGTCATGTCCCTAGGAGGATTGGCCATCGGAGTAGGGAAGATGGCCAACTCCTCCATCATCATGGTGGAAAACATCTATCTGCGCCTCCAGGAGCGGCGTCAGGAGCGCTGGCAGGTGGTGCTCCAGGCGGCCCAAGAGGTGGGTCCCCACATCTTCTCCGCCACCGCCATCATCATCTTAGTATTCATTCCCCTCCTCACCTTGGGAGGGATCGAGGGACGGATGTTCTCCGCCACCGCCTTCGCGGTGGCGGCCTCCCTGACCGGCGGGTTGCTGGTCTCCCTCCTCTTTCAGCCGGTCCTCTGCTCCCTCCTGCTGCGGGGAACGAGCAGATCCCGGGATTGGCTCATTCGCCAGGTGAAAAGGGCCTACCTGCCGCTCTTGCGGGGGGCCCTCCGCTTCAAGGCGGTAACCATCGCCCTCCCTCTCCTGCTCCTGGCCTTGGCCATCTCCCAGTTGCCCCGGGTGGGGACGGAATTCCTCCCCAAATTGGACGAGGGGGCCCTTCTGATCAGCTCCGTCATCCTGCCGGGTAGTTCTCTGGCCGAAGCGGACCGAATCGGGGTGGAATCGGAGAAGGTGCTGCTTGGCTTCCCGGAAGTCACCGGCACCTTCCGCCGGACCGGTCGGGCCGAGGCCTCCGAGCACGCCCACGGGATCAATGTGAGCGAGATCATGGTCAACCTCCTCCCCAAGGAGCAGCGGAAGCGGCCCCTGGCCGAGATGCTGAAGGAGATGCGCAAACAGCTCTCGCGCATCCCGGGCGTCCTCTTCATCTTCGAGCAGCCGGTGGAGAACAAGCTGACCGAGATGTTGACCGGCCTCAAGGGACAACTGGCCATCAAGATCTTCGGCCCCGACCTGCAGGTCTTGGCCCAGAAGGCGGAGGAGGTCCGGAATGTGCTGGCGACGGTGAGGGGAGCGGCCGATGTCCAGATCGAACAATTGGCCGGCGTGCCCCAGGTCTACATCCGCCTGCGCCAGGAGCAGTTGGCCCGCTATGGCCTCCGGGCCGAGGATGTCTCGGAGGTGGTGGAGACCGCCCTCAACGGGGTGGAGGTCACCGATGTCCTGGAGGCCCAAAAAAGGATTCCCATCCTCCTCCGCTTCGCCCCCGAGTATCGCAGCGACATTGACGCAGTCCGGCGGATCCTGGTGGATACCCCGGCCGGACAGAGGGTGCCACTGGAGGCCCTGGCCGACATCTACATCGGCAAGGGTCCCTTCACCATCAATCGGGAGAATGTATCCCGCCGGGTGGTGATCCAGTGCAATGTCCAGGACAGGGACCAGGGCAGCTTCGTGGCCGAGGCCAGGGAGAAGATCGAGCACCAGGTCTCTCTTCCTCCCGGCTACTTCATCACCTTCGGCGGTCAGTTCGAGAGCCAGCAACGCGCTCAGAGACAGTTGGCGGTGCTTTTCGTGGCCGTCTTCCTCCTGGTCCTCACCCTCCTCTTCACCTCCTTCCGCTCTCTGAAACAGGCCCTGATAATCCTCTCCAATGTGCCCTTCACCTTCATCGGTGGGATCTTCGCCCTCCTCCTCACCCATACCTACCTCAGCGTCTCCTCCATGGTAGGCTTCATCGCCCTGTTCGGGGTGGCGGTCCAGAACGGAAACATCCTCATCGCCCACATCAACGACCTGCGGCGGGAGGGAAAGGAGCTTTACCAGGCGGTGGTGGAGGGGGCCAGCGTCCGCCTTCGCCCCATCCTGATGACCGACCTGGTCACCAGCCTGGGAGTCGTTCCCCTGGCGGTGGGCCAATTCGTGGGGGTAGAGCTACAACGTCCCATGGCCATCGTCTACATCGGCGGGCTCCTCCTCTCCTCTACTTTCAACACCCTGGTCCTGCCCACCCTCTACTACCTGTTCGAGGGCCGCTCCCTCCGCCGGCCCTGACCTCCAGTTTATGAAACCCCTTTTTTCCGAAAGGAGGAACTATGCCCCTTCACCGATCCCTGGCCTGTTCGCTGCCCATGTTCATCCTGCTCCTTCTGCTTCTCCTCCCCTCCCCCGCCTCCCCCCAGCAGCCCCTCACCCTCCCCCAGGTCCTCTCCCTAGCCCTGGAGAAGAATCCCCTCCTTTTGGCCTGGGAGGCCCAGGTGCGGGCGGGGGAGGCGGAG
>Ga0123519_10000750_pt1 | contig 57039 bp, 54 predicted proteins | sample YelNatPaOPRAMG02_FD_87396 | JGI IMG/M metagenome (GOLD analysis project Ga0123519, IMG submission 87396) | Hot spring microbial communities from Yellowstone National Park - Yellowstone National Park OP-RAMG-02 (version 2) | ecosystem: Environmental > Aquatic > Thermal springs > Hot (42-90C) ...
AAATAATGTAAACTATCTTTTAATTTTTTTATTTTTAAAGTATAAATTATATGTTTTTTATTAAAATTTGGACTAGAGAGCAAGTTATTGATAGATAAAAAAATTGCTAAAAAAGTATTAAATGAACTTCTTGCAAGTGGAGGTCAATTCGGTGAACTATTTATACAAAAAAGATTATCAAATAGCTTAAGGCTTGATGATAATAAAATAGAAAATGCTTTAAGTGGTTTTGAAATTGGTTGTGGATTAAGATTGATATATGAAGATAGTACTTATTATGCTTACTTAGATTCTATTGAAGAATCAAAACTTTTTGAAAGTGCTAAGATTTTAAGAGCTGCTATTAATAGTTCTATTATTAATAAGCCAATAAATTTAAATGATTCATATAGTAGTTATGATGTAAAAGTTTTAAAAATTCCAAATGAAGTTGATCCTGAAGATAAAAAAAATATATTAATAAAAGTAAATGAAGCAGCAAGAAATAAATCCAAATATATTTATCAAGTAACTGCAAATCTATCGGATGTTCAAGAAGAAACTATAATTGCTAATACTGATGGAATTTTTTCAAAAAATCATGTAGTTAAAGTTTTTTTAGCAGTCAGTGTAATTGCTATAAAAAATAAAGAAATAAGAACAGGTTACAAATCTTTAGCAAAAACTAAGGGTTTTGAAATATTTAATGAAAAAAAGCCAGAAGTTGTTGCAGCTGAAGCTACCCAAATAGCCATAAATATGTTAGATGCGGTAAATGCTCCTGTGGGGGTATTACCTGTTGTTATTGGTCCTGGTTTTGGCGGCGTTATATTTCACGAAGCTTGTGGTCATGGTTTAGAAGCTGATGCAATAATTAAAAATGCTTCTGTTTTTAAAGATAAAATTGGATTTAAGATTGCCTCAGATATCGTAACAGCTTTAGATGATTCAACCCTTCCAGGACATTGGGGCTCTTTTAAATTTGATGATGAAGGCACTCCATCAAATAAGAATGTTTTGATAGAAGATGGTGTACTTAGAAGTTATATGCTAGATATAAAATCTTCGAAAAAATTAAAATCTCCTTTAACTGGTAATGGTAGAAGACAATCTTTTAGGGATATACCTATTCCAAGAATGACCAATACATTTATAGCTAATGGGAGTGAAGAGCCTGAAAACATTATTAATTCAGTAAAAAAAGGAATTTATGCAAAGGAATTTTCTGGTGGCCAAGTTGATCCTGCTACAGGTGATTTTGTTTTTGGAATAAGCGAGGGTTATTTAATTGAAAATGGCAAATTATCAAATCCTATTAAAGGTGCAACTCTTATTGGTAATGGACCTGAGATTTTAAATAAAATTGAAGCTATAGGAAATGATTTGGATTTTTCTCCTGGATTTTGTGGTAAAAATGGTCAATCAATTACTAATGAAGTTGGTCAGCCCACTATAAAAATAAGTTCAATAACAATTGGAGGTACAGGTCTATAATGGTTTATTTTTCTAGAAATAGCAATAACAATCATGATAACAATATTGAACTTGCAAGAAAAATATCTTTATTAATTGATAAATCTAAAATAGATGAATATGAAATTTATATTTCTAGCTCAACTGATAATGAATTAGAAGTATTTGAAGGAAAAGTTGAGTCATTATCTTATTCTGACTCAAAAGGCATTGGTATAAGGATTTTTAAAGATAAAAAAATTGGATATTCTTATACTACTTCTTTGGAAGAAAATAAAATTAAAGATTGTATAGAAAAAGCTATTTTAAATTCTAAAATTACTTACCCTGAAAATATAAATGGCTTGCCTTTAGAAAATGAATTTAGGTATAGTAAGGATAATGAAATTCAAAAATATATATATGATGAAAATTTTTTTAAATTTGATATAGAAAAAAAAATAAAATTAGCTTTGGATTTAGAGAAGGTTGTAAAAGGAATAGATAAAAGAATATCAGGTGTAGATTCATTAAATTATAGTGATAATTATTCTGAAGTAGCAATTATTAATTCTAATGGATTTGAAGGCAACTATAAGAATACAAGTTGTTTCTTGTTTTTAAATGTTATCTCTAAAGATAAAAATGATACTTCTACAGGGTTTTCATTTTTATACGATAGAAATCCTCAAAAATTAAATATTGAACAAATTGCTCAAGAAGCGTCAAATAAATCGCTAGTATTGCTTGGAGCAAAAAAAATTAAATCAACTTATGCTGATATTTTAATAGAAAATATAGTAGCAGCACAATTTCTAGGTATAATCGCATCTATTTTAACTGCTGATTCTGTGCAAAAAGGCAAATCTTTGTTTAAGGATAAAATTGGTGAAAAGATTTTTAGTAAAAACATAGATATTTTTGATAATGGAGTAATGAAGGAAGGATTTTCATCAAAGCCTTTTGATGCTGAAGGAGTAAATAAAGGTAATACTTGTGTATTTAAAGATGGAGTGTTGCAAACTTATCTTTATGACAGCTATACTGCAAGAAAAGATAAAACTTTAAGTACAGGTAATGCTGTAAGAGCATCTTATAAATCAAATCCAACTGTAGGAGTTTCAAATTTTTATTTAACCTCATCTGAAAATTATAATTTAGAAGATATTTTTAAAAAAATTGATAATGGTTTTTATGTAATTGATATAATCGGATTGCATTCAGGCGCTAATCCAATTACTGGCGATATTAGTGTTGGTGCAAAGGGATTATGGATTAAAAAAGGCAACATTGAATTCCCAGTTAAAGAAATAACAATTGCAACGGACATTCTTAGTTTTTGTAAAAAAATTGAAACAATTGGAAATGATTTAAGATTTTTCCCTTCAGCAGGTTTCATAGGATGCCCTTCTTTGCATGTTAAAGATATTGCAATAAGTGGAATTTAACTTATAAATAATTATAAAATTAGAAATTTTAATAAATATTTTGTAAATTAAAATTTATAATTAATTTATTAATTATAAATAATAAATATAAATTAAAGTCATAAAAATCATAAAAACATATATAGAACTTATATATATAGGGCTTATATAAAATTATAAATATTTTATAAAAAAAATTTTGTAAAAAATTAAAAAATAAAAAAAGATACTGGAGGGAAAAATGAAAGGAGTTATATTAGCAGGTGGATTAGGCACAAGATTAATGCCATGCACAAAAGTTACTAATAAGCACTTACTTCCAGTTTATGATAAGCCAATGATATATTATCCTATTTTGACATTAGTAAATGCAGGCATCGAAGATATATTAATTGTAACTGGTGGAAACCATGCAGGAGAATTTTTAAGGCTTTTAGGCAATGGCAAAGAGTTTGGTTTAAAGGACATAGCGTATACTTATCAAGAAGGTGAGGGAGGCATTGCTGATGCACTTAAATTAGCTGAACATTTTGCGAAAGATGAGAAAATATTTGTTATATTAGGTGATAATATTGTTGAAGATAATGTTAAGGAACATGTGGATGACTTTTTAAAACAAAAACGTGGTGCAAAAGTATTTTTAAAGGAAGTCCCAGATCCTCAAAGATTTGGAGTTGCCGAAATTAAAGATGGTAAAATTATTTCTATTGAAGAAAAACCAAAAAATCCAAAATCTAATTTTGCTGTTTGTGGGCTTTATATGTATGATAATGAAGTTTTTGAAATAGTAAAGCATCTTAAACCTTCAAGTAGGGGAGAATTAGAAATAACTGATGTAAATAATGAATACATTAGACGAGGCTTAATGAGTTTTTCTATCTTAAAAGGTTGGTGGACAGATGCAGGTACATTTGAATCATTATTTAAAGCAAGCTGTCTTGTTGCTGAAAAGTGTAAAACAAACATTGATAATCAAAAAATTATTTAAATTCACGATATAACTTAAAATTGCAATAAAAAAATATTAAATAATTTTTTATTTATTTTTCAAATTATTTTTAAGATAGATTAATTTTTTATAATTTGTATTTATTAGTTATATTAATTTTTTATTTTTATAGTTTTTTTATGTTTTTTGAATGACAAAAATAACAACTTTCTATAACTAATTTTGAATTCCAATTGTTTTCAGAAACCTTATAAATCCAATTATAAGTTTCTGTATCATCGTTAAAGTCATTTTTATAAATTATTACATCTCCATTTTCTTCTGCATGACCAAAAAATTTTTCAGTATTGCCACAATTCATACATTTATACATTATTACCATCCTTTTTATTTTATAATTATTTTATAAAAATAATAAATTTAAAAATTTATTTATAAAAAATAGTTTCATTAGATTAAATTATAAAATATTATAAATATAATAGTATTAAAAATCAATATTATTTAAAAATATTTTATAAATTATTATATTAATCGAATAATTGACTTGTATTATTGACTTTGTTAAGATAAGCATCATAATGAAATTAGTAATTCTATAATTAGATTTAAAGTAATAATTCTAATTAAAAATTTAAAATATTAAATAAACAAGATGTATATAAAAAAAGAAAAAACTAAGGTAAGAATAAAAACTGATAGTGCTGTAATAATTGGATATGTCCATACTATGAAAGATGCAAGATTAAGTGATTATTTTTCTGCTCAAGTAGATAAATTTATTCCTGTAACTGAAGCTTTAATTTATCCAATAAATTATAAAATTGAAAATGAAAATGAGCCTGAAAAAAGGGATGTAATTTTTATTAACATATCTAAGATAGAAATTATAGAATATTTCTAATAATTTAAATAATTTAAAATAAATATAATAAAATATAACATCTACTAAAACTTAATTAAAATTAGCATTAATTAAAATATTTTTTAACAAAATTATTTTTTTTATTTACAATTTAAATTATTTTAATTAAAATGTTAGCTTAATTTAAATTTAGGAGGGTAAAAAAATGGCGATAGAAGTTACTGATGCTAACTTTGATAATGAAGTTTTAAAATCTAATGTACCTGTTCTAGTTGATTTTTGGGCAGAATGGTGCGGACCTTGTAGAATGGTTGCACCTGAAGTTGAAAAGATTGAAAAGGAAAAAGCTGGTGTTTTAAAAGTAGGGAAACTAAATGTTGATGAAAACAGAGAAACTGCTATTAAATATGGCATTACCAGTATTCCTTCTCTTCTTTTATTTAAAAATGGCCAGATGGTTAAAAAACTTGTGGGAGCAATGTCAAAAGATAGGATTCTATACGAATTATCATCTTTTATTGAATAAAATTTTTTTAATTTTATAATTTAATGACTAAATTTTTTATTGGTACTTCTGGTTATTCTTATAAGGATTGGGAAGGCGAATTTTATCCGGTTGGTATTAATTCTAACCAATATTTGCAGTATTATAATAAGTTTTTTAATACTGTTGAAATAAATTCAACTTATTATAGTCTTCCCAGTCCTTTCTTATTTTTAAATATGAAAAAGAAAGTAAATAGTGATTTTTTATTTTCAGTTAAAGCCTACCATCAAATAACTCATGAAAGAAATGCAGATGATAGTATTTATGAAAGTTTTTTAAAAGCATTAGATCCTATTATTGAATCAAATAATCTTGGAGTAATCTTATTTCAATTTCCATATTCATTTAACTTTAACAAAAATAATTTTGATTATTTAAAAAAAATAAAAGAAAAGTTTAAAGATATAAAAATTACTTATGAATTTAGAAATATTAATTGGCTAAATGATAAGGTAATAAAATTATTAACTGAGCTTGACATTGGATTTTGTAATGTTGATGAACCAAAATTCGCTAAACTTTTACCACAAACAAATATTTTAACTAGTGATATTTTTTATCTTAGATTTCATGGAAGAAATTATGCAAAATGGTGGTCAAGTGACGAAGCTTTTGAAAGATATGATTACATGTATAAGCAAGAAGAATTAGAAGAATGGATTCCCAAAATAAAAGAAGCTTCTTTAAAAGCTAAGAAAATGTTGATTTATTTTAATAATCATTATAAGGCTAAGTCTGTAAAATCAGCAAACCTTTTAATTAATCTTTTAAGTTTAACAAAAGAAATGACTGTAAGTTAATTAAAAAGTTAATTACATTATAAAAAAATTTTTTTAAATTAAATGTGTCTTATTAACTTTAACTATAAGTTAAATTTAATTTAAATTAATAAATAATTAAAATTAATATAATTAATTTTACTTCACAAATTTTTTTTAATTATATAAAATCATTAAGATAATCTTTAAATTCAGATTTTTAAGATAATATTAATAAATATAATTTTGATATTTTTAATAGTTTAACAGTTAATAGAAATTGTTATAAGAGCGTGAGGGTATTTAAATAATGTTTAAAAAAGTATCTAGTAATGTAAATTTTGTAAAACTTGAAGAAAAAATTTTAGATTTTTGGAAAAAAGAAAATATTTTTGCTAAAACTCTTGAAGCTACAAAAAATAATCCGAAGTTTGTATTTTATGAAGGTCCACCAACTGCAAATGGCACACCAGGAGTTCACCATGTTTTATCTAGGGTATTTAAAGATATTTTTCCAAGATATAAAACAATGAAAGGATATTATGTAGCTAGGAAAGCCGGATGGGATACCCATGGTCTACCTGTAGAAATAGAAATAGAGAAAATGCTTGGAATTAATTCTAAAAAAGAGATAGAGAATATAGGTGTAGAAAAATTTAATAAGCTTTGTAAAGAAAGCGTTATGAAATATGAAGATGAATGGAAAAAAATGACTGAGAGGATTGCTTTCTGGATTGATATGGATAATGCTTACTTTACATTTAAAAATGAATACATTGAAACTGTATGGTGGATTTTAAAGACAATTTGGGATAAAAATTTATTATATGAAGGACATAAAATAGTACCTTATTGTCCTAGGTGCGGGACAGCACTATCTTCTCATGAAGTTGCACAAGGATATAAGGAAGTTGAAGATCAAACAATTATAGTTAAGTTTAAACTTCAAGATGAAGTTGATACTTATTTGCTTGTATGGACAACTACACCATGGACATTAATCTCTAATGTAGCTTGTGCAATTAATAAAAATTTTAATTATATTGTTGTTGAATATGAAAAAGAAAAGTTAATCTTAATTGAAGACTTAGTTCAAAAAGTATTTGATAAGAAAGAATTTGTTGTTTTAAAGAAAGTTAAAGGTGAAGAGTTAATAGGTAAAAAATATATTCCTGTTTATGATTATACAGACAAAAATCAAAATGCTTTTAAAATTATTCATGGAGATTTTGTTTCAACAGAAGAAGGAACAGGGATTGTCCATATAGCACCTGCTTTTGGTGAAGATGATATGCTTGTTGGGAAAGAGAATGATTTACCAGTAGTTCAAATGGTTGATGAAGAAGGAAATTTTAAAGATAATGTAGAGAAATTTGGAAATCTCTCAATAACAAAAGCAAATCCATTAATAATTAATGATTTAAAAGAAAGAAATCTTTTATTTAAAACAGAAAAAATTGTGCATTCATACCCATTTTGTTGGAGATGTGACAGTAGGTTAATTTATTATGCTAAAAAAAGTTGGTATATAAAAACCTCAAGTATTAAACAAGATATAATTAAATCAAATGATGAAGTAAATTGGTATCCTGAGCATATTAAATATGGTAGATATGGAAAATGGCTGGAAAATAATATAGATTGGGCAATTACAAGAGAAAGGTATTGGGGGACTCCTCTTCCGATTTGGGAGGACGAAAATGGTCATAAGATTTGTATAGGTAGCATTAAAGAGCTTTATGAATTAGGAGAGAATGTACCAAAAGATTTAGATTTACATAAGCCATATGTTGATAATATTGAAATAACTTGTAAAATTTGTGGGAAAAAAATGAAAAGAACTCCAGAAGTAATAGATGTTTGGTTTGATTCTGGATCAATGCCTTATGCTCAATTTCATTACCCATTTGAAAATATAGAATTATTTAAAGAAAATTTCCCTGCTGACTTTATTTGTGAAGCAATAGACCAGACAAGAGGTTGGTTTTATACCTTAATGACAATTTCAACTATTTTATTTAATAAATCAAGTTATAAAAATGTTTTATGTCTTGGACTTATAAATGATGAAAACGGTCAAAAAATGAGCAAGTCTCGTGGTAATATAATTAAACCATGGGATATACTTGATAAACAAGGAGCAGATGCATTAAGGTGGTACATGTTTACCTCAGTTTCACCATGGCTTCCAAAGAATTTTTCAATTAAAGGAGTGGACGAGGTCGTAAGGAAATTTTTACTAACATTATGGAACACATACTCTTTCTTTGTAATTTATGCAAATATAGATAATTTTAATCCATTAAATTATGATATACCTGTTAAAGAAAGATATGAAATTGATAGATGGATAATATCTGAGTTAAATATTACAGTTAAAAATGTAAATGAACTTTTAGATAATTTTAATGTTACTGATAGTGGAAGAATGATTCAAGATTTTGTTGATAATCTTTCTAATTGGTATGTAAGACGAAGTAGGAGAAGATTTTGGAAAAGTGAAGAAGATAAAGATAAAATAAGTGCATATAAAACATTATATGAGTGCCTTTTAACTTTATCTAAGCTTTGTGCTCCATATATTCCTTTTATAAGTGAAGAAATATATAGGAATTTAACTAGTAGCATTGGTATTGGTTTTGAAAGTGTTCATTTAGAAAAATATCCTGAGCCTAATCTTTTAGATATTGATGAAAACTTAAGTTTTAAAATGGATATAGCTAGAAAAGTTGTAGGGTTAGGGAGGTCAATAAGAAGTAAAATTAATATAAAAATAAGACAGCCTTTGCAAAAAGCAATAATTTTTATAAATGAAGATAAAGAAAAAATCGATGCCATAGTTCATTTTAAGGATATAATTTTAGAAGAATTAAATATTAAAGAAATTAGCTTTGTTTCAAATATTGAAGATTTGGTTTCCTATAATATAAAACCCAATTTAAAACTTCTTGGGCCTAAGTTTGGGGCACTTTTACCAACAATAAAGAATTGTTTAAATAATGAAAATCCAATTCAAATTGCATTAAAAGTAAAAAATAATAAAAATATTGTTTTAAATTGCGATGAAAACAAAATTGAATTATTGCCTGAAGAAGTTTTAGTGGAAGCTATTGATAAAGAAGGATTAAGTGTTGAAACTGATGGAGAAATTACATTAGGGTTAGTCACTACAATCACAGATAAACTTCTTGAAGAAGGATTTTGTAGAGAATTGATTCATTATATTCAAAATGTAAGAAAAGAAGCTAATTTTGAAATAGAAAATATAATTGAAACACATATTAACTGTAGTGAAGATGTTAAAAAAATTATTAATGATAATATTGAATTAATAAAAAAAGAAACTTTAAGCAAAAGCTTAGATTTTGATATAAATAATAATGATTTATTTATAAAAGAAATTCAAATCAATAAAGAGAAATTAACTATTGGTCTTAAAGTTATAAATTAGCTTTAGCTTTATTTTTATGTCAAAAAAATTTTTAAATTATAATTTAAAACAATTTAAATTAGATATAGTTTTTGGGTTATGTGCTATATTTGCATTGGTAGTTGATCAAATAACAAAGTATCTTGTGGTTCATCATATACCTTTAAATGGCATGATAATGCTTATTCCGAATTTTTTATATTTAACTCATATAAAAAACAGCGGTGCTGCTTTTGGGCTTTTTCAGAATAAAACAAATATATTTATTGTAATCTCAATTATAGCAATTATATTAATAATTATTTTAAAAATAACAATGAATTTAAAATCTTTTACATATAATTTAGCTTTAGGCTTTATTTTAGGTGGGGCAGTTGGTAATTTATTTGATAGATATTATTTAAGAGAAGTAACTGATTTTATTTATTTTACTTTTTTTGCAGTTTTTAATGCTGCTGATAGTTTTATAGTAATAGGTTTTTTTATTTTAATTATTATTTTAATTAAAAATTTTTTTTTACAAAATAAAGAAGATATAAAAGATTAAAATATCTAAGATTAAAATAAGTTTAGAAATAAAAAACAAAAATAAAATTTTTAAAAAAATAATTATCCTAATTTATAATAATTATATTATTAATTTTTATTAATGATACTTTATTAATAATATTTTTATTTTCTATATTTAATGTATTATATGTATTTATATGTATTTGTTAATTATTAATAATCCAATTATTGTCTTAAATTTAATTAATAATTAATAAATTCAATTATTTTTTAAATTATTTTAATTATGCAAAAATTATGCAAAATATAATAATTTTTCAAGCAACAAATGATGATAAGGGTTTAAGAATTGATAAATATTTAATAAGTAAAAATATTAATATATCTCGTAGTAAGCTTCAAAAATTAATTAATTTAGGTAAAGTAACATCTTTTGGCAATACAATTTCAAAAAATTATTTAATAAAAGGAAATGAACAAATAGAAATCCATGATTTTTCTTTGCCATCTTTTGACAATCAAATAAAACCATATGATAGAAAATTAAAAATTCTATATGAAGATGATCAAATTTTGGCAATATCTAAAGATGCAGGAGTTGTTGTTCATCCTGCGCCTGGTCATTTTGATGATACTTTGATTAATGCTATTGTAAATTATGATAAAAGATTTAATGAGGTAGGAGGAAATTTAAGAGCAGGTATTGTTCATAGATTAGATAAAGATACTTCAGGCATAATTTTAATAGCAAAAGATGATAATACCCATAACTATCTTTCTGAAGAATTCAAAGAAAGGCAAGTGAAGAAAACTTATGAAGCGCTTGTACTTGGTCATTTTGATGAATTAAGTGGAATTATTAATATGCCAATAGGTAGATCAAAAAAAGATAGAAAAAAAATGGGTATTGATGTAAGTGGGAGAAAATCCTTAACTGAATTTAAAATAATAAAAGAATTTAAAGATTGTACCTTAATAAATGTTTATCCAAAAACAGGAAGAACTCATCAAATTAGAGTTCATTTTAGTTTTATAGGTCATCCAATTATTGGAGATAAAGATTATGGCAATAAAGATTCAGATAATATTGCAAAAAGATTAAATTTAAAAAGACAATTTTTGCATGCAAAAAGGCTTGTATTTATTCATCCATCAACAAATAAAGAAATTGATATAATAGATGAGCTACCTAAAGATCTTCAAGAATGTTTAGAAAAATTACAAAGTGAATAAGTAAAGAAAATTAATAATTAAATAAACTACATAAATAATAAAAAAATAATAAAATATAATTTTTTTAAAGATAGTAAAAATAGATAAATATGGTAAAAAATAAATAAAGATAATAAAAAATAAATAAAGATAGTAAAAAAATAATAGCTGGCATTTAATTATTAAAATAAATTAAAATAAAGCCAGCTATTATAATTTTTAAAAACTAAAAACTTAAAAATTTTTAAGTAGATCTAATTTCTTGCTTTATAAATACAATATAAGATATTGCAAAACAAATTATAGCTAATGCAATAATTGCAACTGTTTGTGGCCAAACTTGAATTAAGCTTTGTCCCAATGATAAAGGATTTAAAAGCATTTTTGAAATATCTGCTGTTGTGACTGCTCTTAAAAATAATTGGCTACCACTAGGAATTAATAAAATTGTTATTGATTCTGTAAAAAGATAAGCAGGTGATATTCTTTTTATTGCCAAATCAATATTAAAGTTTTTTATTTGTGTTGCCAATGTTGCATTATCTGTAATGGGTGCAATGGCATTTGATACTGCATTTGCTATTATTTGAACAAAAAAGAAAAAGAAAATCCAAATAGCAATAGAAGTTAATATTGAAGTTGCTGTTTTATCCATTATTACTGAAAATAACATTGAAAGTGCCATCCAAAATGTGCCGTAACATACACAAATAAAAATAAATATAATTATTCTAAGTATTTCTTCTGAGCTTGGTGGCACACCAATTATTCTAAGACCAATACCAGCAATTATTAATATTATGCTTCCAATAATAATAGACATTGTAGTTATGCCTGCAAGAAATTTACCATTAATTATGCTATCCCTATATATTGGCTGTGATAAAAGTCTGCTTAAATTTTTTGAGTTTCTTTCTGAATTTATTGCATCAAAACCAAATACAATGCCAATTATAGGTATAAAGAAACTTAAAAAATATAAAAATGATGGTAAAACATCTCCTGCAGTAGTATACAATTTTAAAAATACGAAAGCATCAGTCGATGATTGAGCTGCTGCTCTAATATTTTGCAGTGATACATATATTGATGTAAGTCCTGTTAAATAAACAAGACCAAGTAAAATTAAAAACTTTTTACTACTAAAATAATCTGCTAACTCTTTTCTATAAATTGTCAGAACACTTTTCATTCTATACCTCTTTGAAATAGTTTAAATAAACATCTTCTAGAGAGAAGTCTTTAATATCCATTTTTGTTAAAATAATTCCATCAGTACCTGTTATTATTTTTGAAATATCTTGTCTTAAATCTTCATCAGTTCCAATATGAATAGCGTTTTCTGTTGTGGATACTTCTTTAACACCATTAATAGTTTTAATTTTTTCAGCTACTTTATTAACATCTCCAATAATTTCTACTTCAATTAAATATTTATTACCGCCAAACATATCTTTACTTAATTCTGAAATATTTCCTTCACCAATTAATTTTCCCTTAGACATAATCCCAACTTTATGGCAAATTTTTTGAACTAAGTTTAATTGATGAGAAGAAATAATAAATGTTATTTTTTTATCTTTATTTAAATTTGCTATTGTTTCAAGAATTTGGTTTGCAACTTCAACGTCCAATCCTTCTGTTGGCTCATCAAAAATAACAAGTTGAGGGTTTTTTATTAATACATCTGCGATTCCTAATCGTTGTTTCATTCCTTTGGAAAATTTACCAACTAAAATATTTTTTTCTTTTTCTAAGCCAACTATTGAAAGACATTCGTCTATTTTTGATGGTATTTCTTTTTCAGGAATACTATTTAAAAGAGCAGTGTATTCAAGATTTTGTGCTGCTGTCATATCTTCATAAAAACCAACTCTTTCAGGTAAATACCCAGTAAATCTTTTTATTTTTAAAGGTTCTTTTGTAGGATTATATCCTAAAACAGAAATTTCTCCTGAAGTTGGTTCTGTTAAACCTAACATCATTAAAATAATAGTTGATTTTCCTGCTCCATTTGGTCCAAGCAAACCATATATTTGGCTTTCAGCAATATTTAAATTTAAATTATTTACGACTACTTTTGAGCCATATTTTTTTGTTAAATTTTTTGTGCTAATTATATAGTTATCCATTTTAAACCTATTAAGTCATTAAGATCTTTTAATAATATTTTTAATTTATGATATTTTAATTATTATAATATTATAAATTATCTTCTATCTTCTACCTAGTTTAGCAAATATAATTGCTACTCCAACTATAACTATAACAATTATACCTATGCCAACCCAACCCCATATTGTAGGAGTTTGAACTGTAACTCTTACATCCATTTTTGGGCTACTATTTTCACTTGAAACATTTAAAGTTACCATATAATCTCCAGCAATTGTTTTATCTGGAGGAAAGATTGTAACATCAATGTCTTTTGTTTTTCCAGCATCAAGTTTATCTATGTCTGAAGGATTAAATTTAATTTTCCAACCTTCAGGACCACTTGATGAAAGCGTAATTTTTTCAATTGAAGCAGAACCAGTATTTTTTAATTGAACTGCAAAATGATTATCTTTACCTGAAATAGCTTTTGTATCGTATCTACCACTTGTTGGTGTAAATGTAAGTTCATAAGTTGCAGTTATAATTGCTTTTAAAGTAGCTTCAGTTTGTAATGTGTCAGATGCAGCTTTAATTTTTATTGTGTATTCACCTGGTCCTTGATTTGTTAAAGGTATTGCAACAAATTTTAAACTTTCCTTTTTGCCTTGAACTAATTTTACTGCTGAAATTTCAGTAGATTCATATGCAGGTTGTATAGAAACATACCAACCTTGTGGTGCTTCTGCAGTAAGATTAAATATAGTTTCTTGTGGTCCGATATAACCGATATCAGCTTTAAATTCAAACTGAGAACCAGCTTTTGCTTTAATTTCAGGATAAGTAATATCAAACTTTACTTGTGGTTGAATTTCAGTTGTAGATGTAGTTGATTCATCCGCAAATAACATTGCAGGTAATATAAAAAATGAAGCAATTACCATAATAATAGATAAAATTAATACTGTTTTTTTGAAAATCTGTAATTTCTTGTTCACTTTTAGCAACTCCCTTTCAAATAATTTAAATTAACTATTTTGACTTCATTTATATTTAGATTAATTTAGATTTAAAGCTAAAATCAAATTTTATAACAATAGTTTTAAAAGTCAATATATTATTATTTATAAATATATTATAAAAATTACTTAAAAATTGATAATAAATTTATTTTATTTTATTTATTTAAGATTAAGTTTTTCAATAAAAACATCCAACTAAAACTCACTTAAATAACTAAAATAAAAATTATATTAATGTAATTATTTCTAAATTTAATATATAAACTAAACAATTTTTAAAATTATATTGAAATAAAAAAGTAAATTTATTATATTAATAACAATAATTAAATTAATAACCTTTAAACAAGTCCAGAGAGACTAAAAGGTATAAAATATGAATTTTATTTGTATAGAAAATTTAATAAGATTTAAATATAAATTGCCTTCTTGCTTTTAAAAAAGTAAGAAGGCAATTTTTTATAAGCTTTGATAGTTTAATTAAATAAAGAATTTAATATAACATAAAGTTAAAAAGGTTAAAAAAATAAAAAAATAAAATAAGGTAAAAATAAAAATTATGAGAGAAAAAGCAACAGTTTTAAATTCAGAAGACATAGAAAGAATAATTAAAAGAATATCTCATGAAATTATTGAAAGAAATAAAGGAAGTGAAAACCTTATATTTATTGGTGTTCAAAAAAGAGGAGTTCCTCTTGCAAAAAGAATTAAGGAAAATATTGAAAAAATAACAAACTCTGAAATTAAACTAGGGAAATTAGATATTTCTTTTTATAGAGATGATTTAAATGAAAGAGTGAAATCAGATGTAAATATTACTGATATTCCTTTTGAGATAAAAGGTAAAGATATTATTTTAGTTGATGATGTACTTTTTACAGGTAGAACAATTAGGGCTGCAATGGATGCTATTATGGATTTTGGAAGGCCACAAACTATTCAATTAGTAGTTTTAGTTGATAGAGGACATAGAGAATTACCTATAAGAGCTGATTATGTTGGGAAAAATTTGCCAACTTCTTTAAATGAGTATGTAGAGGTGAAATTTTCTGAAATAGATGGAGAAGATAAGGTAACAATTTGTTGGATATAATAATAAAACAACAATAATAATTGTAATTAAATTTTTAAAATTTTAATTAGTTTCTGGTGAATAATTTATAAATGAGCTAAATTTAGAAAATTTTAAGCTTAATTTAAACAAATTAAACAAATAACTTACTAAAACTTGAGTTATTAAACAAGAATTAATTAATTTTTATAAGTGATGGATAATTTTTAATATTTTAATATAAATTTTAATATAAATATTTAAATAATAAAAAAATAATTAATAAAAATACAAAATAAAAAATCTTAAAAACAATGGTTGAAAAAAAAGATATATTAAACCTTGATAAGTTTAGCAAGAAAGAAATTATAGACTTTATGAAAATGGCTGATACATTTTCTGAAGTTTTAGAAAGAGATTTAAAAAAAGTTCCAACTTTACGTGGAAAAACAATTGTAAATTTATTTTATGAGCCAAGCACTAGAACTAAAATATCTTTTGAAATTGCAGCTAAAAGATTATCAGCAGATTTAATAAACTTTTCACCTAATACAAGTAGTTTAAAAAAGGGAGAATCTGAAATAGATACTTTAAAAACAATAAATTCTATGAAAATTGATTTAGTAATTATAAGACATAGGGAAAGTGGATATATTAATTTTTTTGCAAAAAATATTGCAGTTCCTGTTATAAATGCTGGTGATGGTAAGCACGAACATCCTACTCAAGCCCTTCTTGATTTATATACAATTTATAAAAATTTTAAAAATTTAGAAGGATTAAAAATTGCAATTGTAGGTGATATTTTAAATAGTAGAGTAGCCAGATCGGATATAAAGCTATTTAATAAAATGGGAATGGATGTAAAAATTGTTGCTCCAACAATGTTGATGCCATTAGATTTTTCTTGTTTTAATGCAAAGATTTATTCAAATATTGATGAAATTATAAATGAAGTTGATATTTTATATATGCTAAGAATGCAATTTGAAAGACAAGATAAAAAATATTATCCATCAATAAAAGAATATAATAATTATTTATCATTAAATTTATCAAGATTTAATAAAATGAAAGAAAATTCAATTATTATGCATCCAGGTCCAGTAAATAGAGATATAGAAATTTCTAATGATTTAATGGATATGCAAGATATATTAGCTGATAGAATTAAAATAAATAATCAAGTATTTAACGGTGTAGCAATTAGAATGGCAGTTTTATATTATGCTTTAAGCTAAAATAATTTAAAAATAAGAAAATATTAATAGTCATTAAAATGATAAGTTATTAATTATTATAAAAAAATTTTTTAAAAATTATGGAATTTAAAAATTTATATACAAATAAAAAAGAAAATATAATTATAAAAAATGGCTTAATTATAAATCCAACTTTAAATGAGCCTTATAAATCTGATATTTTAATTTCAAACGGAATTATTACTGAAATAAAAGAAAATTTATTTGAAAAAGATAATATAAAAAATAATTTTGATAATTTTATTTTAATTGAAGCTAAAGATTTATTTGTATGTCCAGGTTTTATTGACATGCATGTTCATTTAAGGGAGCCTGGAAATGAATATGAAGAAGATATTGATAGCGGGACAAAATCTGCATTAAGAGGCGGAATTACTTCAATTGCCTGCATGCCAAATACTAATCCAGTTATAGACTGTGAGCACCTCGTTAAGTACATAAAATTAAGATCCCAAGAAGTAGGTTATAATATTTATCCTGTTGCAGCAATTACAAAAAATCTTCAAGGAGAGATTATAAATGATTTAAAGACATTAAAAAATGAGGGTGCAATTGCTTTTTCTGATGACGGCAAATGTATTCAAAATGCTAGATTAATGTATGAGGTTATGAGATATTGTGCAGAATTTAATGCACTTTTGATATTACATGAAGAAGATTATGGGTTTTCAAACAATGGTGTTATGCATGAAGGCTATTATTCTACTCTTCTTGGTTTAGATGGAATTTCAAGTTTAAGTGAAGATTTAATGATTTCAAGAGATATATTACTTGCTAAAATTACTGGCGCAAGGATTCATATAACTCATGTTAGTAGTGCAAGAGCTATTAAAATGATAGAAATTGCAAAAAATGAAGGAGTAAAAGTTACTTGCGATACAACAAGTGAACATTTATTTTTTAATGATAGTTTTATTCAAGATTATAATACAAATTTTAAGATAAAACCTCCAATAAGAAGTGAAGAGGATAGAATAGCTATTATAAGTGGATTAAAAAATGGTGTTATTGATGCAATTGCTAGCGATCATGCTCCACATCTATCAATTGAAAAAGATATTAGCTTTAATGAAGCATCTTTTGGATCTATTGGAATGGAAACATTGTTTAAAGCAAGTCTTTCTAAGTTATATTTTGAGGAAAACTTTCCTATTCAAAAAATAATATCTTTAATAAGTTTTAATCCTTCTAATATATTAAATATTGAGAATACCAACATAGAAAAAGGAAAAATTGCTAATATATCAATAGTAGATATTAATACTGAAAATACTTATAAAATAAAAGACATAGTCTCAAAAAGTAAAAATAGTACTTTTTTAAACCAAAATTTAAAAGGGGAAATAAAATATACAATTGTAAATGGTAAATTAATGTTTATTAATGAATAAGATAAAGATAATAAATTAATAATTTAAATTTATAGTTTAATAAAAATAATAATAATTTTAAAAATAAATTTTATAATATTAATTTTATTAATTTAAAATAAAAGAACACAAATAAAGGAAAATAAATTTGGAAGCAATTTTAATGCTAGAAGATGGCACAATATTTAAAGGTAAGAGCTTTGGTGCATCTGGTGAAACAACTGGGGAAGTAGTTTTTAATACTTCAATGACAGGTTACCAAGAAATTTTAACAGACCCATCTTATCATGAACAGATAGTAACAATGACTTATCCTCAAATTGGAAATTATGGCATTAATGAAGAAGATATAGAATCAAACAAAGTTCAGTTATTTGGATTAGCTGTCAAAGAATATTTAAATTATTATAGTAATTGGCGAGCAAAAAAAAGTTTAGATGATTATTTAAAATGTTATAAAGTTAGCGCTATTTCAGATATAGACACAAGAAAACTCACTAGACACATTAGAGTAAAAGGCGCAATGAATGGTATTTTATCGACACAAAATTTTGATATTAATTATCTAAAAGAAAAACTTTCTAATTACCCAGGGCTTATTGGGAGAGATATTGTAAAAAATGTTACTTGCCAAAAGCCATATTATTATAATGATAAAATAAAAAATCATAAATATTTTATTATTGCAATTGACTATGGAATTAAATTAAATATATTAAGATGCTTGAATGATATTGGTTTTAAAATTAAGGTTGTTCCGGCATTTACAAAACCAAATGAAATTTTAAGTGAAAATCCAGATGGTGTTTTTTTATCAAATGGACCTGGGGATCCTGCAGCAATTGACTATGCCATAAAAACAATTTCTGATATTGTTGGCAAAAAGCCAATTTTTGGAATTTGTTTAGGTCATCAATTACTTGCACTTGCGCTTGGTGCTAAAACTTATAAACTTAAATTTGGTCATCATGGTGGGAACCATCCTGTAAAAAATCTTTTAACTGGAAAAATTGAAATAACAACTCAAAATCATGGGTTTAATGTAGATGAAAATTCATTAAAGAAATTAAAAGATATCAATTATAAAATTACTCATTTAAATTTAAATGATGGCACAATTGAGGGGATAGATTATGAAAATATTAGTGCTTTTTCAGTGCAGCATCACCCAGAAGCTGGACCAGGTCCTCATGATTCAAGATATATTTTTGAAAAATTTGCAACGATTATAGAAAATTTTAAAGGATAATGAATTTTAAAATAATTTTTTATTTAAAAAGAAAAAAGAAAATTTTAACTAAATAAATGACATTTTTCGTTAATTAGATTATTTTAAATTTTTTTAGTAATAGTTATAAATAAAATTTTATTAAATTAAACATTGTTAATTTTTATAATAATTTAATATTAGATTTGGATTTATAAATGCCAAAAAGGAAAGATTTAAAAAAGATATTAATTATTGGATCAGGGCCAATAATTATTGGGCAAGCTTGTGAGTTTGATTATTCTGGAACTCAAGCTTGTAAAGTATTAAAAGATGAAGGATATAAAGTTATTTTAATAAATAGTAACCCAGCAACTATAATGACTGATCCAGAATTTGCTGATAAAACCTACATAGAGCCTTTAATGCCTGAGTTTGTAGAAAAAATAATAAAAATAGAAAGACCTGATGCAATTTTACCCACGCTTGGAGGTCAAACAGGTTTAAATATAGCAGTAAGTTTATCTAATGCTAATATTTTGCAGAAATATGGAGTAGAACTTATTGGAGCAAATGTCGATGTAATAAAAAAAGCTGAAGATAGAGAACTTTTTAAAAAGGCAATGGAAAATATAGGTTTATATGTTCCCCCAAGTGGCTATGTTAATAATCTAAATGATGCATTAAAAATTGCAGAAAACTTAAATTATCCTTTAGTTGTTAGACCAAGTTTTACATTAGGTGGGCTTGGTGGCGGAGTTGCTTTTAATAAGGAAGAATTTATTGATATTGTTACAAGAGGTATTGATCTTTCACCAGTAAACCAAGTTTTAATAGAGAAATCTGTTGCAGGTTGGAAAGAATATGAACTTGAAGTAATGAGAGACAAAAATGATAACGTAGTAATAGTATGTTCAATAGAAAATTTCGATCCTATGGGTGTTCATACTGGAGATAGCATAACTGTTGCCCCTGCTCAAACTCTTACTGATTATGAATACCAAAATATGAGAGATGCTGCAATTCGTATAATGAAAGAAATTGGGGTTGAAACAGGAGGTTCAAACATTCAATTTGCCATAAACCCTCAAAATGGCAAAATGGCTGTAATTGAAATGAATCCAAGGGTTTCTAGAAGCAGTGCATTAGCATCAAAGGCAACCGGATTTCCAATTGCAAAAATTGCAACAAAATTAGCTATTGGATATACATTAGACGAGATACCTAATGATATTACTAAAAAAACTCCTGCTTGTTTTGAGCCTTCAATTGATTATGTAGTAGTAAAATTTCCAAGATGGGCTTTTGAAAAATTCCCAGGCACAGACATTAGTTTAACTACAAGAATGAAATCAGTTGGGGAAGCAATGGCAATTGGCCGAACTTTTAAGGAAGCACTTCAAAAATCTATAAGGTCTCTTGAAATAGATAGGTATGGAGTTGGATCAGATGGTAAGGATAATTTAAATGAAAAAAATTTGAAATATATGTTATCAGTGCCAAATCAAGACAGAGTATTTTATATTAAGTATGCTTTTGAAATAGGCAAGACTGTTGAAGAAATTTATAGTTATACCAAAATAGATCCATGGTTTTTAAATAATATTAAGGATTTAGTAGATTTTGAAAAAAAATTTAAAAACTACACTATAAATGATTTAGATTATAATAAATTATTAGAAGCTAAAAAGTTAGGTTATTCTGATATACAAATTGCATATTTATGTAAAAGCACCGAAGATGAAATTAAGAATATTAGAAAATCATTAGGAATAAATGCAGTATTTAAAACAGTTGATACTTGCGCAGCAGAATTTGAAGCATATACACCTTATTATTATTCAACTTATGAATCAGAAAACGAAACTGTTAAATCAAATAAAAAAAAGATTGTCATATTAGGAAGTGGTCCTAATAGAATAGGTCAAGGTATTGAGTTTGATTATTGCTGTGTTCATGCTTCATTTGCTTTACATGAAAAAGATTATGAGACAATAATGATAAATTGTAATCCTGAAACAGTAAGTACGGATTATGATACTTCTGATAGATTATATTTTGAACCATTAACTTTTGAAGATGTAATGAATATCATTGAAGTTGAAAAACCATATGGTGTCATTGTTCAATTCGGTGGTCAAACTCCTTTAAAATTAGCACAAAGACTTCAAAATTCAGGAGTAAATATTCTTGGCACATCTCCAGAAAGCATTGATATTGCAGAAGATAGAAAGAGATTTGGGGCAATTTTAAATTCATTAAACATACCTCAACCAGAAAATGGAACTGCATTAAGCATTGATGATGCTAAGAAGATTGCAAATAAAATAGGATATCCTTTGCTTGTTAGACCTTCTTATGTTTTAGGTGGAAGGGCAATGGTTATAGTTTATGATGAAGAAAATCTTATAAATTATGCTCAAAAAGCGTTTAAAGTATCCCCAGGTTTTCCTGTATTAATTGATAAATTTCTTGAGCAAGCAACTGAAGTTGATGTAGATGCTATTTTTGATGGCGATGAAATATTCATTGGCGGGATTATGGAACATATTGAAGAAGCTGGAATTCATTCAGGTGATAGTGCTTGTGTTATACCTCCTTTTGCATTAGGTAAAAATACTATAAATACAATAAAAGATTATACATACAAAATTGCAAAAGCACTTCATGTTGTAGGGTTAATAAATATTCAATATGCTGTTAAAAATTCAACTGTTTATGTTCTTGAAGCAAACCCTCGAGCTTCTAGAACTGTTCCTTTTGTAAGCAAATCAATAAAAGTTCCTCTTGCAAAAATTGCTGCTAGAGTAATGGCTGGAGAAAAATTAAAAAATATTGAGTTTAATAAAGTTGATTCAAATAATTTGGAATATTTTAGTATAAAAGAAGCAGTCTTACCATTTAATAGATTTCCTGGTACAGATACTATTTTAGGACCTGAAATGAAGTCAACTGGCGAAGTAATGGGAATAGATAAAAATTTTGGTATAGCTTTTGCAAAATCACAGCTTGCTGTAAATCAGAAATTTCCATCTTCTGGTACTATTTTTATTAGTGTAAATGACAGAGATAAAATTAGCATGGCAAATTTAGCAAAAAAAATATCTGAATTAAAATTTAAAATAATTTCTACTAAAGGTACAGCAGATTTTCTTGAAAATCATGGAATTAAATGCGATAAAGTTTTAAAAATAAGAGAAGGAAGACCAAATGTTTTAGATTTAATAAAAAATGGTGAGATTGACTTAATTATCAACACTCCTGAGGGAAGTGAAGCAAGAAGTGATGGTTATTATTTAAGAACAGCTGCTGCATTATTAAATGTTCCTTGTATTACAACTATTTCTGGTGCAAGTGCAGCAATTCAAGGTATTTATGAACTTAAAATAAATTCTAATATTAACGTTAAAGCTATACAGGATTATTAATGAAACAACTAAAGGGTGAAATAATTTCAAATACTAAAATTGGAGATGGCATTTATAAAATGACCATATTTTCTCCTTATATTGCAAAGAATGCTATTGCTGCTCAATTTGTAAATATTAGATGTTCATATAATGATAACATAATTCCATTACTTAGAAGACCTTTTTCAATTCATGATATAGAACAAGATTTTAAGGTTTTCTCAATATTATATTTAATAAAAGGTATAGGAACTGATTTTTTGTCAAAGCAAAGTGCAGGCGATATTGTAGATTTCATAGGCCCACTTGGAAATGGAATTAATGTAAAAGATTGTAATTCAAATAATTTTTTATTAATTGCGGGAGGTATTGGTATTGCTCCATTATATTATTTAGCAAAGGTGTTAAGTGCTCAAGGGAAAAATGTTTTTTTTGCTGCTGGATTTAAAAATAGTAATTTTATGCTTTTTGAAAAAAATCTTCAGCAATTAAAAATTAATTATGAAATATATTCAGAAGATGGTCTGCATGGTAAAAAAGGCTTAATAACTGATTTCGTTTATGAAAAAATAGATGATTTTAAAAATTATGATATTTATTGTTGTGGACCTGTTGAAATGTATAAAGTACTTCAAACTATTTTTTCTTATAAAAAATCAAATGCCATGGCAATTTTTGAAGAAACTATGGCTTGTGGAATTGGAGTTTGTAAAGGTTGTGTTATGAAATTTAAATCTATGGATGGTAAAGGTGTTGTTTATAAAACTGTTTGTAAGGACGGGCCAGTTTTTAATTTAATGGAGGCAGTTTTTGAATAATTCATTAGATAATAATTTAAGTTTTAATTTTATTAATGAAAAAAATAACAAAGAAAGTTTTATAAATGGACTTTCTGTAAGTTTAGGAACTTTAAAATTAAAAAACCCTGTTATAATGTGTTCTGGCACATTTGCAAGCGGCATTGAATATAATGAAATATATGATGTAAGTATTCTTGGAGCTGTTACAACTAAAAGTTTTTCATTGTTCCCAATTGAAGGAAATAAACCTCCAAGATTATGTGAAACACCTGCTGGCTTGTTAAATTCAATTGGGCTTCAAAATGAAGGAATTGATTATTTTATTGAAAACCAGCTATCAGTTGTAAATAAATTAGGAATCAGTATAATTCTTAGTATTTTTGGAGTAGATATATCTGAATTTGAAAAATTAGCAATAAAAGTTAAAAAGGTAGAAGATAATTTACTAGCAGTAGAATTAAATTTATCATGTCCAAATGTAAAAAAAGGCGGAATTGTTCTTGGCTTAATTCCTGAAGAAGTTGAGAAAATAACTACTATTGTTAGAAAAATATTAAATATACCAATTATAGTTAAAATTAGTCCTAATGCTGCAAATATTCCAGAAATAGCAATAAGGGCAAAAAATGGGGGTGCTCAAGCAGTTTCTCTTATAAACACAATTACTGGAATGGCAATTGATATAAACACATTTAAACCAAAGTTGGGTAACATTACAGGTGGGTTATCTGGTCCTGCAATAAAGCCAATAGCAATTGCTAAAGTTTTTGAGCTATACAAGAAAAATATTTTACCTATTATTGGAATGGGAGGTATTTATAATTGGCAAGATGCAATTGAATTTATGTTGGCTGGAGCTAGTGCAATTGGTTTAGGTACTGTAAATTTTATTAATTATATGGCTGGCAAGGATATTCTTGATGGAATTATAAATTATATGAATAATAAAAATATAAAAAATATTACTGACATTATTGGAAAAGTTAATGATTATTGTTAAAAATTTTAAAATTTTAAAATAAAAAAGTTAGAGAATATGGGTTAAAATTTATGGAAAATGATTATAAAAATTATATAAAAAATATTAAAAAAAATTTAAAAGTAAAAGATAGGCTGATTTTAAGTCTTGATGTTCCTAATAAATTAAAAGCACTTGAAGTACTTCAAAAGGTAAATAATAATATTTCAATTATAAAAGTTGGTTTAGAATTAATTTATAATGAAGGTCTTGAAATTGTCAGTTTAATTAAAAAAGCAGGTTACAAAGTTCTTTTAGATGCAAAATTAATGGATATTCCTAATACTATATCTGGGGCAATTAATGGCATTAGTAAGTTAGATGTTGATATGATTACCATACATACATTTGGCGGCCATTTAATGTTAAAGAGTGCAAATGATACACTAAAAGAAATATATAATAAAAAAAATAAAGTAAAACCATTATTAATGGGAGTTACTGTTTTAACAAGTCTTGATAATAATGATTTAGTAGATTTTGGTTTTAACATTGAATATACAGAAGTAGTATTAAAAATGGCAAAAATTGCAATAAGAAGTGAAATAGATGGAATAATTTGTTCACCAAACGAAGTTAGAATGCTTAGAGAAAATTTTGGTGATGATTTTTTAATTGCTACTCCAGGTATTAGGTTAAATGAAGATAGTACAGATGATCAAAAAAGAATAAATACACCACAGAAAGCAATAGCTGATGGTGCAGATTTTATAATAGCTGGCCGCTCAATATTAAATAGTGATAACATTCCAAACACTATTGATTTATTTTTAAAACATATACAGAAAGAGTTATAAAATGATAAAAGTTGTTGAACAAAAAACAAAAATAAATATTTTAAAAATGCTTGAAGATACTGGGGCTATAATGAAAGGACATTTTAAATTAACTAGTGGTTATCATAGCCAATATTATCTTCAATGTGCTAAGTTACTTCAATATCCAGATTTAACTTATAAATTAATTAATGAAATTCCACAAATAATTGGAAATGAGTTGATTGAAGATACAGATACTATTATTTCACCAGCAATAGGTGCAATTCCTTTTGGCTATTTGCTTGCATATAAATTAAATAAAAAGATGATTTTTGCGGAAAGAAAAACAGAAAAGATGGAAATACGTCGAGGATTTGAAATAAAAGAGGGAGAAAAATTTATCATTGCTGAGGATGTTACAACAACTGGTGGCTCGGTAAAAGAAATAATAGATATTTGTAAAGCAAATAATGCTGAAATCAAAGCTGTTATATCAATAGTAAACAGGGGAGAAAATATAGATTTTGGTGTTCCATATTATTATTTAATTAAATTTAGTATTGAGAATTATCAACCAACTAACTGTCCTTTATGTAAACAAGGAATTGAAATATATTATCCAGGAAGTCGAAAGAATAATTAGTTCTCCAACTTAATTAAGAATTTAAATTAACAATAAATAATAAAAAGTTAAAATCTCAAATAGGTTATTTTTTTAAGAACAAAAAATAAAAATAATTAATTTATATTTATTTTATATTTATTTAAAAAATGAATTTAAATAATATAAAGCAGCAAGAAATCATAGATAAAAAAAATAAAATAAAAAAGGGAACATTATTTGTTATTTCAGGCCCATCTGGGGCAGGTAAAAGCTCTTTAATAAAAGATGCTTTGTCATTGTTAGATAATTTTGTTAAATCAGTTTCTGTAACAACAAGAATGCCAAGACTAAATGAAATTCAAGATAAGAATTACCATTTTGTAAATGAAGAAGAATTTAAAAAAATGATAGAAAATAATGAGCTTTTAGAATGGGCAGAGTATTGCGGGCATTATTATGGAACACCAATAAAATTTGTTGAGGAAAATTTAAATAAAGGAATTAATGTCATACTTGAAATTGAAGTTACAGGAGCTATGAAAGTAAAAAAAATAATTCCAGAAGCATATTTAATTTTTATTACTACTCCAAGTTTAATGGATTTAGAAAAACGCCTTCATAAAAGAGCTACAGAAAATGAAGAATCAGTTTTAAGAAGAATAAATAAAGCAAAAGAAGAAATGAAATATGAAAAATATTATGATTGCATAATTATAAATAATAATTATAATGAGGCTTTAAAAAATTTATTATATGTATTAAATTCTAAAAGTGGAGGGAATTAATATATGGGTTTACCTAATATTGATGAATTAATTAATAAAGTTGATAGTAAGTATACTCTATGTATTGAAATAGCTAAAAGAGCAAGAGAACTAGCAGATTATTTTAAGGCTAAAAAAAATATGGAAAGAACAAATATAATACCGCCTTTATCATCTATTGATTCAACAGATGCTCTTGAAGTTGCTTTAAATGAAATAAAAGAAGGCAAAATAAGTTATGTAAGAGTAAAAGATGGAATTAAATGATGATTTAACTAATATTAATAGAAGTAAATATGATATTTTGAATGGAAAAAAAATACTATTAGGTATTACAGGCAGTATTGCTGCATATAAAGCTGTAAATTTATGTTCTATGTTAAAGAAAGCTGGCTCAGAAGTATATCCTGTTTTAACAGAAAATGCATTAAACTTTATAAATCCAATAACTTTATCTTCTATAAGTAATAATAAAGTTATAATAAATATGTTTGAAAATAATGATAAAATTTATCACATAAGTTTACCGCAAAGTTCAGATATTATAGTTATAGCTCCTGCAAGTGCCAATACAATATCTAAAATTGCTAATGGTATATGTGATAACTTTTTAACAACTGCAGTTTGTGCAGCAACTTGTCCTATATTAATTGCACCTGCAATGAATGAAGTTATGTGGTTAAATCCAATATTGCAAGAAAATGTTAAAAAATTAAAAGATATTGGAAGTTATTTTTTTTCTGGGCCAACACAAGGCGATTTAGCATGTGGAACAGTTGGAATTGGGAGATTTGAAAAAGAAGAAAAAATTGTAGATGATATAATTGATTTAATTAAAATAAATGAGGATCTTAAAGATAAAAAAGTATTAATAACTGCTGGTGGTACTAAAGAAAACATAGATACTGTAAGATATATTTCAAATTATTCTAGTGGTAAAATGGGTTATGCACTTGCAATGGAAGCTGTTTTTAGAGGGGCAAAAGAAGTAATTTTAATTAGTGCTTCTAAGAATATCCAGAAGGTATATAATGGTAAAACTTATTTTGTAAATAACACACAAGAAATGAAAGAAAAAGTCCTTGAATTTTTTGATGATGCTGACATTATTATAATGTCAGCTGCAGTATCAGATGTAATACCAGAAAAAACTTATGATTTTAAATTAAAAAAAAGCCAAGATATTATTTCAAAATTAAGTTTTAAAGAAAATGAAAATATATTAAATATACTTGCAAGTAAGAAAAAAGATAAACAAATTTTGGTAGGTTTTGCTGCAGAAAGTGGAGAAAATTTAAATGAAGCAATTAATAAAATAAATAGAAACAAAATTGACTTTTTAATAGTCAATGATATATCAAGAAAAGATATAGGTTTTGATAGTGATTATAATGAAGTATATATTATAAATAAAAATGGGGATATAAAAAAAATTCCAAAACAAACAAAAAGAATTATTTCAAGAGAAATATTTAATGAAATTATTAAGATTTTTAATAATTAATAAAAATATTATTAATATTATTTAATATTATTATTAAAATAAAATAATTATAAAAATTAATTTTAAAGCATAAAATTAAGTTATAAGGAAAAGAGAGGAAAATTTAATGTCAAAAAGTGGAAATCATTTATTTACTTCTGAATCAGTTACAGAAGGTCATCCTGATAAAATGTGTGATCAGATTTCTGATGCTATTTTAGATGCTATTATAGCTGAAGATAAAAATGCCCATGTTGCTGTAGAAACTTTAATAAAAACAGGGCTTATTGTTATTGCTGGTGAAATAACAACTGATACTTATGTAGAAATTCCTGATATAGCAAGACAAGTAGTTAGAGATATTGGCTATACTAGAGCTAAATTCGGATTTGACGCCGATACATGTGGAATTATTGTTTCTATTGGGAAACAATCTCAAGATATTAATTTGGGTGTATCAAAAGCATTAGAAGCAAAAATTGGTAATGGATATATTGATGAATTTGATATCCAAGGTGCAGGAGACCAAGGTATGATGTTTGGTTATGCTTGTAATGAAACACCAGAATATATGCCACTTCCAATAATGCTAGCACATAAGCTTGCTCAAAGACTTGCAGAAGTTAGAAAATCTGGTATGATCCCTTATCTTAGACCAGATGGAAAAACTCAAGTTACAATTAAATATGAAAATTGGAAGCCAGTTAAAGTTGATAAAATAGTAGTTTCGACCCAACATAAACCAGATATTAGTATTGAAAGTCAAATAGCGCCCGATATGAAAGAATTTGTTATTAAGCCTATTATACCAGAAAAATATTTAAATGATGATTTTAAGGTATATGTTAATCCAACAGGTGCTTTTACAATAGGTGGACCAATGGGCGATAGTGGACTTACAGGAAGAAAAATTATTGTTGATACTTATGGAGGTATGGCTAGACATGGTGGTGGGTGTTTTTCAGGTAAAGATCCTTCAAAAGTAGATAGATCTGCAGCATATGCAGCAAGACATGTTGCTAAAAATCTTGTTGCTGCAGGAGCTGCTGAGAAAATTGAAGTACAAATTGCATATGCAATTGGAGTTGCTCATCCTGTTTCAATAATGGTTGAGACATTTAATACTGAAAAAGTTGATAGAAATAAAATTGAAGATTGCATAAACGAACTCTTTGATTTAAGACCAGCAGCTATAATAAAAAATCTTGATTTACTTAGACCTATTTATAGAAAAACTGCATCTTATGGTCATTTTGGAAGAACAGATAGAGATTTTACTTGGGAAAGGCTAGATAGAGTAGAAGATATAAAAAGTTATTTAGGTTTATAGTTTTTAGGGTTATAAATTAAAGCTAGAAAATTATAATTTAATTTAAAAAAATTTTTTTAAAAAATGGCAGGAAAATTTGCTGAAGTTTATTTAAAGTCTAAATCTTCTGAAATTAGCCTGCCATTTGATTATAAAATCCCTGATAATTTGATAAATGAAATTAAGGTTGGAACTTTAGTAATAATTCCTTTTGGTAAACGGGAAGAAATAGGATTTGTTAGTAAAATTAAAAGCCAATCTTATTTTCAAGAAAAATTTAATGAAAAAATTAAAGAAATAAAAGGAATTTTATTTTCTCCTACTTTTTTTGATTTTAATAAGTTAAAACTTGCTTACTGGATTAGCTTTTATTACATGTCTTCAATGGGTAATGTATTTAAATTATTTTTACCACCTGGTTATAACTACAAAATAAATTGTTTTTTATTTATAAATTTTGAAAAAAGCAGCGAATTAATAAATAAATATCCAGTATTTAATCAATTAATTAGTAAGGAAAAATATTTAGAGAAAGACTTAATAAAAATTATTTCTGAAAAAGAAAAAATTAATGAGACAAAAGCAAAAAATATAATTTTAAAATTAAAAAAAGAAAATTATTTAATAACTAAATTTGAATTGTCTGATATAAAAATTAAGCCTAAATTTATAAATATATATAAAGTAAATAAAGAAGTTTATAATAAAATTTTTTTGCAAAATGTTAATGAAAATAATGATAAAATTATTTCTTTAAAGAATATCTCCCAAATAAAAATAATTAATTATTTATTAGATGTAAATGAAGATACTAAAGAAGGTATTTTAAAAAATACAAATGTTTCTGATTACAAATTACAAGCACTTGTTAAAAAAAATATTTTAATTAAAGAAAAAAAAGAGCAAAAAAGAAATTTTAATTATGATGATTATATTAAGGAAGATAAATCTAAAGAAACAATTAATTTAAACGAATATCAAAAAAATTGTGTAGATAAAATAACAAGTTTTATTGGTAAAAATATAAATCATAATTTCTTAATCGAAGGAGTTACTGGTAGTGGAAAAACAGAAGTTTATATTAGATGCGTAAAAGATGCATTAAAGAAAAATAAAAGCTCATTAGTACTAACTCCAGAAATATCTTTAACTCCTCAATTGTATTCAAATTTTAAAAGTGTTTTTCATGAAGGTTTAGCAATTTATCATTCTGGAATGAATGATAATGAAAGATATGAAAAATGGTTAGATATATTAGAGGGAAAATCAAAAATCATTATTGGAACAAGATCTGCATTATTTACTCCAATAAAAGATTTAGGATTAATAATAGTAGATGAGCAACATGATGTTTCTTATAAAGAAAATTTTACAGTAAGATATAATGCAATTGATGTAGTAATTAAATTAGGTAAAATTTTAAAAATCCCCGTTGTTTTTGGGAGCGCAACTCCTTCAATAAATTTAAAATATAAATTAAGCAATAATAAAGATTCTACTATTTTAAATATGCCTCAAAAAATTCATAACGATGTTTTTGTTGTTAAAAAAGTTATTGATTTAAAAAAAGTTGATAAATTTAAAGAAGATGAAGTAATTACTAATGAGCTTTTTTATAACATAAAAAATGAAATTGATAAGAATAAAAAAGTAATAATATTTATAAACAGGCGTGGTTATAGTAATTTTGTAATTTGTAATAATTGTGGTTTTATACCAAAATGTCCAAATTGTGATCTTGCTTTTACTTTTCATAAAATTGATAAAAAACTTAAATGTCATCATTGTGGTTATGAAGTCTTTTTTTCTGAAATTTGCCCATCTTGCAATAGTAAAAGGTTATCTTTATATGGAACAGGGATTCAAAAAGTAGAATCTAAATTAAAACAAAGATTCCCAGACGTTTTTATAATAAGGATGGATTCAGATGTAACTTCTAAAAAGAAGTCACATGAAAAAATTTTAAATGAATTTATAAGCCATAATCCTTCAATTTTAATAGGAACTCAAATGATTTCTAAAGGCTTAGATATAAAAGATGTTTCTCTTGTTGGTGTTATAAATATAGATAGCATGTTTGCACTTCCTGATTTTCATATTAATGAAAGGATATTTTCACTTTTAACTCAAGTTTCTGGTAGAACTGGAAGAAGTAACGATGATGGTAAAGTTATAATTCAAACTTTTAAGCCTGAAAGCACAATCATACAAAATTTTATTAATGATGATTATAATGATTTTTATAAAAATGAGTTGTTAAGCAGAAAAGAATTAAATTATCCTCCTTTTACAAATTTAATAAATATAATTATTTCGTCAAAAGAAGAAAAATTAGCAAAAAGTGAAATATATAAAATTTATGATAAATTAATAAATATAATCAATAATGAAGATGATAAAATATCTGGACCTTCTCCAGCACCTTTTGTAAAATTAAATCAATATTATAGGTGGCATATTTTAGTAAAAACATTTAAAATTAATAAGTTTATAAGTAGTTTTACTAAATTATTAAAATTAATTAAAATAAATAAAAATTGTAGATTTATTGTTGATATTGACCCAGAATGGATACTTTAAAAATTAAAAGGAATAAAAATGGCAATAAAAACTATTAGAAAAATTGGAGACCCTGTTTTAAGAAAGGTAAGCGAAAAGGTACAAAAGATAGATAAGGAAATTTTTTCTCTTATTGATGACATGATAGATACAATAAATTGCGATGAATATAATGCTGTTGGCTTAGCAGCTGTACAAATAGGTGTTTTAAAAAGAGTAATTGTTGTAAAGTGGAATAAAACAGAAGTTTTTATTAATCCTGAAATAAAAATAATTGACAACGAAATGGAAGAGCAACAAGAAGGCTGTTTAAGCTTATATTCAATAGGAGCAATTGTTAAAAGGCCTAAGAAAATACAAGTTACAGCATTAACTCCGAAATCACAAAAAGTGCATTTTACTGCTGAGGGAATGCTTGCAAGAATATTTTTACATGAAGTTGACCATTTAGATGGTAAGTTGTTTATTGATTATCTTGATAGTGAAACTAAAAGAGATTTAATGGTAAAAATTTCTCAAAAAAATGTAATGTAAGGTGAAAAGAATTGAAGATAATTTTTTTTGGCTCTTCAAAATTTTCAGTCCCTTTTCTTGAATCAATATATTATTCAAATCATGAAATTTGTGCTGTTGTAACTAATATTGATAAAATTGCTGGAAGGGGTAAAAAATTATTACCAAATCCTGTTAAAGTCAAAGCTACTGAGCTTAATTTAAATTTTTTTGAGATAGAAAAATTTAATAATCATATATTTAAAATCTTATCTGATTTAAATTTTGATTGTATTGTGGTTGTAAGTTTTGGACACATTATTCCAAAAGATATTATTGATTTATCAAATGATAAAATAATTAATGTGCACCCATCTTTATTGCCAAAGTATAGAGGTCCATCTCCAATAGAAAGTACCTTACTTAATGGTGATACTGAAACTGGTATTTCAATTATAAAAATAAATGAGGCTCTTGATGCTGGAGATATATTAATTCAATCTAAATTTAAAATAAGTTTAGATGATAACAAAGATTTACTTGAGAAAAAAATGATACAAATTGGGTGCAACCTTTTAATAGGTATATTAAATTTATTAAAAGATAATTATATTGAAGCATTTCCTCAAAAAGGCAAAGCTACTTATTGTAAAATGTTTAGTAAAGAAGATTATAAAATTAATTGGAATTTAAGCGCATCAAAAATTAAAAATAAAATTAGAGCTTTTAGTTCTGAGCCAGGTGCTTTTACTTTTTTTAATAATCAAAGAATAAAAATTTTAAAAGCAATTGAATATAACTATCAAGATGAAAATATAAAAAATTTTATTATAAGTAAAGATTTTAAAGCTGGTTCAATAATTAATGCAGATAAAGAAAAGGGGTTATTAATTAAATGTGGAGATAAAAAAGTTTTACAAATTCTTGAATTACAAGTAGAAGGTAAAAATAAAATTAATTTTAATGATTTTTTAAATGGATATAAACCATTAATTGGGGATTATTTTTTATAAGAATTTAAATAATATAATGAAAAATGAAAAAATAAATAGAAATCCTAGAGAAATTATATTTTTTATTTTAAATGAATATTTTAAAAAATTTTATAATTTAAAAAAAATAATTAATAAATATCTTAGTAGCAATAATTATCTTTTAGATATTGACAAAAATTTTATTTATAATGTTTCAAAAGGTGTTGTAAGAAATTATATTACTATTGATTTTTTTATTTCTATTTTTTCAAAAATAAAAATTAAAAAAATTGAGTTAGAAATTTTAAATATTTTAAGGATAGCAGTTTATCAAAGTTTGTTTTTAGATAAAATCCCAAATTATAGTATTGTAAATGAAAGCGTAAATATTGCAAAAAAATATAAATCAATTAATTCTGCAAATTTTGTAAATGCTGTTTTAAGAAAAATTACTTCTTTTGAAAATGAAAAGACTTTTTACTTTAATAAAATTAGTGAGATAAAAGCGCCTTTAGAAAAAACAAGCATTTTATATTCTTTCCCACGATGGATTATAGATTATTGGCAAAAATATTATGGTATAGATTTAACAGAGAAATTGTGTCAATCGCTTAATAAAAATCCTTTTACTTATTTTAAAATAAATACATTGAAGGTTAAAAATAATTTAAAAGATATTTATGATGAATTAAAAAACATTAATGATTTTAATATAGAAACCTTTTTTAATTTAGAAAGTTTTAGAGTCGATTCGAATAAATATAATTTAAATACGCTAATAAAATCTGATTTAATAAAAAATGGCTATATTTATGTGCAAGATCTATCTTCTCAAATTGCAATCAAGTACTTTCTTAACCCAAATAAAAATGAGAAAATACTAGATTTATGTAGCGCACCAGGAGGAAAATCTATAAGTTCTGCAATAACGATGAATAACTCGGGTGCAATAATTGCTATAGATAATGATGAAAATAGGCTTGAATTATTTAAAAAAAATATAAAAAATATGGGTATTAAAAATATACATATATTATTAGGTGATATTGTAAATAAAAAAAATTTTGAAGATATTTTTTTAAAAAATAAATTTTTATTAAAATTATTTAAAAATGACAATAAAGAAATTAAATTTGATAAAATATTTATTGATGCACCTTGTAGTGCATTTGGTACAATTGGGAAAAATCCTGATGCAAAATATAATAAAAAGTTAACTGATTTATATCGTTTTAAGGAAAATTCAATAAAAATATTAGAAAATTGTGATAAATATTTAAAAGTTGGGGGTAAAATAGTATTTTATACATGTACCCTTTCAAATATTGAGAACAAAGAAGTAATTGAAAACTTTTTAAATTTATATCAAAATAAATATAAAGTTGAAAATATAAATATTAATAAAATTTTTAATGACCTAAATCAATTTTTAAATAATAAAGATGATATAAAATTTAATTCTTTAAGTGATAAAATTTTTGAAATAATGCCTTTTTATTTTATGAGTGAAGGCGCAAGCATTTGCTCAATTATCAAATTAAAATAATAATAAATTTCGAATCTATAAAAATTATAAATATTTAAATCATTGCTATAAAATTATTATAAATAAATAAGTATAAAAATATATTGGTGAAGTTTTATAATTTATAATAATAAATTAATTATAATTTCATAATATTTTTTAAAAGGAAGTTAAAATGAAAATTGGACTAATTAGTGATACTCATGGCGACTTAGATGCATTTAATAGTGCATTTGAAATTATTAAAGATTGTGATATTTTGATGCATTGCGGTGATTTATTTTATCATGGATTATTTAATATTATTAAAGAAACTTATAACCCTTTTGAACTTTCAAAAGTAATAAACAATCTTAAAAAGCCAATTATATACTCTAGAGGTAATTGTGATAGTGAAGTTGATCAACTTGCTGTTGATTTTAATATATTAGATCCCGTTAGGATTTTTTATTATAACGAAAATATAATATATCTTCATCACGGTCATAATAAAAAAGATGAAGAAATCTTAGATTTAAGTAAAAAATTTCATTTTAATATTGCAGTAAGTGGACATACACATATCTATAGAGCCGAAAAAAAGGGAAATGTTATTTTTATTAATCCAGGAAGTCCTTCTCTACCAAAAGGAGGTAATCCTCCTACTGTGGGAGAAATTAATTTTGATGAAAATGAAATTAATATTATAAATATTAAAGATAAAGAAAAACTAATTTCTTTGGAAATTTTTTAAATTTTAAATTATACAGCTTTTTATACAGCTTTTGTAACTTTTCCTGATTTAAGGCATTTTGTGCAAATATTTATCTTTTTTACAGCGCCATTTATTAAAACTTTTGTTTTTTGAATATTTGGTTTAAATATTCTATTTGTTTTTTTATGAGAGTGACTAACGTTATTTCCAAAACTTATTTTTTTATTACATATTTCACATCTATTTGCCATAATAATTTACTCCTATAGAAATTTTTAATTTAAATTAAATTTAGAATAATAAAAAATATAAAAAATAATATAAATACTATAAAATTTATTTATAAAAAATAAAAACTTAATAATTTTGCCAATTTTAGCAAAGTCAAATACTATCATTTTATTTATTAATTTACAAGTAAGATTTTATAATAAAAAAGAATTTTAACAAATAAAAAATTAAATGAATAAAAATTTATGTAAATATAAAATATTTTTAAATTATTTAAAAAGAATAATTGTTAAAATATTAAATAAGTTTAATTTTAATTTAAATTATCCAGGTATAAGATTTGAAACAATTGCTTTAAAAAAAGAACTAAAAGAAAATAAAAAGACATCATTGCCATTAATTGTTTGTTTAGGAGACTCAAATACTTTTGGGTGGAATTATAATTATAAAATTTCGTATCCTCAAATTCTAGAAAGAAAATTAGAAATTTTTAATAAAAACATAAAGGTTATAAATTGTGGTGTAGGGGGAGATACTATAATTGATGGCATAAATCGTTTAGAAAGTGATGTACTTTTTTTTAAGCCAAAAGTTGTTATTATAAGTTTTGGATTTAATGATGCGATGCTATTAAAAGTTGATAAAAAATGTATTAATGATAATAAAAATAAAATTAATAAGCTATATTATAAAATAAATAAAAATTTTTATTATACAAGGATTAATAATAATGATTATGAATTTTATCTTAATAAATTAATAAATATTATTAAAAATAATTGTATTTTTGATATTATTTTAATTAGTTTATATAAAATAAATAAAATAAAAATTAAAAATCTTTACCTGGATAACGTTAATTTAGTTAATTTTCAAAATGAATTATATGAAAAATATAATAATATAATAGAAATAGTAGCAAAAAATAATAATGTTATGTTTTGTAATTTATGGGATAAAATACAAAATAAAAAAATAAAGAACATTTTGCAAGATGATGGTTTTCACTTAAATAATAAAGGCTTTGAGTTATTAGCAGATGAAATATATAAAATTATAATAAAAAAGAATCTTTTTTAATCAAAAATTTATTGATATTATCTACTATATAAATAAAATATACAAGGTAAGTAAAAAATAAAAAATATTTATTTAATATTAAAAATAATAAAAGGTTAAATTATATATATGTATATGGAATTTAATGAACAAGAAATAAAGTTAATTTTAAAAAAGATATTAGAACATTTTAAAAATAATGAAGCTAAAATTAATAATTTAAATGTATTTCCTGTGCCGGATGGCGATACAGGAACAAATATGTTTTTAACATTAAAATCAATAGAACAAGAAATTTTTAAACTAAAACAATTTAATATTATAGAAATTAGCGAAGCCATTTCCTTTGGTGGGCTTATGGGTGCTAGGGGAAATTCTGGAGTTATATTGTCTCAAATTTTAAAAGGTTTTTTTGATATAATTAAAAAAAATAATGAATTTAATATAGCAATACTAGAAAAAGCATTAGAATCTGCAAAAAATCTTGCTTATAGCTCTGTCCAAAATCCTACTGAAGGCACTATGCTAACAACAATAAAAGATATATATCTTTATATAAAAAATTTAAATGAGGAAAATAATGGCAATAATAATATATCTTTTGGACAACTTTTAGATAATATTATTTCTGAAACAGAGAAATCAGTTATAAGAACTACTTTTCTGCTTCCAGTTTTAAAAGAAGCAAATGTTGTTGATGCTGGTGCCCAAGGCATCCTAGAGATATTAAAAGGATTAAAAGCAGCAATTACAGAAATAGGAAAGTTTGAAGGTAATTTAGAATTAGTTGGTAGCGGTGCATTAAATTATTTTGAACCTGAAGTTAGTGAATTTAATGACATGAAAGAAGTTGATATTGAAATGGAAAATTTAAATGAAAAAGTAGGAGATGGAAGTGTTGATAATGAGGTTAAAGATTGGAATATAAATGCAGATATAAAATATATTTATTGTACAGAGTTTGTTTTAACTGGTGAAAAAATAAATATAACAAGATTAAGGGAAGATATTGAAAATCTTGGTGATAGCGCTATGGTAGTTGGCAATGAAAATCTTGTTAAAATACATGTACATTCAAATCATCCTCACAAGGTTCTTGCAAGAGCTTTAAAAGAAGGAACTTTACATGAGATACAAATTAATAATATGGTTGACCAAAATAAAGATAAATTAAAAACTCAAGCTGTAATTAAACCTGAAGCTGCAAGTATAGGTTTAATATCGGTTTCAAACGGAGATGGGATTGAAGAAGTTTTTAAAAGCCTTGGGGTTGATATTGTATTAAAAGGTGGGCAAACCATGAATCCTTCTACGTATGAGATTGTAAAAGCTATAAAAAAACTTGATCATGATAAAATTATAATATTTCCAAATAATAAAAATATTATATTAACTGCTAATCAAGCTGCTAAAATTTCTAAAAGAAATGTTATTGTAATACCAACGAAAACAATACCACAAGGTATTAATGCTGTCTTGAATTTTAATAAGGACTTAACAATTGAAGAAAATATAAAAAACATGGAAGAAGCAATAAAAAAAGTAAAAAGCGGTGAGGTTACAAAAGCAGTTAGAGATGCAAATTTACTTATTGGTGAGATTAAAAAAGGAGATTTTATAGGTTTATATGATGGTAATATAAAGGTTGTTTCAGATAATGCAGTAAATGCCACAATAGAGCTAATAAATGATATGATAAGTGAAAATGATACTATAATTACATTTTATACTGGGCAAGATTCAAATGAAGAAGATAATGAAAAAATAAAAGAGAAATTATCAAATTTATACCCAAATATTGATATAGAATTTCATTTTGGCGGACAACCATTTTATAATTACATATTTTCTATTGAATAATTATATTAAAAAACAAAATTATCTAGATTAGAATAGAAGGTGAAAATCATATTAGGATTATTGCGGGAGAATTTAAGGGAAGAAAGTTAAAAAGTCCTCAAAGCTTAAATATAAGGCCAACTTTAGATAGAGTAAAAGAAAGTATTTTTAATGTAATAGGAAATGATATTATTGGGACTAAAGTCCTAGATCTTTTTGCTGGAAGTGGCTCTTTAGGTCTAGAAGCTTTAAGTAGGGGAGCACAATTAGTATATTTTGTTGATAATTCTAATGAATCAATAGAGCTTGTTAAAGATAATATAAAATTATTTAAGGGTATAGATGATAAGTATTTTATTACTAAAAGTGAAGCTTTAAAATTTTTAAATAATTTTTCCCAAAATTACTTAGAAATTATTTGGGATTATGTTTTTCTTGATCCTCCATTTAAGATAGATGCTAAAATTATGACAGAATTATTTAATATTTTATATAATAGTAACAATATTAGTAAAAATAGTGTTATAATTTATGAGTTCTTTTTTAAAAGAAATATAGAAATAGAAATTGGCAATTTTAATATTTTTAAAATCTCAACTTTTGGAGAAAAAAAAGTAGCTTATTTGTCAAAATAAAAGTTTTTTAATTCTTATTTTGTATAATTAATAAATATTGGTTATTATTTTAAAAAGATATTAGTTTATATTTTAATTTTAATAAATAAGAAAACAAGTAAATGAAAAATATTGCGATAATTCCTGGAACTTATGATCCAATTACGGAAGGTCATAAAGATATTATAATAAGATGCGCTAAAGTTTTTGATTTAGTTATTATTACTGTTTCAGATAACCCTAAAAAAACACCACTATATTCTATAGAAAAAAGAATTGAATTTATTTATAAATCACTAAAAGAATTAAAAAACGTAGAAGTGATATTTTTTAAAGGCTTGTTAATTAATTTAGCAAGAGAAAAAGAAGCTAAAGTTATTGTAAAGGGACTAAGAGCTACTTCTGATTTTGAATATGAACTTCAAATGGCTCAAATGAATAAAAAACTTGCACCAGAAATAGAAACATTTTTTTTAGTTTCTAATCCAAGATATGCTTATTTAAGTTCCAGTGCTGTTAAAGAAGTTGCAAGCTTGGGAGGCTGTATAAAAGGTCTTGTACCTGCTGAGATAGAAAAAGATATAATTGAAAGTTTTAAAAATAATATATTTAAATAATTTTTAAATTTTAAAAAATAAAAAAGTAATAAATGATTTTAAATATTAGCAATTAATTATTAATTTTATAATAAATTTAAAATTAAATTTGAAATTATTATTAAATAAAAATTAAATAATAAAAAAACAATTATTTAAGTTTAATAATTTAATTTTTGGAGAAGAAAATGGATGCATTAGAAATAATAGATAAAATTGAAGAATTGTTAGATAAATGTAAAAGAGTACCTTTTACATCAAATATAATCGTTAGTGAAAATGAAATATATGAAATGTTAGATGAATTAAGAAATGTATTGCCAGAAGAATTTAGACAAGCTCGTTGGATTGTTAAAGAACGAGAAGGCATGATAGAGGAATCAAGACGGCAAGCAGAAAGAATTATTAGAGAAGCTAAAGAACGTGCTGATATGTTAATAAATGAAACAGAAATAATTAAAAATGCTAATAGAAAAGCAGAAGAAATTCTTTCTTTAGCTGAAGCTAAAGCAAGAACGATAAGGCTTGAAGCAGAAGACTATGCTGATGAAAAATTAGCTGGTCTTGAAGCAGCTTTACATAAAATTTTAGCCGCTATTGAAAAAGGTAGAGAGCAATTTAAATCAACTATTCCTAGTGATAATAATGAATGAATTCTATAGGATTTAAATTATGTTTTTTTTAAATAAATTAGTTATATTATTGCATAAATAAATTTTTATGATATATTGTCATATTTGTGTTTTATTTTTATAAAAAATTATATTTTTATAAATTTTTATTAATTAATATATTTTATTGAATTTTTCGGAGGTTAATATAATGGCTGTTCCAAAAGGTAATACATCAAAATCTAAAAGAGATAAAAGAAGAACTCATGATAAATTAACTCCTGTTAATATTGTTGAATGTCCTAGATGTCATTCAAAAAAAATTGCTCATAGAGTTTGTCTTGTTTGTGGTTATTATGATAATAAACAAGTTTTGAAAACTAAAGATAAGGAAAAAAGTAAGGCACCTGCTGCTGCAAAATAAATTTAAGTAAATTTTTAAATAAAATTTTTAATAATATGTCTTTTTATAAAAGTTTTTTTTAAAAAATAAATTTTAAAAAATTTTTAGAATTTTTCTGGGGAGGAAATTTATGAGTTTAGAGAAATTTTTTTGTCCTGATTCTGTCGCAATAATTGGTGCTGCAAGAGAAGAAGGGAAAGTTGGGAGAACTATTCTTGATAATATTATAAATTTTGGATATAAAGGAAAAGTTTTTCCAATTAATCCTAAAGCAGATGATATCAACGGTATAAAATGTTATAAATCTATTCTTGATGTTCCTCAAGATGTTGATTTAGCAGTAATAGTAATTCCAAATAAATTTATTAGTTCTGTTTTAGAAGAATGTGGTCAAAAAAATGTTAAAGCTGCAATTGTAATTTCTGCAGGATTTAAAGAAACCGGTCCTGAAGGAGCTAAGCTTGAAGAAGAACTTGTAAGAGTTGCAAGAAAACATGGGATAAGAATTTTAGGTCCTAACTGTTTAGGAATGGCAAATTATGCTTGCAAATTAAATGCAACTTTTGCTTTAGAAAATCCTTCAGATGGAGATATAGCTTTTATGTCTCAATCAGGTGCGTTAATTACTGCTATTATGGATTGGGCTACAACACAAGAAATACCAATGTCAAAATATGTTTCTCTTGGAAATAAATCCGATATAGCTGAGAAAGATTTGTTTGAATTTTGGGCAAATGATCCAAGCTGTAAAGTTATAAGTGCATATATAGAAGGTGTAACTGATGGAAGACAATTTATTGATATGGCTTCAAAAGTTACACGTAAAAAGCCTATTGTTGTTATAAAATCAGGAAATACTAGTGAAGGTGCTAAAGCAGTTTCATCTCATACTGGTACCCTTGCTGGTTCAAGTAAAGCTTATGAATGTGCACTAAAACAAGCAGGAATAATAAGAGCAAGAACAATTAGAAACTTATTTGATTATGCAACTGCATTTTCATATCAGCCACTTCCTGATGGAAAGAATGTGGCTATTATTACAAACGCAGGTGGTCCAGGAATAATGGCTACTGATGCCTGTGAAGAAAATCAAATAAGTTTAGCTAAACTTGATGAAAAAACAGTATTAAAATTAAAAGAATTTTTACCTGCAGCTGCTAATTTTCATAATCCTATAGATGTTATTGGTGATGCATTAGCTGATAGATATAAAAAGACTTTAGAGGTAATTATTGAAGATAAAAATGTAAATGCAATAATAGTTTTGTTGACTCCTCAAGCAATGACGCAAATTATTGAAACAGCTCAAGCTATAGTTGAAGTTATAAATAATTCAAAAAGAAAAATACCAGTTATTGCATGTTTCATGGGAGGCAAAGGGGTAAAACCTGGAATTGATTATTTAATTCATCATAAAGTTCCGTGTTATGATATTCCTGAAGGTGCTGTTGCTACTTTAAAAGTAATGATTGCTCAAAGTGAATGGTTAGCCAAGAAAGAAGAAAAAATTAAAATTTTTGATGTAAATAAAAAAGTAGTGAAAAATATCTTTGATCTTGCTCGTAAAGAAAAAAGATTTGAACTTGGAGAAAGTGAATCAAGAAATATACTTGAAGCTTATAATATAAGAATACCAAGTGCTTTTACCGCAAAAACTATAAAAGAAGCTAAAGAATTTACTAAAAAAATTGGTTATCCCGTTGTATTAAAAATTGATTCTCCTGATATCTTACATAAAACAGATTTTGGTGGAATAAAAGTAGGAATAAAAAGTGATAAAGAACTTGAAGATGGTTTTAACGAAATTATTAATAATGTAAAATCAAAAAAGCCAGATGCTAATATAAAAGGAATTTCTATACAAGAAATGATAACAGATAAACAAGAGACTATAATTGGAATAAATAAAGACCCACAATTTGGGCCAATGATAATGTTTGGTCTTGGTGGTATTTATGTTGAAATTTTAAAAGACGTATCTTTTAGAATAGCACCAATAACTGAAAGCGATGCTCGAGAGATGATAGAAGAAATAAAAACAATTAAGTTATTAAAGGGTGCTAGAGGAGCAAAACCATCTGATATAAATAGTATTGTTGAAACATTATTAAAAGTTTCTCAGCTCGTGACTGATTTTCCTGAAATAGTAGAAATGGACATCAACCCATTATTTGTTAAAGCAGAAGGCTTGGGTTCTATAGCTGGAGATGTTAGAATTAGAATATCCGAGAATTAAAAAATATTATAGGTTTTTTTACTGTTTTAGGAGGTAAAATGTTACCTTTATATTTCATATCTAATGAAGCTTACTCTGGTAAAAGTTCTATTTGTATTGCTTTAGGTAAAATTTTAAATGATCGTGGATTAAAAGTTGGATATATGAAACCAGCTGGAACCTTACCTATAAGAATAGATGGATTAACCACCGATGAAGATGCTAAATATGTAGAAGAAATTTTAGATATTAAAGATGATTTAGAGGATATTGCGCCAATAATTCTAACCCAAAACTATTATAGAGAAGGTTTAAAAGATGAAGATTTTTCTAATAATTTTTTAAATATTATTGAAAAATCTTATAAAAAAATAAAACAAAATAAAGATATAGTTTTGCTTGAAGGTGCAAAAAGTATTGAAAATGGGATGTTTTTAGGAATTTCTTCTAGAGATATATGTGCTAAATTAAATGCTAAAGCAATATTGATAATAAAATATTCAAATGAAATTGTTGATTCTGTACTTTTAGCAAAAGAGTTTTTAGGTAAAAATTTTGGCGGTATAATAATTAATTTAATTCCACAAAATCAAGCAGATTATTTGTCTGATATAATATTACCTTTTTTTAATAAAAAAAATATAAAAGTTTTTGGTAATTTATTTTTAGATAGGACTTTATCTTCTATAACTATTAAAGATATTGCAGACTTACTTGATGCTAAAATCCTAACATCAAAAGATAAATTAGATGTATTAATTTCTTCTTTTATGATAGGAGCAATGAGTGAAGAACAAGCATTAACTTTTTTTAAAAAACAATCAGAGAAAGCAGTAATAACCGGAGGCGATAGAGCTGATATCCAATTAGCGGCTCTTGAAACAGATACGAAGTGCTTGATATTAACTGGCAATTTTTTCCCTTCTTCAGTTGTTACAAATAGGGCTGAGGAATTAGGGATTCCAATTATTCTTGTACCTTTTGATACTTTAACTACAATGGAAAGAATAAACGAAATAATGGGAAAAGTTAGATTTCATGAATTAGTTAAAATTGATAAAATGATAGAAATTGTTAAAAATAATATTGATATTGATAGTTTAATTAGTGAATAAAAATTTGTTTATAATTTTAAATATTTGAAATTTTAATAAATTTTAACTTTTATTAACAATTTAATTTGTAAATTTATTAAAGGCTAAAATTGGAAAATTCAATAATAATTGATGCTATGGGCGGAGATTATGCTCCTATAGAAGTTTTAAAAGGAGCATATGATGCCTTTTTGAAATTTAATGCAAATATTACTTTAGTTGGCATTAAAGAAAAAATAGAAAATGCTGCAAAAGAAGCAAGCATCGATTTAAATTCATTTAAAATAGTTGAATGTAGTCAAGAAGTTTTAATGAGTGATCATCCTTCGGATGTATTAAAAAATAAAAAAGATAGTTCAATTTATGTAGGAACAAATCTTCTTGCCCAAAATCCAAATTCTGCTTTTGTATCTGCTGGCAATACTGGTGCGGTGATGGCATGTTCTTTATTTAATGTTAAAAGGCTTGAAGGCGTACTTAGACCAGCAATAGCTTTAGTAGTACCACTTGGTGATAAGCCCATAGTTTTAATAGATGCTGGTGCAAATGCTGATTGTAAGCCACAATATTTAAAGCAATTTGCTATTATGGGAAAAGTATATTATGAAAATATACTTAATATTGAAAACCCTAAGGTAGGTTTAATAAATGTTGGTAGTGAAGAGACTAAAGGAAATGAATTATCTATTGAAACATATACGCTGTTAAAAGATTTTAAAGGAATAAATTTTGTAGGAAATATTGAAGGACGAGATTTATTTAATGGTGCTGCAGATGTAATTGTTTGTGATGGTTTTACTGGAAATATTTTGTTAAAGTCTATGGAAGGACTAGCTGAATTATTTTTTAAAGAAATAAAGCAAATCTTAACTAAAAATTTTTCGTCTAAAGTATGTGCGATGATTTTAAAAAAATCTTTAAAAAATATGAAAAAAAAGTTTGATTATGAAGAATATGGAGGAACATTTTTAATAGGAGTAAATGGAATAGTAATTATAGCCCATGGCAGCTCAAAGTCAAAAGCAATTATGAATGCAATAAGAGTTGCAATTGAAGGTCAAAAAAGTAATATAGTTGAAAAAATTGCAAAACAAATTAATAATTTATAAAATTATAAGTTCATATAAATGAATAAGAAATTAATTTAAATATAACAATATCAATTTATTAAATTTTAGTTTATAAGAATATATTAAAAGTAGAGTGTTTTAATTTTTAAATTATTATTAATTACAAGGAGGCATAATGGAGAATTTTGAAAAAGTTAAAGAAATTTTAGTAGATGTTTTAGGGGTAAATGCAGATGATGTTAAGCCTGAAAGCAAATTTGTTGAAGATTTAGGCGCAGACTCATTAGATTTGGTTGAATTAATTATGTCACTTGAAGATAAGTTTCAAATCGAAATTAGTGATACAGATGCTGAAAAAATAATTACTGTTCAGGATGCATTAGATTATATTTCTTCTCATTCTAAATAATTTTTAATCAATAGGCTAAAAATGTTTGAAGAAGGTGTATATACTAAAAAAATTTTACTTTGGCTTTTTAGATTAAAAATTATTCCAAATGATTTAAATGTTTATTATTTAAGCCTTACACATAGATCTTTTGCTCATCAAATTAATAAAGAATCTCGTGGTAATGAACAACTTGAATTTTTGGGTGATTCTGTTTTATCTTTTATAATTACTACATATTTAGTTGAAAAATATGGTAATTATTCAGAAGGAAAGCTTGCAAAAATAAGGTCATTTTTAACAAAAGAGTCAACTTTAGCTTATTATGCTCTTGAAATTAATTTAAGTGAATATATTTTATTAAGTGAAAATGAAGAATTATGTGGCGGGCGAAAAAAAGAATCAATTATAGCGGATTGTTTTGAGGCATTTATAAGTGCAGTTTATTTAGATAAGGGTATTGATTTTACAAAAAAATGGTTTTTTGAATTATTCGAGCCTTTCATAAAAGAAAGCATAAGTAACGCGGAAATTTTTGATTATAAAACTTATTTACAAGAAATTATTCAATCAAAAGGTCTTCCTCTTGTAAGATATAAGCTTGCAAGCACAGAAGGTCCAGATCATGATAAGTTATTTTATTCTGTTGCAATGATTGGAAATGAAATCATAGGAGTAGGTTCAGGGAAAAGCAAAAAAAATTCTGAACAACTTGCAGCAAAAAATGCAATTGAGAATTATATAAACAAAACTGATTGATTTATAAATTAAAAATACCATCAAGCCAGATTTATTTTTAATTTATTTATTTTTTTTAATTATGTAAGTAATTTTCTAGCCAATAAAAATTTTTATAATCAATAATTTAAAGATAAGGGAAATAATCTTGTATTTAAAAAGCATACATTTGCGTGGTTTTAAATCTTTTGGAGTAAAAACGGTTTTATTATTTGAGCCTGGAATAAATGTTATAGTTGGTCCAAATGGTAGTGGTAAAAGTAATATTGTAGATGCAATTTCTTGGGTTTTAGGGGAGCAAAGCCCTAAATCTTTAAGAAGTTCTTCAATGGGGGATATTATATTTAGAAGTAAAAATGATGAGTTAGCAATTGCAGATGTATCTTTAATTTTTGACAACTCCGATAATATATTACCTATTGAATTTAATGAGGTTAAATTTACTAGAAGAGGTTATCTTAAAGGTGGTTGTGATTATTTTATTAATTCCTCGCCATGTAGATTAACAGATATTTATGATCTTATAGGTGAAAGTGGGATTGGTAAAGGTTTGTATACAATAATAAGCCAGGGTCAGGTAAATAATATAATTTTATATAAGCCTTCTGAAAAAAAACAAGTAATTGATGAGATAATAGGGATTTCAAGACATAAAATTAAAAGAGATAAATCAAAAGATAAATTAGAAAATATTGAAAATGACATAAATAGAATAAGTGATTTACTTTTTGAAGTAAAAAGAACTATGGACCCCTTGGAAATTGAAGCTCAAAAGTCAAGAGAATTTTTAAAGTTAACTCAAGAATTAAAAAATAATGAGATTTCTTTATTCTTATCAAATATAAATAATTTAAATAAAAAATGGGAAGAGGAAAATAAAAATTATGAAAAAAATTCAAAAGATTTATCTGAAATAACTAAAAGAATTGATTTAATAAATGAACAAAAAAAAGAAATTGAAAATGAGTATTATAGGCAAAAAGAAAATTTCAATAAAATTAATGAGAAAAATAACATTTTTAATGTTTTTTATAATAAACTAAATAATATAAAATCAATTATTTTAAACCAAAAAACTGGAATTGATACAGTAACTAATATGATTAACTTTAGCATTAATAATGTTAAAAATGGTTACAATAATAAAGAAAATGAAAGTTTAAAAATTGAAAAAAACAATATTTTATTAAATGAAAAGATAAAAGGAATTATTAGAAAGATTGATGAGATTTATGAAATTTCTAATAATTTTTTTAAAAATAATATTAACTGGTTTAAAGATGAATATTTAGAACAAGTTAAAAATTTTTATGAACTTTTAAATTTAAAATTAAGCTCTTTAAAAAACACTATTAATTCTGAGCTTACTACAAGTAAAGCAAAAGAAAAAATAACTTTAAATAAAAATGATTTTCAAGAAGATAATGTAAAAGATAATATTGAAAATAATATTAATGATAGATTAAAAAAATTAAATGAGATAAAAGAAATAGCAATATTAAATATAAAAAATATTGATTTATTATTAAAAATTTTAAATAAATTATTAAATTTATCTGAAAAAATTAAAAATAAGTTAATAATTGATACTAAAAATGAAAAAGAAAAATCAGAATATTTTTCTAATAAATTAAGTAATTTTTATGAGGAACTTAACAAATTAAATTCAAAAAGAAATTTTTTAGAAAATGAAATTTACAGAGGAAATCTTAGAAAAGAACAAATAAAAGATAAGGTTAAGGACTTAAGTATTAAAATTTATGATGATTATAATATGTCAGTTGATTATATTGTGAAAAATTTTAAACCAGCAGACAATGAAAAAGAATGCGAATTAAAAATTAAATCATTAAAAAGCGAGCTTTCTAATTATAAAAATGTAAATCCTAATGCTTATATTGAATATGAAAAGATAAAAGAAAGATATGAATTTTTAAGTAATCAAAAAAATGATTTGGTTGAAAGTAAGAAAAATTTAATTAAAATAATTGACGAATTAAATCAAAAAATAAGACAATTTTTTAATGAAAAATTTTACGAAATAAATGAAAATTTTAAATATTATTTTAAAATATTATTTCCTTCAGGAGAAGGTGAACTTTTACTAGTTGATTCTGAAAACGAAAATGAGGATTTCGGAATAGATATTAAGGCTGATATTGGTAATAATAAGAGTGTATCTTTACAGTTGCTTTCAGGAGGAGAAAAAGCACTAGTATCTGTGGCGTATTTGTTTTCAATTTTTTCTGTTAATTATTCTCCATTTTATATTTTTGATGAGATTGATGCTTCACTTGATGATGCAAATCTTTTAAGATTTATAAATCTTGTAAAAATATTTTCTCAAGGCAGGCAAATAATTATGATTACTCATCAGAAAAAAACTATGGAAGTTGCAGATATTATATATGGTTTTTCAATGCAATCAAATGGAATTACAAAAGTTGTCTCGGAAAAGATAAAAAATAATTATGTTAAAGCTATTTAAAAATTTAAATTATATTTGGAACAAATTTAAAATTGCTGGTAATGAATTTTGGGATACTTTAGAAGAGGAGCTAATATTAAGTAATGTTAGTGTTGAAACTGCAAGTGAAATTTTAAAGGATGTAAAAGAATATTGTTATGAAAACAATATTAGCAATTTTGAAGAAATTAAAAAATTTTTAAAGGAAAAGATAAAAAGTATCCTTATTAAAGATATAAATTATGATAATAAAGTACTTAAAATAAACCAAAAACCTTTTATAATATTGGTTGCCGGAGTTAATGGAGTTGGCAAAACAAGTAGTATAGCTAAACTTGCAAATTTATTAAAAAATGAAGGTAAAACTGTTTTAATATCTGCTGCTGATACGTTTAGGGCAGCTGCAATTGAACAAATTCAATATTTTGCTGATAAACTTAATATAGATATTGTTAAACATCAAAGAGATTCCGATCCAGGCGCAGTAGTTTATGATAGTTTAGATAGGGCAATAGCTAAAAATATAGATATTGTTATTATAGATACTGCAGGAAGAATGCAAACATCAGCAAATTTAATAGATGAATTAAAAAAAATAAAAAGAATAATAAATAAAAAATTAAATAGAGATCCAGATGAAGTTTTATTAGTAATAGATTCTAATACTGGTCAAAATGCTAAATTTCAAGCTGATGTTTTCAATAAAGCTTTAAATTTAACAGGAATAATTTTAACAAAAGCAGATAGCTCCTCTAAGGGAGGAGTAGTTTTATCAATAAAAAATGATTTAAATATACCTATTAAATTTATAACTTTTGGTGAAAAAATTAATGATATAGATTACTTTGATCCTGAAAAATTTGTTGAAATGTTAATTGCTTGATAATATAAGTTTAAATTATTAAATTATTAAATAAAATTATTTATTAAATATATATAGGTAACAAGAAGATAAAATTATGTTTGAATTTTTAACATCTAAATTTGAAGATTTATTTTTTAAAATTAAAAATAAAGGTAAATTAAGCCCAAAAGACCTAGAAGATTCTTTAAGAGAAATTAAACTAATATTACTTGAAGCAGATGTAAACTATTTGGTTGTAAAGCAGTTTTTAGAAAAAATAAAAGAAAAAGCATTAGGTGAAAATATTCTTGAAAGCCTAACTCCTTTTCAGCAAGTAATAAAAATTGTTAATGATGAAATGATTAATATGCTTGGTGGTTCATCAAGTCTTATAAATTTTTCTCAAAGAATACCCACCATAATTATGCTAGTAGGGTTACAAGGTTCTGGTAAAACAACTACAGCAGTAAAACTTGCAAATTTAATTAAATCTAAATATGCAAAAAAAGTTTCTTTAATAGCTGCAGATATTTATAGACCAGCTGCAATTTTACAGTTAATTGATTATTCAAAAAAAATCGGTTGCGAAGTTTATCATGAAGATAATAATAACAACCCAGTTCAAATTTGTATAAATGGTATAAATGCTTTAAGAAAAGAAGCAAGTGATGTTGTAATAATTGATACTGCTGGAAGGCTTCAAATTGATGTAGAGATGATGAATGAAGTTATAGAAATTAAAAAACAAGTCAAACCTCATCAAATTTATCTTGTTGTTGATTGTATGACAGGACAAGAAGCTGTAAATATAGCAAAAGAATTTAATGAAAAGCTTGAGTATGACGGAATTATATTAACTAAGCTTGACAGTGATTCTCGAGGTGGTGCAGCACTTTCAATTAATCATGTAGTAAAAAAACCAATAAAATTTGTTTCAGTTGGAGAAAAAATTGAAGATTTTGATATTTTCCATCCAGATAGAATGGCATCAAGAATAATTGGCATGGGTGATATTTTAACTTTAATTGAAAAAACAGAAAAATTAATAGATGAAAAAAAATCAAAAGAAATTGAAGAAAAAATCTATAAAAATGAATTAAATTTTGAAGATTTTGTTGAACAACTAAGAAGCATAAAAAAAATAGGTTCTCTTGAAAAAATATTTTCTATGTTACCAATTATGGGCAAGAATAAAGTATTAAAAGACATTAATTTAGATGATAAACAAATAGATAAAATTGAAGCTATAATTAACTCAATGACAAAGCAAGAAAGAAGATATCCTGAAATAATAAATGGAAGTAGAAAAAAAAGGATTGCAGATGGAAGTGGAACTGATGTAAGTGATGTTAATAAACTTTTAAAACAATTTGAAAATACCCGACATTTACTTAAACAATTTACGGGTGGTTTTAATAAAAAAGGTTTTAAACTTCCATTTACTGGTTTTTAATTTTTTTAATTATTTAAAATTTTTAAATTTTTTTATTTATCTTATTAATTTGCTATATTATTATATTAATTTAATGAAATTATTAAATTTTTTATGTAGGTAATTCTTATTATATTTTAAATTTAAAATAATTTAAAATAATAATAAAAAATTAATTATTTTTTAGTATAATATTTATAATATAAAAAATATTTTGCAAGTTTAAAATAAATATATATAATTTATACATTGTTAAAAATTGGAATTTATTGTATCTGGGAGGATTTAATTTGAGTGTAAAAATTAGGTTGACAAGAAAAGGAGCAAAAAAACAGCCATTTTATAGGATTGTTGTAGCTGATAGTAGATTTCCTAGAGATGGAAGATTTATTGAAAATATAGGATATTATGATCCTAAGACTGATCCTTCAACTATTGAAGTTGATAAGGTAAAAGCAGCAGATTGGTTAAATAAAGGCGCTATCCCAACAGGAGCCGTTAAAAAAATCTTTGAAATTGTTAATTTAAAAACAGAAAAAACAAAGTAAAACAACTGGAGGTAAATGGTGAAAGAATTACTGGAATATATGGTTAAAGAGTTGGTGGATAATCCAAATGATGTTGAAATTACCGAAGAAGCTGAAGGCGACAAAACTGTTATATTTAAGCTAAAAGTTGCTGAGAATGATTTAGGAAAAGTTATCGGTAAAAAAGGCAGAACTGCCAATGCCTTAAGGGTTGTTATGAGAGCTGCTTCTGCTAAAAGAGGAAAATCTTCAATTGTGAAAATAATTGACTGATAAATTTATATATAATTAATGTAAGTTTTTAACTTAGTTTGGATGCTTGAAAAATATAATAGATTTAGGATAATAGGGATAATCAGCAAACCACATGGGATACATGGGGAAGTAATATTAAACCTAATTACTGATTATCCCTATTCTATTGTTAAAGGAACCATTTTATATACTAACAACGAGGAAATAACAAGCCTTGAAGTTGAGTCTATAAGAAGCATAGATGTTAATATTAGGAAAAGCGCAATTATAAAATTTAAAAATATTGAAAATAAAGAAGAGGCTCAAAAAATAAAAGGGCTAAGTTTGTTTAGAAGCAAAGATCAAAGCCCTAAACTTGGTGAATTAGAATATTGGGTTGATGATTTAATTGGATGCAAAGTTTATAATCAAGAAAATTGTTATATTGGAACAGTTAAAGAAATATATAAAAATCTTGCAAATGATAATTTATTGATAAAAAAAGATAAAAATAGTATTGAAATAGAAGGGATAAATGAAAAAGAATTTTTTATTCCATTAATTGAAGAATATATTTCTGAAATAGATATAAATCAAAAAAAAATAATACTTAAAAAAAATCAAGAATATTTATAAAAATGATTATAGATGTGATAACAATTTTTCCAGAATTATTTACAAATTTTATTAACTATGGTGTTATAAAAGAAGCGTTTTTAAAAAAAATAGTTGAACTAAATATTTATAATCTTAGAGATTTTACTAAAGACAAGCATAAAAAAGTTGATGATAAACCTTTTGGTGGTGGTCCCGGGATGGTCATGATGGTTCAGCCATTTTATGATGCTGTAAAATTTGTAAAGGATAAAAATAAAATAAATGATAAAACAAAACAAAAAGTTATTTTATTAACACCTAGAGGTGAAAAACTAAATCAAGATAAATTAAAATATTTTTCAAATTTAGAAAATATAATATTTTTGTGTGGTAGATATGAAGGAATAGATGAAAGAGTTAATGAGCTTATAGCTGATCTTGAGATATCTATAGGTGATTATATTTTAACAGGCGGGGAACTCCCTGCAATGGTTATAATCGATGGTATAATTAGACTTTTACCAGGAGTAGTTCATAGTAAGGAATCAGTTGAAATTGAATCATTTGAAAATAATTTGCTAGAGTTCCCACAATACACTCGACCTGCAGAATTCTTAGGCTATAAAGTACCAGATGTACTTATAAGCGGTAATCATAAAGAGATAGAAGAATGGAGAAAATTAAAATCTCAGGAAATTACCAAAAAAAGAAGGCCTGATTTAATTGACAAATTTTAATAAATTATTTATAGTTTGAACGTTATTTTTTTTGTTTTAATAAATATTAATAATTTTATATATTTTTTGGAGAGTAAAAATGAATAATTTAGAAAAAGTAGAAAGCAAATATTATAGAAATGATATTATTGATTTTAAACCCGGAGACAAAGTTAAAGTAAATATAAAAATTAGCGAAGAAAATAAAGAAAGAATTCAATCGTTTATTGGTATAGTTATTAATAGACAAGGCAGTGGAATCAATGAAACTTTTACTGTAAGAAAAATTTCTTTTAATGTTGGGGTAGAAAGAACATTTTTAATTAATTCCCCTGTTATTCAGTCAATTGAAAAGATTAATACAGGAATTGTTAGAAGAGCTAAACTTTATTATCTTAGAGATAAAATTGGTAAAAAATCAAAGGTTAAAGTTGAAGAATAAAATAATATTTGTTAACAACAAAAACCTTTAAATAATTCTTATTTATTTAAAAAAATTTTAAAAATTAGAAAATTTTAGTTTAGATAATGGGTAAGCATGCCATTGCTGTAAATTCAAATAAAAGTTTTGGAAGAGAATTTTTATCTTATCTTATTGTTATTATATTTGCTGTTGTAATTTCTGTTGTTTTTAGAATATTTTTTTTTGAACCTTTCGTTGTTCCCACTCCTTCTATGGAACCTACTTTAATGGTTAATGATAAAGTTATAGTTAACAAATTTTCTTATAAATATTTTGGAATAAAAAGAGGAGACATAATTACATTTCATTCTCCCGTTACTCAGGGTAAAGATTTGGTTAAAAGAGCTATAGCTTTTGAAGGAGAAACAATTAAATTAGGAACTGATGGGATAATTTATATCAATGGTAAACCAATTGATAAAGATTATTATACTAATGAATCTCCGCCTAAATATACAGGCCAAGTTTTTAAAGTTGGGAAAAATGAAATTTTTGTTATGGGTGATAATAGAAACGATAGTTATGATAGTAGATATTTTGGCCCAATTGAAAAAACAGAAGTTTTTGGTAAAGTAGTAATGATTTATTGGCCTCCCTCAAGAATAAAGCTCATAAAGAATTAAAAAAGTTAAATATAGAATAAATAGGAATAAATATAAATAATAAATATAAGAATTTTTATTTAACATATTTTATTTAATGAAAATTAAAGAAACAAATCGATTAATAAATTTATGTGAATATGAAGATAGTTTATATTTACAAGGTTATGATTTAATTGCAGGAGTTGATGAAGTCGGAAGAGGGGCATTAGCAGGTCCAATTGTTGCAGCTGCTGTAATTTTAAGAAGAAATAATATTTTTATTGAAGGCATAAAGGATTCTAAAAAATTAAGCGAAAAGAAAAGAAAAGAATTATTTAAATTAATTGTTAATAATTGTATTTGTTATTCAGTAGCAAAAATTTGCTCAAAAAAAATTGATGAAATTTCTTTAGGGAAAGCAAATATAAAAGCTTTTCAAAAAGCAATTGAAAATTTAAAAATTACTCCACAGATAGTTATTACCGATGCATTAAAAGTAGATTGCAATCTTCCATTAATTCCAATTATAAATGGAGATGAATTAAGTATTTCAATTGCAGCTGCATCAATTATAGCTAAAGTAATAAGAGATGAGATAATGGAAAAATTTTCAAAAATTTATCCAAATTATGAATTTGAGAAAAATAAAGGTTATGGAACTAAAAACCATTTTTTAGGCATAAGAAAATATGGAGTTTGTCCAATACATAGATTAAGTTTTAAAGGTGTGTTATTAAATAAAGTTTAGTTTTAGTTTAATTTTAAATTATTAAAGAATTTATTTTGTTTATAGAAATATTTAATTTCTAAACTCATGTCAAAAAATAACAAAGTAATTGGATCTTTTGGCGAAAAAATTGCTTGCCTATATCTTGAAAATAAGAATCATAAGATTTTAATTAAAAATTTTAAATGCAAATTTGGTGAAATTGATTTAATTACTAATTATAATAATAATTTATTTTTTATTGAGGTTAAAACTAGACATAATATTAATTTTGGGTTACCTTTTGAGTCAGTAAATTCAGCAAAATTAAAAAAAATAAAAAAAATCTCACAATGTTTTTTACTAAGAAATAATTATTTTTTACAAAACGATATAAATTTAAGATATTGTGTTGTATCTATTATAATTTATAAAGAATTAATGGATGCTATTTTAATTGCAAAAGAAAATAATCCTATTAATTTAAAAAATATTCAAGAAGGCATTGATTATAAAATAAAAATGTTAGAGATATCATAATGATTGTTGATGATAATTTAAAAATTTAAATTTTATATTATTTATTAATCTTTATTAAAAAATAAAATAAATTTTAATAAGAAAATTTTTTATAAAATAAAATGACTGCAAAAAATATAATGTTTCAAGGCACAGCTTCTTCAGTTGGTAAAAGTTTAATAGCTACTGCTTTTTGCAGAATTTTTAAGCAAGATGGTTATAAAGTAGCTCCATTTAAATCTCAAAATATGGCATTAAATTCTTATATTACTGTAGATGGAAAAGAAATAGGAAGAGCCCAAGCTGTTCAAGCAGAAGCTGCAGGGATAGAGCCATCCGTTGAAATGAATCCAATACTTATTAAACCATCATCTCAATCTTATGCTCAAGTTATATTGGAAGGTAAAGTGTATAAAAATATGTCTGCTGTAAGTTATGATGAATACAAATATTTTTTTATGGATACTGTTTTAAATTGTTATAATAAGCTTTCAACTGATAATGATATTATTGTTATTGAAGGAGCTGGAAGCCCGGCAGAAATTAATTTAAGAAAAAGAGATATTGTTAATATGGAAATTGCTCAAAAAGTTAATGCTCCTGTTATTTTAATTGGCGATATTGACAAAGGTGGTGTTTTTGCATCAATTTATGGAACTATCATGCTTTTAAATAAAAAAGATAGGGAAAGAATAAAAGGAATTTTAATAAATAAATTTCGTGGAGATGTTAATATATTAAAACCTGGCTTAAAAACTTTAGAAAAATTAGTAAATTTACCAGTGCTTGGGGTAATTCCATATTTTAATTTAAATATTGATGATGAAGATAGTGTTACAGAAAGATTTAATAATAAATTATCTAATATAAAAGAGGTAGATAACAACAAAATTAATATTGGGGTGATAAGACTACCCTATATTTCAAATTTTTCTGATTTTACTGCACTGGAAAACCAAACAAATGTTAATTTATTTTATTTTAAAAAGCCTTTAAATTTTAAACCTGATTTAGTAATAATTCCTGGGACAAAAAGTACTATACATGATTTAAAATTTATTAAAAATTCTAAAATTGATTATTGGCTAAAGGATTACCATAAATCTGGTGGTATCATAATGGGAATATGTGGAGGATATCAAATTCTTGGGAAAAAAATTTTAGACCCTTACAAAGTTGAATCTGATATAGTAGAAACTGATGGTTTAAATTTTTTAAATATTGTAACCACATTTAATAAAAATAAAATTACGTCGAAAGTTAATGCAGAAATTTTAAAATTTAAAGATTTCGATTTCTTATTTAAAGATTTAAGTAAGATAAAATTAGAAGGTTATGAAATTCATATGGGAATATCTAAACCTAATAAAGATGTTATACCTTTTATTAAGCTCAATTCACGTTCAAATAAATCTATAGAAGAAATTGATGGTTATATTGATTTTAGTGGTAGAGTATTTGGAACTTATATACATGGTATTTTTGATAATAAAGAATTTTTAAATAATTTTTTGAAGATTTTAGAAAATTATAAAGGTATTAAAAATAATACAAAAAATAATTTTGA